>Ga0315283_10003405_pt1 | contig 13557 bp, 15 predicted proteins | sample YL17G09_0_MG_FD_204541 | JGI IMG/M metagenome (GOLD analysis project Ga0315283, IMG submission 204541) | Sediment microbial communities from Yellowstone Lake, YNP, Wyoming, USA - YL17G09_0 | ecosystem: Environmental > Aquatic > Freshwater > Lake > Sediment | place: USA: Wyoming | collected...
ACGACCGCGGTCAAGGCGCCGGGCTTCGGTGACCGCCGCAAGGCGATGCTGGAAGACATCGCGATCCTCACCGGTGGAACGGTGATCGCGGAGGAACTCGGCCTGAAGCTCGAAAACGCGACGTTGAAGGACCTCGGCCGCGCGAAGAAGATCGAAGTGGGCAAGGAAGACACGACGATCATCGACGGCGCCGGCGAAAAGGCGGCGATCGAAGCACGGGTCAAGAACGTCCGCAAGCAGATCGACGACGCGACGTCCGACTACGACAAGGAAAAGCTGCAGGAGCGCGTGGCCAAGCTCGCCGGCGGCGTGGCGGTGATCAAGGTGGGTGCCGCGACCGAAGTCGAGATGAAGGAAAAGAAGGCGCGCGTCGAGGACGCGCTGCACGCGACGCGCGCGGCAGTCGAGGAAGGCATCGTTGCCGGTGGCGGCGTGGCATACCTTCGTGCGCGTGCCAACATCAAGAACCTGAAGGGCGACAATCACGACCAGGACGCCGGCATCAAGATTGTGATGCGCGCGCTCGAGGAGCCGTTGCGTCAGATCGTCAATAACGCGGGTGACGAGCCATCGGTCGTGCTCAACAAGGTCGTCGAAGGCAAGGGAAATTTCGGCTTCAACGCGCAGACGGCGGAGTACGGAGACCTGGTCGAGATGGGCGTTGTCGATCCGACGAAGGTCGCGCGCTTCGCGCTGCAAAACGCGGCGTCGGTCGCTTCGCTGCTGCTGACGACCGAGGCGATGGTCGCGGAATTGCCGAAGGACGAGAAGGGCATGGGCGGCGGTGGCGGTGGCGGCGGCGGCATGGGTGGCATGGGCGGCATGGGCGATATGGACATGTAAGCCAATGTCCACGGGCGGATCGCACTCGAGTCCGCTCGTGGAAACGCCCGCGTTTCCAAACCTGGCGCAAAAGCGTTGGGGCGGCGTTACCCACGATGCAAACAAAGGCCCGGCTCGTCCGGGCCTTTGTGCTGTGCGCCCGGCATGGTTTAGACTACCCGCGGCGAACGACAACCCGAAGAATTAAGCGCTTATGCCCGAATCATCGATGTGCATGCCCCCCCACCTGCGCCGGCGCAAGCGGGTCGCCCGACCCTAATCCATGAGCTCCGGAATCCTGTTCGTCGTCGGCATCTGCGCGTTCGCCGTTGCCGTCGCGATCGGCCTGTTGCAGCGCAGCCGCGCGGGCGCGGGCGGATCCGGATCCGGCGCCGACGCTCCGAATACCGCCGCGCAGTGGACCGAGGGCGAGACGACGCGGCTCCTGTCTTCGGCCGAACTGCCGGGGCTCTATCTGCTGCGGCCACGGTTCTTGAGCAAGATCGAGAGCGTCGTCTACCTGCTGCTCAAGGCGGCATTTCCACGGCACGAGATCTTCGCTCGTGTTCGCCTTGCCGATGTGCTGCAGGTGAAGATCGGCCCGCAGGGGATGGAACGGCTGCGCGCGTTCCGCAAGATCGCCAACCAGCACGTCGGCTTCGTCCTGTGCGACCGCGACATGACGATCCTCGCGATCGTCGATACCAGGGAACCCGACGCCGTCGTGAATCCGCGCGATCAGAAGCTCGAGATCATCAAGCAGCGCTGTCTTCAGGCCGCACAGGTCAAGTATGTCTGCGTCTACGCGCCGCAGCTGCCGCGTTACCGCGAGCTGCGCGAGCAGATCCTCGGCCCCTCCGAGGAAATGCGGTCAGGCTAGACTTGCCGTTACGGATTGCGGCCCGCGCTCAGCAATCGAAGAATACGGTTTCGCCCTTGCCTTGCAGGATCACGTTCCACGCGAGCGCGCCCGTGCGCCCGGAGATCGGCGTTGCCACGAGCGTGTCGCGACGCTCCGCGGGAACGCTCTGCAGCACGGCATCGCCGGCATTCGCGGGATCGCCGGGGAAATAGATCCGCGTGATTACGTGCTTCAGCAGCCCGCGCATGAAGATCGTGACATTGAGATGCGGCGCCTGCTGGCCGCCGCCGGGCGCAGGCACGCGCCCCGGCTTGATGGTCGTGAACCGGAATACACCGTCATCGCCGGTCGGGACGCGTCCGAAACCCGTGAAGCCAGGTTCCAGCGGCTTGTCCTGCGTGTCCCCGGGATGAGCGTAGCGGCCGTGCGCGTTCGCTTGCCAGATCTCGATGATCGCATCGTCGACGGCCTTGCCATCGCCATCGACAATTCGGCCCTCCACGGTGAACCTCTCGCCGCTCGTCCCGGCACCGACGAGATTGTCGGTGACGAGCCAGCTGAGACCGATGTGCAGGTACGGGCCGATGGTTTGCGACGCAGTCGTTTGCAGACTCATTTCTTACTCCGTCAGGCCGGCAGGTAGTTGTCCATCGGCGTTTCGTCGCGGCCGCGGAGCACGATGTCGAACCTGTAGCCGAGTGCCTGCTCGGGAATCGTCGTTTCCCAGTCGAGCGCCGAGACGAGCCGGCGTCGCGCTCGCTCGTCCGGGATGCTCTGGTACATCGGGTCGAAATCGAGCAGCGGATCGCCGGGAAAATACATCTGCGTCACGAGGCGCGTGACGAAGGCCGGCCCGAACAGCGAGAAGTGGATGTGCGCGGGCCGCCACGCATTATGGTGGTTGCGCCATGGATATTCGCCCGGCCGGATCGATATGAACCGGTAGCGGCCCTCGCCGTCGGTCAGCGTACGCCCGCAACCCGTGAAATTCGGATCGAGCGGCGCGTTGTGGTTGTCGCGTCTGTGCGGGTAACGTCCGGCGCCGTTCGCCTGCCAGATCTCCACCAGCGTGTTCGCGACCGGTCGGGCGTTGGCGTCGAGAACGCGCCCGCCGACGACGATCCGCTCGCCGATCGGATCGCCATTGCCCTGCCTGGTCAGGTCGTGGTCGTTGGCCTTGATGAGTTCGTGACCGAACATCGGCCCGGTTGTCTCGGACAGCGAGCTCGGCAGCAGCACCAGCGGCTGCGATGGCGACCGCTTGGCCGTCGATGCGTACGGCGGATACAGGTAATCGGGCTGCGTGCCGCGGTCGGGCTTGCGGTAGCCGGCGAGTTGCGGCGTTTGCGGATTCGGCGGTCGGGAAGCCATGCGCTTTCTCCGGTGGGCAGGATGCGTGTCAGACGCGTTCGATGATCATCGCGATGCCCTGGCCGACGCCGATGCACATCGTGCACAGCGCATAGCGCCCGCCGGACCGCTGCAACTGGTACAGGGCCGTCGTCACCAGTCGCGCGCCGCTGGCGCCTAGCGGATGGCCGAGAGCGATCGCGCCGCCATTGGGGTTCACGTGCGCGGCATCGTCAGGCAGGCGGTGGTCGCGGGTGACCGCAAGCGCCTGCGCGGCGAATGCCTCGTTCAGTTCGATGACATCGATGTCATCGAGCGCGAGCTTCGCATGCGCCAGGACCCGGCGCATCGCCGGCGCCGGGCCGAATCCCATGATGCGCGGGGCGACGCCGGCCACGGCGGCGGCGACGACGCGCGCCCGCGGCGTCAGGCCGTGGCGGCGGGCGGCATCCTCCGAGGCCAGAATAGTCGCGCAGGAACCGTCGTTCACGCCCGAAGCATTGCCGGCCGTCACCGTGCCGTCGGGGCGAACGACCCCCTTCAGTTTGGCGAGTGATTCCAGCGTCGTCTCGCGCGGATGCTCGTCGCGGTTCACGACTACGGAATCGCCCTTTTTTGCCGGGATCGTCACCGGCACGATCTCGTCGGCGAAGCGACCGGCAGCGATGGCCCCCGCCGCGCGCTGCTGGCTGCGCAGCGCGAAGGCGTCCTGATCGGCGCGCGAGATATTGAAGTCCGTAGCCACGTTCTCCGCGGTTTCTGGCATGCTGTCCACGCCGTATTTTGCCCGGGTCAACGGATTGATGAAGCGCCAGCCGAGCGTCGTATCCTCGATTTTCGTGGCACGCGAAAACGCCGATTCGGCTTTTGCCATCACGAAAGGCGCGCGGGACATGCTCTCCACACCGCCGGCGATCATCAGCGACGTCTCGCCGCTCTTGATGGCGCGCGCCGCGATCGCGATCGCATCCATGCTCGAACCGCAAAGGCGATTCACGGTCGTGCCGGCCACGTCGACGGGCAGGCCGGCGAGCAGCAGCGCCATGCGACCGACATTGCGGTTGTCCTCGCCCGCCTGATTGGCGCAGCCATAGATCACGTCGTCGACGGCGCCCCAGTCCACGCGGCGGTTGCGCTCCATCAGTGCCTTGATCGGAATAGCGCCGAGGTCGTCGGCGCGAACCATCGCAAGCGCACCGCCGTAACGACCGATCGGCGTGCGTACCGCGTCACAGATGTAGGCGTCGTTCAAGATTTCCCCCTCATTTTATCCAGAGTGCGTTGTGCCGGAAATCCACCGCTATTGCGCTGCCGCCGCCGGCCGCCCGAGCGGCACGCCGGTCATCCGCTGCAGCTCGTCGAACGCAAGGCCGCCGACGATCTCGACGACCCGCAATCCGCCGGACGTGACGTCGATGACGGCCAGGTCCGTGTAGATCCGGTTGACGCAGGACAGCCCCGTGACCGGATAGGTGCATCGGGCGACGATCCTGCTTTCGCCGGATTTGGTCAGATGTTCCATCATCACGTAGACATTTTTCGCGCCGATCGCGAGGTCCATCGCGCCACCGACGGCGGGGATCGCGTCCGGCGCGCCGGTGTGCCAGTTGGCGAGGTCCCCGGCGATCGATACCTGAAATGCGCCGAGCACGCAGATGTCGAGATGGCCGCCGCGCATCATCGCGAACGAGTCCGCGTGATGAAAATAGGCGCCGCCCGTCAACAGCGTTACCGGCTGCTTGCCGGCATTGATGAGGTCGGGGTCCTCGAAACCGGGCGCGGGAGCCGGACCCATGCCGAGGAGGCCGTTTTCGCTATGCAGAAAAATATCGCGCTCCCTGGGCAGGAAGTTCGCGACCATCGTGGGCAGGCCGATGCCGAGATTCACGTACGCGCCTTCGGGAATGTCACGCGCGACGCGCGTGGCCATCTGCTCGCGGGTATAGCGGATCATCGCGGACTCTTTCAGCCTTCGGCCTGCGGGTGCGTCGCCTTGTCGGCGCTGTCGATTGCGACGACACGCTGCACAAAAATGCCCGGCGTCACGATGGCCTCCGGATCGAGCGCGCCCAAGGGGACGATTTCACGCACCTGGACGATCGAGCACTTCGCGGCCGAGGCCATGACCGGCCCGAAGTTGCGGGCCGTCTTGCGATAGACGAGATTGCCCCAGCGGTCGCCGCGCTCGGCCTTGATCAGCGCGAAATCGGCGTGGATCGGATGCTCGAGCACGAAATTGCGGCCGTCGATCACACGCGTTTCCTTGCCGGCCGCAAGCAGCGTGCCGTAGCCGGTGGGCGTGAAGAATGCGCCGATGCCGGCGCCCGCCGCGCGGATGCGTTCGGCCAGGTTTCCCTGCGGCACGAGCTCAAGCTCGATTTCGCCGGCGCGATACAGTGCGTCGAAGACTTGCGAATCGACTTGCCGGGGAAACGAACAGATGATCTTGCGCACCCGTTTCGCCCTGAGCAGCGCCGCCAGCCCGCTCTCGCCGTTGCCGGCATTGTTGTTGACGATCGTGAGATCGCGCGCGCCCTGGTCGATCAGCGCGTCGATCAACTCGGACGGCATTCCGGCCGCACCGAAGCCGCCGATCATGACTGTGGCGCCGTCGCGAACGTCGGACACGGCCGCGGCGGCGGTTCTGACGGTCTTGTCGATCATGATGGCTCGAGGGCTTCCACCACGAGCGCGCTTCCGCGTATCCCGCCGCGCCCGTATTGTGGCGTGCCGCGGAAGAACGCGGCTGCCGATGCCCCTGCCTATTTCATGAAATTCGCGTATCCCCAGAGCAGGATCATCGCACCGGCGATCGACATGATCCAGCCGGCGGGATGGAACTGACCGTCCGGGGATTTCCAGATCAGGCTGCTGATGAAGCCGCCGACGATCGAGCCGCCGATGCCTACGAGCGCGGTCAGCCACCATGCCATCGGCACGGGGCCTGGGTAGAACCAGCGTGCCAGAGTGCCGACGATCAAGCCGACGATGACGGTCCAGACAATACCCATGATACCCATGATGGCTCCTTGTATTCGTTATGCTGTAGTGCGCCGCGTCGGCGGCAGGCAGTCGGCGATGCGGCCGTGCGTTGGCGGTGCGCAATGATGCTAGCACACCCCATCGGCGCGGGCACGCGTAAGGTTGCGCGTCCTCGCGCCGACTCATCGTGACGAAGACTACCGGAGTTCCATCGTGCCGTTCACCCGCATTTTTTGCCGCGCCGGCTCAGGTTGGCCGGTGCTTGCCGTGTTCGCCGCGGGCGCAGCGATCGCCGTGCCGGCAGGGGCGGATGTCTGCAGGGCGATGAGCGGGCCACAGTCGGTGGCGCTCGTCGAGCTCTACACATCCGAAGGTTGCGACAGCTGCCCGCCGGCCGATCGCTGGCTGACGTCGACTTTTCCGTCCGGGGCCGCAGGCGCGAACGCGATCGCGCTCGCGTTTCATGTCGACTATTGGGACCGACTGGGCTGGAAGGACCGCTTCGCCTCGCCGGCCTGGACCGAGCGTCAGTATGCGGCGGCGCGCGCGAACCGCTCGCGCCTCGTCTACACGCCGCAAGTCCTAGTGCAGGGCAGCGACTTCCCCGATTGGCGCGGCAAAGGCAGTGCAGCTGTCTTCGCCGCGGCCGCCGAGAAGCCGGCGCGCGCCCGTATCGCGCTCGAGGCGGAAAGCCGGCGCGATGCGATCGCGGTGAAGGTGACGGCCCGCGTCCCGGCCGGCGGCGACCGCAAGGGCGCCGCACTCTTCGTTGCGCTCGCCGACAGCCGGCTCGTTTCGGAAGTGAAGGCCGGCGAGAACGCGGGTGTTCGCCTGACGCACGATCACGTCGTTCGCGCCTTGCGTGGCGGCATTGCGGTAAACGCCGCCGGTGACGCCGGCGGTGACATCACCTTGCCGCGTCCGGCGGAAGCGGGCACGGCGATGACCGTCGTCGCCTTCGTGCAGAACACGGAAACGGGCGACGTGTTGCAGGTCCTGGCACTACCCGTCGCCGCGGGCGTCTGCGGCGCGCCGCGCTGACCGGTCTGCCGTGGAGCCAGCGACGACAGGCGCTGTTTCGGGCAAGGTATCGGGCACCATGAAGTCGAAGTCGCAGCCCGCGTCGGCCTGAAGCACATGGTGCACATAGAGGCGGCGATAGCCGGATACGTGCGCATCGGGCCTTGGCAGCGTCAAACGCGCGCGTCTCTCCTCGAGATCGTCGACTGCGACGCATAGCTCCAGCAGACGGTTGTTTACATCGAGCCGAATCCGATCGCCGGTTTGCACCAACGCAAGCGGGCCACCGACAGCAGCCTCCGGCGTGATGTGCAGGACGATCGTGCCGAATGCGGTGCCGCTCATGCGCGCGTCCGAAATTCGCACCATGTCCTTGACGCCTTGCCGCGCGAGTTTTTTCGGGATCGGGATGTAGCCCGCCTCCGGCATGCCGGGCGCACCGCGCGGTCCCGCGTTGCGCAGGACGAGCACGTCGTCCGGTGCAACGTCGAGTTCCGGCGCATCGATCCGGAGAGCGAGGTCGTCGAGCGAGTCGAACACGATGGCGCGGCCGGTATGGTCGAGCAGACGCGGCGTCGCAGACGCGTGTTTGATCACTGCGCCGGCCGGCGCAAGATTCCCTCTGAGCACGGCAATGGCGCCGCAGGGATAGATCGGGTCGTCGACGGCACGGATCACCTGCTGCGCCGGAACGATTTCCGATGCGGCAATCACTTCACCCAACGTCTTGCCGGAAACGGTCGGCACGTCGAGGTGCAGAAGCGGCTGCAATTCGCGCAGCACCGCGTTCAAGCCGCCGGCTTCGTGCAGGTGCTCCATGTAGTGCTGTCCCGACGGTTTGAGATCCACCAGCACCGGGACTTTGCGTCCAAGCGCATCGAATCCGTCGAGATCGATGCGGACACCGCGACGTGCGGCAATCGCGGTCAGGTGGATCAGCGCGTTGGTCGAGCCGCCGATCGCATGCAGCACCGTAAGCGCATTGGTGAAGGCTTTTGCGGACAGGATGTCTTTCGACCCTGGTCCGGATCGGGTGAGCGTGACCGCCCGCGCGCCCGAGGCTTCCGCCAGACGCAGGCGCTCCGCGTGCACGGCGGGTATGGTCGCGGCGCCCGGCAGGCTCATGCCCATCGCTTCGGTCATGCACGCGATGGTGCTTGCCGTTCCCATCACCATGCAGGTGCCGGCGGTCGGCGCGAGCCGCGCGTTGACCTGGTCGATGGCGTGTTGATCGATCTCTCCTGCACGGAATCTCGCCCAGTAGCGGCGGCAGTCGGTGCATGCGCCAAGCCGCTCGCCCTGGTGCGTCCGCGTCAGCATCGGGCCGGTCGGAATGACGATGGCAGGTACATTCACCGATGCCACCGCCATGAGTTGCGCCGGGAGGGTCTTGTCGCAACCGCCGATCAGCACGACGGCATCGACGGGCTGGGCTCGGATCATTTCCTCGGTGTCCAGCGCCATCAGGTTGCGCAGATACATGCTGGTGGGATAGGCGAACGATTCGTGGATGGAAATCGTCGGGAATTCCATCGGCAGACCGCCGGCGAGCATGACGCCCCGCTTCGTCGCCGCGATCAATTGAGGCACGGTCGCATGACAGGGGTTGAATTCGCTGTACGTATTCGTGATGCCGACGATGGGCCGCTCGAGGGCATCGTCGGAGTAGCCCATCGCCTTGACGAAGGCCTTGCGCAAGAACAGCGAGAACTGTGCGTCGCCGTAGCTCGTGAGCCCGCGGCGCATGCCGGTGGTCATGCGGACACCGGTGGGCCGAGGATGAATGTCCGCACCATGCGCCATTTTATCCCGCATCGCGCCTGGTCACGATGCCTGTGTGGAGATGCATGTTTGCCGATACAATTCGAGCGGACCGCGCGGCACGTTTGAATGTCCTTCCCTTTCGCGAAACGAACAAGGAGCCGGCGTGAAATCAACCGATCTTTCCCCGCTGAACACGCTGAATGCCGCGGTTCTCTCGGACGTCATGGACAGTCTCGGCCTCAACCGCCAGGCGATGAAGCCGTTCATGCGCCCGCTCGACGACGATCTTGTACTCGTCGGACGCGCTCGAACAGGTCTTTACATGCCGGCCTACGCGCTGCGCGAAGGTGAAAATCCTTATGAAGTCGAGATCGCGCTGGTCGATGACCTGAAGCCAGGCGAGGTCGTCGTGCTCGCCTGCAACGGCCCGACCGACCGCATCGCACCATGGGGCGAGCTGCTGTCGACCGCTTCGCGCGCCCGCGGAGCCGCCGGTTGCGTCACCGATGGACTGGTGCGCGATGTCAAGCAGATCCGCGCCATGCGCTTTGCCGTCTTCCACGGCGGCATTGGTCCGCTCGACACCAGGGGCCGCGCGCGCATGGTGGAACGCGACACTCCGGTCGAGTGCGCGGGGGTGGCTGTCCGGACGGGCGACATCGTGCTCGGCGACGTCGATGGCATCGTCGTCATCCCGCGCGAGCACGAGCAGGAGATCGTGGCCCGCGCCATCGAAAAGGTCTCGGGCGAGAATCGCTCGCGCGATGCGCTGCGGCAGGGCGAGTTGCTGGGCGACGTGTTCCGGCGCTTCGGCATACTTTGACTTCGGTTCTGCGGGTGGCGCGGCTGCCGTGCGCCCACCCTGACGTGCGGGCTGCCCGCAGGGTTTGACGAACCGGTCGGATCACTGCAATGGCGGCGTATCCGCGGCAACGGGATCCGTCGTCAGCCCTTTGCGCGGGTTTCCAGAATCGCGACGGCGGGGAGCGTCTTGCCTTCGATGAACTCGAGAAACGCGCCGCCGGCGGTCGAGATGTACGAGATGCGGTCGGCCACCCCGAATTTGTGGATCGCCGCGACGGTGTCTCCGCCGCCGGCGATGGAAAAGGCGGGCGAGTCGGCGATCGCGTCGGCCAGCGCTTTCGTGCCGCCGGCGAACGCGTCGAACTCGAACACGCCGACCGGCCCGTTCCAGAGGATCGTTCCCGCCTTGGCGATGATCATCTTGAGCGCGGCAACCGACGTCGGGCCGATGTCGAGGATCATGTCGTCGGGCGCGAGATTCTCGATCGCCTTCAGCGCCGGGGCCGCGGTCGCCGAAAATGCCTTGGCGCAGACCACATCGATCGGGATCGGCACCTTGCCTGGAAACTCGTCGAGGATCGCCTTCGCCTCGCTCACGAGGTTGGCCTCGACCAGCGACTTGCCGACCTTGCCGTGCACCGCGAGGATGAACGTATTGGCGATGCCGCCGCCGACGATCAGCACATCGACCTTTGCGGCAAGCGCTTTCAGCACAGTGAGCTTGGTCGAGACCTTCGATCCGGCAACGATCGCGACCAGAGGCCGCGCGGGATGGGCGAGCGCCTTGCCGAGCGCCTCCAATTCGGCGGCCATCAGCGGGCCTGCGCAGGCGACAGACGCGTATTTCGCCATTCCGTGGGTCGTCGCCTCGGCGCGGTGCGCGGTTCCGAACGCGTCGTTGACGTAGACATCGCAGAGCTTCGCCATCTTTCGCGCGAGCGCGTCGTCGTCCTTCTTCTCGCCCCGGTTGAAGCGGCAATTCTCGAGCAGCACGGCGTCGCCCGTTGCAAGCGCGGCGTGCCACGCTCCGCCATCCACCCAGTCCCTGATCAGCGGCACGGGCCTGCCCAGAAGCGCGGACAATCTTTGCGCGACGGGCGCGAGCGAGTCCGCTCTCGTCCATTCGCCCTCCGTTGGCCGCCCGAGGTGCGAAGTCACCATCACTGCCGCTCCGCGTCCGAGCGCATCGCGTATTCCCGGCACCGAGGCGCGGATCCGCGAGTCGTCGGTGATGTTGCCGGCATCGTCCTGCGGCACGTTGAGGTCGGCGCGGATGAAGACGCGCTTGCCGCGGACGTCGGTTTCGGCGAGGTTGCGGATGTCCATGGTGGTCAGATGTGATAGTCGAGCGGCAGCATTGTTTCGGCGTCGACGACGCGCACGGTGCGGCCGCGCGATGCCGCGCGCATCTGCACGAGCGCGTCGTTGATGCGGCTTGCCGTCGTCACGAACAGGAAGGGGAACCCCGAGTGAACGACCGCTGCAGCACCGCCCAACAGCATGCGGCCGCCGAATCTCAACGCGAAGCGCATGTGCTGGAAATAGGTTTCGCCGACGGATGCCGGGTGCTCGGTGAATGGATTGGGCATGTTGGTTTCGCGAAAGGATCCGTTGGGTTTCGAGGCCGCGATCAAGTCGACAGGTAGCTGTTCCAGGCGGCCGCGCGCAAGGGGCGGAAATCGTCCGGCGTAAGGCCGAACTCGAGCGTGTCGCGCAGCGTCCCGTCGCTGCGACGGCATTCGTTGCGCAGCGTGGCCTCGTGCGCGAACCCCAGCCGCAGAGGCACGGCAGCGCTGCGCACGTTCCCGGCGTCGCAACGGATGCGCACCCGTTGCGCATGCAGCGCGTCGAAGGCGAACGTGGCGATGAGCGCCGTGGCTTCGGTGATGAAGCCCCTGCCTTCGAATCCACTCCTGATCCAGTAGCCGATTTCGACGGACGGGACGCTCCAGAGGATCCGGTGCAGACCGCTGCCGCCGAGATAGGTGTTTGTCGCGCGTTCCCACACTCCGAGCGAGAGATCGTCACGCGCGGACCATTTCGCCTGACAGCGCCGAACGTAGATCGCGCCCTGATCCGGTTCGTCCCAGTCCTTCACCCAGGGCATGTCGGCCCTCAGCAGGCGTTCGCGCGATTCGGCGACCGCCTCGGCGATGGCTTCGCCGTCGCCGTCGCGGTAGGGACGCGCGATGACGCGCGGCCCGACCAACGCATGCGGCAAATCGAGCAGGAGCGGGTTGGCGACGGGATCCGTGGCGATGGTCATCGGCTGTTGCGCTTCGCTCGCTATCTCGCGCTCATCAACGCCACGGTCGTGTCCAGCATGCGGTTGGAGAAGCCCCACTCATTGTCATACCAACTCGACACCTTCACCAGCCGTCCCGAGACCTTGGTCAGCGTCGCGTCGAACGTCGCCGACGCAGGGTCGTGGTTGAAATCGACGGAAACCAGCGGCGCCGTGTTGTAGTTGAGGATGCCGGCGAGCGGGCCGGATTCGGACGCCGCCTTCATGATCCCGTTCACCTCGTCCAGCGTCGTATCGCGCGCGGCGACGAACGACAGGTCGACCAGCGACACGTTGATCGTCGGCACGCGGATCGCGAAGCCGTCGAGCTTGCCGTTCAACTCCGGCAGCACGAGGCCGACCGCGGCGGCGGCGCCGGTCTTCGTCGGAATCATGCTCATCGTGGCCGAACGCGCGCGGCGCAGGTCCTCGTGGTAGACGTCGGTCAGCACCTGGTCGTTGGTGTAGGCGTGGATCGTCGTCATCAGCCCGGTCACGATGCCGATCTTGTCGTGCAGAGGTTTCACCATTGGCGCGAGGCAGTTCGTCGTGCACGACGCGTTGGAGATCACGGTGTGCGCCGCTTTGAGCGTGCCATGGTTGACGCCGTAGACGATGGTGGCGTCGACGTCCTTGCCTCCCGGCGCCGAGATGATCACCTTTTTCGCGCCGCCCTTGAGGTGCGCGGAGGCCTTCTCCTTGGTCGTGAAGAGGCCGGTGCATTCGAGCACCACATCGACGCCGAGGGCACCCCACGGCAGTTCCGCGGGATTGCGTTGCGCGAACACCTTGATCCGATCGCCGTTGACGATCATGGCATCGCCTTCGACCGCGATCTTGCCCGGGAACTTGCCGTGCGCCGTGTCGTAGCGCGTCAGGTGCGCGTTGGTTTCGGGGCTGCCGAGGTCGTTGATGGCGACGATGGCGAGGTCGTGCGTCTTCCCGCGCTCGTAGTGCGCGCGAAGAATGTTGCGGCCGATGCGGCCGTATCCGTTGATGGCGACTTTGATGGTCATGCCGTTCCTCCTCGAATTCAGGGTTTTGCTTCGAATGCGTCGACGCGGCATGCCGCGGCAAGCGCGACAAGATCGCGCCAACCGTAACCTGCCTCGACCAGATCCATGCCGTCCCAGTGGAACGGCTGCTCGACGACGAGCTCGCCGCCCAATGCTTCGTAGAACGACCGGGCGCCCCTGTTGCCGGCGATGACCCAGGTCAAGAGACCCGTCGCATTGTGCGCGCGTTGCGCATCGACGACTGCGCGGACGAGCCGCCGGCCCAGGCCCGCGTGCTGGAATTCGCGACGAAGGTAGACTGCCGCCAACTCGGCGTCGAGACCGTGCTTCGGCTCCTTCAGCATCGTGCCACAGGCGAAGCCGACGACGTCGGCCCCGTATCCGGCGACGAACACACTGGTTGTGTTGGCACCCGCCGTCAGCACCCGGTCCCACAGCGCGGTGCTCGCGTCGACCTGCATGCCGTCAAGATACGCGTCGGGGATCATGCCACGATAGGTCGTGCGCCAGCTGTCGACGCGCACGCGGGCGATTCCCGGCGCATCGCCGGCGGTGGCGCGGCGTACGGCGATCGCGGTCATTGGACCGCCGCGCCTACGACCGCGCCGCGTTGGTCTTCAACACCACGAAGGGTTGACACAGGATGTCTCATG
>Ga0315283_10003406_pt1 | contig 13555 bp, 9 predicted proteins | sample YL17G09_0_MG_FD_204541 | JGI IMG/M metagenome (GOLD analysis project Ga0315283, IMG submission 204541) | Sediment microbial communities from Yellowstone Lake, YNP, Wyoming, USA - YL17G09_0 | ecosystem: Environmental > Aquatic > Freshwater > Lake > Sediment | place: USA: Wyoming | collected...
CAGACCGATCATTACGAAAAGAGGATCATCCTCGGGAAGGACAGCCTCCCGGCGGAGGTGGAAGTCGAGATCGCCGCCAAGAACCGGCCCGTCATAAGGGAGAAGTTTCCGCTCCCCTCCTGGCTCGACCTCACAGACCCGCGGGCGGCCATCCTCGAAGCGGGGAAGGACCTGCCGATCCACTGGCGATTCAGCCGCTTCGCCGCCCCTGTCGACATCCTCGCCTACGACTTCAAGACGGGGAAGAGGATCTTTCGCCGGGACCACGTCGAGGAGACATCGAGCATCGTCCCCGCCGGGGACGTCCCCACTTCGACCATCGTCCGGATCTATATCATCCAGTCCTGGTTTTACAAACGGTTCCTCGGAGGCAAGGACTACGCCCGCGGTTCGGAGGTCAACATCATCCCTTGGTCCCAGGTCTTCGTTCGCACGAAATAGCCGGCGCAAGGACATCCATCATGAAAGCTCCAGCAACACCTCAAGCCCTCCTGCCGATCTTCGGCCTCCTCCTCGGCATCGGCATCCTCGCGCCGCGCTTCGCGGCGGCCCAGAATAGCGAGGTCCAGGTCGTTCCCCAGGACGAGCTGCGGAGCATCGCCCCCAACGTCTACCTCGACTGCGAGAGGCGGACCTGCGATTTCAATTACATCAAGACCGAGATCACCTTCGTCAACTACGTCCTCGACCGTCAGAGTGCCGACGTCCAGATCATCGTCACCCGCCAACAGACCGGAAGCGGCGGCAACGAATATACGCTCGCCTTCCTCGGGCTGAAACGGCACCAAGGGAAGGACGCGACCCTCAGGTACTACTCGAAGCCGACCGACACGGAAGACCAGTTCCGTAAGGGCCTCGTCAACGTTCTCAAGCAAGGGCTCATCCCCTATGTCTACGACACTCCTCTGGCCGAATTCATCTCGGTCAGTTACGCCCAGAAAAAGGACTACCGCCCGACACCCCAGTCGGACTCCTGGAACTATTGGGTCTTCGGCCTGGGCATCAGGGGCAACGGCGAATTCGAGGACCAGTCGGAGAAATACAGTTACCAGATCAACCTCTCGGCGAACCGGACGACGGAAGATGTCAAGTTCCGTGTCTATGCCAGCGGCAACTACAACCACCGCCGTTACGACATCCCCGACGAAGAGCCCATCATCAGCGACAGCAACCGGAAAAATTTCTCGGCCTCCCTCATCAAGAGCATCAACGGGCATTGGTCTTGGGGAGGCAGTATAAGCCTCTATTCTTCTACCTTCGACAACGCCAGGCTCTATGCATCGGTCGGTCCGGCCGTCGAATACGACGTCTATCCCTACTCCGAAGCGACGCGGCGGGAGCTCCGCATCCAGTACCGGCTGAGCTTCTCCCAACGGGACTACTACGAGGTCACGATCTTCGACAAGGAAAAAGAAAGTCTCTTCAGCCAATCCCTCCAAGTGGTCCTGGAGATCAAGGAGCCGTGGGGGTCGATCGGGGCGTCCGTACAGGGCCAGACGTTCCTTCACGATCTGAGCAAGAACAACCTCCGATCTGAGCTCGGCCTGTATATCAACCTGTTCAAGGGGTTCTCATTCAGCGTCAGCGGTCAGTATACCCGGATCCGCGACCAGATCTCTCTTCCAGGTCGGGATTTCACGCCCGAGGAGATCCTGCTCGAGCTCAAGCGCCTGGCCACGGGATACAACCTCCGCTTCGAAGTCGGTCTCAACTACCGCTTCGGGTCGATCTACAGCAACGTCGTCAACCCGAGGTTCGGGAACATGTGACCTCGTCGGGACAAGGGGCGGAGCCCGATCATCGGGCCTCAGCTTTCCCGAAGCCCGCCGAAGAGCCAGCCTTGGTGATCTTGACGGCCACGGGCGCTTCGAGTCCCCAGGTCAGGCGCTGGATGTCGCTCGTCTCGGCCCGGTCCGGGGCCGGCTTGGCCTTGACCAGGCGTATGGTCTGCTTCCGGGTCACGACGATCTTCAGGCCGCCGGGGGTCTGCTCCCAGGCCAGGTCCCCTTCCTGGCCGAGGAGCGCCACTTTGGTCCCGGGGGTGGCCGCGACGGACTTGAGGAGGAGGGTTCGGGAGTTCCGCTCGTCCAGCCGGGTCATGGCGTAGACCGTCCCCTCGGCCCGCTTCTCGGTGAACCAGACGTCGCCCTCGTTCGTGACGCTCCAGGGGCGGACCCCGCGGACCGCCTCGCCGTAGAGCATCATCCACAGGCCCAGGTCGCGGAGCACGTCCTCGTCGGCCGGAGCGATCCGCCCATCGGGCCGGGGCCCGATGTTGAGGAGCATGTTGCCGCCGCGGGCCCGGATGTGAACGAGGTTCTCGATGATCTCGGACGACGGCCGGACGACGGCGCCGGGGAGGTAGGACCATTGATAGCTCGTGGTCAGACAGCTCTCCCAGGCCCGGTCGTCGGCCTGGCCCGGGATCTCCTGTTCGGGCGTCGGGATCTCGCCGCGGGCGATGAAGACGTCCTGGCGGAGGCGCCAGGCGTGCTTCTTGAGGGGCTCGCACTTGCCGTCGAACCAGAGCATGAAGATATCGCCGTAGCGGGTCAGGAGCTCCTCGATCTGGCCGCGCTCGTAATCGACGAAGCTCTTCCGCTTCGGGCCGAACAGGGCCTGGCTCTCGAAGTCAGGCTCGTAGATGTGGCCGGTGCGCTTGCCCGTCTCCCACTGGTAGCGGAAATCGCCCGGCGAGTAATAGAAGCCGACGAGGAATCCCTCCTTACGGAAGGCCTCGGCGACCAGGCCCGCGATGTCCCGGCCGTAGGGCATCCGGGTGATCTTGAAATCGCTGAGCTCCGTGTCGAACATGCAGAAGCCGTCGTGGTGCTTGGCCGTGAAGACGACATATTCCATCCCGGCGAGCTTGGCCAGGCAGGCCCACTCCGTTGGATCGAAGGCCGTGGGATTGAAGGTTTCGGCCAGGGCATAATACTTTTTAATGAAATCTTCAGAGGCGTTGTACAGGGGCCAGGAGATCTCCGTCCCGACCTGGGAGTTCGGGCCCCAGTGGATGAAAAGGCCGAAGCCGGCGTCGCGGAAGATCTCGGTCTTGCCGGGGTCGTTCGACAGGCGCACGGCGTCTTCGGAAAGAAGAGGGACGGGGGCCTTCTCCGCCGCGGCCGGCTCCGGAGCCTTCCCGGAACAGCCAAAGTATCCGAGAACGGCGACGGCCATCATCATAATGAGGACGGACTTCTGAGAGCGAGGGGATTTTATGAGCGGCATGGGAACCTCCTTGGTCCTTTCCTTTTATCGGAACGAGGCGAAAAAATCAATCCGCTCTCTCCCCCCTGATGCCCGGGGTATGCTCAGGATTAATACTGAGCGGCACTTTTCCCCCTATTTACAATCGGGATCTGGCGCCCGCGAACGTATCAACCCGTTCGCCCCCCCCCCCGGTCCCGCGTTGACCTCACCGGGCGGGCGTTCTATAATCCGGCCGTGACCTCCAAAGAGCGGATGCTCCGCGCCCTCGCCCGGGAGAAACCCGACCGCCTGCCGGCGACCGTCCACCAATGGCAGAAGTACCATCTCGACACCTTCCTGGGCGGAGTGAGCGACCTCGAGGCCTTCGGGATGTTCGGCCTGGACGCGTCGATCCAGTATTTCCAGGACATGGGCCAGTTCTGGCTGACGGACGCCGATTTCACCAAGTTCTCGACTTCCGAATGGCGGGACGAAGCGGAGGTGCTGAGCGCCGACCCGGACCACCGGCTCTGCCGTCATACCATCACCACGCCGGGCGGGACCCTCACCTACCGGACCGAGGGCAACCGGATGACGACCTGGATCTCGGAATACCTGATCAAACACGACGACGACATCCGGCTGATAGAAAAGTACATGCCCGTCCCGAAGCTCGACCCGGCCCCGATGAGTCGCGCTTACGACGCGGTCGGCGACCGGGGCATCCTGCGCGGTTTCGTCTGGGGCGACCAGGCCGGCTGCTGGCAGCACGCCGCCTGCCTCATCGACACCCAGGCCCTTATATTGCGCACCTTCGACAGCCCCGGCTGGGTCCACGAGCTTCTCGCGATCCTCCTCGAAAAAAAGCTCCGTTTCATCGAGTCCATGAAGGGGGCCCGCTTCGACCTCATCGAGACGGGCGGAGGGGCCGCGTCATCGACGCTCATCTCCCCCGCACTCCACCGTGACTTCTGCCTGCCCTATGACCGGAAGATGCACGACGCCCTCCACGCGCTCGGCTTCACCGTCGTCTACCATACGTGCGGCGGGACGAAAGGCATCGAGGAACATATCGTCGCTAACGGCTGCGACGCCTCGGAGACCCTGGCCCCGACCTCGATCGGCGGCAACCAGGAGCCGTGGGAGTTCAAGGCCAGGATCGGCCGCCGCCTGGTCCTCATCGGCGGGCTCGATCAGTTCAACGTCCTGACCGAGGGCTCTCCGGAAACCATCCGGAAAATGGTCTTGATGCTTTTCGAGAAGGTGGGTTACGAGGGCGGCTACATCCTCTCTTGCTGCGACCACTTCTTCGAGACGTCGCCGGAGAATTTGCGGGTCTACGCCGAGGCCGCCCGCGCCTGCGTCTATTAGTACGCGCCGAATTCCCGGACCGTCTCATAGAGCGCGAAAACGGTCAGGACCCTTTCGCGGGACGTCAGGCCCCGGGTTTTCCATAAATCTTTCGAGATCCCGCGGCCTAATCGCCCGGCTTCTCGCCGACCTCCCCGTCGAAGAGGAAGACCTCCTCGATAGGCAGCTGAAAGAATTTCGCAATGTCGTGGGCCAGCCTCAACGAGGGATTGTATTTCCCCTTCTCCAGGAAGACGATGGTCTCGCGACGGACCCCGACATGCTGGGCCAACTCGAGCTGGGAAAGGTCCTGTTTGGCCCTTAATTCCTTTATTCGGTTATGCATTTTTCATTCCGAAAATCTTCACGCCCAGCCAGCAGAAAAGGAATATGACGGCCATGCCCAGGATCCCGGCTCCGACCAGGCTGTGCGCGGCGAGCGTGGTCTTGTCGCTGATGTACATGACGAATAGCCACATGTAAATGGAAACGTAGTAGGCCAGGGAGGACGCCCGGGTCATGACCATCCGGGACAGTTCGTCCTCGCCCGGCTCACGGCGCAGGTGGCCCCTGAGCCTCGACACCCCGAGGGTGACGGCGAAACCGACCAGGACAAGCACGATGCCGGCCATCACGATCTCCTGGGTATTGCCGGCGATCTGGCCTTTCAGGGCCCACAAAGCCAGGGATGCCACGATCAGGGCGCTGATGACGAAAGTGACAATCGTCTTTTTCATTGTTCCTCCTGTCGATATTCATGATGTTAGATATTTATAACATTTTGTTAGAAAAAGTCAACATATATTTAAATATTCTTCTGGATTCTATTCTTGGGCCCCAGAAAGCATCGAAGCCTGGGAGCATTAGAAGACTGTTCACGATGTCCTTACGGCTACCAGCTACCATTTAAGGCCCTGGATCCCAAGCCCCTCTTTCCCCACGAAACCGCTCCTGTCGAAAAGGAATTCCGACTTCGGAAGGCCGTCCGGTCACCCTGGAATAGCCCTGAACGAAATTCCTTGAATTCCCGGTGCCCGCCCCAATACAATAGGGCCTCGCTAATCGCTTCAAGGAGAAGGTCATGAAAAAAGTACTCGGCCTCGCCGCCGTCATCCTCTGTCTCCTCTGTTCTGCCCAAGCCGGTTTCGCCGCCGGCCGGAACGGTTACTACCGTTTCCCCGCTATCCACGGCGACGTCGTCGTCTTCACTTCCGAGGGCGACCTGTGGACGCTCGACGTCCGGGGCGGGACGGCCCGCCGCCTGACCACGCATGCGGGGATGGAAACTTATCCCGCCATTTCGCCCGACGGCTTGACCCTGGCCTTCTCCGCCCAATACGAGGGGCCGACCGAGGTCTACACCATGCCCCTCGCCGGGGGCCTGCCCGTCCGCCGCACCTTCGCCGGGCAGACGGCCACGGTCGCCGGCTGGACGCCCGACGGCAGGATCCTCTACGCGACGCAGAAATTTTCGACCCTGCCCAACACCCAGCTTGTCGTCCTCGACCCGAAGACAAACGCCGAGGTTTTGCTTCCCCTCAACCAGGCGGCCGACGGGTCGTTCGATGCGGCGGGCAAGACGCTCTTCTTCACCCGGCTCCCGTTCCAGGGAAGTTACACGAAACGCTACAAAGGCGGCACGGCCCAGAACCTGTGGACGTTCGTCCTCGGCGGCGAGGAAGCCGCGCCCCTGACCGCCGACTACGCCGGGACAAGCAAGAATCCGATGACCTGGCAGGACCGCGTGTATTTCCTGAGCGACCGCGACGGCACCATGAACGTCTGGTCCATGGACCTCAAGGGTGGCGGCCTCAAGCAGCACACGTCCCACAAAGGATACGATGCCAGCTCGCCGAGTCTCCATGAGGGCCGGGTCGCCTACCAACTCGTGGCCGACATCCACCTCTTCGACATCGCCTCCGGAAAGGACGCGAAAATCGATATCACTCTTCCTTCGGATTTCGACCAGATGCGCGAAAAATGGGTGACGAAACCCCTCGATTACCTCACCTCGGCGCACGTCTCTCCTGCCGGGGACCGCGTCGTCCTTGTTTCCCGCGGTCACGTCTTCGTCGCCCCCGTGGGCGACGGCCGGTGGGTCAGGGTCAGCCGCAAAGACGGCGTCCGGGCCCGGGCGGCGCGCTTCCTCGGCGACGGCAAGAGCCTCATGGTCCTGTCCGACGAGACCGGCGAGTGGGAATTCCACCGCTTCGCGGCCGACGGTCTCGGCCCGGCTGAGCAGCTGACGACGGGCGCCAAGGTCCTCCGCTTCGACGGCGTCCCCTCTCCCGACGGCAAGTGGATCGCCTTCGCCGACAAGGACTACCAGCTCTGGCTGTTCAACATCGGCAAGAAAGCCCTGACCCGGATCGCCGTCTCCGGCACCGGGATGTTCGGCGACTTCGCCTGGTCGCCGGACAGCCGTTGGGTCGCCTACGTCCAGGGCGCCGATAACCAATTCAACCAGGTCATGCTTCTCGAGGCCGAAACCGGCCGGACGTCGGAACTCACCAATGACCGAGTCGATTCCTACAACCCGGCCTGGAGCCCGGACGGGAAATGGCTCTATTTTCTTTCGGACCGCTATTTCCGGAGCGTCGTGGGCAGCCCGTGGGGCGCCCGCCAGCCCGAGCCGTATTTCGACAAGACGACCAAGATCTATGCCCTGGCCCTGACGGCCAAGGAAACGTTCCCCTTCGCCCCGGCCACAGAACTTCAGCCGGCAGCCAAAGTCGGCGGGGACGAGAAGGAGGCCAAGGAAGCCGAGGCCAAGACCGAAGCAGCGGCCGGAAAGCCGGCCAAGGAAGTGGTCAAGCCAGCGCCCTCGGTTACGATCGACCTGACCTCCATCCAGGAACGGGTCTTCGAAGTCCCGCTTCCGGCCAGCGTCTACGGCGGGCTCGTCGTCGGTGACAAGGCCCTGTTCTTCATCGACGAGGAGTCGACGGCCGCCGGCAAGCCCAAACTCCAGGCCGTCGAGATCAAGAATCGCAACGTCCAGGCCAAGACGGTCCTCGAAGACGTCCAGAGCTTCGAGCTCTCGGCCGACGGCAAGAAGATCCTCGTCCGCAAAGGCGGCGACTTCTATGTCATCGACGCCGGGACGGCCCAGCCGACAGCGGCGACGCTCGCCGAACGGCGCGTCGATCTCTCCCGCTGGACCTTCTCCATAGACCCGCGCGAGGAGTGGCGGCAGATGTTCGTCGACGCCTGGAGGATGGAGCGCGACTACTTCTACGACCGCAACCTTCACAATGTCGATTACCAGGGACTCCTCGAGCGGCACCGGCCCTTCGTCGACCGGATCAGCGACCGGGCCGAGCTCAACGACCTCCTGGCCCACCTCGTCGGCGAGCTCTCGGCCCTGCACACGTTCGTCCGCGGCGGCGACCTGAGACAGCCGGCGGACAGCGTCGCCCCCGGCTCGCTCGGGGCGCGTCTCATCCGGGATGAGGCCAGGGGCGGCTACAGGATCGAACACATCTACAAGGCCGACCCCGAGTATCCGGAAGGTCTGTCCCCTTTGGGGAAACCGATGTCGGCGATCCGCGAGGGCGACGTTATCGCGACGGTCAACGGGGTTCCGGTTCTCAGCGTCCCCGACATGTCGCTTCTCCTGCGGAACACGGCCGGCCAGCAGGTCCTCCTCGAGGTCAAGCCGGCGGCGGGCGGCCAGGCCCGCAAAGAGATCGTTATCCCCGTTACGCGGGGAGCCGAGTCCGACCTCCGCTACGGCGAGTGGGAATACACCCGGCGCCTCGAAGTCGAAAAGACCGGGAAAGGCGAGATCGGATACGTCCACCTCAGGGCCATGGGCGACGACAACTACACGGAGTGGGTCAAGAATTTCTACCCGGTGTTCGACCGCAAGGGCCTCATCATCGACGTCCGTCACAACCGCGGCGGGAACATCGACTCCTGGATCCTGGAGAAGCTCCTGCGGCGGGCTTGGTTCTACTGGCAGGACCGGGTCGGCAATCCGACCTGGAACATGCAGTACGCCTTCCGCGGCCACCTGGTCGTCCTCTGCAACGAGCGCACGGCCTCCGACGGCGAGGCGTTCGCCGAAGGCTTCCGCAGGCTGGGCCTGGGCAAGGTCATCGGGACGAGGACCTGGGGCGGCGAGATATGGCTGAGTTCGTCCAACGTCCTCGTCGACCGAGGACTGGCCTCGGCAGCCGAGACGGGCGTTTACGGGCCCGAGGGCGAGTGGCTCATCGAGGGCCACGGCGTCGACCCGGACATCGTCGTCGACAACCTGCCGCACGCCACTTTCAAGGGCCGGGACGCCCAGCTCGAGGCCGCCGTCAAACACCTCCAGGAGCTCATCAAGAAGGACCCGGTCGAGGTGCCCAAGCACCCGCCTTATCCGGACAAGAAGAAGTGAGCTACTTGTAGATCCCTTGACGGGGGCCGAAGGAGAAGAGGACGACGGCGTCCTTTTCTAGCTTATAGATCAGGCGGCGGGCCTGTCCGCGAACCGCAAAGCGGAGTGCGCGGAGGTGAAGCGGCACCCGGCGTATAAACCTCCGGTTCTCTGTTGACATTCTGCCTCGGCCGGAAATATCATCGCTTCGATTCGCAGGAATTGCGATCCAAACTCGTCCCGGAGGGTATCCATGTGTGAAAAAGCGCGACGGAATGGCCGCAGGGCACGATCCTGGTCGATCGCCGGGGCGGCGCTTCTCCTGTTCATGGCCGGCATCGGGCCGGCTTTCACTCAAACGGTATCGGCGGACCTCTACCAGAGCCTCAAGTATCGCTACATCGGTCCTCCCGGAAACCGGGCCGCGGCCGTCGTCGGCGTCCCCGGCGACCCGCTGACCTATTACGTCGGCGCCTCGTCGGGCGGCGTGTTCAAGTCCTCCGACGCCGGGACGACCTGGGAGCCCGTCTTCGACGATCAGCCGGCCCAGTCGATCGGCGCCCTCGCCATCGCTTGGTCCGATCCGAACGTCGTTTGGGCGGGAACGGGAGAGGCCTTCGTCCGGAGCAACATCTCCATCGGCAACGGCGTCTACAAGTCGACCGACGCCGGCCGGACCTGGAAACACATGGGCCTTGAAAAGTCGGGCAGGATCGGCCGCGTGGCCGTCGACCCGCGTGACCCCGACACCGTCTTCGTCGCCGCCATGGGGCACTGCTACGGCCCGCAGAAAGAGCGCGGCGTCTATCGGACGAAGGACGGCGGCAAGACCTGGGACCAGGTCCTTTTCGCGGACGAGAACACCGGCTGTTTCGAGATCGCCATGGACATGAAGAACCCGCGGATCCTGTTCGCCGGCATGTGGCCCCTCACCATCCGGACCTGGGGCCGGGAGAGCGGCGGTCCGAACGGCGGCGTCTGGAAGTCGACCGACGGCGGCGACACCTGGAAGCGGCTCGCAGGCCACGGGCTGCCCGAACCGCCGGTCGGAAAGATCGGCCTGGCCGTCTCGTACAGCAACCCCGGCGTCGTCTACGCCCTGATCGAGACCGGCTCTCCCAACCGCGGCGTCCTGTGGCGCTCGGAGGACGGCGGCGAGAACTGGCAGCTCGCAAGCTACAACCGCCTGCTCAACGAGCGGTCGCACTACGCGTCACGGATCATGGTCAACCCGGGCGACGAGGACGAGGTCTACTTCGCGGCCAACAGCATCAGCCGCACGCTCGACGGCGGCTACGATTCCGACGTCGTGGAATGGAGCGGCGACACCCACGACCTGTGGGCCGATCCCAAGAACCCCGACCGGCTGATGCTCAGCGACGACGGCGGCGGGGCCATCACGCTCAACCGCGGCCGGACCTGGCAGCGCATCGAGCTGCCGATCGCCCAGATGTATCACGTCGCCGTGGACAACCAGATCCCCTACTACGTCTACGGCGGCATGCAGGACGGCATGGCCCACAAGGGAGCCAGCACCGGCGGGCTTTTCATGAGTTGGGGCAGTTCCGCGTCCTCCCAATGGCAGTCGACGGCCGGAGGCGAATGCGGCTTTATCGTGCCCGACCCGGTCGACCCGAACATCGTCTGGGGAGGCAGCTACAACGCCGACCTGCAGCGGGTCGATTACCGGACCGGCCACATCGCTACGGCCAAGGTCTGGCCGGAGTCGATCTACGGCTCCAACGCGGCGGCGGCCAAGTTCCGTTTCCAGTGGACCTTCCCCATCGCCATCTCCCCGCATGACCACAACACGGTCTACGTCGGGAGCCAGTTCGTCCACCAGACGTCCGACGGCGGAAAAACGTGGGACATCATCAGCCCCGACCTGACCACGAACGACCCGAAGCTGCAGGGCCCCTCGGGCGGTTTGACACTCGATAACCTGGCCGTCGAATACGGCTGCGTCGTTTTCGCCATCGCCGAATCGCCTCTGGAAAAAGGCTGCATTTGGGCGGGGACGAACGACGGCCTGGTCCAGCTGACGAGAGACGGCGGGAAGACCTGGACCAACGTCACCCGGAGCATCCCGAACCTGCCGCCCCTCGGCACGATCAGCAACGTCGAACCGTCCCGCTATGACGCCGGGACGTGTTACATCACCGTCGATTTCCACCAGGTGAACAACCGCGACCCGCATGTCTATAAAACGGCGGACTACGGCAAGACCTGGGTATATCTGGGCGCGGACATTCCCAAGACCGTTTTTTCCTACTGTCACTGGGTCCACGAAGACCCGGTCCGGAAGGGACTGCTTTTCCTGGGCACGGAAAACTCGATCTACGTCAGTTTCAACGACGGCAGAAACTGGCTGCCCATCCAGAACAACCTCCCCCACGCGCCCGTCCATCACATGGTCGTCCAACGGCATTTCAACGACCTGGTCGTCGGCACCTACGGCCGGGGGTTCTGGATCATGGACGACATCACGCCGCTCCAGCAGTTGACGGACGACATCCTCAAGTCAGAGGCGCACCTGTTCAAGCCCCGCCCGGCCTACCGCCTGCATGACGTCGCCGGAGGCGCGCCGGGGTCGACCCGGGCCACTATCAATTACTATCTCAAGAACGTCCCGGGCGGGCCCGTAAACATCGTCCTTCTCGACGAGGACGGCAATGAAGTCGCCCGGATGGCCGGGACAGCCAAGGCCGGGATCAACCGCGTGGCCTGGGACCTCCGCTACGCCGGGGCCCGCGCGGCCAAGCTCCGCACCAAGCCGCCGGGAAATCCCCATGTCGTCGAGGAAAAACGGTTTCATCTCCAGTGGGAGCAGGAAGGCTGGTATTCGATCCAGAGCTGGGGCACGGATTCCGGTTTCCGCGGTTTCCTGGCGGCGCCGGGGACCTACACGGTCAAGCTCAGCGTCGGAGGCCGGGAATTCACGCAGAAGCTCGAAGTCCGCAAGGACCCCCGTTCGGCGGGGACGGTCGACGACATCAAGGCCCAGACGAAGTTGCAGCTCGATATCCGGGAAGACCTCAACTCCGCCTCGGACATGATCAGCCAGCTCGAATGGCTGAAGAAGCAGATCTTCGACATCCGTGACGCCTCCGCCGGGAAGGACGCGGGGCTCGCGGCAGCCATCGCCGAGATGGGCAAAAAATTGCAGGCGGTGGAGGACGGGCTCTTCCAGCCGACGATCGCCGAGGGCGACACGAAATCGTTCCGCGACCCGCAGAAGATCTACGAAAAACTGTCCGTCCTGGCCGGGGACCTTTCCGGAAGCGTCGATTTCGCGCCGAACAGACAGCAGCGCGAGGTCTTCGCCGTGCTCGCGGGACGGCTTGCGTTCCAGAAGGGCCTGTTCGACGCGCTGGTCAAAACCGACCTACCCGCATTCAACAGGCTCCTCGCCGAAAAGGGCGCAGCCGGGATCGTCGTGCCTGCGGTGAAATAGCCCGCGACGCGACCCGCCGGCCCTCAGAGGGTCAGGTCGAGGGCCGTGAAGCACGTTTCCTCGGGCTGGGGCGGGGACTCGTCGTCACCGAGGCCGTCCTCGACGAAGATGCGGATGACGTCGCGGATGTTAGCCAGGGCATCCTCGTAGGTCGCGCCTCGGGCCCGGCAGCCGGGGAACTCCGGGCAGTGGGCCGCCCAGCCCTCCCCATCCCTGATAGCGTAAACCGAAAAACGATAGCCGTTCATATCAGCCTCCGTCCCATCCTTCTTTGGATCTGACTCATCGCGCTTTGTGCCTTCCGCCGTGATACCCTGCCAAAAGCGTGCCAAGCCTTCTACCCTGGGAAGGCCGGAAACATGTAAAGAAAAGACAGGGGGACATGGACGGGGACATGCCCCAATTTCTCCGAAATTGGGACGTGTCCCCGTCCATGTCCCGTGTCCCCGTCCATGTCCCCATCAGAACGACCTCAAAAAGGCGCAGTTATAGATCTTGGCGATCCCCTCGCCGTCCTTGCGGACCTCGCCGCGGAGGAAGCAGACGGGCGGGGTGCCGTACGTAACGCAGCGCGTCTCGCCGATGCCCTCGAGAAGCCCGGTTTCGTCTTCAAAGAGGTAAAAATACTTCGGCCCGCCTCGCCCGGTTCCCCTGGCCGCACCGCCGTCCCCGCCACCATATCCTCCCGGACTCCCGTTTCCCGGGCCCGGTCCCGCGTCATTACTCCCATCGCTACGGCCCGGACCGAACCATCCCCCGCCACTGCCGCCGGCCTCGGCGCCATGGCCATCGTGGCCATTGCCGCTCCGCATCATGCCGTAGGTCTCCCTCTGCCGGGCGTCGACGACCCGGACGACGAGCTCGACCATCGTCCCGGCGCAGTCCCTGAGGTCCTTGACGCGAAGCGCCGGCCGCTTGCCTTCGTAGAGATCGAGGTCGTCCCCCTCAGGCAGGAAGCCGAGCGATTCATAGAGCATGCGCCGCTTCTCGTCCGAGGCGATGTCGGCCACCTCCTCCATGTGCTCGAGCCCCTGGAAGTAGCGGAGGACCTGGCGCGTCCGCCGCGGCTCGAGGGAATCGAAGACGCCGGCCCGGATGAGCGCGAGGAGCTCGGCCTTGCCCGGCTTCGTCCGGGCCAGGAAGTCCTCGACCGAGGCGTACTCGCCGCCCGCCTTCCGCTCCTCGAGGACGCG
>Ga0315283_10003408_pt1 | contig 13553 bp, 9 predicted proteins | sample YL17G09_0_MG_FD_204541 | JGI IMG/M metagenome (GOLD analysis project Ga0315283, IMG submission 204541) | Sediment microbial communities from Yellowstone Lake, YNP, Wyoming, USA - YL17G09_0 | ecosystem: Environmental > Aquatic > Freshwater > Lake > Sediment | place: USA: Wyoming | collected...
GTCCGGCGAGGGCGTCTGGGATGCGCACCTCGAGGGCCGCACGGACGACATCCGTAACTATTGCGAGACGGACGTCATCAACACCTACCTCATCTACCTGCGCTTCGAGCTCATGCGCGGGCGGCTCACGCCGGAGGAGCACGACCGCGAGTGCGGCATCGTGCGCGCCTGGCTCGAGGGCGCGGGCAGGCCACACCTGGCCGAGTTCCTGGCGGCCTGGCCTGCCGGTCCTGCATGAAGCGGTTGAGTATCGCGCCCGAGGAGGCGGACATCGTCGATCTCTCGCACCAGGCCAGGGGCGTCACGCGGGTCGACGGCAAGGCCGTGTTCGTCGCAGACGCGCTGCCCGGCGAGCGGGTGGTCATGCGTCGCGTCGGACGGCACCGCAATTTCGACGAGGCCGTGCTCGAGCAGGTGCTGCGCGCCAGCCCCGACCGCGTGCCGGCCGAGTGCCCGCACTTCGGCCTCTGCGGCGGCTGTGCGCTGCAGCACCTCGCGCCCGCCGCGCAGCTCGCATTCAAGCAGGCGCAGCTCCTCGAGAATCTCAAGCGGCTGGGCGACGTCGAGCCCGGCCGCGTGCTCGACCCCCTCACCGGGCCGGCGTGGGCCTATCGCAGGCGCGCGCGGCTCGGGGTCAAGTATGTCGAACGGAAAGCAAGGGTGCTGGTCGGCTTCCGGGAGCGCTCGGCGCCCTACGTCGCAGACCTGCACGAGTGCCGCGTGCTCGCGCCACCGGCCGGCGTGCTCATGGATCCGCTGGCGGCCCTGGTGGCCGCTCTCTCCATCGCCTCGCGCGTCCCGCAGGTCGAGGTCTCGGTCGCGGAGGGCACCTGCGCGCTGGTGCTGCGCGTGCTCGACGAACCGTCTGCCAGCGACCTCGAATCACTCGCGGAATTCGAGCGCGAGCACGCGGTGCGCATCTACCTGCAGCCCGGCGGCCCGCAGACGGTCAGGCCACTTGGCGCAGACCTCGCGCCGCTCCACTACCCGCTGCCTGCCTTCGGGCTGCGCCTCGAGTTCGAGCCCACCGATTTCATCCAGGTGAATGGCGTATTGAATGAGGCGATGGTGTCGCGGGCGGTCGACCTGCTCGACCCCGGGCGCGGGCACCGCGTGCTCGATCTGTTCTGCGGCCTCGGGAATTTCTCGCTGCCGCTCGCGACCCGTGCGGGGGAAGTGGTCGGTATCGAGGGCGACCAGGGGCTGGTCGCGAGAGCCCGGCACAACGCCCTGCTCAACGGGATTGCCAACGTGGCCTTCCACGTCTGCAATCTGGCCGCCGACGTGAGCCATGCACCCTGGGCAGCAGTGCGCTACGACCGCGTGCTGCTCGACCCGCCGCGAGCCGGCGCGCGCGAGGTACTGCCGTTCGTCGGTGCGAGCGGCGCCACGCGCGTCGTGTATATTTCCTGCCATCCGGGCAGCCTGGCCCGGGATGCAGGAATCCTGGTGCGGGAGCACGGTTTCCGCCTCGCGGCAGCAGGCGTCATGGACATGTTCCCGCACACGACCCACGTCGAGGCCATGGCCGTCTTCGAGCGGTGAGACGATGTCGGCAAGAGTCGAATCGAACGCTGTCCGCCTGGTGAATTCCGCTCGGGAGGCGGCATGACGCTTGGGCCCCTGATGGTGGACGTCGCCGGCACCGGGCTCACCGCCGAGGACCGGCGCGTGCTCGCGCATCCGCTGGTCGGGTCGGTGATCCTGTTCACGCGCAACTTCGAGGGCATCGCGCAGATCGCGGAGCTGGTCCGCGAGATCCGCTCCATTCGCACGCCACCGATGCTCGTCACGGTCGATCACGAGGGCGGGCGCGTGCAGCGTTTCCGCTCGGGCTTCACCGTGCTGCCCTCCCAGCGCTCCATCGGCCGGGCCTACGACCTCGACCCGGAGGCCGGGCGGCGCCTCGCCTGGCAGTGCGGCTGGCTGCTCGCCGCCGAGCTTCGCGCCGTCGGCGTGGACATGAGCTTCGCACCCTGCGTGGACCTCGACTACGGGGTGAGCGAGGTGATCGGGGATCGCGCCTACCACCGCGATCCCGAGGTGGTCTCGACGCTGGCCGTCGCCTGCCTGCATGGCATGCGCGCCGCGGGCATGACGGCGACCGCCAAGCACTTTCCGGGCCACGGCGCCGTCGTCGCCGATTCGCACAAGTCGCTGCCGGTGGACCGCCGGCCGCTGGCCGAACTCGGCGAGGACCTGCTGCCGTACCGGCGGCTGGTCGCCAACGGCCTGGCGGCGATCATGGTCGCGCACGTGCTGTTTCCGGAGGTGGACGAGGTGCCCGCGGGTTTTTCGCGGCGCTGGATCCAGCAGGAGCTGCGGCGCGGGCTCGGCTTCACCGGGGCGATCTTTTCCGACGATCTCAGCATGGGCGGCGCGGCCGTGGCAGGGTCGGTGCCGGAGCGGGCGCGGCGCGCACTTGCGGCCGGCTGCGATATTCTTTCGGTCTGCAACGACCGCGCCGCGGTGCTGGCGACGCTGGAGGAGCTCGAGGGCGAGTCCGACCCCCTGAGCCAGGTCCGGCTCGCGCGGCTGCACGGCCGGCCGGGCCCTGAGTGGGAATCGCTGGTGCAGGGCGACCGCTGGCGGCAGTGCCGGTCGGCCGTGGATCACTGCCGCGACGCTCCGCACTTGCAGCTCGATGCCTAGAGAGCGATAAACTCGGCCATGACCATCACCGATTCAACACCGCTCGCCGACGTCCTGCGCCACGCCCCGGACGGCATCGCGGTCGTCCAGGGCGTTGCGCCGCGAATCTCCTTCGCGAACGAAACCCTGGCCGCGCTGCTGCGCATGCCTGCCTCCGCGCTCATCGGGCAGGCGCTCGAGGAACTGGAGATCGAGGCCCCTGCGGATGCGTCCGCGACCGCTGGTTGCGGCGCGATGCGCGTGCAACTCAAGCGCGGGGACGGCTCCGCCGTTGCCTGCGAGCGCTGGGCCGTACTGCTGCCCGACGGTCAGCTGGCCCTGTACTACCGGCCGCTGCTGCGCGCGGCCGCCGGTACCGCGACGGATCGGGCGAGCGGTCTCGCCACCACGGAACACCTGCTCGAGACGCTGCGGCGCGACTGGTCCATCGGCCAGCGTGACGGCCGCTCGATCACGTTGCTCCGGTTCGACGTGGACGCCTGCCGCGAGTACCGCGAGGTCTTCGGGCGCCTCGCGACGGACAACGTGCTTCGCCAGCTCGGCAGGACCATCGTTGCGGCCATGCGCAGGACGAGCGACGTGGTGGCCCGGTTCGGCGACGATGAGTTCGTGGCGCTCGCCGTGGCGATGGAGCCGCAGAGCGCCTGCGCCTTCGCCGAGGCCATGCTCGGCCGGATCCGCTCGCTCGCGATCCACCACCCGCGTTCGCGGACCGGTCGCTTCCTGACCATGAGCGCGGGCGTGGTGAGTGCCGTGCCGCCGCGGGGCCGCGACTGCGAGATGCTGCTCGATGCGGCGCAGCGCGCGCTCGAGCGCGCGAAGCACGCCGGCGGCAACAGGGTCGAGGGCGGGGACTTGTAGGGAAGCGAACCGCTACCTTCCGGGGACGCACTGCCCGAGTGCGTCGATCTGCGCCTGCGCTGCCCGGAACCTTTCCTCCGGATCGCCGAAGTCGCCGCTGAACCTGAGCTTGCTCGGCCCGTCGAATCGCAGCGCGCGGCCGCTCGCCTGCACCCGTCGGATCAGGGCGCCGGGGTCGACCGGGGTGTCGGGGCCGAAGACGACGGATCCACCCGCGTGACCGACGTCGAGCCGCTCGATTCCGAGCCGTGCCGCGCCCACGCGCAGACGTGCGATGCGGTACAGGTTCCGCGCCGGCTCGGGCAGCGACCCGAAGCGGTCCATGGTCTCGGCCTGGAGGTCGTCGAGCTCCGCCTCGGAGGCGACCCCGGCGATCCGCTTGTAGAGCACGAGCCGCGCGTGGACGTCCGGCAGGAACGACTCCGGCAGGAGCGCGGGCACGTGCAGGTCGAGTTCCGGCCCGTGGTGCAGCGGCCGCTCGAGTTCGGGGATGCGGCCCGCGCGCATCGCCGCGACCGCTCGCTCCAGCAGTTCCATGTAGAGCGCGAAGCCGATCTCCTGGATCTGTCCGCTCTGGCCCTCGCCGAGGAGTTCGCCGGCGCCGCGGATCTCGAGGTCGTGGGTCGCGAGCACGAAGCCCGCACCGAGGTCCTCCAGCGACTCGATGGCTTCGAGGCGCTTGACCGCGTCGGCGGTCATGGCGTTCTTCGGCGGCGTGATCAGGTACGCGTAGGCCTGGTGGTGTGAACGGCCGACGCGGCCGCGCAGCTGGTGCAGCTGCGCGAGGCCGAAGCGGTCGGCGCGGTCGATGACGATGGTGTTCGCCGTCGGCACGTCGATGCCGCTCTCGATGATGGTGGTGCAGAGCAGCAGGTTGGCGCGCTTGTGGTAGAAGTCGAGCATGACCTGCTCGAGGTCGCGCTCGCGCATCTGCCCGTGGCCGATGGCGATGCGGGCCTCGGGAACGAGTTCGGCGAGCGCGCGTCCGGTGTTCTCGATGGTGTCGACCGAGTTGTGCACGAAATAGACCTGTCCGCCGCGCCGCAGCTCGCGCAGGCAGGCCTCGCGGACGAGGGGCCCGCTCCACTCGGTCAGGAACGTCTTGATCGACAGACGGCCGGCGGGCGGCGTCGATATGAGCGACAGGTCGCGCAGCCCGCCGAGCGACATGTTGAGCGTGCGCGGGATCGGGGTCGCCGTGAGCGTGAGGACGTCCACTTCGGCGCGCATCGCCTTGAGCCGTTCCTTGTCGCGGACGCCGAAGCGGTGTTCCTCGTCGATGATCAGCAGGCCGAGGTCCTTGAAGCGGACGCCGGGCTGCAGCATGCGATGCGTCCCGATCACCACGTCGACGCGGCCGTCCGCCAGCCCGGCGAGGACCCCCTTGGCCTGGGGGCCGCCCCGAAAGCGCGACAGCAGATCGACGCGGACGGGCCAGTCCGCAAAACGGTCGGCGAAGGTCTGGTAGTGCTGCTGCGCGAGCAGGGTGGTCGGCACCAGCACCGCGACCTGCTTGCCGCCCTGCACGGCGACGAATGCGGCGCGCAGTGCGACCTCGGTCTTGCCAAAGCCGACGTCGCCGCACACCACCCGGTCCATCGGCCGGGGCGAGCGCAGGTCCTCGATGACCTGGGTGATGGCGGCTGCCTGGTCCGCGGTCTCCTCGAACGGGAAACCCGCCGCGAAGGACGCGAGCTGCGCGTCGTCCACGCCGAACGCGTGGCCCTCGCGGGCGGCGCGCCGCGAGTACAGGTCGAGCAGTTCCGCGGCGGCATCGCGGATGCGGGCCGCCGCGCGGCTGCGGGCCTTCGACCACTGGTCACCGCCGAGCTTGTGCAGCGGGGCGGACTCGGCGGCCGCGCCGGTGTAGCGGCTGATCCGCTCCAGCGACTGCACCGGAACGTAGAGCTTGTCCCCGTCGGCGTACTCGAGCACCAGGAACTCGGCCTCGACGCCTCCCGCGTCCATGGTGGTGAGCCCGAGGTAGCGGCCGACACCGTAGTCCTCGTGCACCACGGGTGCGTCGGGTCGCAGGTCGGCGAGTTGCTGGATGATTCGCGCCGGGTCGCGGTCGGAGCGACGCCGTCGCCGTTCCTGTCGGGCGCGCTCGCCGAACAGCTGTTCCTCGGCGTAGAGAGTCACGGCCGGGTCGACCAGCGCCAGGCCCGAGGCGAGCGGCGCGACGGTCAGGGCGAGCGGCGCGTCGCTTGCGAGGAACTCCTCCCAGCCCGCGACCACGCGGGCCTCGACGCCGTGCGGGCGCAGCAGGTCGAGCAGCAGTTCACGCCGTCCGGGCGACTCGGCGGCCAGCAGCACCCGGCCGGGGTGCGCTGCGAGCAGCAAAGCGAAGGCCTTGATCGACTCGTCCCGCCGCTGGTCGAGCCGCAGCGATGGTGCTTCCCCCGTGCGCAGGTCCACCACCAGCAGCGCGCCGCGCCCGTCCGGCGCGTCGCCATCGCCAAGCATGAGCAGCGGCGCGCGTGCGAATGCGGCCTGCCACTCCGGTGGCGGCAGGAACGCCTCGTCGGGCGCGAGCACGGGGTGCTCGATGTCGTACCTGCGTTCCTCGAAACGCTCCTCCACTGACGTCCACGCCGAGTCGAGCGTGCGCTGGTATCCCGCGGGAAGCACCACGACCGCGCCGGCGGGCAGGTAGTCGAAGAGACTCGACGTAGCGTCGAAGAAGAGCGGCAGGTAGTACTCGATGCCGGCGGGCGCGAGGCCCTCGCCTACGTCGCGGTAGAGCGGCATGCGCGTGAGGTCGCCCTCGAAGCGCGTGCGGAAGCGGCGGCGGAAGTCGCGCACCGAATCGGGCCCGAGGCCGAACTCGCGGGCGGGCAGCAGTTCCACGCGCGGCAGCCGTTCCCCGGATCGCTGCGTCTCCGCGTCGAAGCTGCGCACGCTCTCCACCCGGAGGTCCATGAGGTCGATGCGCAGCGGCACGTCGCTGCCCATCGGGAAAACATCGAACAGCGAGCCGCGGATGGCGAACTCGCCCGGTGCGCCGACCTGGGGAACGCTTGCGTAGCCGGCTGCCGCGAGGCGCAGCCGGAATGCTGCGAGATCGAGTTCCTGTCCCACCTCGACTGCGAGCGCGTGGCCGTCGATGAACGACCGCGGGGGCAGGCGCTGCAGCGCCGTCGGCAGGTCGGTGACGACGATTGCGCATCCGAGCGACGGCAGGTGGGCCAGCGCACGCAGGCGCTGCGAGATGATGTCCGGGTGCGGAGAGAACTGGTCGTAGGGGAGGGTCTCGTAGCCCGGGAACGCCAGGACCGGCAGGGACGCGGGCGCGAAGAACCTGAGCTCCTCCTCGAGTCGCGCCGCACCGGCTGCGTCGGGGGCGATGAGCAGGATCGGAACTCGCGAAGCCGAGGCCGACCGGGCGAGGTGCAGGGCTGCGCCAGCGCCGGCGAGGCCGGTCCAGCGCACGGAAGGACGATCTGAATCCGGCAGGACGATATCGGTGTATTTATTCAAAACAATAGCTTACAAACGAATCATGAGATCCGTTCTATGTTGATTCGCGTGGGCGGTCGAATCCCGCCGGGCTGAGAAGATTATCAGACCCGGCGCGGGCGTCGCAGGCCGCAGCCTGCAGGCGGGTAGTGCGGTATCAGTTCTTCGACGCGGCGGCGGATGTCGCGACCGCGTGAATGACGAGGTCGTACTCGAAGTACACGACAAAGGACGGGTAAACCCAGCGCGTGATCGGCGGCTGGCCGATCGCCGCCAGGCGGTCCGCCGGCGCTCCGTAGCGCTGCTCCACCTGGGCCGTGGTGAGGCCCCGGGACGGAATGTCCCCCTGCGCCTGCGCGGCGGGGGCACCGCCCGCGGGGTCGCCCTGGGCATACGCCGTCGCGAGACCCAGTCCCAACGCCATCCCGATCGCAGCCAGAACAGTCTTTCGCATGATCACGGCCCCTGCTGGAACTCCAGCGACAATATAGCACCGGCTGTCGCGCGCCGGACGTGACCGGTTGCCGGTTTGCGGCCGCTCGATGGCCGGGGGCGGACCGATGCGGCGTGCAAAACCGGGTGGCCGCGGGTAGCCTTGCGGCCTTTCGCCAGGGACCAGCATGTTCCATCCCCTGCCTGTATTTCTCGGACTGCGGTACGTCCGGACCCGGCGCCAGGGGTTCTTCGTCTCCTTCATTTCATGGGTCTCGATGCTGGGGGTCTGCCTCGGAGTCGCGGCGCTCATCACCATCATCTCCGTCATGAACGGGTTCGAGGGCGAACTCAGGGGACGGCTGGTCGCGCTCACGGCCCACGCGACGGTCACCGGGCCCGCCGCCGGGATGTCGGATTGGCATGCCGTGGCCGCCCGGGCGCTCGCGGTTCCAGGCACGGTCGGTGCAGCGCCATTCGTCGACGTGCAGGCGATGGTCGGGCGGTCCGGCCACCTGATGCCCGCCGTGCTTCACGGCGTGGACCTGCACGCCGAGCCCGGAGTTTCCGCCGTCGAGGAGCACCTGCTCGAAGGGCGGCTCGCCGACCTCACCCCCGGCTCGCGGCGGGCCATCATCGGCCGCTCGCTCGCCTGGCAGCTCGGCGCGCAGGTCGGCGACCAGCTCACCGTGATGGTGCCCGGGCGGGACCTGCTCACGGGTGGCCGCCCGGCCCTGCAGACGTTCGAGGTGTCGGGCATTTTTGAGGTCGGGCTGCAGGACCACGACGGGTCGCTCGCGCTGGTGCCGATGCGCGACGCCGCTGAACTCGCCGGAGGCGAAGCGACGCCCGCCGGAATCCGGCTGCGCTTCGACGACGTCATGGCTGCGCCAGTCAGGGCCGCGGCGGTGGCCACGGCACTGGGCCCGGGTTTCAAGGTGCGCGACTGGAGCCAGGAGCACGCCGCGTACTTCCGGGCCATCCGCATCGAGAAGACGATGATGAGCCTGATCCTGATGCTGGTGGTCGCGGTGGCCGCCTTCAACATCGTCGCCGCGCTGGTGATGGTGGTGAACGAGAAGCGCTCGGACATCGCGATCCTCCGGACGCTCGGGCTCGCGCCGCGCGGCGTGGTGGGCGTGTTCCTCACCCAGGGGCTGGTGATCGGCGCGATCGGCACGCTGATCGGCACCGTGCTCGGGGTGCTGATCGCCGAAAACGTCGGGGTCATCGTGCCCGCGCTCGAGCATGCGTTCGGGTTCCACGTGATGGATCCCACCGTCTACTACATCACCGAGCTGCCCTCTGAAGTGCGGGCCGGGCAGGTGGTCGCGATCTCCTCGATCGCGTTCCTGCTCACGGTACTCGCGACCATCTACCCCGCCATGCGCGGTGCGGCGACCGAGCCGGCCGAGGCGCTGCGGTACGAGTGATGGCAGGCCGCATGCCCTTCGAGGTCAGGATCGGGCGGCGCTACCTGCGCTCGTCGGGGAACCGGTTCCTGTCGTTCATTTCGCTCATGTCCATGCTCGGCGTGGCAATCGGCGTGGCGGTGCTCATCGTGGTGCTGTCGGTGATGAACGGGTTCGAGACCGAGCTGCGCAGCCGCATCCTGAGCATCACCTCGCACGCGACCCTGAGCGCATTCGGTGCGGGCGCCGAGGACTGGCCGGCGATGCGCGCGACGGCGTTGCGCGATCCGCGCATCGCGGCGGTCGCCCCGTACGTGGAGGGCGAGGCGCTGCTGATCGCCGACCTGCCCCAGGGCGCGTCCGCCCCGGCGAGTGTGCGCGGCATCGATCCGACGCTCGAGGCCACCGTCTCGGCAATCGCGGACCGGCTGCGCAGCGGTTCGCTGGGCATACTCGAGCCCGGCTCGTATCGCATGCTGCTCGGTTCGGAGCTGGCCGCCCACCTCGGCGTCGTGCCGGGCGACAGTGTCGTGATGGCGGTCGCGCAGGGGTCGGTCACGCCCGCGGGCGTCGTGCCGCGCATGCGCCGCTTCACGGTGAGCGGCGTCTTCTACTCGGGCATGTACGAGATCGACAACGGGCTCGCGCTCACGAGCCTCGCGGACGCGCAGCGCGTGTTCCGGCTGGGCGACCGGGTGACCGGGATCCGTCTCGCGTTGCACGATCCCTACCTCGCGCCGCAGGCGTCGCGCGAGGTGGCGCTCGCGCTCGGTGGCGGACTGTGGGTCGAGGACTGGACCCAGCGGCAGGCGAACTTCTTCCGCTCCATCGAGCTCACCAAGCGGATGATGTTCTTCATCCTGCTGCTGGTGGTGGCGGTGGCGGCGTTCAACATCGTCTCCACGCTGGTGATGGCGGTGAAGGACAAGCAGCCGGACATCGCGATACTCCGCACGCTCGGCGCCCGGCCGGCCAGCGTGCTCGCGATTTTCGCGACGCAGGGCACGGTCATCGGGCTGGTCGGCACCCTGGGCGGGGTCGCGTCCGGAGTCCTGCTGTCCCTCAACCTAGAGGCGCTGGTGCACGGTCTCGAACGGCTGCTCGGCACGCGATTCATGGACGCGAGTGTCTACCTGATGAGCGACCTGCCGGCGCGCGTCGAGGCCGGCGACGTCGCGCTGATCGCGACCACGGCCTTCGCGCTGTGCTGCCTTTCCACACTCTATCCCGCCTGGCGCGCGGCGCGCACTGATCCGGCGAGGGCACTTCGACATGACTGACAGCGAGATCCTGAATTGCGAGGACGTGCGCAAGCACTTCGACGAAGCCGGCCAGCGCCTCGAGGTGCTGGCGGGCGTGAACCTCGCCGTGGGGCGGGGCGAGATGGTCGCGATCGTGGGCGCTTCCGGATCGGGCAAGACCACGCTCCTGCAGATCCTCGGCGGACTCGACCTGCCGTCGGCCGGCATCGTGCGCCTCGCGGGGCAGTCGCTCGCCGAGCTCTCCGACGCGGCGCGCGGGACACTGCGTAATCGCGCGCTCGGATTCGTGTACCAGTTTCACCACCTGCTGCCCGAATTCACCGCACTGGAAAACGTGGCGATGCCGCTGCTGGTGAGGCGTGCCCCGGTCGCGGCGGCGCAGGCCGAGGCGCGGCAGCTCCTCGAGCGCGTGGGCCTCGGCGGCCGGCTCGGGCATCGGCCCGGGCAGCTTTCGGGCGGCGAGCGCCAGCGCGCCGCCGTCGCGCGCGCACTCGTGACCCGTCCGCAGGTGGTGCTCGCCGACGAGCCGACCGGCAATCTCGACGGCGCCAACGCCCGCAGCGTGCTCGACCTGATGCTCGAGCTCAACCGGGAACTCGGGACCAGTCTGGTGATCGTCACGCACGCGATGGAGATCGCCGCGCGCATGCAGCGCGTGCTGACGCTGCGCGACGGCAGGCTCGTGGCCGACTGAATCTGCGCGAACGCGCGCGATTCGCGCGGCGCGCGCAACCGTCGCAAGGCGCAGTCTGCCGGCCCGGGTCGGCGGAGTGCGCCCAGCCATGGTCTCCTCGGCGATCGCTATCCTCGCCGGCATCTGCTCGCTGCTCGCGCTGGCGGCGCTGCCGGGCGGCGCCACGGTGGCGACGGTCGTGGTCGCAGGATCGCTGGTCGCGCTCGCGACCCGGTGCCGGGCGCCCCTGGCTCTTGCTCTCGGGTTCACCTGGTGCTGGGCCGACGCCTCGGGGCGGCTCGCCGGGCGGCTTGATCCGGCGCTCGAGGGCCGCAGCGTCGAGCTGCGCGGCACCGTGGCTTCGGTGCCGCAGCGTCTCGCGGGAGGCGCTCGCTTCCGGCTCGCGACCGAGCCGACGCCCGGTGTCCCGCCGCTCGTGGAGCTCACGTGGTACGAGACCACGGTCGTGCCGATGGCGGCGGAGCGGCTGGTGCTGGTCGCGCGCCTGCGGCGCCCGCGCGGGTTTGCGAATCCCGGCGGCACCGACCAGGAAGCCCGCATGCTTCGCGAGGGTCTCGGCGCGTCGGGCTACGTGAAGTCCGCCACCAGTGAAGGCCGCGTCTGGCAGGACCTCGTGCGTCGTCCCGTGCTCGCGGCCCGCGGCGCGATCGCCGACACTATCCGCAGCGTGCTCGGCGAGCGGCCGGCGACCGGCATCGTGGCCGGCCTCGCCGTCGGACTGCAGGACGCGCTCAGCCGGGAGCAGTGGCAGCAACTCGCGCGCAGCGGGACGAGTCACCTGATGGCCATTTCCGGCATGCACATCGGGATGTTCGCTGCGGTGGCGGGATGGCTCGCGACGCGCGTGCAGCGATGGCGGCAGCGGCGGGGTGCGCTCGGGACCCGGCGCGACGCCGGGGTGCTGGTCGGGACGGCCGCGGCCTTCGGGTACTCGCTGCTTGCCGGGTGGTCGGTGCCGACCCAGCGAACCATGATCATGATCGCGCTGGTCGCGGTGGCGTTGCTGCTGCGTCGGCGGGTCGGCGCGGCGGACGCCCTCGCGCTCGGTGCGATCGCGGTGCTCGCGCTCGACCCGCTCGCGCCGCTCGCCGTCGGATTCTGGCTGTCGTTCGGGGCCGTGGCGGCGATCCTGCTCGCGAGCTCGGGCGCGCTGGCACGGACCGGCGTCGTCACGGGCTTCGCCCAGGCGCAGCTCGCCGTCACCGTCGGCCTGGTTCCGGTGCTCGCGGCCAGCTTCGGCAACGTCTCGCTGGTCTCGGCACTGGTCAACGTCCTGGCGATCCCGCTCTACACGCTCGTCATCGTGCCCGCGGTCCTGCTCGCGACGGCCTGCGCAATAGTCCTTCCATCCGCGGGCGCCGTCGCGCTGGGTGGGGTCGCGTCACTGATCGAATTCACGTGGCCGGTGATATCGAGTCCCGCTGCGTTGCCGCTCGCCACCTGGGGAGTGGCGGCCCTGCCGGCCTGGGGCTGGATCGTGCTGGTCGCGGGAGCGGTCGCGGCGATGGTGCCGCTGCCGGCGCCCGGCCGGGTCGCGGGCGTGGCGATGGTGCTTGCAATCTGCGCATGGCGACCCGCGCCGCCCGCGCCGGGCGCCCTGCACTTTGCGCTACTGGACGTGGGGCAGGGACTCGCGGTCGTGGTCGAGACCAGGCGCCACGTGCTGGTGTACGACGCGGGACCGGCATTCCGCAGCGGGACCGACACCGGCGCGCTCGTCGTCGAGCCCTATCTTCGCAGCCGGGGTGTGCGACAGGTCGACCTGCTCGTCGGGAGCCACGACGACGGCGACCACACCGGCGGTGCGGCGTCGCTCGCGCGACTGATGCCGGTGCGGCGCTTCGCAGCGAGCGGACACACGCTCGACGACCTCGGCCGCGTGGAGCGCTGCCGTGCCGGACGACGCTGGGCCTGGGACGGCGTCGAATTCGAGTGGCTGCATCCGGGCCTGCCGCTGCTGCCGAAGGACAACGACCGCTCCTGCGTGCTGCGCGTGCGTGCCGGAGCGCGCGCGCTGCTCCTCACGGGCGACATCCAGCAGGACGCAGAAGCGCAGCTCCTCAGGCGCGGATTGGCGGCGGGCATCGAGGTCGTGGTCGTGCCGCACCACGGCAGCCGCACGTCGTCCGGATCGGGGCTGGTCGACGCAACGCGACCGCGATGGGCACTGGTGTCGGCGGGCCATCGCAACCGCTGGGGATTCCCGGCGGCCAGCGTGGCCGGGCGCTGGTCGTCGGCGGGCGCGGAGTTGCTGGACACCTCGACCGCGGGAGCCATCGAATTCGACCTGCGGCCTGGTGATGCAACGCCCGCGCCGGGCGAATGGCGCAAGACACACCGGCGACTCTGGCAGGACCCGTGACGGCATCCGGTCGCGGCCCGCGCCCCCGATCAAGTATGATCCGCGGGCACAGCGGCAAAGGGCCAGAACCAGGACATGTTCGAGATCGTGAAGGCCGGCGGCATCGTCATGGTGCCGATCATCCTGTGCTCCATCCTGGCCGTGGCCATCACGCTCGAGAGGCTCTGGACCCTGAGGGCGCAGCGGGTGGCGCCGGCGGAGCTGACCGACAAGGTCTGGCAGTGGGTCGAGAACCGCGCGCTCTCGGACCGGCAGATTGCGACGCTGCAACAGCATTCACCGCTCGGTCGCGTGCTCGCGGCGGGCCTCGCCAACCGCCACCGCGACCGGGCCGTCATGATCAGCGCGATCGAGGATGCCGGGCGCCACGTGGTGCACGACCTCGAGCGCTTCCTCAACATGCTCGCGACGATTGCCGC
>Ga0315283_10003409_pt1 | contig 13553 bp, 6 predicted proteins | sample YL17G09_0_MG_FD_204541 | JGI IMG/M metagenome (GOLD analysis project Ga0315283, IMG submission 204541) | Sediment microbial communities from Yellowstone Lake, YNP, Wyoming, USA - YL17G09_0 | ecosystem: Environmental > Aquatic > Freshwater > Lake > Sediment | place: USA: Wyoming | collected...
ACGTCTCGACCCGCCACTGGGACTCCTCCAGGTGGGCGCTGCGGAATGTGGACAGTGCGGTCACGCACTCGTCGATGGACAACTCCCGCAGCTCGGTGAACTCCTCCGAGTGCGCGACGACGTAGGCGTCGGCCAGCTTCCGGGTGCCCTCCTCGTCGCGGCCGTCGCCGGTGTCTTTGGACCACGAGTCCTTGATGGCCTCAAGTTCCTTGTTCATACTGTCTTCCCTTCCACGGGTGTCATCATACGATGGTATCCACTTATGACAGGGTGAACGGCAGAGTGAGTGGCAATCCCTCGCCCCACACCCATTCGATGGCCGTCCAGCCGTCGGCCCCGGCACCCCCGGCCCCGGCGTTGTCGCCGCCGCCGCCGCCGCCACCACCGGACCCGCTGCTCCCCCCGGTGCCTCCGTGGCGTCCACTCACCCCGCCGCTGAGAACCGATCCGCCGCCGCCGCCGCCGCCCAGGCTGCCGGGATTATTGGTGCCGTCCTTACCCTCTGCGGAGGATGTGGTGCCGCCCGCCCCGCCTGGTGCTCCGGGGGCGTCCCCACCGGCGCCACCGCGGTATCTGTTGATAGCGAAGGCATCGCGCCCACCGCCGCCGCCACCGCCCGCCCCACCGCCGGGGGCCTGGGTCGCCTGCCCTGCGGTCGCGTTTCCAGTGCCGTTGCTGCCCGCCCCCCCGTTCTTTCCGGCGGCGGTGACGGCGGTGGCACCGACGACGGTGGCCGTGCCACCCGTACCGCCGACCCCCGCCCCGCCGTTGGAACCGTTGGTGCCCTTGGCTCCCCCGTTTGCGGTCATGCTGATACCACCGGAGGTGAATGTGGACGCCGTTCCGGAAGTCTGCGAAGCCCCTTTCAGTCCGCGCGTGACACTGTAGGTGGCACCCATATGGCCGGCGGGTATCCACAATCGGTACACGATCCCGCCGCCGCCACCACCACCGCCGCCGCCGCGGTTGCCGAAGATGCCCGCCGATCCTGTTCCACCACCGCCGCCACCGCCGATCAGGGTGACCCAGCAGCCGACGACGTCGGCGGGCAGGGCCGCGGCGGTCTTGTCGATGTTGGCATCCAGCTGCGATCCGGTGAAGGCTGCGGTGGCCTTCGCCGCGGTCGCCCCGATGGTCCCGATCTGGCTCTGCTTGCCGACCAGGGCGGCACGGGGAGCCTTGGCCTGTATGACCACTTCACCCGGCTGCTGGTGATACGCCTGGATGGCAGCGGTGGGAGGCTTCGTGGTGGAGTCGAGGGAGCCCTGGTCGGCCATGGCGGGCGTCCACGGACGGCCCCACCCCCGGCGTGACCAGAAGGATTCGCTCTCACTCCACGCCATTAGCCCACCGGGTTGTAGCGGGCCTGGAAATCCACCTCACGCATGGACACCAGTGCGCTGCCGTTCCACACGAACACGTCCCCGATGGCGCCTTTCACCGGGGCGGAGTTGCCGGGTCCGTTCAACTCGATTCCCCACACCTCGGTGTCGCCGTCCATGTAGGCGCTGACCGAACCCCGGTACCCAATGGCAAGGGCCGCGTCGAGTGCCGCCGCCAGCTCGGCGGCACTCGTGATCGGAAAGTACGTCACCTCAGTGACCTTCGTGTATGCCTGCGGCATCCCATCCTCCATCCGTCATGCGTCAGTTATCCCACGCCGCCCACGAATTCCAGTGCGCCGGTTCCATCTGGCCGAACAGCAGCCAATGCCCCTCTGCCATCATCCCACCACCCACGCCCCGGTAGGCGGCACCCAGTGACGATGCGGTGCCGACCTCGAGGTGGTCGATGATGACGCGGTCATCAAGCAGAACCCGGTACTGGCGCAGTTCTTCCTCGACCCCGCACTCCAGGGACAGGGCGGAACCGTTTCCTGGGATCGTGGTGACGTCGAGGGTGACCCACTGCACATAGGCACCACCCGCGTAGTACCCGAGCGCCACCTCGCCGTCAGCCCCGAACGTCGCCCTGATCCGGCGGGTGCCGTCCACCGACAGCCGCCCGTCCACATAGACATATCCGGACTTGCTGAACGTCGCATTGGTTTGACCCTTGCTGCCCTGGACGATCACGATTTTCTGCTTGTCGGTGTTCGTCACACTGGGGCTGCCGATCCAGCGGGCGCGGCAGGCATAGGTGTCCAACCCCACCTTTGCCCAGTTCACCGCATGCCCGTCGGTGTCCATCACCCCCGATCCGGCACCGGAGTACACCTGCGACCAGTTGGACCCCATCGACCCGGAGTCGTTGCGTTCGAAGTCGTCCACCATCGACACGCCGCCGGTGGCCAGGGCCCACAGGTAGGAGAGGGCGGAGGAATTGGCCCGCAACGCCTGAGCCGTCGTCTGGAGTGCCCCCAGCGCCCCGTCGTGGTTGATGTCGATCCCGGTCAAATCCTCCAGGCCCAGGATCGTGTTGTACAAGATCGTGCCGATGCCGGGAACCGAATTGTCGCGCACCCCACCGGATTTGGTGACCGACAGTTCATCCCACCACACCGTGCCCGCCGTGGCGTTGGACGGGATTCTCATCCGCACCTTGACGTACTTCACCAGCGGGTCGGACACCACATATCCGTATGACAGGTCAGACCACCCACCGGACGCCGCCGGGGTCGGGATGGTCACCAGGGTTTCCTGCAGGTGCATGGCGTTGCTGTCCAGGTAGGTGGTGACCGCCAGGACGATGGGGTCCGTCCCGGTGTAAGCCAGGCCGGACCACAGCACCGACGCCTTCACCGTCATGATGTCCCCCGACACCACCGCAATCCGATTGGACAGCAGCTCCCGCTCGGTTCCGTTGGCGACGACCTTCGCCGACCCCTGCCTTCTCTTTCCCACCACCGGGTCCCACGACCACCCCTGGCCCTCCACCACGGACAGGGCGGTGGGGAAATCCCCGCCCGTCACACAGTTCTGTCCGGACGCATCCACGATGTGCGACGCCGGAATCAGCCCCGGCTGCTGCCCGGTGACCTTCTCGAACAGGTCGGTGATGCCATCCCAGATGGCAGCAAAGATGTCGGGCAACGGACGCCCGGTGTCCCCGTGTCCGGTGAACGCATTCCACAGCCCGTCGGTGAGTGTGGTGAACCACGTCCCCAGGTCCGTCAGGTCGCCATCCTCGATGCCGGTGATGGCCTCCACGATGTCCCCGATGACGGGAATGTCCGCCGACCATTCCGCCACCTGGTCGATGACGTCCTGCAGCGGTCCGGGGACGAACAGGCCGCGCACCGCCTGGAGGAGCGTCGCCAACAGGGAACGCAACAGGTTGTCGCGCAGCCCGCCCAGCTGATCCTGGGACAGCGATTCCCACCCACCCGTGGTGGGCGGGTTGGTGTGAACCGGAACATTGGAGGTCGCGACGACCCAATCGGGGGGCGAGGTCACGGTACGGGATTCACCTTCACCTTGAACGTGGTGGTGGAATCACTGGTGGTGAAAGAGTCAGCGCCGCTTTGCCGTTCGACGCGCAGGTAGATGGTGGCAGGAGTGCCGGCGGGAACCTTGTTGTAGGAATCCGCCGAACCCGCCGGGGGGCCGTCGACAAGCACCGTGGGGATGCCGCTGGAGTTGACGCCCAGTACAGCGCCGACGCCCCTGCCCACGATGTTGCCCGCGGTGGAATTGTCGAGCCGGGCCAGGAGGTCGGCGCGCACATCGGAGCCGGTTCCCGTAACGACACACTGACCGTGCACCTCGGGTCGCCACGCCCACGGCTGGGCGGGAATGGCCACCGGGCACAACGTGTAACCCGCGTTTCCGGACGGGGTGTTGCTGATGGTGGCGGGCCAGAAGCTGTCGCCGACCTTGGGGCTCTCATACCCGAACGTATCGGCCCCGGTGCCGACGATGATTTTGCCCACACCCATCACTCCACTGTCGATGTCGACGGAATCGTGGAGTGCGAATGCCGTCGGAGATCCAGGTGCGCCCTCATGAACCTGGAGCGTCAACTTGTACATATCGGGGGAGATTTCGGTGAACGACGCCGATGCCGCAGTGGGATTGTCGTAGGCGAGCGCGGTGAAGTTGACGCTGAGGTCGATGCCCGGAACGTCACCGGTGTCGCCTTTGGCGAGAATCGGGAAGCTACCGACGCCGCCGTCGGGCACCGCCACCGCAAAGAACATCTGGGAACTGGGGTCCCACTCCATCGGTGCCATGAACTTCGCCAAGTCGACGACAAGCCATTCGCGTCCGTCGATGGTGGTCTGATTCCAGGTGACTACCGTAATGAGTCGGCCCTCCTTGATCGGGGGTGTTCAGAAACTGAACACCGAAATATGTTGGGAATCCCTGAATTTGGGTTCATCACATGAGCCCCTGACTGTTCGGGCTGAGCGTCAACACGTTGATTGCCTCCAGAATCCCCGAGATGTTGCGCTGGTGCTTGGGAAGCGGTGCCTCCTGCACGCGGCCGTCGCCCAGCTGCAGCATGATGTCGCGCTCTGTCGGCGTGACCCGGAACATGACCTGACGCACATAGTCGGTGTACAGCCGGGTGTTGCCCATGTAGGTGACCGACGCCAGGCCGCCACGGAAAATGTCTTTGCCGTAGGTGTAAACCACACCGTTGCGGAACATGACCTGGGCGGCGACCTGGCCCTTGGAATCCCACATCGCATTGATGAACGCGAACAGCGTTTCCAACGTGTAGGGGGCCGACGAGGTTGCGTGGAACACCTCGATCGCCGGATGGTACGGGCCGACCGCGTTGCGACGGTTGTAATTCTGGGCCAACTGAAAAGCCAGGAACACATCGTTGATGAAACCGTCAAGCATGTTGCTGGGAATGCCGCTGAATCCGATCAGGATGGAAATGGCGTCGATCATCCAGGCGAAGGTTGCGTTCAGGAAGTCGTTGAGCCACTTGGGGCTACGCCCGCCGATAATATGCTGCCATCCACGGGGCGTCTGGAAGGTGAACTTGCAGCTGTCCACCGACCCTTTGCATCCCGGCTCGGGGGCCACCAGGATCGCCCACGGTGGGACGAAGTCACTCCCCAGCACCGGGGAGTCGTACCGGCCCGCCATGCCGGGGATCTCCCGAATCAGGTTTCCGACCTCACCGAAGAACGCGCCGCCGAGGTCGACCGTCTGGCGTATCACGCTGTCGATCACGGTGTGCGTCGGACCGTCGATCCGGCTGCGGTCCTTGACGGTGACGACATAGGTGGGATGCGTCAGGTGCATCTCCGGTAATTTTTCTGACCATTCATCGGGCTGCTCGTCACCCGGCAGCCACAGGTCGATGCGCACGTCCACGCCGTAGGACCTGGTGATGTCCTTGATGACGGCGGCGCAGGATTCCATCCGCACGGTGCGGACAACCAGTGGGCTGGTGTCCAGAAACGGGTTCGTACGCACCACGTAGATCGGGGTCTTCAGCATCTGGAAGATGTTGAAGTTGTTCTGCAGCAGCGCCCCGAACCAGGTCCGAATGTCGGGGTTGAGGCTCAGCGCATTGTTGACGAACTCCCACAGTCCGCTCTGGATACGGAACGAGCACTCGGTGATCATCACTTCGATGACGGTGACCAGCGCCCAGAAGAATATTGCGTGCGAAGGGATTTGGGCTTGAATCGGCAGTAGATGATTCGGCCAGATCTGCAGGTAGTTCAGGATGTCCCAGATGCCGTTGCAGTTGGCGGTGCCCACCCACGCATCGTCGACGAACTCCCAGTCGAAGCTGTCGACGTAGTAGGCCAGCCGCAGACCGGCGGTTTCCACAGTGACACCGACCATGGTGTCCTTGCATCCCATGAAGGAGTCGACCAGGGCGCACGACCCTTTGACCTTCAGCTTGACGTTGGGCATGTCGTTCACCGGGTCGATCCCGGTGAGCTCCAGCATGTCGTCGCCGAGCTCGCCGACCGGCCTCCACAGGAAGTCGTACACGGTGATGATCCAGTCCTTGTCGATCACCGGGGTTTTGATCTCGGCGATCTCGTCGGCCGCCGACGCCCTGGTGGACAGGTCGCTGGAGAGCAACCGATCCTTGAGGGTTGCGAGGTCGGTGGTCATCGGATCACCAGATGGGCGAACGTCTTAAGGGCGTCCCGCTGGCGATCACCATTGAACTGGCATCGCCGTTGTCGATCTCGACCTTCACGTAGTACGGAACCGCCGGGTTGCCGGGAGACTTCGCCGGGATCGGGTTGGAGAACCGACCATGGAGCAACGAGTACGGGTTGCCCTGCGGCGGGACGATGCCGAAGGCAGACTCGATTTGCTCACGCAGTGGAGGCCAGTTGTTGCCGTAGGCGAACGTGAGGAAATCGTCAATTACGTTCTGCCACAAGTCCAATTGCTGCGGGGTGGAAGGCACTGTCGTCATGCCGATCGCGCCGCGCTTGCGGGGATCGGTACGAATCTGGAATATCTGACCGGCCTCGACCGGGCCGAACTCCACCATGTCCTCGGAGCCGGGTCCGTTGCCGAAGCGGAAGGTCCCCGGACCGAACACGGTATAACGATCCCAGAACGGCTGGTCACCGATGTTGAACCGTTGCAGCCATCCGGTTTGGTTGACAGTGGAGTTGTCCCCAGCGGAGACCTTGCGTAACTGGGCAGGGGTGGCCTGGGCCAGAAGCGACGCCCCGGCCTGCACGCCGAACCCGACGCCCCGGTAGTCCGGACCCAGCAGCGAACCCGTCCCGTTCTCGACGTGATCCAAGAGTTGGGCACCGTTGCGGAGGACTTTGAACTGGCGGGTGTTTCCCTCGAATCCGGCGATGAGCGTGAACTTCTCACCCGGTATCGGCGGGATGAGAATGATGCGGGACGCCATTACGGTCTGCGCAAAATTGTTGAACCGAGACAACTTCACGATGTTGTTTTCGATCCGCATGCGGATGCCGTTGCCGTTCCACTTACCGTTGACGTCGCGGCTCATCCTGGCCCACAGGTCGTTGGCCGCCCCCTCGGGGAATCCGAACTCCTGGAATGACCCCATCACCATGTTGACGACCTGGTTGTCGGTGTCGGTTCCACTGAACACGCCGTCGTCGTAAGGTCCGGCAACAACCTCCTGAGTGTCGGTGCCGGAGTTGTCAACCCAGACGGCGTGCCCGGCGGCAGCGTGGCAGTACGAGTCGCCGTAGACGTCGCCGATCTGCTCGTAATACTGCGGCCAGTTCGGTCCGAGGGTGGTGGCGTAGCCGGTGTCGAAGTTGTCCAGCGTGGCGCCGTCGACTTCGATCTTGCGGACCTCGGCAGGGGTTGCCTGGGAGATGATCGCTGCGCCGCCCTGCATGCCGAAACCGACGCCGCGATATGACGCGCCGAGCAGTGATCCGGTGCCGGCTTCAGTCACCGACATGATCGCGACATCGTTGCGCAGCAACGCGAAATGCCGTGCGCCCAACGCTCCGTCACCACACTTCAGTGTGAATTTCTCGCCCAAAAGCGGAGCGACCAACTCCAGGTGTTCGTGGAGGACCGTTTCCGCGAAGTTGTTGAACCGGCTTATCCGTATATAGCCCGAGCCGATACGGGCACGAATGCCGTTGCCGTCCCAGATGTTTCCGACGGTGCGACCCATCCGGCCCCAGATGTCGCTGGCAGCTCCGGCTCCGAGTGACCACTCCGGGCTGTTGTCGACGGTGATGTCGACGATCTGGGTGTCGGTCGCCGTCGAATGGCCCACGTAGGGGCCGTTGACGACGCGGCGGGTTCCCGTGAAGAACAGCCGGTCGGGGTCGTCATTCCAGACGGCCTGATCACCGTTGGCGTACAGGAATCCGATACCCGATCCGGTGTAGTAAAGCGGCCAATTGGGGCCGAGGCTCTGCTCGCTGGAGTAGTCGACACCGAAGGTGTCGGTGAAGTCTTCGTAGGCGAAGGCGAAACTCGACACGTTCGGGTAACTCTGCCAGAAGCCGCTGTCAGCCCGCAGTCGCAGCCCGACGGGTTGCCTGCAGGTGGACACCCCGTCCACCTTGTCGTCGGGGGCGTGATACCAGCGTAGCTTCGCCCACCAGCGTCCGAGTTGGTGTGTGGTGAACGACAATTCGCTTTCCTGCTTGGCATCGAGCGACGCCAGCAGATACCCGACCAGTTGACGCAGGTACGTCGGGTTGCGGCCTTTGCACATGACGTCGAGGTTCACTTCGATCGGGTCGTAGAGCGCGTCCACAAAGGTGGTGCCGTCCTGGGTGGCACCCTTCTGGTCAATCATGCGCCACGGTGGAATCAACCCGGTGATGCCCTGGACCCGAACCGATTCGGGTTCCAGCGTGTTGGGGATCGCCAGCCCGCCCATCAAGTGGAACACGATCGAGTCGTCGTAAGCCCGCAGCGACATCTGCGGAATGCGGTCGTGCAGTATGTGGTACGCCCCGTGGGGGGTGATGGGCCCGGTGGGATACCGGATCGTGGGCACCATTACCGGGCCGCCGGGGTCGGTGCGTACATCCGCTCAAGCAGGTAACTGAGGCCGCGCTCCCCGTTGGCAGTGTCGGTCACGTTGTTGTTGTTGTAGATGACGTTGACCTGCGGCCCCGGCGGGGGGCCGGTTCCGGTGTGCTGGTCGCGGAACGGCGGAAGCGTCTGCGCGGAGGCCTGCTCCGGCGTGAGTTCAGGCACGGGCGTCGGAGCCTTTCCGGCGGTGTTGGGAAGCTGCGGGACGGCTCCGAGCATCCCACCGGCGATGCGGGTGATCCAGTTGTTGGCGGCGAGTTCGGAACCACCGGCGGGCAGGAAGGTTTCCATCAGCCCGCCGACGGCGATGCCGGCGTACTGTCCTGCCGCCTTGATGGCACGGTTGATTTCCTGCATGCCGATCTGGGCGGCGATCGCGGCGGCCTGACCCGCGCCGGGAGCGATGGCGTCGACGCCGAGGGAGATGCCGGTGACGGCAGCCTGCTCGGCGATGCCGAGGATTCCGCTGCCGCTGGGTCCGATGCCGGGGCCGGAGCCGGCCGGTGCGCCCACCCCGCCGACGTCGGGCAATGCCTCCGGCCCAGTGGGCGGCGGCCCCGGTGCCGGCCCGGTTCCCAGTCCGGTGGTGATACCGGGAATGTCGGGCATGGGGGGCGGGGAGGGGATGGGCGGCGGAGGCGGCACGGGCGGCGGGGGCGGGATGGGCGGGGCCATGGGGATGGGGCCGCCGCCCGCGAACGAGGAAGGACCGCCGGGCCCACCCCACCACTGATCCGGCGAGACCGCAATGCGTTGATCCCGGTTCGGATATGGCACACGGCTGGCCCAGTCCGTGCCCTGATACTGATCCCAAGAGGGCACGCCGGGGGAGGTGTCGTCGGGGCCACCGCTGCGTGAGTGCAGCGAATGGCGGAAGGAGTACACCCCGCCCTGCCCACCCATAGCGGACACATCCTTGGCGGTGAGGACATGCTCCCCGGCGTGGGCGATGATCGGCACCGCCCCGCCCTGGGCGAAGCCCGCCATCGGCCCCATGGGCCCCGCGCCCACAGGCGCCATCTGACTGGCGATTCGGTTGATGTAGTCCGCACGGGGAGGCTGCTGGTTGCCCTGCCAGTCGACGACCCCGTTCTGGCCCACCAGGGTTGCCATCCACGCCGCCTGCTCGGCCGGTGAGGCACCGGCAGGGAACGGTCCGGTGATCATCTGACGGGCCTTCATCTGGTTGGCCAACGCCTGGGTGTGCTGATCCAGGCCGGTGCCCACCTGGGTGTCGGTGAAACCGAGGGTTGGCACACCGGAGGGATTGTTTCCCTCGGTCTTGGCGAAAGCCGCGATGACCGGATACATCGCCGGATCGATACCGGCCCGCTTCAGGGCTGCCATCAGATTGCTGCTCGGGGGACCGCCCATCTCAGTGAGGCCGGCCCCACCCGCGCCGCCGACGATGGTCACCGGCAGTGGGATCGGGAGCCCTCCGGCGCCCACCCCGGCGCCAACTCCACCGGGAACCCCACCGCCCTGGAATTTCACGTCGATGTGTTCCTGGTGGGTGCCCGGGTCCACACCGAAAGTGGTGCCCTTCTTCCCTGACTGGTTGTCCTGCGCATTAATTCCCTTGTCGCGCCAGATGGTGTAGTCGATACCCAGCTGGGCGGCGTTGGCCTGGAGCCACAGGTTCATCTCGTCGCCCATGGACTTCTGGTCCTTGCCGATGGGAATGTCGATGGACTTCCCGACGTCGTGGGTGCCGGGGCGGGTACCGGGGCCAGGCGGTCGGCTGCCGCCGATCTGACCGCGAAGCTGACTGCCCCACCGCTGCCCCACCACTGTTGCGACGTAACGAGCCTGGTCACCGGAGGAGATGGGTCCGGTGTCCAGGAGGTTCGCCGGCATCGGCACATTGGAGATGTTCGCCGCCTCGGCGGCAAGGGGCATGCCCGGCCTGCCCTGCGGTCCATACGCCGGCGGGTTGTACGCGCCGGGCTGTTGCTGCTGCTGGGGCATGAAGTTCGGCCCGAACGCTCCGGACACCGCACCCATGCCGATCAGCCCACCGGCACCCTCGGCCGCGTTCGTCGGGTCGCCTTTGTACCTGACGGCCGCCAACGCACCCATCGCGGGCGCGAACGCCAGGGCGGCGAGGAACCGGACGATGTTGTCGGCGATGCCCACCAGGCCCTTGCTGACGCCGAAGTCCTTGTCGATCAGCGAACCGATCTCGTCGAAGACGTTGGAGAATTCCTTCGTACTGTCGGCGAGTTTCTTCCAGGTGCCCTGCAGCGCCTCGGTGAGGTCCCACTGGCTGGTGATGTAGTCCCACTCGTCCGCGTTCATCGCCCGCTTGGCGTCGAGGAGTTCCTTCTCGCTGAAGTTCCCGCCCCGCTGCAGGTCGATCAGGGCGATACGGGATTCTTCCAGCTTCTGACGCTGATCCTCCACCGCCCGCTGACGTTCGATGATCGCGCGCTCGTCGACATCCCAGAACCCCGGCCCGGTCTCACCGGGAGGCGGCGAACCCGGGCTGTCCACGCCGGGGTTTGGGTTATATGATGGCGGATTGTATTGCGGGACTTGCCATTCCGCGCCGGGGAAAGCGCCGGGCGCGATGATGTCCGTGCCCCACGGGGGCGTCTTGTCTGACCCTTCCCGCGGCGGCCGTTGGTAGAACGGGGAGTTAGGGTCCGTCGACGGGGGCCGCTCCCGTTCCTTGAAGTCCGGTCCACGCGGCGGCATCCCTGGGGGACGCTCAAAGGGAACGCGGGGTCCACTCCAGGGTCCCCCTGTTCGACCGAACGGCCCCCAGTCGCCACCCGACGGGACGCGGGGAATGCCGGGATATTCGGGGAGCTGCGGGATGCCACCCGGCGGAATGTGGGGAACGTCAGGAGGGGAAATGTCACCCGGCAACGGGATGTCACCCGCGGGCAAAAAGGCAAGCTTCTTGGCAAAATCCGGAATCGCGTTGTACGTCAGGATGAACAACTCCAACGGCTTCAACAGTGCCTTGGCGATCGCGTCGCCGATACCGTTGAAAACGTCGATGATCACGTTCGCCGGGCCGATTATGCCGTCGGGAAGCGCGTTGAACGCCGTGATGAACAACCTCAGGGGTGCCGTGAGCACGTCGTAGAAGATTTTGCCCCACATGTTCACACGTTCGATGATGTAATTCAATGCCGCGGAAGCCATTTCGGGAAGGTCGGCGAGGAAGTCGATCAGCGGCCGGCCGAACGAACGGAAGATTCGCGCCAGCCCCTCGCCGATCGTCTTGATCGTCAGCAATCCCAAGCCGATGAGGTCGATCATTTCGGTCATGGTCTGCTTGAAGTCGTCGAGATCCTTCTTGCTCTTGATGCCGAAGATGTCGTACAGGACCGCGCCGAGATGCCCGATGAGACCGAGAAGGGCTTTGACGGCGTCAATGCCCATCTGCATCCATTCCTTCAACTTGCCGGATTCCCGTGCGTTGCGGATGAAATTGGCGAATCCCTCAGCCAGCCCGACGATGTCCTTCATCAGTCCGGGGAGGAAACTTGACCCCACGACGGTGAGGTCGAGGAACGCCTGAACCAGTGGCCGGACAAGCGGGACGAGCTGCTCGAACGCCAGGGTGATCCTGCCGATGATGATGGAGACGTCATTCAACGCCACCGGCGTGGTGAGTCCGTCGAAGACTTCCTTCATGACCCCGTTCATCGCACCGGCGATCCCGGTGAACAGGTGGGTCATCTCCGCGTAGTACGTGCCGAACAGCTGCTCCAGACGCGGGGCGATCCCCTCGAACAGCGCATCCTGGGTCTCCCGCTGCAGCCGCCACAACGACGAGTTGTCCCCCCTGGCGCTGTCCGGGAACATGATGCTCTTGAATGACAGCGCGACCTGAGCCGCGTTGTCCGAGAGCTTAAACAGGTCCTCGTTGAACTTCTTGAAGTCCCCAGCCATCAGGTCGGTGATGACGTTGCTGAACCCGGCCATGCCCAGGTTGAGCGTGATCATCCCGGCGGCCGCCCCCGTTATCGCCGCGGGGAGCAACCAGAACGACTGGGATGCGGTGATGACCGCTTTGCCCAGTTCGGTGAACGCAGTGACCAGCGGGACCACCAGTGTCGGGGTCACCATCCCCAGCGGTGTCAGCGCACCGAGGTTGCGCGCCATGTAGTTCAGGATCGGCGACCTCGACGGCCCCACACCCAGCGCCCTCCCCAGGCGACCCATGACGCTGGCGGCCTTCTGGGCCTCCAGTGCGGCGGCGCTGTGCTTGGCGCCCAGCCGCTTAAGCTCGTCGCCGTAGTCCCGCATCACCCGCCCCTCGTTCGTGTAAGCCGACTGCATGCGGTTCGACTGGGTGATCATCTGCTCGCGGGTCGCGGTTCCGCGCCTGGCCATGTCGACCCACCGCGCATGCTCAAGGTTTGTCTTTGCGATGGCGTCGGTGACTCGGTCCTGCCCCCGCTGCAGCGACAGGTTCGCTCCGATCACCTCCCGGTTGACGTAGATCGTCTGCGCCATGTCCGCGCGAGCACGCCTCGTCTCACCCAACTGGTCGGCGAGGTATCGCGCGTTCTGCTGGATCATGTAGCGGCGATCGTCGGCAAGCTCCCGGTGCTTGCGCCCGACCTCGTCGAGCGTGTCGGTATAGTCCTGGGCCGTCCGCTGTTCATTCATGAACGCTCGCCGAACATTGTTCGTCTGGGCGATCAGCTGTTCAAAAGACGCATTTCCGTCCTCGACCATGCGGTAGTACTTGGCGAGCTGGATGCGCGACCCGCTGGCGGAGTCTTTGACTTGGTCGAACCCCTTGACCAACGACCTGTTGCTGTTGATCACATCGCGCTCAACCCCGAGCCGCCGAACCATTTCGATGCGGTCACGCACAGCCGAACGGGTCAAGTCCTTGAAGACCTGCTTGTTCTGCTGGATCAGATGGGCGCGGTCGACCAGCAGCTGGTTGTGCTCTGAGACGGAATCGTTGGTGGACTTCTGGGCGCGGTCAGTATCGCGGTACGCCTTTGACAGTTTCTCCTGTTGCTGAATCAGTTTCTGATTCAAGGCGATGGCTTCGGGAGTGAGGCCCTTGACGAACTTCCCCCGTTCGTCCCTCAGACGAACTTTCGCTGCCCTATTAGCGGCATCCTTGACTTTTTCGGTCTCGATCAGCAG
>Ga0315283_10003410_pt1 | contig 13549 bp, 14 predicted proteins | sample YL17G09_0_MG_FD_204541 | JGI IMG/M metagenome (GOLD analysis project Ga0315283, IMG submission 204541) | Sediment microbial communities from Yellowstone Lake, YNP, Wyoming, USA - YL17G09_0 | ecosystem: Environmental > Aquatic > Freshwater > Lake > Sediment | place: USA: Wyoming | collected...
AGCCTACCAAAGATCCTTATCTCAACGATACCTCGCTAGACAAAAAGACCAGAGGATAATAACATGTTCAGCAACGTAAAGCCGGGTGACATTGTTCACTATTCAACCCCACAGGGGCAGTATGGAAAGGGTAAAGCCGTCCTCACCTACGATACACACGTAGTTGTGAGCCGTAAGGGACAGCCGCAGGTTGTCAACGACAAGAACTATGTCAAGCATGAGCGTGGTGGAAAGGTCATTGGCGCGTTGCTTTCCAAGGTTGCTGCGCATGACAAGTACATGAAGACAACCGCAGCTATCAAGGCAGGCAACAAGCTTTCACCTTACAAGCTCGGTGAGCCACAGGACAACGCATCCAAGGCATTCGGTTGGACTAAGACCAACGAAGCTCACGACAATGAGGATGATGGACCCGATGTTAATGATGACCGTGGTGGCGGTGGCGGTGGAAAACCTAGTAAGGAACAAAAAGAAGCTCTGAGAAAGATTAGAGAATACGACGCAAAACAAAAGGCGGCAAAGGCAACCGATGCGAAGCGCAGGGCAATCAAGAAGGCGGCACGTAACTATGGCGATGCTCGTCGGGTTGCACAGTCTTTGAAGAAATTAGCAGAAGGTCGCAACTCTGATGCCGATGCTGATGAAGTGGAGAAGCTTCGCATTCCCCCAAAGAGTATGCGGTCGAAGGCAATGAGACAGTCTATGAAGCATGGTGGTGTAGCTCAACACATCAATCGTCAGCCTCACGGTGGTCATGCCATCGAAGACTGGTATGACTCTGACAATACTGTGGTAACCTATGTCAATGGCAAGTTGAAGGAAGGTTGGAATAAGAAGATTGGAAGTAAGATGGGTGGAAAATCTGATTTAGCTAAAAATATTACTTCCAAAGAATCTTTAAGTAGAAAGTATGATAAGAATGAAGATGAGAATCGTCATTCAGAAAATGCTGTTCTACTCGCCAAGCATTTCGGAACACCAGAAGAATTGGAAAGAATGAATCATATGCTCAAAACTAGAAACAAGTTGGGTCATCTACATAATGACCATACTGGTTATGCTTATGAGATGGCGAAGAAGTATTACCACAAACTGAAGGAAGCATACAATACCGATCCTGATGTTGGTCGTAAGAAGGACTTCATCAAGACAAAGTATGTCAATGCCGGTCGCAAGACAACGAAAGCCACTGCCGCCGAACGGATAGCCGCACAAAACCACAAACTGAAGGAAGCATACAATACCGATCCTGATGTTGGTCGTAAGCGTGAAGGAAAATTACTCAAGGACTTCATCAAGACAAAGTATGTCAATGCCGGTCGCAAGACAACGAAAGCCGCTGCGCAGAAGGCATGGGCGGCAGGCAAGACAACGAAAGCCACTGCCGCCGATAGGATATCCGCACAAAGAAAAGCAGTTAGACTACAGGGTGAAGCTTCGGAACTTGGAATCTATCACGGTTCGCGTGTCTCTAAGAAAGGATTGCTTGGCACGAAGTATGGTTCAGCCACCCCATTCAATAATAAAGGTCATGTTTCTGTGAAGTGGGATTCTGGTAAAGAATCCATTCATCATGAAAGTGAACTGAAGGCACTCAGATCCGTCGATAAGGGTTATTGGGATAATAAGAAAAAGAAGTCTGTCAAGGAAATGAGAAATCCTTCCGGTCCTTACGGTGGTCATCCGTATGATTGGGATCCTACTCTGCGTAAGCAGATAATGACTGCGGCGGCGAAGAAGGTCAAGAAGCTTCCCGGCTCGCCACAGCCAAGCAAGTTTGAAACAGATCGTGTATACAAGCCAACCTACAATCCACCGCCTCGCCGTGGAACTGCGAACGAAGCTTTGCTCGCTACTATCAAGTCGAAGCTCGGCATGAAGCCGGGTCGTTCTACTGGAATGCCTGCGACTGGCAGACCGGGAAGAGCAGTCAAGAAGCAGCCGATGGGTGGCTATCACGCCAAGAACAGTAAGGGTGAAGATCGCCATTTTGCTGACAAGGAAGCGGCAGGTAAGTGGATGAAGAGTGAGGATGCTCGCGACCTAGAAGGAAAGGCATCTCGCGTTGCCATCACGGTTCGTCAAAAACTACTCAAGGCGAAGAGCAAGAAGAAAAAGAAGGTTCTGAAGGAACTCGACAATACTACACTTGTGAATGAAGCCAACAAGTTGATTACGGTCGATAAAGCAGTGAAGAGTGTGTTTGCGGCTGTGAAAAGAAAGTCTGCTCTACCGAAACTCTACACCCTCAATGGTTCCGGTGAAGTAGCAGACCCTTATGGTGGTAGCAAGCCTACGTTTGACTTCACGAAGCACTTCACAAGTGTCTATAAGGCAAAGAAGTTTGCCGAAGGGCATCATGGAAAGTCTTTGAAGTGGAAGGCTAATGCTACTGGTTCGCATAGTGCTAAAGTTGGCAACATCTACAAGGGGAAGCAGTATCACATTTCTCCGCTAGAAATTCATGAGTCTCGCGATAGCGAATTCCGTGCGGCGCGTGATCTTGCGATTGGCGCAGGAATTGATCCAGACAGGAGCGCACACATGGCTCAGAAGTCTTCTCCACAACCCGGTCACTACCTGATGCGCGGCAAGCGTAAGTTGTCTGGTCCTCACTCGCCAGAAGAGGCGGTCAAGACCTACAAGAATCTAGGTCACGATTCATCCAAGGGCGTGAAGATTGTTCATGTAAAGGAAGCCTCCGAACAGAAGGTCAAGGATACGGCAAAGAAGCTCATCCTCAAGGCAAAGGGAAAGTTGAAGGGTCAGACGACAGCCAACACCAAACCAGAACTCCCAACGGATACTGGCGACAAAACTATCACAGCCCCAATGGGGGATCAGAGGATGGAGTAACAAATCATGTTTAAGAGTTTCAAGGAATTCATCAGTGAAGATGCTGGTGTCTATGTTGATGTGAAACCCGATCTTGCCTCACTCCAACTGGATAAGGCGAACGAGGATCTTGAAACGATCACTCTTCGCCCGTTCCAGAATAGCTCGGTGTTCGTCAATGCTGTTCGCGGCACACTAGAACGCTATGGCATTGCTCTCCCTGTGACCAGCACGATGCAGCAGCTTTCGCTGGAAGGCGAACTCACCTATGCTCTAGGCGAGACAGGCATGTTCGTCTATGTGGTATGGAACCAGAATCCAGAAGGAATTCTGGAAGGCTATGCTCAGATCGTCAACAAGGAAGACTTGGATGATCTTCAGGGAATCAGTGGTGAGCCAGAAGAGGTCAAGGAACTGGATCCGACACCACCTTCTCTGCGTTACCCAAAGGCTCGTCGTGACGACGATTCAGGAAACACAAACGAGTATCCGTAAACCAATATGACTGACCTTAATGATGACACTGTGATTCTGTACGCAATCAAGGCTTACGATAAGCTCAATTACATACGGAGTGAATTTGAAGAGGACTACAAGACATTTCGTTATGTCAAGCGACTTCTTCAACGATATCGTGCGACAGGTGAGATTAGACAGAACCTAGTTCTGAATCACATCAACCTGATCTACAATATGTTTGGAGTGGAAGCCGGAACGAGATTGCTATTCTTTAAGATGGATTCAGCCGACTATTCTAGTCTGAAGACCTTCTTGATATTCTTGAACATGATGCCTGATGTGGTTCATGGGATCAACGGGAAAGATATTGTCTCTTCTTCGATTCCAGTTGATGTAACAGTGGCTAAGATACTTAGAAATATCTAATGTTCTTAATGTTAACTTGCAAAGCCACACAGTCATTATACTGCTGAAATTAGAGGTTGTCAAGTCAAAATGCAAAAGAAACCAGTGTGGAGAGGAACTACGGATCAGATTAAAAATTTGATCTGGAAGCGTATGCCTGCCGGTCGTAGACCACAAGTTTCCAAGCCAAGAAAAGGCAAGTCTTCGGTCGAGCATCGTAGACCTGTTGGTGAGGATTCGCCGCCGCAGGCTGGACTCGGTGCCGGTGCGCTGCTCACAAAGGATGTGGTTCTCAACAACAAGAAAAAGACCATGAGAAATGTGAACCAGACTCCGAAGGGCATCATGGAAGACAAGATTGGTAAGCAGTCACCTTCGGCAGAACAGATTGCCAAGAAGCACGGCATGACTCTGGATCAGGTCAACGCACAACTCGACAAAGGTGTTCCGGTAGAACGCGAACACACCAACTCCGATGATGAGGCGCGGGAGATTGCTCGCGACCATGTTCATGAATTTCCCGACTACTACGACAGGCTGGACAAAATGGAAAAGAAAGCAAAAGAAGGCGTGAAGGAAGCCAAGGAACTCTCCAAGACCGCATGGAAGAAGCAGACTAGCAAAGTCAACAAGAACAACCCCGATGCGGTGAGGAAAGCTCTTCTACGATTCTCTCAGATCAAGGGACACTCCTTCAACAAGAAGGCGACTATGGCAGACCAACGCGAATCCTTTGTCAAACCGAAGAAGGACACAACGACCTATCCGAAGCAGGAACTCCCACCGAAGAAACCACACCCGGTTGCGCTGAGAGGTTATGAGCGAGTCAAGGACGGCAGGTTCAATGTGTTGCGTCCGATCAAGGCGACTGACGAAGGATACGATCCTGAGAAGGAAATTCTACTCAATCGCATCGAGGCTCACAACGCGATGGTCGAGAAGATGGTGAAGGAACATGGCGAGAAGAGTCAGGAAGCAGGATTTCATCGTGCGCTGGTCAGGAAGTATGAGAAGGAATTGAATGAAGACGGCACCGCATGTAACTGTGTCGGCGCAGGAATGTCTCCTGTCTCTGGTGAGGGCAACATCAAAGGTGTAGATCCGATTCAGGGAAGGACTCGTCGCAAGAAGTTCGCCGGTAAGCAGGTGTTTGTCGTTGATCCTACTACCTATCACAATGCGTATCTCGGCAAGCGTAAGCACGAACACTATGAGAAGTATCTGGAAGGCTGTGACATTGCCGAAGAGATTCGCGAGTACGGCAGAACCAATTGGGCTGAACCTATCATCATTGAGAATGAACAAACAGGTGCGATGGTGTACCTAAAATATGGCAGTAGGTGAGTATGAAGTCGTTAGACGAGAAGAAACTTCTTGCGAAGATGGCGCGGAATATCGGACAACCTGATATTCCGCTAGAGGATTCCATTCGCCTTGAAGAATCGTTGAACAAGCATCTCTTCAATGAGGCTGTGGTAGCACCAGAACGAATTCCGATTCTGGCTGAGACAACAGGATTCATTCAAGAGGTGGTATCACCCCCCGCTAAACCAAATCTCGGTCCTCCGAATTTAGGAACCATCCCGAAGAAGCCTCTGCCAGAACTTCTACAGAAAGTCGAACTGGATGGAATGCATAAGCAAATCGGTGAGATTGCACAGCGAGTCAATACTCTGGCATTCGGTGGCGGTGGAACCGGTGTGGTTCGATTCGATGCACTGGATGACCACCAATATCCATCCGGTGTCAAGGCATTGGTGTTCGATACCACAGGACCGGGTTATGCTCCTCCCGGTTCGATTGCATGGAATCCTAGTGAAGAATGTCTGGACGTATATCAACCGGATGGTGCGGTTCTACAGACCGGACTTGAACAATACATCCGTGTACATAACGATACCGGAACCACACTAGAAGCCGGTGAAGTCGTCATGTTCATTGGTGTGGAAGAACCCTATGTTGGTGTGACCGAACACTGCCCAATGGTGGATCGTTTCACAGCCAATGGTGCCTATCCTCCACTCTATATCGTCGGTGTGATGACCGAACCAGTTGCCAACATGAGTAATGGTCGCGCAACTACGTTTGGAAAGGTCAAGCATATTGATACCACAGGTGGATCAGAGAATTGGGTAATTGGTGATCTTCTGTGGGCAAGCGCAACCGTTCCCGGCGCACTGACTAAGATTCAACCGACCGCTCCCAACATCGTAACGTCCATTGCGGCTGTCCTGCATGTTGATGCAACCGAAGGTGAAATTCTGGTTCGTCCTACTATTTTCCCACAACTCCACACCGGCACATTCTATTCTACCGTAGCACAGACAGCCGCCCAAGCAAATACTGCCTATGCGGTGACTTGGAATAGTGATGGTATGAAGTGTCCACATGTCAACCGTGCGAACACCAGTGAACTCCTCTGTACCCATCAGGGACTCTATTCGTTCGAATTCAGACTTCATATCGAAGCACCGAAGAATATATCCGGTCATCTTTGGATTTGGGCTAGAGTTGATGGTGTAGATGTACCTAATTCTGCTACCGAACTATCATTACAAGGCAGTGGTTCCATTGAAGCCAGAATGTATCCCTCATGGTCATTCGTCCAGTCTCTTGCTGCCGGATCTAACTTTCAATTGATGTGGGCGGTAGATAATACAAGTATCTCCATCTACGCTCCGGTCAATACAGCATTCGCTCCTACAGCAAGACCCGCAGCTATCCGCGTAACACAGGTAAACCTCTAATGATAACCAAAGAAAAACTGATTCAAATGTTCCCCGACGCAGCCAAGTCCAAACTGGATATTGATGCGTTGATCGTCGCAGCCAACCATGCGTTCGCGGACCCGGTGGGGCTGACAACCATCGAACGCCGCGCCGCCTTTCTTGCGCAGCTTGCGCATGAGTCTGGTCAGTTCACTCTGAACAAAGAGAATCTGAACTACTCGGCAGCAGGACTACAGAAGACCTTCAAGAAGTATTTTCCGACTCCCGAACTCGCGAATGAGTATGCGAAGAATCCGGTGAAGATCGCCAACAAGGTCTATGCGAACCGTATTGGAAATGGGGACGAAGCATCTGGCGACGGATTCAAATTTCGTGGTCGTGGGTTTCTACAGATCACAGGAAGGGAGAACTACACCAAATGTGGTGTCGCCCTCGGTGTCGATTTAACAGTTAATCCAGACTACCTCCTAACCTCGGCTGGCGCGATAGATTCCGCACTCTGGTTCTGGAAGTTACATTCCCTAAATAGCTATACCGACAGAGATGACATTCGGGGTCAAACCTTGGTCATCAACGGTGGATATAATGGACTTGATGAGCGCGTTGCATTTTACAATAAGGCGAAGACAATCCTATCCACATAACACGGTGATTGTGATGGCAGATGAAGAACAGACCCCAAAGGCAAAGACCCCAAGTTGGGTTGTCCGAAGGAAAGAAGAACATTGGACGAGTAAGAAATGGCGTCCGATGATGGGCTGGATGTATATGGCTGTCTGTATCTTTGACTTCATTATCTTCCCCGCATTGTGGTCGTGGCATTTAGGTTCGATCCACCAAACTGTTACACAGTGGGAACCACTCACACTAAGGGGTGCGGGTCTATTCCATATGGCAATGGGTGGTGTTCTCGGTATCTCCGCATGGAAGCGTACCGAAGAAAAACTGGCTGACAAAATCTAAGGTGAACTACTATGGCATTTGTAAATCCAATGACCTTGATTCCTCCGCAGTACAAGTTACTTGCGTACATCATCATTGCCGCACTGATTTTTGGTGCCGGAAGCTGGACAGGCTATAAGGTTACGGCTAACCACTACACGGCTATCATTGCCACAATGAAGCTGGAAGCCGCAGAGTTGAAGACTAAGCAGGCTGAACTACAATCCGCACTCGCAAAGGAAATCATGAACGTCAAGGAACGGATCGTGACTAAGTATGTTGATCGTGTCAAAATCGTAAAGGAGAAGGAATATGTCTACCGTGACCAAGCTACTAACGTTGTCCCTGATCGTGCTGAACTTTCAAATGGTTGGGTGTACCTCCACGACTCTAGTGCCAGAGGTGTCGATGCCGACAGCACCAGAAGTGCTGATGACACCGGCTCGGGAATTAAAGCCAATCAAGCCCTCGCAACCGTCGTCGAAAACTACGGTGCCTGTCAAGCCAACGCCGAACAACTAACCTCGCTCCAAGAGTATGTGGTCGAGGCTAAGAAAGCTGTCGATGCCGCGAATGAAGCAATCCGCAATATCAATGAGAAGAAAGGAAATAAGTAATGGATCCAACAACAATGAACATACTCAAGACAATCGCAGAAGATATTGTACTATTCGGAGGAGCAGCCATGGCACTCTGGATTGGATTAAAGCGCATGTATACCACGGCTCGCAACGTCGAGAAGCTGGTCGAGAAGGCTGACGAAACAGACCAGAAGAATGTCGAGTACCGAGAGAACATCAAATGTGATCTGGAAAAGCATTCTTCACTTGAGGCAGAACGGCATTTCATGCGCGACAAAAAGATTGACATTGTAACTAATGACCTCGGAACAATGTCAGGAGAATTGCGTGCGCATGTCAAGCAAGAAGAAGCTCGCGACCTGATTCGGGATCAACAGCTACTTCGATTGACCACCCACATAGATGAAATCGTTTCTGAAATGCGTCCGAATGGCGGAAGTTCGATTAAGGACATTGTTACCAAGACTAGTAACTCGGTAGCCGAAATCAACACTCGTGTTGCGGTTATCGAAGAGTGGAAGGGTAATAGGAATGGTGGTATCAAATCCACACCAAAAAGGAAAGTCAGGAGAAAGTAAGTCATGCCAGTTCCAAAGAGAATTACACCTACCGGTCTGATTTCCTCAATCATCCTACTGAGTACCTTCTTGGGTGTGGCATTCGGCGTCAAGGAAACCTTCATGACCAAAGCCGAAGCTGCCGAAGTGATTGCTGTTCAACAGGCTCGCGCAGTCGAGTCCGACCTACAGATGGTCAACCTCGAAATCCAGTTCCTTGAAGAGAAATTACTGACACGCAAGAAAGAAAAGATTGCGAATGATGAAGTCGTCCTAGAGATAGAAAAGCGATTGAAGTTCCTCTACGACAAAAGACTAATTCTTGAGAAGTACCAGTTGGAGTTGAACAATTAGGCTTGTGATTCTCCTCGCATTGTGGTATCATGGATACCATGAGTGTCTATATTGATCGCGAATTCCTCGGACAGATTCAATACAGGTTAGAAGGCTTCTCTCGAAAGAGTGCCGACCTGTATAATTTCCGTTGCCCCTTCTGTCTCGACTCTAAGAAGAATAAGTCGAAGAAGCGCGGATACATCTACAAGATCACCGACGCAGAGGCGTATGCGTATAAGTGCTGGAATTGTGGGAAGTCGATCAGCTTCGGACACTTTCTGGAAGCAATTGACACCACCGCCTATCGCCAATACATCTTAGAGAAATACAAGGAAGGTGCTAACCGACATTCCCCGGTCGAGAAGCCGACCTTTGAGGAATTAAAAGGATGCGCCGCAGAACACTTTCGAAACCCACCTAAAACTCTAAGTATACCAAAGGTTTGCGATTTGCCTGAGAACCACTATGCGCGGAGCTATATACAAGACCGGCGTATCCCTGAGAAGTTCTGGAACGAAATCTACTACACCGACAAGTTCCTTGATTTCTTGGACACAGACTTTCCCGACCATGGCAAAAAAGATGTTCCTAATGACGACCGCATTGTGTTGTTCTACACGAATGAGAATGGTGATATCACCAATGTTGCCGGTCGCGCATTGAGTGAGTCTAAGATTCGATATATTACGATCAAGGTGAGCGATGAAAAGAAAATATTCGGACTACACAGACTGGACAGAACGAAACCCGCAATCGTGGTGGAGGGTCAGTTCGATAGCCTGTTTCTGCCAAACTGTGTGGCAAGTGGCGATGCCAATCTTGCTGGTGTTGTGGATGCTTTCCCTGATACGGAATGGACGATAGTATTCGACAACGAACCGCGTAACAAGGAAGTTGTGAAACTCTACGAACGAGCCATAGATAATGGCTATCGTGTCGTAATCTTCCCACAAGACATACCAGAGAAGGATATCAACGATATGGTGGGAGCCGGAATAGATGTAGAAAAACTGGTTCGCGATAATGCCTACTATGGTGCGACCGCAATGTTGAAATTCATAAGGTGGAAAAGAGTATGAGTAAGATTGATGTTCTGAATGGCGGATTCGTTCGCCTTGTTGACCATATGGGGAGCGACTTGTCCATCGTCCGCTCCGCAAGAGTCTCATACGATGCCGACTGGCGCGAGGGAGAAGATGAAGGCAAGGATGCGAAGCTTATCGGTTATCTGATGAAGAACAAGCACACTTCGCCTTTCGAATGTGTGTCATTCACCTTCGAAGTCAAGGCACCTATCTTTGTGTTCCGGCAGTGGCACCGTCACCGCACATGGGCATACAACGAAATCTCCGCACGATATACCGAATTGGACGAGGGATTCTATGTCCCTGAGTTGGATCAGATTACCACACAGTCCGCATCCAACAAGCAAATGCGCACTACCGAACAACACCCCATGGCGGCGATTCTCGCTAATTCCATGCGTGTGTGTAATGACGCATCGTTCGCTGTCTATCGAAAGATGATTGCCGAAGGTTGCCCACGCGAACTCGCACGGTCAGTCCTGCCGGTCGCTGCCTACTCCCGCATGTTCGCGTCCGTGAACCTACATAACCTGTTTCACTTCCTGCGTCTGCGACTCCATGAACACTCACAGTATGAGATTCGTGTATACGCAGAAGCAATGTTGAAATTGATCGAACCTATCGTTCCGGTCGCAACCGCCGCATTTAGGAGTACACTATGACATTACTATCACACGCAAAACGAGAACTCGACGCAATCGGTATGACTGAGGAAGCCGAAGATATCGACTTTGAAATGCGCAAGCATCTTCTCCACATAGTCGAAGAATTCGCCAAGGCTGGTCACTCAGGATTCACGGCAGAATACGCCGCCGACCTGCTAGACAAGTTGCTTCGCTTTCAACCACTAGGTCCACTTACCGGCGAAGACTCGGAGTGGAATGATGTTGCCGAACAGAATGGTGGTATATTGTGGCAGAATAACCGATGCTCCCATGTATTCAAGGATCCGAATGGAGCCTATGATATCAATGGTATTATTTTTTACGATGATATTCCACAACAAGATGGGTCGTTTAATAGATCATGTTTCACTTGTTTCGAGAGTCGAGTTCCGGTGACATTTCCATACACACCCAAGTCAACATATAAGCCAAGAGAGAAACAAGAATCCTGATAAGTATAATCCGCATAGAAACACGGACAGAAACAGTAAACGGTAGAGATACCAAACGGATATAGAAGAGGAATGAAATGAGCAACGACGGAAATAAAACACTCCCAAGCATCTATCAGCAATACATTGCGCAAAGTAGATATGCGCGATATCGCGACGATTTAGGTCGCCGGGAAACTTGGGTGGAGGTCGTTGACAGATACATCAACCACTTCAAGAAGTTCACCGACAACAACAAGAAGATTCCGTGGGATGAACTTCGGGTCGCAATCCTGAATCTGGAAGTCATGCCGTCGATGCGAGCATTGATGACCGCAGGACCGGCACTAGAGAAGGATCAGGTCGCAGGCTACAATTGTTCATACGCAGTCATCGACAACCCCAAGGTGTTCGATGAAATCATGTATATCCTTTGCTGTGGCACAGGTGTCGGCTATTCGGTCGAATCCCGCTACACAAATAAGCTACCGGAGATTCCAGATGAAATCCACGAAACAGAAACCACCATTGTCGTCCGAGACTCCAAAATCGGTTGGGCAACAGCTTACCGAGAATTCATTTCTCTTCTATATTCTGGTAAGCTTGCTAGATACGATGTATCAAAAGTGCGCAAGGCTGGTTCGCGGCTCAAGACCTTCGGAGGACGAGCCTCGGGACCGCAACCGTTAGTAGACCTATTGGAGTTCACTCGTAAGATTTTCCAGAAGGCGCGTGGGCGTAAGCTGACGACTCTTGAGTGTTCTGATATCGTCTGTAAGATTGCGGATATCGTGGTTGTCGGTGGTGTTCGCCGCTCCGCACTGATCTGTCTCTCTGACCTGAACGATGATTATCTGCGTAACGCGAAGTCCGGTCAGTGGTGGGTATCCGATCCGCACCGGCAGCTTGCGAATATCTCCGCAGTCTATGAGCGCAAGCCATCCATGGAAACATTCATTCGCGAATGGGTCGCGCTCTACAATTCCAAGTCCGGTGAGCGCGGGATCTTCTCGCGTGAAGCATCACAGGCTGTCGCCGCCAAGTACGGTCGCCGTGACGAGACTACAGAGTATGGAACCAATCCTTGCTCCGAAATCATCCTGCGTCCTGACCAGTTCTGTAATCTGAGTGAAGTCGTGGTCCGCGCAGAAGATAAATTGGAAAGTCTGATGAACAAGGTGCGGCTGGCTACGATCCTCGGCACACTCCAAGCGACACAGACCAACTTCCGCTATCTCAGCAAGCGATGGAAGAATAACACCGAAGAAGAAGCCCTGTTGGGTGTTTCTCTTACTGGTATCATGGACAATACACTGACGAATGGTTCAGCGGGCGACGGCTGGCACAAGTCTCTAGAACATATTCTCACCACTCTGCGCGAGGAAGCTGTCAAGGTCAATAAGCAATTCGCAAAGATCCTCGAAATCAACCCTGCCGCAGCCATCACTTGCGTCAAGCCATCAGGCACCGTGTCGCAGTTGGTGGACTCGGCATCAGGCATCCATCCGCGCTACTCACACTACTACATCCGTCGCGTCCGTGGCGACAAGAAAGATCCGCTCGCAGAGTTCATGGTTTCCCATGGCTATGTTGCGGAAGAGGATTTCTATGGCGCAGCCCGTTGGGTGTTTGGTTTCCCACAGAAGGCACCGGAGAATGCCATCGTCACAAATGATGTAACGGCTATCCAGCAGTTAGAACTGTGGAAAGTCTATCAGGAACATTGGTGTGAACACAAGCCATCCATCACGGTCTATGTGGGTGATGATGAATGGATGGAAGTAGGCGCATGGGTCTACAAGAACATTGACACGCTATCCGGCGTATCGTTCCTCCCGCGTGATACTGGCACCTATCGTCAGGCACCGTATGAGGAAATCACAAAGGAACAGTATGAGGCGATGCTCTCCACACAGAACCTAGATATAGACTGGACGCAGTTCAAGGAAGAGACTGACAACACAGAGGGCGCACAGCAACTCGCTTGTTCCGCATCTGGCGGGTGTGAAATCTAATTGAGGTAGTTCGCTATGAATTTTGTGACTAAAGCCTTGAATGCCGGTGGTTCGATCCATCCGCTACTCATTCCAAGCACCCTTGGAACCAACGGCACCGGATTGTTCAATCCATCCATCTACAAAGATGGAGAGGATATTCTGGTGAATGTTCGTCATTGCCAATATACGATCTATCATGCCGAGAAGCGTAGATTTGAACACCAGTGGGGTCCGTTGTGCTATCTGTGTCCTGAGAACGACCTGACACTCACCACCACCAATTTCCTGTGTAGGATAGATCCCAAGACGCTAGAGATAACATCCAGATACAAGGTGGATACCTCTATGCTGGATCAGAAACCGATTTGGGAATTCGTCGGGCTGGAAGATGTTCGCCTGTTCCGTTGGGATGGTAAACTCTACTACTGTGGCGTTCGTCGTGACACCACGATCAATGGCGTCGGACGAATGGAACTCTCCGAGATTCAATTGGATTGGGGCGGTGCGAAAGAAATTTCCCGCTGGCG
>Ga0315283_10003414_pt1 | contig 13543 bp, 10 predicted proteins | sample YL17G09_0_MG_FD_204541 | JGI IMG/M metagenome (GOLD analysis project Ga0315283, IMG submission 204541) | Sediment microbial communities from Yellowstone Lake, YNP, Wyoming, USA - YL17G09_0 | ecosystem: Environmental > Aquatic > Freshwater > Lake > Sediment | place: USA: Wyoming | collected...
GCTGAAGACGGCAGGTGGCGTCAGCATCCTCGACCAGAGCACGGAGGACGCCAACAACCACTGCCCCTTCGTGCACGCTGACGCCTGCGCGGTGGCCTGGCACGGGGGTGTGAGCCCGTGCCCGCCTCTGCTCCACACCTACGCCTGCTACGTGCAGCAGCGCGAGAAGCTCATGACGCGCTGGGAGGTCGGCAGGCTGCCGGCCGAGCAGCTCGCGGCGATCTGGGCGAGACCCGACTACGTCGCGTTTCGCGACCGGGTGCGCCGCTTCGACTTTCCGCCGTGCACCGACTGTTCGTGTGACCTGGCCGAAGGCAATCTCGAGGACTGCTTCGGCACTCCCCATCCGGTCTGCGGGGACTGCCTTTGGGCGAGAGGGATCATCCGCTGCGCCTAGCCTGACGGGCACAGCGATGAGAGCGCTCGCTCGCGCTTGGCTTCACTGGCCGAGATGGATACCATCGCGTCACGGGGATGGAGTCCCCCATAACCGCCCCGCCCGGGGCTGATGGCTCCTACCGGCGCGACAACAGCGCCTGCAGGGCCGTCGAGCAGGAGGACTCCATCATGCAGCAGCTCTTCACCATCGCCGCCATCTGGCTCGCCCTGGCCGTCGTCTCGGCCGTCATCGCCAATCGCCTGCGCATCGCGATCGCGCTCGTCGAGATCTGCGTCGGCGTCGCCGTGGCGGCCGTTGCCACGCACTACGGCTGGTTCGACCGCCTGGGCTCCGATGACGAGTGGCTGCGCTTCCTGGCCTCGACCGGCGCCGTGCTGCTCACCTTCCTGGCCGGCGCCGAGCTCGACCCGGTGGTCATGCGCACGAAGTTGACAGAGGTTTCGGTGGTCGGACTGGTCAGCTTCGCAGCGCCGTTCCTCGGCTGTGCGGCCCTCGCCTACTGGGTATTGGGATGGGATTCGCAGGCCAGCCTGCTCGCCGGCGTGGCGCTCTCGACGACCTCGATGGCCGTCGTCTACTCCGTGATGCTCGAGACCGGCTTCAACCGCACCGAGTTCGGCAAGGGCATCCTGGGCGCGTGCTTCGTCACCGATCTGGGCACCGTGATCGCCCTGGGGCTGCTGTTCGCGCCGTTCACCTACAAGACGATCGTCTTCATCGCGGGGTCGGCGGCCGTGATCGCCGCGCTGCCCTTCGTCATCAACCGCCTGACGCGCCACTACGGCCACCGCTCCGCCGCGATCCGCACCAAGCTCATCATGGTCGTGCTGCTCGGCCTGGGCGCGCTGGCCTACTGGGCGGGCAGCGAGGCCGTGCTGCCGGCGTACGTCGTGGGCATCGTGCTCGCCGGAGGCGCCGCCCAGGACCACCACTGGATCCGCCGCCTGCGCACGCTGACCGTCGGCTTCCTCACGCCGTTCTACTTCCTGCGGGCGGGCATGCTGGTCAGTGTCGGTGCAGTCGTCGCGGCGCCGGTCGCCTTCCTGGTGTTGTTCGCCGGCAAGGTCGGCGCCAAGATCTTCGGGCTCTACCCGGTCATCGGGCGCTTCCGGCACGAGCGCAACGAGCGCTGGTACTACACGCTGATGATGTCGACCGGACTCACCTTCGGCACGATCTCGGCTCTCTACGGCCTGAGCCACGGCATCGTGACCCGGCAGCAGTACTCGTACCTGGTGGCCGTGGTCATCGCCACCGCCGTCGTCCCGACGCTCGTCGCCAGCCTCGCTTTCGTACCTCGGCATCTTCTGGCGGCGGCCCGTCCTGAAGCAGAGGCCCCGGTGATCCCGGCCGAGATCTACGCCGAAGCGCTGGACGAGATCGACCTCGAGAAGGAGCAGGAAGAGGAGGTAGCTGAAGAGGGTTGAGCCTATCCAGGGCTTGGTGCATCGCCGATTGACAAGCCCGCCCGATGGCCGCGTGTGCGGGCAAAGGGGCGATCAGGTGGGCGACCGGGTAGGCGACCGGGTAGGCGACCGGTGGGGCATACTACTGCGATTTGCAGGGATAAACGTTGTCGAAATGACAACGTTTCGTGCACCTTAGTGGACAACTCTCGAACCTTCGCCACGAACTGAGGTCGCTGCTCGACGCTCTTTAGCCCGTGCGCGAACACGTCCCTCACGAGGATCCGGTCGGCCACCGGCGTCCTCGGCTGACTTGAGCTTACCGGATGGCCGGCAAGCTACTCGAGCAAGGTCAGCAGGAAGTCTGCCAACTCCCTTTGAGGGACGACCTCATCGGCGACCTCACGCAGGCCGGACGGGGGGTCACCGACGGCCACCCGCCGTCCGGCGGCCAGGAGCAAGGGGATATCGGACTCGGCATCGCCGAAGGCGACGATGCGCTCGGCGTCCACGCTGCGGGAGCGCGCAAGGACGCCAAGAGCGGTGCCCTTGTCGACGCCACAGGGAAGTACATCGAGCACGCCACGACCGCCCGGCTCGATGCGAAGGCGGTCGCGCCAGCGAGCCACGATCGCAGGCCCCACGGACTCCCGAGTGGTGTCGTCGCCACTGAGAATCAGGCGTGTGGCTGCGTCGCAGGAGTCCAGTGGCCCGGCGATCTCCCGCCGCTCGTCGCCCACGTACGCAGTGACGCCGAGGCCGTTCAGGATGGCGTCGCGGATCACCTCGCGCGCGAGCGCGGTCGGTATGGTGACGCTCAGCAGTTGCTGTCCCTTGATCTCGTCGACAACGACGGCCCCGTGATAGCACACATACGCGCCCGGCAAGACAGTCAATGGTCCGGCAAGGCGGCGGGCGTCCTGTAGCGCCCGGCCGGTACAGACGACGAGCTCAAGGCCACTGCCGACGAGCGCGCGCAGTGCCGCTGGCACGCCGTCCGCCGGTCGCCCGCCACTCGTGAGTAATGTCCCGTCTAGGTCGCAGGCCAGGAGCGCCCAGTGGCCGCTCAGCCGGGAATCGAACGAACCGTCGCGCGCGCTAGCCATTTCGCCTCTCGGCCGATTCGTGCCCTCGGTCGTGCACGATCGCGCCCACCGGCCGGCGCGTGAGTCCCTCGACCCGCGAGGCGACCTGCTCGGCCGCGCGAAGCTTTGCCGCAGCGGCCGCTCGCGCGCCCTCGTCACCCGCAAACCGGTCGAGCGCCCGGGCGAGTCGCTCACTCAGCGAAACCACGGCGGTGCCCATGACCAGCTTGTCTGCCAAGTACAAGATCTCAACCTCACCCGGAACGTCGTCAGGCTCCCCCGGAAGCTGCATATGCCAACGTACGACCCGTGCAACTCGCGGGTACCCCTCGGCCTCCAGAATGGCTGCCCCTTCCGCTGCGTGGTCGGTGCGGCCTCGGGCGACGTCGTGTGTCATGGCTGCATCGATGACGAGATCGAGACTCAGGGGCACGCCGGCGTCACGAAGCGCTTCTGCAAGCCTTGCCGCCACGTCCGCCACGGCGCTCGCGTGTGCTCTGACGTCGAGCGGGACGTGATGCCGAGCCAGCATCTCCTCACAGGCGAGACGACTGGGGACGCTTTCGCTGAGCACCATGGCCTTGACCAGCTCGTAATCGGCGGGGCTGTCCATGTCCAGGAGGATGCCCGGATCATCAACATCGACGTCGAGAGCTGTCAGGACACCTGCCAACAGCTCGCGGAGACCTCCAGCGGGCTCCTCCTGCAGAATGGTCGGCACCAGGCCTGCGGACACCAGAACAGGATGCCCGCGACGCCCATGGCGAGTCGGATGCAGCACATCGGCGGACTCGGACAAGGCTCCGCGGCACAGCTTCCCTATGGTCTCCGCTCGCACGAGCACGCAATCGGCGGGATGGATCAGGATCCACCGACAGGCCGGCGGAAGGGTCCGCACGCCGGCGACGACTGACGAGTACATCCCGCGCCTGTACTCGCCGTTGAGCACGTAGTCGACACCCGCCTCGTTCAGCACTCCTACGATCTCGTCTGCGCCGTGACCCACGACCACCAGGGGCCGCACGCCGACCTGCAGATACTGGCGCGCCACACGCACCACCGCCGGCACGCCCCCCACCTCCAGCAGGGGCTTTGCGGCGCCCATCCGCCGCCCGCATCCCGCAGCGAGGACGACGGCCTGGAACGCGTCAGATGTCACCGATCGCCTCGGCGCGCACCGCGATGAGCTCCGCCACGATGCTGATCGCCAACTCCGTCGGGGTCTCGGCTCCGATCGGCAGGCCGATAGGCGTGTGAACGCGCTCAAGGTCACGGTTGCTGACACCGCGATCCCTGAGGGCAGCCAGAATCCTGCCGCTCTTGGTGCGACTGCCCATGAGGCCGACGTACCCGGCCGACGTCCCGAGAGCCTGCTCCAGTACCACCAAGTCGTGAGCGTGACCGCGAGTCACGATGACTACATGTGACTGGGCCGTGATCGGCAGATCGTCGAACACCTGCTCGAAGCTGGGCGGCACCACCACCCGATCCGCCGCCGGGAATCTGATCGGGCTGGCGAACTCTGGGCGATCGTCCACGACGACGACCCGAAAACCGACACTCGCGGCCACGGGCACGAGCGCCTGTGCGACATGACCTGCTCCACAGACCACGGCGGTGAATCGCGGCGTGATGAGTTCAGGGAAGACCCGCCATCCGCCCGGCAGGTCTGTCACCTTACGATCGGCCGCCGCGGCGAGGAGGGCAACAGACCCCTCGGGCAGAAGCGTCGCCTCGGTCACGGCGACGCCGTCGCCACGCAGAAGAAGGTGCTCCACCACGCACTGGCCATCAGCCTCCGTCCACGCCGTCACGAGCCGAGCGGTCTGGCCGTCTTCTACGAGGCCAGCCAGCTCGCGGACGACGGCCGAGAGCTGAGGGTCTCCTGATGGCACAAACGCGGCCAGTACTTCCGCCTGGCCGCCACAGATCATCTCGGTGCCACCGACGTCCGTGCCCCCGAGCGGCACTTCGGCGACTCTTGAGCGTCGCTCCGAAATGGCTCGTCGCGCCGCCTTCAGCGCGATCGCCTCAAGCAGGCCGCCACCGACGCTGCCGTCGGTCGAACCGTCGTCCCGCACCAGCATCCGGGCGCCGGCCGCGCGAGGCGTCGACCCGCTGACACTGACTACCGTGACGAGCGCAAACGGCTGCGAAGTGTCAAGCAAAGCCTTGGCGCTGTCCAAGAAGTCGATCATAGCCGAGCCGGCGTCCTCTCAAGTCCTGAAGGGATGGGAGCGTACACAAAGGCACTCATAGCCAGTGCGAGGCCACGATCCCACACACAAGCATCACTCTCCGGGCCGAGCCTGCAGCAGCTCGTCATCCGGGGTCTCAAGCAATCTGGCGGCCACCTGGTCGCAGCGCGCGAACTCGACGTCACCAAGAGACTCGGCATACTCGATCACGTGTTCAAGCGCGCGCACTCGCGCCGGACGACCGCTGAGACAGGGATGCGCCGTAAGCACCAGCAACGAGTGGATGGCTCGGTAGGCGTCCACCTCATCCTTCCACGCATCGGCTACCGCTGCCGGACGCTGGATGACGCCGTCGAAGCCCGGGTAGGGCAGGTACAGGTACTGCTCGGCGTCATCGAGATACCACTGTGGGGGAAGCTCCGCGAGCCGGCCGCTGGGCGTATCGAGAAGGTACGGTTTGTCGTCGTCCATCAGCGACGAGTCGTACTGCAACCCGTAGGAGCCCAGTTGCTCAAGGGTGTAGCTGGTCGTCATCCACACCGGTGCGCGGTATCCCACCGGGCAGACACCGAGCTTCTCGAAGACCTTGAGACTCCGTTCGATCTCGACGCGCTGCTCGTCCTGGTCGCAAGAAGAGGGCGGTCTGTGCAGGTAGCCGTGGAGCGCGATCTCGTGACCGGCGGCGGCAACGCGCTCGACGCACTGCGGGTGGTGCTCGGCCGTCCAGCCCGGGATGAAGAACGTCGCCGGCTTGCCGTGGCGCTCCAGCATCCTCAGCAGACGGTCCAGACCGACGGTGGCGCCGAAGGCCCCGTGAGACATGCTGGAGAGATCGCTTGCGTGGTTGTCGCCTCCCTCCTCGCCCAGGAGCATGGTCTCGGCATCCACGTCGAAGGTGAGAAGGATGACTGCAGCCGCCCCACCCGTCCACCGTTCCACCGGCGCGTAACGCCACACGGCATTCACGTCCAGACCCATCATCGACCTCCCGAATCTGTCGAGCGCTCTCGCCGCTGCGCTTCAAGAGCGAGCAGCACCCTCTCCGGCGTCATGGGCACGTCGACCCAAACGCCGATCGCGTTGTAGACCGCCTGTGCGATCGCGGGCACCGGAGCGGCCGTCGGTGCCTCCCCGGCCGACCTGGCGCCGAACGGGCCCACCGGATCGGGGTCTTCGGCGAACATGACTGCGGCCTCCGGCGGGAAGTCGGTGAAGCGCAGGACCTTGTAGTCGGACAGTGTCGGATTGATGACGCGTCCTTGTGCGTCGAAGTGGAGTTGCTCGCAGAGGGCGAACCCGGCGCCGAGCAGCGCCCCGCCGATGACCTGCCCCTCGAGGACCTGGGGATGAACGACGGTGCCGCTGTCCTGAGCGGCAAGATAACGGAGCAGCCGGATCTGACCGGTCTCGACATCCACCTCCAGATCGACAAAGTGCGCTGCGAAGTGGCGCGCGAAAGCCATCGACGGCGGCATCGGGAAATCCGGCCTGCCGGTGATGCTGTCGGTGGGCCCAAACGTGTCCTCTCGATCGCGCATCAAGACGTCGGGAATTGGCACGCCCCCGGTGGGCTCGTGGCCAGCCTCGTCGGCTTCGCGAAGCGCCTCGGTCGTGTAGATCACGGCGTCCCGGATATCGAGATCGACGGCCGCGCAGTCGAAGATCTCGCGGCCGGCCAGTTCGAGCAACTGCCGCCTGGCGTCCAGGCACGCGGCCCACGTCTTGAAGCCAGTCCTGAACATCGTCGTGCTGGCGATGGAGCCGCGGCTCCAGGGGCAGGCATCGGTGTCACCCGCTTCGACCTCGATCATGTCGAATGGAATGCCCAGAGTTTCCGCAGCGATCATGGCTTGCGTCGTATCAGCGCAGGTGCCTTGACGTCCCACGGCGCAGAAGAGCATGACGCTACCGTCCTTCATGATACGTACGGTGGCGTCGGTGTTGCCCTCCATCTCTTCGCCGCAGCAGTGGATACCGGTGCCGACGCCGACGGCGCGACGGACGGGCCCCTCCGAGTAGTACGGCCGACCCCAGCCAACGAACTTCTCCTGCCACCGGAACTCCTCGGCGGCGCTGCGCAGCATCTCGACAGTCGACCCGGACGAGAGACGAAAGTGCTCCGGCCAGCGCTGGCGCAGCTCTGCCGGCGCCGCCTTCGTCACCTCGTCGATCAGGCGCTCGTAGCCTTGCTTGTCATGACGCAGCAGATGGCCCCCCCAAGCCGCGCGCAACTCATCGCCCGGCCGGATGTGATTGCGGATGCGGAACTCAAGTGGGTCGAGGCCGCATCTCTCGGCCAGCTGGTCGGCGAGCCGTTCGACGACCGACCCCATGGTCACGTCGCCGACGCCGCGCATGCAGCCGGCGGTGACCAGATTGGTCGAGACGCCCTGGCACTCGAAGCGGCCGGCCGGCACGCGGGCGCCCCAGAGATCGAGGACGAGATAGCCCACATCGTCCTTGAAGCCGTAGCCGCCGTTGTCGAAGAGGTGGTGTACGTCGATGAACGTGATGTTGCCGTCTGCCGTCGCGCCCATGCTGGCCCGGCAGCGCTCCTCGTGGCGCCGCTTGACGTAGGCCATGCACTCGGCGTTGCTGAGCTCGATCTTGACCGGTCGGCGAACCTTCCTGGCCAGAAGGCAGGCGACCATCATGAAGTTGTTGCTCCAGAACTCGCCGAACGACGTGCCCAGCGGCAGGGCGACCACGCGCACGCGGCTGCAGGCGATGCCGAACGCCTCGGCGATGGCGTCCTTGACCTCGGACGACGTCTGCGTCCCGGTGTAGAGAGTCACCCTGCCGCCCGACCACTGGGCGATGGCGGCGTTGCGGCCCATGGGGCACATCTGCTGGCTACCGAAGCTCACATCGGCGGCGGCGACTTCGTCGGCGGCCGACCTCGCCGCCTCGAGGTCGCCCCATGCCTCGACGGACGGTTCGCGGGTGTTGCCTTCCGCTTGCACCTGCGGCGCCCCGGACAGCATCGCCGCTGCCGCGTCGAACACGGCTGGCAGCGGTTCGTACTCGACGACGATATGGCGCAGCGCCTCCCTGGCGGCCTCGGCCGTGGTGGCAGCCACCGCGCCAAGCTCGTCGCCGACGAACCTGGCGGTGCCGTCGAAGATGCGCCCACGGTAATTGAAGAACGTCCCGTTCCACTCGAGGTCGGGCGCGTCCTCGTGCGTCACCACGCCGATCACCCCCGGCAGAGCCAAGGCCCGGCTGGCGTCGATGCTGAGGATACGAGCATGCGCATGCTCGCTGCGCAGGATCGCGCCGTGGAGCATACCGGCAAGCTCGAAGTCGACGGGATAGACAAGCGAACCACAGACCTTCTGCGCCGCGTCCTTCGCGGGCGGGCTGGTGCCCACCACGCGGTGCCCGTACTCAGCGCTCATCTGCGGCCTCCATCTCGTCAGCCGCCCGCAGCACCGAGCGCACGATCTGCGTGTAGGCGCCGCAGCGGCAGACGTGCCCACTCAAGGCACCGGCCACTGCCGCTGCCGTAGGGTGAGGGTTCTTGTCGAGCAGAGCCTTGCTGCTGAGGATGATCCCGGGGGTGCAGACGCCACACTGAAAGCCCTGCTCGTCGATGAACGCTTGCTGCAGAGGGTGCAGATGTTCCTCGTCGCCGAGCCCCTCGATGGTCGTGATCTCTTTGCCCTCGGCCTGAAGGGCGAGCATCAGACACGAAGTCGCAGGCACGCCGTCGAGCAGCACGGTGCAGGAGCCGCACTCACCCTCGCCGCAGGACACGCGTACGCCGCGCAGCCCGAGTCGCCCGCGGAGCACCTCGGCGAGGGTCTCATGCGGCTCGATGTCGAGCTCGTGAATCTGCCCGTTCACGTGAAGCCGTACCACGGTCAGACCTCCCTCTCCATGGGCCTGTGTCCGGCGGCGGCCGGGGCGGCGCGGCGCGACAGCGCGGCCGCCGCCTCCAGCACCGCGCGACGCGCGAGCACCTTGCTGACCTCCCGACGGTACTCCTCGGTACAGCGCACGTCGGAGATGGGGCTGGTGGCGTGCTCCGCCAGGCGGCCGGCCTCGGCCAGCGTCTTCTCGTCGGGGGCCGTGAGACTCATTCCGAGGAGCGCCTGCTCCGCCTCGAGGCTGCGCGCCGGCGCCGGAGCACAAGCGCCGATCACCACGCGTGCGTCAGAGATGGTGCTGCCGTCCTCGCTGCTCAGCCGCACGGCCGCGCTCGCCTGCGCCAGATCCACGCTCGTGCGCGAGACACGCTGGTAGGCGGCCGCGGTCATCGTGTCTGGTAGTGGCACGGCGATCGCCGTGACCATCTCGTCATCGTCGAGCGCCGTCTGGTTCACACCAACGAAGAAGTCCGCGGCAGCCAGCGTACGTGCCCCGCGGGTCGCCTCGATCGCGACCACGACGTCGAGCGCGGTGAGGAGCACGGCCATGTCAGCGCAGGGAGAGGCGTGACATACGTTGCCCCCGACGGTGGCCAGAGTGCGGAGCTGCGGCGTCGCCATGCGTGAAGCGGTCGAGGCGAGCACCCGCACCCACCACTCATCGCCGTCGGCGGTGGCGAGTTCGCCGAGTGTCTCTGTGGCGCCAAGGCGGAGCTCACGCGAGCTCGTGGCGCGGACGCGCATCTCGGAGATGAAGGAGAGATCGATGACGTGTGACAGCGGCACCGCGCCACGGCGCCATTCAAGCATCAGGTCCGTACCGCCGGCGATGAAGCGGGCCTCCGACAGGAGCTCGGCTTTCATTTCACAACCCTCGCCGACGGAAGCCGGTCGCAAGTACTCAAACGTGTGCATCGCACTCCTTCCACGGGGCGAACGCCGCAGCCACTATCACCCGGAACCCCCGACCTTGTCGAGGGCTCCACTTCGCGACACCCGAAACGACACCGGAGTCAGGCTCGACCGGCGCGCATGCCCGCGTCACCGCGACCCCGGGGCCGGCATCGGCACCTGCTGCGTGATGCAGTGGATGCCGCCGCCTCCGTAGGCCAGGACAGGCGTCGGGACCCCCACGACCTCGCGGTCGGGGAAGATCTCGCGGATGCGCTCGAGGGCATACTCGTCGTGGGCGCTGCCGGCCGTGGGCACGATCAGCCCGCCATTGGCCTGGTACGAGTTGACGTAGAACGCCCCCGCCAGACGCTTGCCGCCGATGTCGACCGTCGCGCGACGGTCCATCTCGAGAACCTCGAAGGACCGTCCTTGTGCGTCGGTCGTCTCGTCGAGCACGCGCCGGTTCTCGCGGAAGTTCTCGAAGTCGACGTGCCCGGGCTCGTGGACCATCTGCAGGATGACGCGCCCGGGGGCGACGAAGTGACAGACGCCGTCGACGTGACCGTCGGTGTCGGTCGCCTCGGTGCGGCCGGCTTTCAGCCACACGACCTTCTGGGCGCCGAGGTAGTCGCGCAGGATCTCCTCCTGGCGCTCGCGCGAGAGGTCCGGGTTGCGCGTCGGGTGCAGCAGGCAGCTCTCGGTCGTGATCAGCGTACCCTCGCCGTCGACGGTGAAGGCGCCGCCCTCGAGGACCATGGGGGCGACGAAGCGCTCCCAGCCGAAGTGCTCGCAAAGCAGCCGTGTGACCTTGGCGTCCTTGTCGTAGGGGAGGTACTTCTCGCCCCAGGAGTTGAAGGGGAAGTCGGCGACCGCCCGCCGGCCGTCGGGGCCGAGCAGGAAGTAGGGGCCGTTGTCGCGGATCCACGAGTCGTCGATCGGCAGCTCGACGACCTCGATGTTGTCCGATCCGCAGTAGCTCCTGGCGTTGCCGCCCTCGCCGGGGTCGGCGATCACCAGCACCGGCTCGAAGCGGGCGACGGCGCGCGCCACCGCGGCGTGCGTCGCCTGGGCGAGGTAGTAGAAGTCGCCCCAGTACGTACGCGAGACGGTCGGCCAGGCGATGAGGCAGCGCTCGTGCGGCCACCACTCCGCCGGTATCCGGTAGCCGGCGCTCCGCGGCGTCGTGGCCGCTGGTGCGAGATCGTTCACGCGTCCTCCTCGATCGGCGCGGCTTCGCGCTTGGTCTCGAGCCGAAGCGCAGTGCGGTTCCGCGTCGGCCTCTTGCCACCTAGGTTACGCGTAGCACGCTCGTGGAGGGCGTCGTCAGATGCATACTTCGCGATGCGCCACTGTGGGCAGACGCCCACCTGGCCGAGGGCGGAGATGTGTGGTGACCGCCGTCCCGCCGCGATCGGCCCACCGACGACTGGACCTGCGCCGGTGCGTACGCCGCCCCGGGGGCGACTTCCTAGAGCTCGTCCATGCCCGTGAGTTCGGCCGCCCGCAGCGCAACGTAGAGCTCCATCACATCGTCCATCGAGGCTAGCCGGAGGCCGGTCAGCGCCTCGATCCTACTGAGGCGCTTGCCAAGGGTGTTGCGGTGGACATACAGAGCGGCGGCGGTCTCGCTGGAAGAAAGCCCGTGGGACAGCAGCGCGCGAGCTGTCTCCAGCAGCCGGGTACTGTGTGCGCGATCGTACTCGACGAGCGGCTGCACGAAACGCTCGCTCAGGCTCACAAGCGTCTCGCGGCTCTGACCCGCGAGAATCCGATACCGCGCGCCGACCTCGTCAAACAGGGCGACGCCGTCGCCGGCAAGTCGTGTGTCCCGAGCCAGCTGGACGCACTCCCAAGCTTGCCGGAGCATGCGGCCGGAGGCTCCCACGCCGACCCGGGGCATGGACGCACCTGCGACCATGCCGACCTTGCCACAGATCTCGTCTAGCTGGAGCGCCACGGCAGCCACCGCCGCGTGCACGCTCTCACCGGGCAGGCTGCCGGAGAAGATCAGCGCGATCAAGGCGTCCTCATGCAGTAGCGCCACCGACGACATACCCTGACGCTCGAACGCCTGCTCGACGATCCCAGCCACGCCGCCGGCCTGCTCAGCGGGGTTCGCAGAGGTCGACGGTGCTCTCAGGGCATCCGGAGAATCCGCGGCGAAGACCACGACCCTCCAGAGTGCATCGAGGTCGATGCCCTCGTCGCGGAGCCGGAACGCGAGCTCTTCGGTCGGGCGCTCTTCCAGGAGGAACGATCGGACGAGACCCTCTCGGACGCGCGCTCGATGCGCAGCGCTTTCTCGAGAACGCAGCAGGTCCAGCGCCACGAGCTGCCTCGCGAACGACAGCGCCATCTCATCGAACTCCGAAACCTCGCGACGCAAAGGGACCGCCGCCAGAACACGCTCCACAGAGGCGCGGGTCTTCACGGGGTAGAGACAGACCGTGGCGTCGCCCGCCTCCAGGACCCCGATAGGACCGGCATCGTGCGCGTGCGCCTGGTACAGCGACCACACACGTCCTTCGGTCAGACCGCCGCGCTTCAGGCGACCGCCGGTCGCCAAGACGTGGCCCTCGTTGTCGAAAAGAACGATGGCCATGCCGAGGATCGTCGAGATGCGTGCCGCAAGCTCGCCCATGCTGCGCTGCTCGATCAGCAGGCGCACCAGCTCCTCGTGCATGGCGAGAAGCCGGCGCAGACGGTGCATCTCCGTCGATGCGAGCGAATCGCTGACGTACGCGGCGATCGTGCGGAAGGAGACCGTCTCGGGCACCTCGAAGACGACCATCCTCTTGCCATGGGCGTAGTCCACCACTGCCGGGTCGACGTGGTCGAGGTACTCGCCGACGCCGACGACAAGGGCGACCGTCTGCCGCTGCGCGATCCTGAACAGGTAGGCCTGCGCCGCCTTGACACCCTTGGCGAGCTGCTCCCCGTGTGTGATGAGGACGCCGCCGAAACCCAGGTACGCCTCCGGCTCCTTCAAGTCGGAGTGGTGGACACAGAGTACCCGCTGGTCGAGGAGCCGAGGCGGCGCACCCGCCCGTCGGCCGGACAGAAGAATCAGTCCCAGCTCGGCGTCTTCGGCGAGCTCTCGGACCGTCAATCCACGCTCGTCTTTCAATCTCACTCCCTCGGCCCAAAGATGTGAACGGACCATGCGTCGTGTGCCGCCGACGAGCCTGAGTCTCGAGCCGCAGTCTTCAGCCCAGCCGTCAGTTGCATGATGACACAGCGAAGTGATCAGGCACTACCGGCAGACGACCCGGACATAGAGGAACGACGTTGTAGCGCGGACAAGCATCAGGGTGTCGAAAGACCATCGTTGAATCGCCGCAAGTGGGCACGTGCACACGACAACGCCCGCCTCTCCGCGTGTTCGTGCGCTAGAGTGACCAGCGTCGCCACATGGAAGGACGACCGTCGGGATGGTGCGCAAGACGTCGCGTCGTGGGACTCCGACGGAAACGCCCGCACCCCCAGGTAGTGGAAGGGACCATTGGGATGCGCACGACGCCAAGCGTCGCTTCAAGCGGCCCGAACGCTCCAGCACGGCCCTCCACGGTGCCACGCCCCGCCTTGCTTCCGTTGCGATTCGACCGCCACGAGTTCGCCGGCAGCGTTGGGGACATCGGCGTCATGATCCCGCTCGTCGTCGGCGTCTCGGCCACGGCGCACCTCAGCCTGG
>Ga0315283_10003415_pt1 | contig 13542 bp, 10 predicted proteins | sample YL17G09_0_MG_FD_204541 | JGI IMG/M metagenome (GOLD analysis project Ga0315283, IMG submission 204541) | Sediment microbial communities from Yellowstone Lake, YNP, Wyoming, USA - YL17G09_0 | ecosystem: Environmental > Aquatic > Freshwater > Lake > Sediment | place: USA: Wyoming | collected...
ATCGCCAGGCAGGTCACCCACTCGGTATCGTAAGATACTGCTCGTTGGCGTTGTAAACAGTTCGTGTCAGGCTGTGGCTTAGCTGCAAACGACCGGCGACGACACCGGAAATTGCATTCACAAAGAATTGCTCGCTCATGCTGCCCAATGCCACCTCGACCACCCACACGAGTTGCGGAGGTGCTGGATCGTCCGGATCTGCGTAGTAAGCCAGGTACGTGCCTTCCATTATTTCAATTTCCACTTCCTGGAGATCTTTCACCGATCTCAACGATTCGGGCACGATCTTTTCAGCCTCCTGCGCGGACAATTTCGGACTGCGAGGCAGGTCATAATCGGGAACAAAATTGGCGGTGAGACCGTTCACGCGCAGAGATGAATCGTCGTAGTCGATCGCGATCACGCCGTGAATGACCGGAATGCCACGAATGCTTTGGGAAAGTCGTAGCCCGCGGGTTGAAGCATCTATCAGTGAGTTATCACGCACGATGAGTGATTCGTTGCCGCGTGCAAGCAGCGCATCTCCAAGGAGTGGGAGAATCGTATCCGCAGCCTCACTTTCCTTCGTGAGATTTCGAACGCTAGTCGGAAGCGTAAGGCCTGTTGCTCCTTGGATGGAGTTAACGGGTCCGCGAGCGGAGTATTCGACTTGTTTAGGTGCTATTGCCAGCAGCGCTAGGTATTGGCGCTGCAGCGCTTCCGAATCAACTTCAACTGTGAGGTCCTGAGTTCTTTGCAGCCTCGGTGCCGCCATCGGTTGATCGGCGGCCCACACCACGTACGAAACCACCAGCATGAGGAACGCGATGTATGTGCGCATACGCCACCTTCCTGGCAAACGTATCTACAACTTGCACAGAGCCCGACTGATTCTACGCCCGTTTGGCCCGCACGGATCAAGCGCAAAGCAGGCCTTGCCGACCGGTGTCCTAGTGCCCGGCGCTAGGGCACCGGGGCGGCAGTACGCTACTGGCTCCCCTTTAATCGCTCGACCGACCTATCGGCATTCTTCAAACTATGCTTCGCCAGTCAGTGCACGTTTTAGTAAGTCCAGGAAGCCTCGGAATCGGTTGCGCGCCATTCATCGCGCAGCCCTTCGCAGCTTGTCCAGGTAATCGGCCCACGCCTGCATCATGCGGCGACGCTCTGGTAAATGCGCTGCCCGGTTATATGCAGCCTTGGTCTTGTTTCCTTCCGTATGGGCTAACTGACGTTCGATCACATCGCTGTCAAAACCTTGCTCATGCAGCAGCGTGCTCGCGGTAGTCCTGAATCCGTGCCCTGTCATTTCGTGCTTGCCGTAGCCGAGGCCACGCAAGGCGGCATTGATGGTGTTGTTGGAAATGCACCTTGCAGCGCCCCGCAAACCGGGAAATACATAGCGCCCCTGGCCGGATATTTCGCGGTGCTCCCGCAGGATCGCCACGGCCTGCCGCGACAGCGGGACTATGTGATCCTGTTTCATCTTCATGCGGGCCGCAGGAATGCGCCATTCAGCAGCAGCCAGGTCGATCTCGTTCCACTCTGCTCCACGAAGTTCACCGGGGCGCACGAAAACCAGAGGCGCGAGCCGCAGCGCGGACATGACGGATGAGAAACCGGCGTAACCGTCAATCGCCAGCAGCAGCTTGCCGACCTCTTTAGGTGTCGTCAGCGCCGCGTAGTTAGTCGCCCGCACCGATACCAGCGCGTCCCGCAGGTCGGCGGTCGGGTCACGCTTTGCCCTTCCGGTGGCAATGGCAAAGCGCATCACCCGCCCCGCCAAAGATCTGCAACGGTGCGCGGTGTCGTGTCGGCCCTTGGCCTCGACGACCCGCAACGCCGCCAGCAGGTCGGTTGGTTCGATCGTGCTGACTTTGTGGTTCCCGATTTTCGGGTACAGGTACGTCGTCAACCGTTTGCGGTCTTGGATCCGGGTCTTGGCGGACAGGGTGCGTTGAGCCGCGAGCCATTCCTCGGCTACGGCACGGAAGTTCTCGCCTTCGACGTTACGTTCGGCGCGGCGCTTTGCGCTCGGGTCGATGCCGGTACGCAGTAGTTTGCGGAAGTCATCGCGGTGATCTTCGGCCTCCTCGATCCCCACTTCCGGGAACTGACCGAGCGACAGCGTCTTTTCCCGGCCCTGAAATCGGTATCTGAAGCGCCACCAGCGGCGATCGTCCGGCATGACGAGGATGTAGAGCCCCTTGCCGCGGTAAAGCTTGTAGGGCTTCTCACGCGGTTTCGCGGCCTTGATCCTGGCTTTGGTCAGTTGGCTCAAAGTGGGGTAACTGAATTTCGGAAAGTGCTGTTACCCCACTTTCTTACCCCTTCCCGTCCCCGTTCGTCAATGTATCGGGCTGTTCATTAATGTTTGTATTTAGCCAGAATAACGGGGTTTCCGCTTGGATTCAGACAGTTGTGAACAGCGGTGAACAGTCTGATGGAGGCTAGGGTCGGAATCGAACCGGCGTAGACGGCTTTGCAGGCCGCTGCATGACCACTCTGCCACCTAGCCCCGGCCGCATTAAACACGAAACCCCGGGACGAAGTCGCGGGGTTTCAGTGAAATCTGGAGCGGGAAACGAGGCTCGAACTCGCGACCTCAACCTTGGCAAGGTTGCGCTCTACCAACTGAGCTATTCCCGCGGTCGGCGCCAATCAGGAGGCGTCATTGTAGGAATGGCGCCCGGGCTGTCAAGTTTGGCCGGAACTGCGCATTTCCGGCCAGGCAGCGCGCAGGTAGGCGACCATGGTCCAAAGCGTCAGCACGGCTGCGAGCACCGTCAACACGAGCCCGATGCGGTACATCGGCAGGGTGAACAGGTCCTGGCGGAACAACATCATCGACAGTCCGGTGATCTGGACGATGGTCTTGAACTTGGCGACGCCGGATACCTTCATCTTGTGGCGCGCGCCGATCTCCGACATCCATTCGCGCAGCGCCGAGATTGCAATCTCGCGGCCGACAATCACCGCAGCGGTCAGCGTCACGTACCAGGCTGGGTCCTTGCTGACGATCAACACCAGCGCGGTCGCGACGATCAGCTTGTCGGCGACCGGATCGAGAAACGCGCCGAGCGGTGACACCTGGCCGAGCTTCCTTGCGAGATAGCCGTCGAATGAATCCGTGATGCCGGCTACGGCGAACATCAGTCCGCAGGCCACGTCGGCCCAGGGCTGGGGCAGATAGAAGAGCAGGACGATGGCGGGTATCAGCGCGATCCGGAGCGCCGTCAGCAGGTTCGGGATGGTGTAGGGATGTGTCATCCGGCTCCAGGGTGCAGATGCTCGAAGATCGCCTGCGCAAGCGCGGGCCCGATGCCGGGTGCGCGCGTGAGATCCTCGATTCCGGCGCGCAACACACCCTGCAGGCCGCCGAACTGCTTCAAGAGTGCGCGACGGCGGGCCGGGCCGAGACCTGCAACCGCTTCCAGCATCGATGTCTGCCGCGACCGGGCACGACTGCGGCGGTGGCCGCTGATCGCGAACCGATGCGCCTCATCCCGCACGCGCTGGATCAGGTGCAGCGCCTTCGAGTCCGGCGGCAGTATAGAGGCCGACTTGTGGCCCAACAAGAAGATGCGCTCTTGTCCGGCGCGCCGATCAGCACCCTTTGCCACACCGGCGACCGCAGGAATCGACAGTGACAACTCACCGAGCACCCGCGCGGCTTCCGAAAGCTGGCCCGTGCCGCCGTCGAGCAGCAGCAAGTCGGGCAGCTGCGCTTGTTCCTGTTGTCGCCGGCGGTAGCGGCGCGTCAGCGCCTGGCGCATCGCACCGTAATCGTCGCCGCGTTCCACGCTCTCGATGTTGTAGCGGCGGTATTCGGCCTTCAGCGGGCCGGCAGGGCCGAACACGACGCAGGAGGCAATGGTCGCCTCGCCCTGGGTGTGGCTGACATCGAAGCACTCGATGCGTCCGGGCGCCGCATCGAGACCGAGAAATGCGCCCAGTTCCGCGAGCTGCTCAGCCACGCTTGCCTGGCTTGCACTGCGCATGCGCAGTTCGTTCCCGGCATTTTGCATCGCGAGCTGGACCCAGCGCTGCGGGAGCCCGCGACTCGCACGGCTGATGCGTACCCGCCGCCCTGCCCGCGCGGTGAGCGATGCGGCAATTGTTTCGCCGTCCTCGATCGCGTGGGACAGCAGGATACGCGGCGGCGGATCGCGCTCCAGGTAATGCTGCCCGAGGAACGCTGACAGGACTTCCGGCGCCTCGCTGATCGGGGCGCGCGGATGAAATGTCGAGGTGCCCAGCACCTGCCCACCGCGAATGAACATCAGCGAGATGCAGAAATCTCCGCTCGACTCCGCCACGGCGATGACGTCGGTGTCGGCCACGCCCCGGACGCGGCTGACGATCTGCCGGGACTGGACGTCTGTGAGCGCGGCCAGCTGGTCCCTGAGCACAGCGGCGCGCTCATAGTCGAGCCCCTCGGCTGCCTGGTCCATCTCGCCACCGATGCGCGCGGTCACTTCGGCGGCACGGCCCTCGAGGACCTCCACGGCCGATTGCACGTCGCGGGCGTAGGCCTCCTTGCCAATCAGCCCGGTGCAGGGAGCGGAGCAGCGGCCAATCTGGTATTCGAGGCAGGGTCTTGAGCGGTTGGCGAAGAAGCTGTCCTTGCAACTGCGAATCCTGAAGAGTTTGTGCAGCTGGTTCAGGGTCTCGTGCATGGCGCTTGCACTCGGGTATGGCCCGAACAGCCGCCCCGGCAGCTTGCGCGAACCGCGGTAGAAAGAGAGCCGCGGGAATTCGTGCGCCGAGAGGTGCACGTAGGGAAAGCTCTTGTCGTCGCGCAGGATCACGTTGAAGCGCGGCCGGTGGCGCTTGATCAGGTTGTGCTCGAGCAGCAGCGCCTCGGTGTCCGAATTGGTCACCGTGACCTCGACGTTCTCGATCAGGCGTACCAGTGCCTGAACCTTGGGCTGCAACTGGTCGGCGCGAAAGTAGCTCGCGACGCGGGACTTGAGGCTGCGCGCCTTGCCGACATAGAGGATCTCGCCTTCAGCGCCCAGCATCCGGTAGATGCCCGGCCGGGCGGGCAGCGTGCTGACAAAGGCCCTGGCGTCGAAGTCGCTCACCCGCGCATGGTGTCGCGACCTTCAGCCTGCGAGCAAGTGGCGCGCGCGGACGAAGATGCGGTCGAACATGGGCGTGGTCAGGCGCCGGGTCTGGGTGTTGTAGCGGCTGCAGTGGTAGGAATCGAGCAGCAGCAGCTGGTGCGGCAGTTCGTGCTCCGCGCCGTGCGCGAAGCGTGCCCGGGCGGGCTTCAAGCCTAGCGCGCGCAGCACCGCGCCGTGCGCGATCGCGCCAAGAGCCAGGATCACACCGCCTGGCGGCACGGCCAGCAATTCGGCGGCCAGGTATCGATTGCACTGCCGCACCTCCGCCGGCAGCGGCTTGTTCGCCGGCGGCAGGCATTTGACCGCGTTGGTGATGCGGCTATCGATGAGCCTCTGCTTGTCGTCGACGGAGACGGACGCAGGCAGGCTGGCAAATCCATGCGCATGCAAGGTCCTGTACAGGAGGATACCGGCGTGGTCGCCCGTGAATGGGCGGCCCGTGCGATTTGCGCCATGCATTCCCGGCGCCAGCCCCACGATCAGGAGCCGATGTACAGCGCTCCCGAAGGGAGCCACCGGGCGGCAATGGTAGCCGGGATTTCGCTCACGTACCTCGTCGAGGAATCCGGCCAGCCGCCCGCAACGACGGCAGTGGGGATCGAATTCTGCATGGCTCTCGCCCATCGCGAGGACTGCTCAGCGCACCTTGAATTGGGCTTCCTCGGTCGAGCCCTTCATCGCCGTGATGGAAGAAGTCCCGGCCGCGACCGTCTGGGTCACGTCATCGAAGTAGCTGGCGCCGACCTCGCGCTGATGCTTGGTCGCCGTGTAGCCATGCGCCTCGGCGGCGAATTCGGCCTCCTGCATGGTCACGTAGGCGCTCATCTGCGATTCGCGATAGCCGCGCGAGAGTTCAAACATCGAAAAATTGATGGCGTGGAATCCGGCCAGCGTGATGAACTGGAATTTGTAACCCATCGCGCCCAGTTCGCGCTGGAATCTGGCGATGGTCGCGTCATCGAGTCTTTGCTTCCAGTTGAAGGACGGCGAGCAGTTGTAGGCGAGCAGCTTGCCCGGATACTTCCGATGGACACCCTCGGCAAACAACTTTGCCTCGTGCAGGTCGGGCTTCGTAGTTTCGCACCAGATCAGGTCCGCGAAGGGCGCATAGGCCACGCCACGGGCGATCGCCTGGTCGAGACTGGCCTTGACGGGAAAGAATCCTTCGCCGGTCCGGTCCTTTGACATGATGAACGGGCGGTCGCGCTCGTCCACGTCCGAGGTCAGCAGGGATGCCGATTCCGCGTCGGTGCGGCCGACGACCACGGTCGGCACGTCGCAGATGTCGGCGGCGAGACGGGCGGCGACCAGCTTGTTGATCGCTTCCTGCGTCGGCACCAGCACCTTGCCACCCATGTGGCCGCATTTCTTGGCGCTCGAAAGCTGATCCTCGAAATGCACGCCCGCGGCACCGGCAGCGATCATCGCCTTCATGAGCTCGAAGGCATTCAGCACGCCGCCGAATCCCGCCTCGGCGTCAGCCACAATGGGTTGAAGCCAGTCGATCGAGTCGTCGCCTTCGGCATGACAGATCTGGTCCGCGCGCAGCAGCGTGTTGTTGATGCGCCTGACGATCGCCGGGACGGAATCTGCCGGATAGAGCGACTGATCCGGATACATTTCGCCTGCGAGATTGGCGTCGCCGGCGACCTGCCAGCCCGACAGGTAAATGGCCTTGAGACCCGCCCTGACCTGCTGCATCGCCTGGTTGCCGGTCAGCGCGCCGAGCGCATTGACATAGGGCTGCTCCTGCAGGTGACGCCAGAGCTTTTGCGAGCCGAGACGCGCAAGTGAATGTTCCACATGGACGGTGCCACGCAGGCGCAGCACGTCAGTCGCGGAATAGCCGCGTTGCACACCCTTCCAGCGCGGGCTGTCATTCCATTCCTGCTCGAGCTGGGCGGCGGTCTTCGGGGTCATCAGGTTCTCCGGTTTCAGTCGATTTCTCGGTAGGCGGCAAGGGTCAGGAAGGGCTCGAATTCCGGGCTGGCGGTCAGCTCGTCGACCAGCTCGGCGGCGCGCGCATAATAACCGGCCGCAAATGCGGACTCGCCGACTTCGGCGCGAATCCTCGCGAGCAGTTCGATCAGCAGTTCACGCACGAGCTTCAGGGTCACGGTGCGAAGGTCCTTCATGCGGCATTCATGACGCACCCACTGCCAGAGCTGAGCGCGGGAGATCTCGGCGGTCGCGGCGTCTTCCATCAGGTGATGGATCGGGACGCACCCGTTGCCGCCGAGCCAGGCAGCGAGATAGCGGATGCCGACGTCGATATTGTTGCGCAACCCGGCCTCGGTGATGTCGCCCTCGGGCACGCGCAGCAGATCGGTGGCAGTGACGGTGACGTCATCACGCATCCGATGCAGGTTGTTTGGCGTCGGCATCAGCCGGTCGAAAATATCGCGTGCGACGAATACGAGCCCCGGGTGCGCAACCCAGGTGCCGTCATGACCGTCGCCCGCCTCGCGCTCCTTGTCGGCGCGCACGCGCGCGAGCGCCAGCTCATTGGCCCCGGGATCGCCCTTGATCGGAATCTGCGCCGCCATGCCACCGATTGCGAATGCGCCGCGCCGATGGCAGGTCCTGATCACGAGCAGCGAATAGGAACGCAGGAAGTGCGAAGTCATCGTGACCGAATTGCGGTCCGGCAACACGAAATCCGCGCGGCGGCTGAATTTCTTGATGAAGCTGAAGATGTAGTCCCAGCGCCCGCAATTGAGCCCCACGATGTGCTCGCGGAGTTCGAACAGGATTTCGTCGATCTCGAATGCGGCTGTGATCGTCTCGATCAGCACCGTGACCTTGACGCTGCCGCGCGGCAGCCCGAGACCCCGTTCGCTGAACGCGATGACTTGGGCCCAGAGCCGGGCCTCGAGATGACTTTCGAGTTTCGGCAGGTAGAAGTACGGGCCGGTGCCGCGGCTTAATAGCTCGCTCGCGTTGTGAAAGAGGTACAGCCCGAAGTCGACCAGGGCAGCGGGAACGGGTTGGCCACCGCGCAGCCAGTGCTTCTCCGGGAGATGCCAGCCGCGCGGCCGCACGACCAGCACCGCGGTCGAGTCATTCAGGCGGTACGATTTTCCCTCGGGGCTCGTGTATTCGAGCGTCCCGCGTACCGCTTCCATCAGGTTGACCTGGCCCTGGATCACGTTGAACCAGGTCGGACACATCGAGTCCTCGAAGTCGGCCATGAATACATTGGCGCCGGAGTTCAGCGCATTGATGATCATCTTGCGATCGGTGGGACCGGTGATTTCGACACGCCGGTCGCGCAGATCCGCCGGGATCGATCCGATGCGCCAGTCCGATTCGCGGATCTTGCGGGTGTCTTCGAGGAAATCGGGAAGCACCCCGGCGTCGAATTTGAGTTGGCGCTTTGCCCTTTGCTCGAGCAGCCCGGCCACTTGCGGGCCGAAATGGGCCGCCAGCTTGTTGACGAATGCGGTCGCCCCGGGACGCAGCACCTCGCGCCAATCCTGCCTGAGCACCGGAAACTGGCCGGTGTTGGTACTGATGTCATCTAAACTCTCAGATATCAACTATAACTCCATGACAATACGTGTGTTTACCGTTTGCTGCGGTGACGGGCGATCAACATCGCGAGTTCCAGGGCCTGTTCGTAGTTGAGTCGCGGATCGACGCTGGTGCGATAGGCCCTTGCCAGATCGCCGTCCGACAGGCCGCGCGCCCCGCCCGTACATTCGGTGACATCGTCGCCGGTCAGCTCGAAATGCACGCCACCAAGGCGCGACCCCAACTCCTCGTGGATGCGGAAAGCTGCCTCGACCTCCGCCAGGATGTTGTCGAAACGGCGCGTCTTGACGCCCTGCGGCGTTGTCTCGGTATTGCCGTGCATCGGGTCGCAGACCCACAGCGCCTGCTGGCCGCTGTCGCGCACTGCCTCGATCATCGCCGGCAGCGAGCGTTCGATGTGGCCGGCGCCGAAGCGATGGATCAATGTCAGACGTCCTGCTTCGCCTTCGGGATTCAGGATGCGCGTCAGTTCACTTAGCCAGGCGGCATCCATGGTCGTCCCGATCTTGACGCCGATCGGATTGGCGATGCCGCGGAAATATTCCACGTGCGCGCCACCGGGCATCGCCGTGCGCATTCCGATCCACGGCATGTGCGTCGAGAGGTTGTACCAACGTTTGCGACGTGGGAGATAGCGCGTCTGCGCCTGCTCGTAGAGCAGATGCAGCCCCTCATGACTCGAATAGAACCGGAGCTGGCTGGTCTCGTGGATGGGTCCGCCGGAAATCGCCTGGAAGAAATCCAGCGAATCGGAAATCGAGTCGACGATTTGCTGGTAGGCGTCCTTGAGCTTCGCATGCTGCATGAAGCCAAGATCCCAGTACTCGGGGTGATGCAGGTCCGCAAATCCGCCATCGACCAGCGCGCGCACGAAGTTGAGTGTCAGCGCAGCGCGTTCGTAGCCACGAAGCAGCAATTCAGGATCTGGCTCGCGATCCGCTGCGGTGAATGCAGCGCGATTGACGATGTCGCCGCGATAGCTCGGCAGCGTGACGCCATCGCGCGTTTCGGTGTCGGCGGAACGCGGCTTTGCGTACTGACCGGCCATGCGACCGACGCGGATCACCGGCTTTTTGAGCCCGTGCAGCAGCACGAGACTCATCTGCAACAGGATCTTGAGCTTGCGGGCGATGGTCGTCGATTCGCAGTCGCCGAATCCTTCTGCGCAATCGCCACCCTGCAGCAGGAAACGTTCGCCGCGCTGCGCTGCCGCGAGTTCTTCCTTGAGCTGGTCAACTTCCCAGGACACGACCACCGGCGGCAGCCGCGACAGCTCTTCGACGACGCGCGCGAGTTTCGCCGTGTCCGCGTAGCGAGGCTGCTGCTCCGCCGGCCGGCGCTGCCAGCTTTCGGGGCTCCAGCCAGTTGTTTGCACGGCGGTATTCATGGAGTGCGCAATCGTACACGGTTTCGCTGCACTGCAAAAATATCCGGCGCCTGGGGTGGTTTATGGTCACCCGAATGGGCAGAATGCGCCTCCCCCGGATGGAGCTTCCGCATGCATCGCGTATTGGTTCTTGGCGCCGGAAAGATCGGCGCGCTGATCTCCGGCCTGCTGGCCGAGGCCGGCGACTATCAGGTGCAGCTTGCGGATGTCAGCGGGGAAACGGCCACCGGTGTCGCGCGCGCGCATGACCGCCGGACGCTGACCCCGTTCGCCCTCGATGGCACGGACCGGGCGGCGCTGGCGCGCCAGCTCGAGACGAATCCCGCGGATGCCGTGATCTCGTCGCTGCCCTTCCACTGCAACGTGGCGGTGGCTCAGACCGCGCGCGATCATGGCCTGCACTACTTCGACCTGACCGAGGACGTCGAGGTGACGCGCGCCGTGCGCGCGATCGCCGAAGGCGCACCAACCGCCTTCGTGCCGCAATGCGGGCTCGCGCCCGGCTTCATTTCGATCGCCGCGAACGAACTGATCAGCCACTTCGACGAATTGCGCAGCGTCAAGCTGCGGGTCGGCGCCCTGCCCCAGCACCCGAACAATGTATTGAAGTATTCACTGACCTGGTCCACCGAGGGCCTGATCAATGAATACGGCAATCCCTGCCACGCGATCGCGGATCGGCGCCTGGTCGAGGCCGCACCGCTCGAAGGACTCGAGGAAATCGAGATCGACGGCACGCTCTATGAAGCCTTCAATACTTCAGGCGGCCTGGGTTCGCTGGGTGAGACCTTCGGCGAGCGCTGTGAACAGATGAATTACAAGACGATCCGTTACCCGGGTCACTGCGAGCAGGTGCGTCTGCTGATGAACGATTTGAAGCTCAACCAGGATCGCAGCACCTTGAAGCGCATCCTCGAGAACGCCGTGCCCCAGACCCTGCAGGACGTCGTGATCGTCTACGTCGCAGTCACCGGTCGCCAGGGCGGCGAGTTGCGCGAAGAGAACTACGTCAACAAGATTTATCCGCAGCAGATTTCGGGGCGCCTGTGGTCAGCGATCCAGGTCACGACGGCGGCCGGCATCACGGCGGTCGTCGATCAGGTGCTCGCGAAACCGGGCGCCTACCGTGGCTTCGTGCGCCAAGAGCAGTTCCGGCTGCCCGCTGTACTCGCAAACCGCTTTGGCGCCTGGTTCCAGAATGGCAGCGACAAGGGCGTTTCGGGGCGGATGGTGGTCGAGGGCAAGGCCGGTCGCCAGCGCAATCTGGTGGGAGTCAAGTGATGAACAAGGCGGAGATTCTCAAGGGGCTCGGTCTTGCGGCCGTCAATCCAGGCGCCTGGTCCGGCGAGGGCTGGCATGCGGCCTCCGATGCCCCGCTGGTTCAATCGCGTGACCCGGCGACCGGCGAAGTGATCGCGTCGGTCAGGGCTGCGACCGAGGCCGATTACGAGCGCGTCGCCGCTAGCGCCGCGGCTGCCTTCCCGAAATGGCGTGACGTGCCTGCACCGCGGCGCGGCGAGGCGGTGCGCCTGGTCGGCGATGCCTTGCGTGCCAGGAAAGACCTGCTCGGCAGCCTCGTGAGCCTCGAGATGGGCAAGATCAAGGCTGAGGGCGACGGCGAAGTCCAGGAGATGATTGATATGGCTGATTTCGCGGTCGGCCAGTCGCGCATGCTCTACGGGCTCGCGATGCACTCCGAGCGTCCGGGGCATCGCATGTACGAGCAATGGCATCCGCTGGGCGTCGTCGGCATCATTTCGGCCTTCAATTTTCCCGTCGCCGTGTGGTCCTGGAATGCGTTCCTGGCCGCCATCTGCGGCGACATCTGCGTCTGGAAGCCCTCGCACAACACGCCGCTCTGCGCGATCGCCGTGCAGCAAATCTGCAACGAGGTCATGGCGCGCGAGAGTCTGCCGCCGATCTTCCAGTTGTTCATACCGGCCGGCAATGCGCTTGCCAACCGGTTCGTTGAAGACCGGCGCGTGGCGCTCATGAGCTTCACCGGATCGACAAATGTTGGCCGCAGTGTTGGCGAGCGCATCGCTTCGCGGCTCGGCAGGAGCCTGCTTGAGCTTGGCGGGAACAACGCCATCATCGTGGACGAGTTCGCCAATCTCGATCTCGTCATACCCGCGGTCCTGTTCGGCGCGGTCGGCACGGCTGGCCAGCGCTGCACGACGACCCGGCGCCTGCTGGTGCACGAGTCGCGCATTGCGGAAGTGGAGCGCCGACTGATTGCGGCTTACAAGCAGGTCCGGATCGGCAATCCCCTTGATCCCCAGACGCTGATGGGTCCGCTGGTGGCCGCATCAGCGGTTCGTCAATACGAGGCGGCACTCGCAGATGCGCGCAGCCAGGGCGGCGAGATCCTGTGCGGCGGCCACGTGCTGCCGGGTCCCGGATTCTTCGTCGAACCGACAATCGTCAGGGCGAGGAATGACATGCCGGTCGTGCGCCACGAGACCTTTGCGCCGATCCTCTACGTTATCCCGTTCAAGACGCTGGATGAGGCGATGGCGATGCATAACGACACGGACTACGGGCTGTCGTCGGCCATCTTCACCGACCGCCTCCAGCATGCCGAGCGCTTCCTGTCGGTTTCCGGCAGCGATTGCGGCATTGCCAACGTCAATATCGGCACGTCCGGCGCCGAGATCGGCGGGGCGTTCGGCGGCGAGAAGGACACCGGCGGCGGGCGCGAGGCGGGTTCCGATTCCTGGAAGGTCTACATGCGCCGCCAGACCAACACGATCAACTATTCGAGAGAGCTGCCGCTCGCCCAGGGAATCAGGTTCGATCTGGGTTGAGCTCGCGGTCGAGCAGTTCGTAGACCATCTGGGTATAGCGCTCGGGCGTGATGAAGGCCCAGGCCCACTTCTGGTCGTAGTCGGCATTCGGCGCAGCCGCCACGATCTCATCCGCGGTCTTTCCCGCCTTCATCAGGTCGCGGATCCGGCCGCTCGTGGTCACCAGCATTTCGCGGTACCCGACAAGATCGGCGCGATTCGCGAGCGGGCCATGACCCGGGATGATGCGTGTCTTGTCGTCCGCAATGGCAAGTATCCGGTCGACTGCCGCGATGAGGCCCGCGAGCGAGCCGCCCGAACTGATGTCAATGAACGGATAAAAGCGGAAGAAGACATCACCCGTGTGGATCACGTTGGCCTTGCGAAAGTGCACGAACACGTCGCCGTCGGTATGCGCGTGCGGTACGAAGGTCCCGTGGATCTCGTCGTCGTTCAGATAAAAAGTGATTGCGTCGTTGAAAGTAACGACCGGTAGCGCCGCTTGCGGCGAGGCAGGCGTGGCGTTTTCGAGGAACTGGTTGAATTGATCGACGCTCATACGCGCCCGGACTTGTTCATGGGCCACCACCACGGCGCCCGCCTTGCCCAGATTCTCATTGCCGCCCGTGTGATCGCCGTGCCAGTGCGTGTTCAGCACGAAGCGCGGCGCCGGCGCATTCAGGTCCTTCAGTGCGGCGATGACCGAAGGCGTCATCGGTGCGTACTG
>Ga0315283_10003416_pt1 | contig 13540 bp, 10 predicted proteins | sample YL17G09_0_MG_FD_204541 | JGI IMG/M metagenome (GOLD analysis project Ga0315283, IMG submission 204541) | Sediment microbial communities from Yellowstone Lake, YNP, Wyoming, USA - YL17G09_0 | ecosystem: Environmental > Aquatic > Freshwater > Lake > Sediment | place: USA: Wyoming | collected...
TGTGTCACAGACGCTCAAGGATGCAGCCGATGCTGGCACGATAAAGATCCTCGTGAACCCGGGCGCGACTTGGGAACACATTGACTTCAGCCTGTTCCAGAAATAAGCTGCAAGTAATGTTTTAGAGTTAAAGTACGGGCAGATAGGCATCTTTACAAGTGCCTATCTGCCCCATTCTCAATAATTAATTTATGTTCCAGAGGTAAACGGCAATGACAGGTTATCTGCTTCGGCGTGTGCTCCAGATGATACTGGTCGTTTTTCTTTCGGCAATGGCTTCGTACGCCATCCTCAACTTAGCTCCCGGCGGTCCGTTGGCAGGTTTGCGCCAGCAGACGCAGACCGCGCGCAACCGGATCACCGAAGAGGACATGGCCCGTATTCGCGCTTATTTTGAACTGGATTTATATCTCCCCATTCGTTTTTCGCGCTGGCTGGCAGGCTGGCCGCGCGGCCCCATTGTCGTTGCCGGCACTGAATTTTTCGCCAATACACCCATCGGCTGCCGCAAGAATATAGAAGGCCTTTATAAGGATGACAAGGGGAATATGCAATCCAAGGTCATTGGCTGCGCGGAATATGTCTACCTTACCAGCCTGGTGGCCCGCCGCACCAGTGACGGTGTCATCCGGGGCGACTTTGGCAATTCCTGGCGGCTGAACCGCGACCGTCCGGTGACCGACCTGCTCTGGTCGCGCCTGCCCAAGACACTCCTGCTGGCAGGTATTGCCACCGTGCTTTCGTTGGGTCTGGCCATCCCGCTCGGCATCTATTCCGCGGTGCACCAGTATTCCAAGTTCGACTATTTTTTTACTTCCTTTGCCTTTGCGGGAACATCCATGCCGACCTTTTTCTTCGGCATCATGATGATCCTTTTGTTCTCGATCGTTTTCAAGAACCTGGGACTGCCATACCTGCCTCCCGGCAGCGCAGCCGCAGTGCGTGACTGGACCATGCCCTGGTTTGGCATCGTGGCTGCGGGATCCACTCTTGACCGCGCGCTGCACCTCGTTCTTCCGGTGGCGGTGCTGACGATCATCAGCGTGGCCGGCTGGAGCCGCTATATTCGCTCGAGCATGCTCGAAGTGCTGCGCCAGGACTACGTCCGCACGGCGCGTGCCAAGGGTTTGACCGAGAAGGTCGTGATCAACCGGCATGCGTTGCGCAACGCCCTCATCCCGTTCGCCACGCTGGCGGTCTTTACCCTGCCCGCTCTCTTTGCCGGCGCGATCATTACCGAGACCATTTTCTCCTGGCCGGGGATGGGACGCCTGTACTTCCTGGCGCTGGGCGAATATGACTACCCGGTGGCCATGGCCATCCTGTTCATCATTGCGGTCCTGACGGTCATTGCTACCCTCATCAGGGATATCCTGTATACCATCCTCGACCCGAGGATCAGGTACACATAACGAGAGGTTTTTGAAATGGCTGATGCAACAAAAGTCGCTACCCTATCCGCCGAAGCCATCACCACGGAAGAACAAACCCCCACGCAGCTGGTCATGCGCCGGTTCCGCAAGCACCGCATGGCAATGTTTGCCCTGGTGCTGATCGCTATCGTTTTCTTGATCTCCCTGTTTGCGAAGCAGCTCTCACCTTTCGAAGTGGATGAACTGATGGTGGGGAAGTACTTTGCCCCCTGGGGGGATGTGGATGAGGCGACCGGCCGTGTGCATTACATGGGCACGGACAATATCGGCCGAGATTATTTATCGCGGTTAGTCCATGCCGGACGCATCTCGCTCACGATCGCTGTGTTTTCTGTTCTAATTGGAACGATCGTGGGGATGGCCGTAGGCGCTTATGCAGGTTTCTATGGGGGGACGATAGATTCTGTCATTAGCCGATTCATTGAGTTCCTGCTGACGATTCCCACCCTGCCCCTGCTCCTGATCCTGTCTTCCATGCTCATTCGTAACGAGGATCTGATCCCCATCCCTGCGCCCATCCTGTATGGTGCGGGGAAGCTCATGTTGCTCGCACCTTACCAGGCGCGCCAGGGGGTTCTGATCATTTTGATCTTTGCCGGGTTGGGATGGCTCGCATCCGCACAGTTGATGCGCGGATCGACTCTCGCACTGCGCGAACAGACCTTTATTGAAGCATCGAAATCCCTCGGCGCAACCGACATGCAAGTCATCTTCAAGCACATGGTCCCCAATTCGATGGCACCGATCATCGTTGAAGCTTCTCTGGCGTTGGGGGGGTACATTGTGTTTGAAGCGGCGCTCTCCTTCCTAGGTTTTGGCATTCAAGACCCAATTCCCACCTGGGGGAATATGCTCGCGGCCACCCAGACATTCATGCTCGATAAACCCTGGCTGCCGCTGGTACCGGGGCTGCCGATCTTCATCTGTGCGCTTGCCTTCAACTACGTCGGCGACGGTTTGCGCGACGCGCTCGATCCACGCCTCAAGAAATAAAGAATCCCCAGTTGGGAGACAACCATCATGGCCGAACAACAAAAGCCTCTGCTCGAAGTAAAAAACCTTAAAACCTATTTTTTCACTGAGGACGGCATCGTCAAGGCTGTCGACGGGGTGGACTTTGTTGTCTATCCCGGCGAAGTGCTTGGCCTGGTGGGGGAATCCGGTTGCGGTAAGAGCGTGACCTCCTTCTCGATCATGCGCCTGATCGGCCAGCCCGGAAAGATCGTCGACGGCGAGATTTACTTTGACGGGAAGAACCTGGTCACCCTGCCTGAAAATGAAATGATCCAGGTGCGCGGAAACCGCATCTCGATGATCTTCCAACAGCCGCAGTCTGCCCTGAACCCGGTCTTTAAGGTCGGCGACCAGATCGCCGAAGTGCTGGATATTCACCAGTCGCTGGGCAAGGAACTGGGCCGGCAGCGCGCAGTGGAACTGCTGAAGATGGTGGGCATTCCCGAGGCGGAACGACGCGCCGAGGCCTACCCCCACGAACTCTCGGGCGGCATGGCGCAGCGCGTGATGATCGCCATGGCGCTGGCCTGCGCTCCCGAACTGCTCATCGCCGATGAGCCGACCACCGCGCTCGACGTGACCATTCAGGCCCAGATCCTCGACCTGATGCGCGGCCTGCGCGAAAAGACCGGCACCTCCATCATCCTGATCACCCACGACCTGGGCGTGATCGCCGAGATGGCTGAACGTGTGGCCATCATGTATGCCGGCCGCATTGTCGAGCAGTCTGCTGTCGGGGTCCTGTTCGACAAGCCGCTGCATCCCTACACCCGGGGCTTGATCGACTCGATCCCGGTGCTCGGCAAGATCAAGGACAGGCTGGCGGTCATCCCCGGCACGGTCCCCAACCTGGTCAACCTGCCTCCCGGCTGCCGGTTCGCCCCGCGCTGCCTCGCACGAATCGAAAACCAGCTGTCCATCTGCACCGACCAGGAACCCGACCTGATAGAGGCGAATCCGGGTCACCTCGTGAGGTGCTGGCTTTATCAGGATTCTGAAAGTCACAAGGCGCCTCGCCCTGAAGGCGTAACTGTCTCAGCGTGAAAAACTTTGAATCGGAGTGACAATTCATGACAGACGTCAAACAGAATTTGATTCAGGTCGACAACCTGGTGAAATATTTCCCGGTGCGGGCAGGCTTTTTGCAGAAGGTCGTGGCTTACGTCCAGGCTGTGGATAATGTCAGCTTTGCCGTGCGGGAGGGAGAGACGCTCGGGCTGGTGGGCGAATCGGGCTGCGGAAAAACAACCGTCGGGCGTACCATACTCCGCCTGATCGAGCCGACGGCGGGGGCGATCGCTTTCCAGGGGCAGGATATTATGAAGCTCAAGGGACGCGAGCTCAAGGAAATGCGCCGCAACATGCAGATCATCTTCCAGGACCCGTACGCCTCGCTCGATCCTCGCATGCCGATCGGCGAATCGGTCATGGAAGGGTTGAACATCCATAACATCGGTACACGCCGCGAGCGCTTTGAGATCATGATCGAGACCCTGCGCAAGGTGGGTCTCGAGGATTACCATGCCCGCCGTTACCCGCATGAATTTTCAGGCGGCCAGCGGCAGCGCATCGGCATTGCACGCGCCCTCGCGCTGCGCCCCAAGTTCATCGTTTGCGATGAGCCTGTCTCGGCGCTCGATGTTTCCATTCAGTCGCAGGTGCTGAACATTTTGAACGACCTGCAGAACGAATTCGGCCTGACCTACCTGTTCATTGCGCACAACCTGAGCGTGGTCGAGCACATCTCGAACCGCGTGGCGGTGATGTACCTGGGCAAGATGGTCGAGCTGGCAGACCGCATCGAACTCTATCGTAATCCGCTCCATCCCTATACCAAGGCGCTGATGTCCGCCATCCCGATCCCCGATCCGGGGCTGAAGCGCGAGCGGACGATCCTCAAAGGCGATGTGCCCAGCCCGCTCAACCCGCCCAAAGGCTGCCGCTTCCATCCGCGCTGCCCGGTCGCCATGGATATCTGTTCGCACGATGAACCTGTCTTCAGGGAAGCCAGTCCTGACCATTTCGTAGCCTGCTGGGCGGTCCCATAAAAAAACGCGGCGGGGACTGTCGTCTTTCCCAAAGGACACACCTGCCCAGACCGCAGGTGCTGGGTCGGGACGATGCAGGCGACAGAGGAAGCCGCCCTCCTTTACTAGAATATATGTGCTAAAATAGGGCTCAGCGGCGTCAAAGCCTTCGAACCTTGACAACAGAACATATCGCCGGTTGTGACACCTGAGTCTTTGTGTCGCGTAAAATATGTTAAAGCGTCCTAAGAATGGTTCAAATGGATAGGCCTGGACGGGGCCTTCAGGCGCTAACGTAGACCATTGGGTCATGCGTAGCCTGAGAAGCTGTCGCCTGAAGGCGACTGCGATCGTCACAAAGTTTCAAACCCGTTTGCAAGATAAACGGGTTTTTCATTTATAATAACGATTAACCTATGCCTCCTTGTATCCTTATTGTTGATGATCAACGTGAAGTCAGCCGCCTGCTCAAATCGGCGCTTGAGACCATCGAGCACGGACTCGATGTCGTGGAAGCTCCCTCGGGTGAGGAGGCCATCCTCGAATCCTCCCGCAGGAAGATCGATCTGTTGGTGGCGGATTTCCGCCTGCCGGGAATTACGGGCGTTGAGCTGACAAAGAAGATGCAGGCCCGCAACCCCGCCATGAAGGTCATCCTGATCACCGGGGTGACGGATCCCAAGATACGCGCGGATATTGCCAAGGCCGGGGCGGATGCGTATTTTACAAAGCCTGTCCCGATGGCGGATTTCCTGGACGCGGTCGAGCGCACCCTGGGCCTGGTCCGCACCATCCTCCCTTCGTCCCCTGCTGTTCTAAAGGAGGATGAGCGCAAGGGGTTGGCGGACCTGCTGTCAGGCCTGCGCAAGAAGATGAACGCCCAGGCGGTGGCCCTGCTCAATGACCGGGGTCATATCAAGGCCCAGGCGGGCGACCTGCCCGAATCCAACATGGAAGTCTCGCTGATCTCCACCCTGATGGCCATCCACGGCGCTGCCCAGAAGGTGTCCAGCCTGGTCGGGCATAATCCTGTGGGGAATCTCCACATTTTCCGCTCTGAAGCGGCCGATATGGTCTTTGCCCCGGTGGGGACTCAGTATGCCATACTTGTCGCCGGGCGTAACATTGGCGGACCGGAAAAGATCGCGGCCAATATCAAGGCGCTCGGCGAATCGCTGGTGGAAATTTTGAAGGTTCTTGAGAAAATAGGTGTGACGGGTTCGCTCTCTGCCGATGTGGTTGATGATCATGAAACCCGGCAGGTTTCGATGGCAACAGCCGTCGTAACACAGCCGGCGGAGGTCCAGGGAGACTTTGATGAGCTTCTCAAGCAGGCGGCCCAGAAGCCGAAGACGGACGTCGACGCATTCTGGGACCAGGCTGTGGATAAGGGCGCGACTTTTGTCCTGAAAGACACGCTGTCATTCGATGAAGCAAGCAAACTCGGGCTGGCGCCGGATCACGCCGACTAAGGTTGTCCATCCCTTTGGGCTGTGATACAATTTGCCCCGCTCAAATAATGGGGCGTGGTGCAATGGCAGCACATCAGCCTTTGGAGCTGAGTATCTTGGTTCGAATCCAGGCGCCCCAGCCTACTGGAAACCGGCCCCCTGGGGGGTGCACCAAACATCACAGGCTTTGTGCCCCTCGAGGTGCAAGGCTTTTTTTATCAGACTTTCGCCCGCCGCCTTGGCGGGATGTATAAAAATGGAGTCGTTTTTATGAGAGTAACCGCCGTATTACTGGCTGCAGGACAGGGCACGCGCATGAAATCGGATGTCCCTAAAATACTGCACCCCGTCTGCGGGAAGCCGATGATATTCCACGCGCTGGCCGCCGCCCGGCAAGCTGCCAGTGAACAGCCGGTGCTGGTCATCGGTCATGGCGCGGATGCGGTGAAGAATGCCGTCGGCGATTCCGCACGCTGCGTGGTCCAGGTAGAACAGCTGGGTACCGGTCATGCCGTGCTGCAGGCCGAGCTCCTGCTGCGCGGACGGTCGGACCTGATCCTGGTCACCTACGGCGATATGCCGCTGCTGCGCGGCGAGACCCTTGCTCAACTGGTGGAGAATCAAAAAGTCAACAAAGGTCCCATCACGCTGCTGACCGTTGTCGCCGACGACCCCCACGGGTTCGGGCGAATCCTTCGAAAAGAGGATAGAACGGTGGCCGCTATCGTGGAGGAAGCCGCCGCCACGCCGGAACAGTTAGCCGTCCGGGAATTAAATGTGGGTGCTTATTGTTTTTCGGCAGACTGGTTGTGGGGTGGGCTTCATCGTATCCCGGTTTCCCAAAAAGGGGAGTATTACCTGACCGACACGGTAGAACTGGCAGTGAAGGAGGGTCTGCCTGTGCAGGCTCTGGTCATGGACAATATGGCTGAGACCATTGGAATTAATACGCGCGTCCACCTGGCCGAGGCTGAAGCCGCCATGCGCAAACGTATCAACGAAGGACACATGCTGAATGGGGTGACACTGGTCAACCCGGAATCCACCTACATCGACTCAAATGTCAGCATTGGGCGCGATACGGTCATTTGGCCGGATTCTTACCTGCTTGGGACGACCTCCATCGGTGCGGACTGCCAGATCGGACCCAACGCACATATCCGCGACACGCAGATCGGGGACAGCTGCGTGGTATTGATGTCCGTGATGGAAAAAGCGGTCCTCGAAGAGGATGTGGATGTCGGTCCATTTGCCCGGCTGCGCAAGGGTGCGCATTTGTGCAAAGGCGTCCACATGGGCAACTTCGGCGAGGTCAAAGACTCCACCCTTGGGCCGGGCGTCAAAATGGGACACTTCTCGTACATCGGCAATGCACAAGTTGGCGCCAATACCAACATCGGCGCGGGTACGATCACCTGCAATTATGACGGCGAGAAAAAATACACGACTGAAATTGGAGAGGATGTCTTCATCGGTTCGGACACATTGCTCGTTGCTCCGGTCAAAGTTGGGAACGGCGCACGGACAGGCGCGGGCGCTGTGGTAACCAAGAATATCCCGGACGATACACTGGCGGTGGGAATGCCGGCACGCGCCATCAAGAAACTCCAGCGGAAGTCCAAGAAAGACTGATCGCCGGAATCGTCCCACCCACCTACGAAAGGGTTCTAAAATGACCTCTCTCACCGATGACGACCGCAAATTCCTGCTGGAACTCGCCAACGAAGCCCGCCGGCGAGCCTATGCGCCTTATTCCGGTTACAAAGTTGGTGCGGCCCTGCGGACTAAAAGTGGGCGCTTCTTCACGGGGGTTAACGTCGAATCTGCTGCATACCCCATGACCATGTGCGCAGAGCGTATCGCTGTCTACAAGGCGGTCTCGGAGGGCGAGCGGGAATTCGAAGCCATCTCAGTGGTGACCGATAACGGCGGCTCACCCTGCGGTGGCTGCCGGCAGGTGCTGGCAGAGTTCGGGCTCGAGACGATCGTGCTCATCGGGGACGGCACCGGAAAAATGCTTAAAGAAACAACGGTTGGGAAATTGCTTCCGGGGGCGTTCACTCCCAAAGATCTGCCGCGATAATTTAATAATGCGCCTTTTCAGCCTTAGATGATACCAAAATCCGAGCGTTCTTTTCGTATCACTGCCATTGTCCTGCGCCACAGCGACTGGGGCGAAGCCGACCGGCTGCTGACGCTTTTCACGCGCGAGAGGGGCAAGCTGCGCGCCGTGGCAAAAGGCGTCCGGAAAATGCGCTCGCGCAAGGCGGGGCATCTGGAGCCATTTACCCACGTTAACCTGCAGGTGGCGAGGGGACGCGACCTGCCCATCGTCACCCAGGCTGAGACCGTGGATGCCTACATTCCCCTGCGCGAAGACCTGATCAAGACAAGCTACGCCGCCTACGCCGCAGAACTGCTCGACCGCTTCACCTACGAAGAGGAGATCGAGAGCTCGATCCCTTTCCGCCTCCTGGCCGAAACCCTCGGGCGGATTTCACAGGAGAGCGAAGCGTGGCTCTCGGTGCGCTACTACGAGATGCGCCTGCTGGACTATCTGGGTTTTCGCCCGCAGTTGTTCCAATGCGCCAACTGCGAGGCACCGGTCGAACCTGTCGGTCAGTATTTCTCCCTGCTGGCGGGCGGCGTGATCTGCCCAAGCTGCGGCAGCGGCCTGCCGGGGCTGTGGGAAATTTCAGTGGATGCGTTAAAATACCTGCGACATTTCCAGCGCAGCGGATATGCTGAAGCCTCGCGGGCACATCCCTCCGATGACGTAAAGAGGGAATTGGAGACGCTCATGCAGGCGTTTTTCACTTACCTGCTGGAACGGGAACTGAACACGCCGGGTTTCTTGAAACGAATTCGAAGCGAACAATAAGAAGGAGAAAATTATGGGACGAAAAATCTGGTCCATGACGTTGATGGTGCTCAGTGCAATAGTTTTGGTTGCAAGTCTGGTGGGCGTTGGCATGGCCTGGTATTACAACGAACCCTTGACTCAGAATATCACCACCAGGCTGCACGAGATCGACAGTGAGTTAACGCTTGCGCAGTCCGCGCTGACGGATGCGCAGGGTGAGTTGGAGCGGGCGCTCAGAATCGTCACTGCGGCGGAGACCGCGCTGGAGGCGCTCAGCCAGCAGACGGCCCAGGCGCAGGATATCCTGGGGGGCGTGAAAGGCACCATCGACGACAAGCTGCTGCCCGGGTTGAAGACCTCCCGCGACAAGGTGGAGCAAGTCAAAGGGTTGGTTGAGAGTCTGCGCGGCACGCTGGAGACGATCAACAACCTGCCGCTGGTGGACCTCGACATCCCCGGCGACGAAATGCTGGCAAACATCATCGCAGCGGCTGACTCGCTGGATGCCGAGATCGCCAACGTGGAGGAAATTGCCAGGCAGGCTTCCACGTTTGTGGGAGATACATCCTACCTGCTGGGCGGCGACCTGAGCGAGACCAAGACCAGCCTCACCAATTTGCTGGCGGTGATCGAGGAATACAATGCCAAGGTCACGGGTTGGGAGGAGCAGATCGCCGTGTGGGAGCAGTCCCTGCCTGGGTGGATCGACAAGGCCTCCATCAGCCTGACGGTCTTCCTGCTGTGGTTCGCCTTCTCGCAGGCAGGATTGTTCCTGATCGGCCTGACCGCCTGGAAAGGCAGCGATCCCTTCGCGGTGTTGAGGAAGACAGGATAAGCATGTTGGGAAGAAGGGCTAGGTGCTGAATAAAACCCCGTGTGCCTTTAACGGTATAATCCCCTCGCCATCATCCTATTCTTCGATTGGTGACCACGTCCCATGACCGAAAAACATACTTTCCAATCCATCATCCTCAAACTGCAGGAATTCTGGGCCGAGCGCGGCTGTGTCATCTGGCAGCCTTACTACACCCAGGTCGGCGCCGGTACGATGAACCCCGCCACGTTTTTGCGCACCCTCGGCCCCGAGCCGTGGAACGTGGCTTACGTCGAACCCTCGGTTCGGCCGGATGATGGCCGCTATGGTGAAAACCCCAACCGTTTCCAGATGCACTACCAGTTCCAGGTCATCCTGAAGCCGGATCCGGGCAACCCGCAGGAGCTGTACCTCGACTCGCTCAAGGCCATCGGCATCGACCCGCGCCAGCACGACATCCGCTTTGTGGAGGACAACTGGGAGCAGCCCGCCATCTCTGCCTGGGGATTGGGCTGGGAGGTGTGGCTCGACGGGCAGGAGATCACCCAGTTCACCTACTTCCAGCAGGTCGGCGGGCAGATGCTCGACCCGGTCGCGGTGGAGCTGACCTACGGCCTTGACCGCATCCTGATCGCGCTCAACGACGCCGCGGCCATCTGGGACGAACCCTGGGCGAAGGATGTCTTATACGGCGAACTGCGCCGGCGCGAGGAATTCGAGCACAGCAAGTATTACTACGAGGTGGCCGACGTGGAGCGCGCCCGCGAGATGTACGAACTGTATGCCCGCGAGTGCAATGCCTGTCTCGAACAGGGGCTGGTCCTGCCGGCGCATGACTATGTGTTGAAGTGTTCGCACACCTTCAATATCCTTGACGCGCGCGGCGCGATCAGCCTGACCGAGCGCCAGGGTTACTTCCGCCGCATGCGCGAGATGGCGCGACGGGTGGCTGAAGCCTACTTGGAACAGCGCAAGGAAATGGAATACCCGTTATTGAAAGAAACTGGAGAAAAGAAAGTAGAGAGCAGTTCAAAGCCATCCTTTTCTCCAATTACTACTTCCCAATCTCTGCTTTTGGAAATTGGCGTCGAGGAGCTTCCGGCCGGCGACGTGGATTCGGCGCTTTTGCAACTCCGTGAGCGGATGCCGGTCTGGCTGGCTGAACTTGGTCTTGATCACGGCACGTTGCAGGTGCATGCCACCCCGCGCCGTCTCGCCGTTTTCGTCGAGTCGCTCGCACCCCGCCAGCCCGACCGTGAAGACCTGGTCAAGGGACCTCCCGCCGAACGTGCCTTCGATGCTGCCGGCCTGGCGACTCCCGCCGGGATGGGATTCGCCAGGAAGAATGGCGTGGATACCAAAGACCTCGAAGTCCGCGAGCAGGATGGCGGGAAGTATGTCTTCGCCATTGTCAAACAGAAAGGCCGTCCCGCGCCCGAGGTGCTGGCAGAGGCTCTGCCCGGTTTTGTGGCCGGAATTAAATTTGAGAAGTCGATGAAATGGAACGAAAGTGGTGTGGCGTTCTCGCGCCCCATTCGCTGGCTGGTGGCCCTACTCGGTGGGACCGTCCTTCCGTTTGAATACGCCGGTGTGGCGGTTGGCAACGTCACCCGCGGATTGCGTCCGTACGATTCCCCCGAAATCAATATCGCCTCCGCCGATAAATATTTCGATGTGATCCGCGAGACCGGTATTGTGCTCGATAAGGAAGACCGAGAAAAGCTGATCGTGGAACAGGTGAGGAAGGCGGCCGAATCGGTCAAAGGCGAAGCGATCATCGCAGATGATTTGTTGGACGAAGTGGCCAACCTGGTTGAGAAACCGACTGCCGTGATGGGCAGTTTCAACCCTGACTTTTTGTCCCTGCCGCGCGATGTGTTGATCTCGGTGATGAAGAAACACCAGCGCTACTTCCCGGTGGAGAAGAATGACAAACTGCTACCCAACTTCATCGCCATCCGCAACGGAGACGACAAGTTTCTTGACATTGTCCGGCACGGTAACGAACACGTTCTGGGCGCGCGCTTCGCGGATGCCGACTTCTTCGTCCGCGAAGACCTCAAACATCCGCTTGAGTACTACCGCGATGGATTGAAGACGCTTGTCTTCCAGACCAGGCTTGGTTCGATGCTGGATAAGTCCGACCGCCTCGAAAAGCTGGTCAATGACCTCATCCCGCTACTGGGCCTGGACGCGGACGATGCCCTCTTTGCGCGCCGCGCTGCGCACCTTGCCAAGGCAGACCTGACCACCCAGATGGTGACCGAGATGACATCTCTGCAGGGCATCATCGGGCGCGAGTACGCGCTGCGCTCGGGTGAAACCCCGGTGGTGGCGGATGTCATTGGAGAGCAGTACCGCCCAGTCCCTGAGACAAAAACCGGGCTGGTCATCGCCCTGGCGGATCGCATCGACTCACTGGTAGGGCTGTTCGCGGTTGACCTGGCGCCGACCGGTACCAAGGACCCGTTCGGGTTGCGCCGCGCGGCGATTGGTGTTGTGCAACCTTTAATTGATCACGATATTGAATTTGATCTAGTCGAAGCCGTAAAAAAATCTGCAAAACTGCAGCCGGTGCCCGTTTCGGATGTAGTGCAAGCGCAGGTACTTGAATTCATTACCGGGCGTTTGAGCGTCGTGCTGAAGGATAATGGATACAAATACGATGTCGTGGATGCAGTACTGTCTGCCCAGTACAATAACCCGGCGGGTGCTGCGCGCGCGGTGAAGCAGTTGCAGGCTTGGGTGAAACGCGAGGACTGGCGCACGATCCTGCCGGCTTTCGCGCGCTGCGTCCGCATCACGCGTGACCAGCCGGCGGCGCAGAAGCAGACCTTTAGCGTGAACGAAAAGGCTTTTGCTGAGAAGGAAGAGCAGGAATTGTTCAAGGCGCTGGAGAAAGCGGAAAAGATCAAGCGGACAGAAGGTTCCGTGGATGATTTCCTGAATGCATTCGTCCCGATGATTCCAGCGGTGAATGCCTTCTTCGACAAGGTGTTGGTCATGGCGGAGGATAAGAAGTTACAGGAAAACCGCCTGGGGATATTGCAGAGGATTGCAGCTCTGTCCCGCGGGGTGGCAGACCTGAGCAAGCTAGAAGGGTTCTAATTAGTACGAGCGGGCGGCCAATCGGCCGCCCATTTTATTCTGAGTCCAAATACTCATCCAATTCATTTGCATCTCACACCATCCGAGTCTATAATTCCCTTGCTGTTTGCTAATACTGATCACTGCTACACTAATACCTGACCTCCTAAACCATGTCCAGCATAGACGATATTAAGTCCCGGGTGGATATTCTCGACCTTGCCGCGGAGGCAGGTGTCAAACTGCGCCGCTCGGGCAAGAACTATACGGGGTTCTGCCCGTTCCACGAGAACAAGCGCACGCCGGCCTTCGTCGTCTGGCCGGATTCGGGCACATGGCGCTGCTTCGGGCAGTGCAACGAGGGCGGCGATATCTTCAAGTTCTTAATGAAAAAGGACAATATTGATTTCCGCGAGGCGCTGCACCGCCTGGCGGATCGCGCCGGGGTCAAGCTGGAGGAATTCACCCCCGAAAAGCAGGAACAGCTCGAGGAAAACGACCGGCTGCGCAACCTGCTGGAGGAAGCGGTCAATTTCTACCGCAATGCGCTGCTGAATACCCCTGCCGGCAAGCCCGCGCTGGATTACATCCTGCAAAAGCGCAAACTCAGCGACCGGACCATCGAAACCTTCGGGCTGGGTTATGCCCCGGCCGGTTCCCACACCATTCTGGAATACTTCAAGTCCAAACGCTACACGGACCAGGAACTGATCGACAGCGGCATGGCCAGCCAGCGCGAGGACGGCGGCCTCTTCGACCGCTTCCGCAACCGACTGATGATCCCCATCCGCGATGCCGACGGGCGCATGACCGGCTTCGGTGCGCGCATCCTCGACCCCAACGACCAGCCG
>Ga0315283_10003417_pt1 | contig 13540 bp, 5 predicted proteins | sample YL17G09_0_MG_FD_204541 | JGI IMG/M metagenome (GOLD analysis project Ga0315283, IMG submission 204541) | Sediment microbial communities from Yellowstone Lake, YNP, Wyoming, USA - YL17G09_0 | ecosystem: Environmental > Aquatic > Freshwater > Lake > Sediment | place: USA: Wyoming | collected...
CTGAGCGGCTCGCCGTCCGGGTCCGTGGCGCATATCCTGAATGTGGCATTCTCGGTCTCGCGTATGTCCACGTCCGCGTCCGGGAACCTTGTCATGATGCGCGGAGCATTGTTGTGGTCTATCCACACGACGGTGACATTCCAGCTCTCGACCACCGTGAAGCGGCCATCCTTCGCAATCGCCCTTACGGTATGGCAACCGGCAGTCCCCTCGTCGGCCAGATAGAAGATGGACATGCCGTAGCCGACGATGTCGCCGTCGACCTCCCATGTCAGGTTCACTATATCGCCGTCCGTGTCCGAGACGGAGACCTCGAACACCTGCGTTGCGTTCTCCTCGATGAGCACGTCATCGAGCGGCCTGACCCGCTCGAGCTTCGGAGGCAGGTTCATGGAGAGCCGGAGGTTCCAGACCCTCAATCTTCCCGATGTGGCGGATGTGAAATTGAGCGGAATCGTTACATTACCGGGACCGGGTGTCCTCTGGGTTATCGCATTCAGCACTTTCGCAAAATCGCGGACCGCCACGCCCTGCTCGAGGTCCGCACCCGAAGGAGGCGCCCATTTGTAATCCCCGTCTATCTCCATCCCTATTTCCGAAGGCAGGGAGCGGGCCTCGTAGCTTGCGCTGAACCCCTCGAGGAGCGGAGTACTGTTGCAGTCCCCTTCGAGGACCATCATCGTCTGCAGCGCACGTCCCGCCCTGGTGTTGACCGTCTCAACGCCGTTGGAAACGCCGAAATAGTTCATTCCGCCGTCGACGGTCAGGGTGGCGCTCGCGGAATCGCCCTGCGCCGTCCAGGAAACCTTGTACTTGGTGAAGCAGCCGTCCGTGATGTTCCCGGGTGCGCTGAGGATGAAGCCGCTTTTGTAAAGGATGGAATAGTCCAGCTTGAACCAGTCAAGCGTAGGCGCGGGCCCGATGCCCTTGTTCATCCCGACCATGAACTGGTATGCATCTCCGACCGGAGTCGAAATGTGATTATCGGTGGGGGAAATCACCTCCCACAATGACCAGGTCACCCCGCTTCTGCTCCGCAGCATTATCGTAACCGTCGTGCCCGACGGTTTGTAGGACCAATAGCTGGCGTTGTCGAGCGACACCGGCCTGTAAGGCAGTTCGATGGGCCTGGACATCGCCCACCCGTTCGCAGAAACCGAGGGCATCGTCAGGTTCCCGTTCTGTATTGTGACATTGTCCCAGCTGTCGAACATTGAATAGTCCGAGAAAAGGTCCGAGACGCCCGTCTCCACTCCAAATATCCGTATGACCGGTTCTGCAACACTTGCATTATAGACATCACGCTCGAGATGCAGCCTCAGGAAATAGGGAGCCCAGCTCCTGACGGGGTCGCCGTTGTGAAGCCCTGTCTGAAGGACCTGCTTTGACGCCGCGTCGATGACATCGACATGATATCGGGTACCAGTCACAAGCTGGGCATCAACAACAACGGTCCCGGGCCTGGAAAGCACCTTGCTCTCGATATATCCGGTCAGCGCCCTCTCAAGGTCGATGATGGCATACCGGACCTGGCCATATGGCGAAGGGTCGTCGGTCCGATAGACGAGCGCAAGCGAATCGTTGCTGCGGAACACCAGCTCCCATGACACATTCACACCAACTGCACGGGCAACATCGATAACGGCCCCCTCAGGGGTTCCGTCCGCCCGGAATACGCGTGCCTGAATGTCGAACGTCAAATTGTCAACCATTCTCCCCCAGGCGCATGCAAATTTATTGTCGGGAAGCTTGCACACAGACGGATACTTGCATGCCTCCGTTGCATTCACCAGCTGATACTCGCCGAGTATGGTTCCATCCCTCGACACGCGGGCGCCACGTATGCTTAAATCCTCCGACCCGTAGGTGGCAGTAAACGCAACGATAGTCGTCCCATCGTCAAGGATTGTAAACGATGTTGGGGTCGTGTAGGAATTGTTGCCACCGACGTACATCTTGGAATGAATGGGTGTCCCGTCTTGCGTCACCCGTGTAAGATAGGACTGATTGCTCGAACCATTGCTTTCAGTTGAAGCATAGACGATTTCATCATCAGATCCGATGGAAACGATGCCCGAACTATCCCAATACCAATTGTTTCCGACTGAGATATTGAAATTATCTCCGAGTGGAGTGCCGGCAATATCGAACCATCGCCCAACAACTAAGTTCCCCATCCATACATTACCAGATTGCCAACTAATCAATAAATTATTTGAATTACTTAATCGGACGGACGGAACCCAATCGTATAACATATTGTATAAATCAGATGAAACGCTGGCACAAAAGGCGGAAATATTCCCAGTCTCATTTATTATTGCATATTCAATCCTATCGCCGTTTCCAAAATTATGTCCCCAACAAACCGCAGCGTGGGTCGAATTGATGATGGATAATCTGGGGTCGCAAGTTCCTATATCACTACCCCCCCAAGTGATTTTATTACTTATTGGACTCCCATTGCGGTCTAATCGTTGAACACTTACATTAAGAGATACATTATTTCCATTTATCTCGGACCACACAAGGGTGATATTTCCATCCGACGTGCAGTCTCCGCTCGGGGCATCGTACAACGGGACATCGCCAACTACTTTGAAGTCATTCGCTGTTCCGCCGACAAAATCATTCGATAGTCGAATACCATTTCCAAATGTGACATTCTCGCTCTCGTCGGTCTTGAAGTCGGCGTCTGTGGTCTGGACCCAGCTCCAGTTGAAGCCCGAGAGGGAGGTGCCGTTCGCTCCGGTGGTGACATTCACCGCGACAGGGACGTTCTTGAGCTTGAGGGGGGTGGAGTAGTCGAGCAGGCCGCTTGTGATTTGGGGAAGGGCCTGGATGTTCATTGTTGCATTCGTTACGGTGGCGCCTGCTGGGAGCGAGAGGTTGATGGACGAGTTGGTGCCGCCCCCTGCGGGGAAGACGATTGTGACCTCGGGGACATCGCTTGAGGGACCGAAGCCGCTCAATCCGACGCCGCCGATATTGGGAAGCTGGGCTACCGGCAGGACGAGAATGCAGGTAATGAGAGCTGCCATCTGTCCGAGTTTCATCGTTATTATAATATCATTATTACATATATAACCGCTTACTGCGGGACTGGTGAAGATTTGACGGTCAAAGACAAAGTGGGCAGGATAAGGTGGATAGGCTTCCTGCTGGATTCTTCTCGGAGGGTGAACCGCGAGGAGCTGTCCCGCACCCTGACCGAGGCGTCACGGATGGCGGGCACCGGGGCCATCCAGCTCACGGTATTCGACGGCCGCCGGGGCATCGTCCGGGTATCCCACAGGGTCCACAGGCCTGCAATCTCGCTTCTGTGCACCATAAAGAATGTTGGCGGCTCCACTGTCGGCATAAGAACTGTGATTTCGTCCGGGATGATAGGCAAGGTCAAGGATTTCATGGGCATCCCCAAGATGAAACCGGAGGAGAGGCGTTACATGCTAAAACGCCGAAAACGGATGAATTCTCCGATAAAAACACCCGGAAGGCAGGGACCAAAAAATCTTTAAGCCAGCAATCGTTTTTCACAGTAGAGGGAGAAAGTTGGCAATCTCGAAGGACCAGTGGGGCGGGGATGTAACGAAGTTCTTGGACAGCCTGCCCATTCATTCATGCCTTGCGCCGCCGCCGCCGAGCATCTGCAGCGTTTGCGGGAGGCTCAATACCCACGTCTCTCAGGGCTGCAAGTTCTACCCGCTAATGTACGAGCGCCAGAGGGGCCACACATTCCTTGAGGGTCCCTTCCAGAGGGCGGAAACCAGGAGGGATTCGTTCGAGATAGAGCTGGACCTCGAAGACGAGCCCGAGATGCCCGACACCCCGATGTTCGAGTTCGCAAAGATGGACAGGCCTTTCTCCATCGCAGGAGACGCCTCGCCCAAATCGCCCGAGACTGAAGAGGCGGTGGAGGTCGAGGTCGTTGAGGTCGTCCCGGAGACGGTCGAGGACGAAGAGGAGGACATCGAGGAATTCGAGGAATCGCAGAAGATCCCGCTCACATCGCCTTACAGGCCAGGCGCGCCCGAGACACCGGCTGCGCGGCCAATGGCCGTCCCGGCGGCTCCGCCAGTAGCGACGCCGCCAGCGCCGACCCGGCCTCCGCTTGGCAAGAAGGTCGTAAAGAGGATGGCGAAGGTCGTGAAGGCCCCTGAAACACCATCAGTGCCCGCGTCGCCGCCGGTTAAACCTGTCGCACCGCCGGTAGCCCCGCTACCGCCGGCATTGCCCATCGTGAAGACGGCCGTCACTCCTCCCGTTGCACAACCCGTTCTTCCTCCGAAACCGCCGGTGGAGAAGAAGGTCGTAAAGAAGATGGCGAAGGTCATCAAAACGCCAGCAACACCACCTGCGACGCCGTCGACGATACCGGCCCCCCGACCGACAGCGGTCTCAAATCCGGCATTCCAGCCCCCGGCCGCGCCCGTCGCACCTCCGAAAGAGCATTTTAGGCCGCCGGAGCCTGCGAAACCGTTCGTGCCGCCACCGGAATCCAGGATTCCCCCGGTTGGACCCAAGGGACCGGGGCCGAGCATCACATTCAAGCCTGCGACAACGGCCGCGCCACCTGTCGCTCCCAGGGATGAGGAATTCGCCATTGCCAAACCGATGACGGGAAGAACCGCGACCCCGCCGCCCGTGGCACCCATGATGCAGGCCAGGCCCCCCGTGGCGTCGCCTGTGACGACAACGCCCGGTGCGCCCCCGACGGCATCCCCATCCACACAGCCCATGACCCCTGCAACGACAGCACCGGCCCCCGGAGCAACCACGCCGGGAACAGGGGTTCCGCCGTTCTCGAGGCGCAGGACAGGCGCCCTCTACGATATACTCAGGGGCCCGCCGGCAACGCCGCAGGGCGGAACGACACCAGCTCCGCCGTCAACAGCCGACGACCAGAAGAAAAATGAAGACGAAGAGCTGGTGAAGAAGATCAGGGGCATCAAGAACCCGTGATTCACCTTTTCAGCCTGTCCTGTTTGTATCTCCTGAAGAGCAGGAGCCCCGCCACTGCGGCTATTAGCGGCACGAGCTCGAAGCCGGGACCCTGGAAATAGGGCGGGTCGCTGGGCAGGCCGTTCTTGTAGGTCTTCACGGTGATCTTCTTGGTCGCCAGGTCATAAATGCCCAGGCCGCCGGTCCCCCCGACGAAGAGCAGGCCGCGTGAAGGAGCGCATTCGATGCAATACGCTTTGCCATCAATCGCGGAGCACTTGCCGCTGTCGAAGAGCGTGGTGAGCGTGTCCGAGGACGGCAGATAGGATTTCACAACATACTTGCTGCCGGTATTGACGAGCAGGTAGACATACGTGCTATCGGCGGTGATGTCGATTATGTTGTCCTTGCAGCTGGAAACGAAAGTCTTCCCTATCGGAGGGTCGTAGTAGCCGAGCCCTGCACTGGTTGTGAAATAGACGGTGCCGGCGGGCGGGCCTGCGGCGAACCGGTTTATCCCCGAGCCGCTCCATTCGGTCTTCACGGCCGCGTTGTTCCTGCAGACATAGAACTGCCCGGTGGACATGCCGACATACAGGAGGCCCTGGCTCATGAAAAGGGCCGTCACGCTGTCCGTCGACTGGAATGTGAATCCTGTTATTCGGGTCGAGGAGCTGTTGCTCATTGAGGCGTTGTAGACCTCTGCCTGGCTGTTGCTGTAATACCACCTGTCCCCGGCCGGATGGAATGCTGTGAACGATGCGTCCCCCTTAGAAGTGAAGCAACCCGAATCGGGGTCGTAGACCTGGAGCAGCTGGCCGTATGGCCCTTTTACGGCACTGATGAAGAACAGTTTTCCGGATAGCGGGTCGTACTTCACGGTGCTCACGAAATTACCGTTGGGGAGGCCTGTGCTCCTGTTGATGTAGGAGATGGATTTGGTGTCCGCATCGTAGGTGACAAGGCCGCCGCCATTGACGGGATTGGTCTTGTAAGGGGTCGAACCCATGTAGAGATGGCCACGCTGCTCGTCCCAAGTCAAATCCTTGATGGGAGACTGCCTTTCGGGCTGGGTGGAGCCGCAGCCCGACAGGAAAGGCGTGAAAACGAGCACGAGCGCACACGTCAGGACCAGCAGCAGTCTCCGAGCGCCCTTCTTCAAGGACATGCGTTGAAAATGGATTTCGGGGATAGATATAACTGCCGCTGGCCCGGAGGGCGCCGGAAGCGATGTGACATCGCCCTGTAGCCGAGGCGAAAAGGAATTAATACCCGAATGACATGCAAGTGAGCTGTGCCCCGGTAGTATAGTGGTCTAGTATCGAGGCCTGTCGAGCCTTGGGCTTGGGTTCAAATCCCAACCGGGGCGCCCAGCAAATTGTTTTGTGGCGCCGACACAGCGAGCTTAGGTTGGGATTTGAAAAGGCACACTGAAAAATAGATTAAGTTGCATGAGTGTGTTGATAGGGCAGGGGGAAGGGTACCATGCCCGGTTATCCGACAGCAATATTGATGATGCCTTATTCGCAGAAGCCGAACTATCTCGGGATACAGTGGGAAGCTCCCGCCGGTACCGATGTGGACCATTACGAGCTCTTCATTTGCCCCAAGACGGTGGGCAACAACGAGATATCCGCCCTGCTTTCCGGTGCGAAGGAGAAGGAGGGCGTCGTTAAGGTCGTGTTCCCGGCCGGATGTCTCTGCGCCCTTGACAACAGGACCCCTCAGGGGGCGCGCAACTATTACACCGTTTTCGCCGTCGGCAAAGATGGTGGCTTTGTTCAGGCCAAGTTCAAGATGAACGACGCGCCCAACATGAATCTCTCGGACCCAATTTACCTGAAGGAGCCGTATTATCCGGGCGGGCTGGAGCTAGTGCCCTACGGCCAGAAACCGGAGGGCATCGGCATCTCATGGAAGCCGCTCCCGGGAGATTGGGAGAGCTATGCGGTCGTGACGCTGACGAACAAGAGCATCTCCAAGCCCGAGGAGTTCGAGAAGCTGTTCGCGGGCCAGCTGGATTTCGGAAAATTGCACAAGGTTGGAGCCAATGTAACGGAAGCCATCGACGACGCAACGCCCCAGGGCGCCCGCAGCTACTATTCGGTCGTGGCGATAGATAAGAAGGGAAACATCAGGGAAGTGGACAATTTCCAGACGATGGAGGCGAGGAACGCAAAGTTCGCCAATCCGGTGAGGCTCTCAGGTGCGGCACCGGCCGCACCCGCGATGGCCCAGCCCGCGCTAGCCGTGCAGTTCCCTCCCGCCCATCAGCCGCCGGCAGTGCAGGTCCAGAAGGTGCAGGCACCGGCAGCTCAGGTGTCGCCCAATATAGTGGCTCCGAAGGTGGCGGTGCCCGCCCCTGCCATGAAGGCAGCTCAAGGGACGAAATACCCGGCAAGGCTGTCCCTGATGCCGATGACGCAGGACCTCTACGGCGTCCGGATAAAGGCACGGGGGCAGAGACCTCAGGCGGCCGGTTTCCGGCTGGTGGTCTCGACCAAGTCATTCTCGGACGTCGCCGCCGGGCTCGAGGGAAGGATGGAGGGCGTGAGGCTCTTCGAGCTCCCGGCCGATTTCGTCGAGATGGCGGACAATGTCACAGCGCCGGGCGAGAGGAGGTACTATTCGCTATTGGCATCCGACGGAGCGGGGAATCTCTCCGAGGTGCCCCTGGAGATCACCAAGTCGGGCGAGCCGGTCCTCGGGAATGCGCGCTGGCTCGACCCGGCCATTCGCTGGCCCCTGCCTACGGTGGATGCGGACTGGCTGCTCAAGACAATGGAGAAGGGCATCGAGCCCGTGGCATTCGACAGCGGCGGCAGGATGGGGGCGGACAAGATAAGCGTCTTCTCCAACCAACCCTGGGAAGGCTGCCGGTTCAAGATAAAAAAGCCGCATGCCAATTACGTGAGGTATCAGATGCTCATTTCGGGCGATTACATAACGAGGCAAAAGCTGGTCGAGGCGGTGCAGGGCAGGTCGAAGGACATCCGCGCCTACGAAATACCGATAGCAAGCCTGGAACTGATAGACAATGTCAGCGAGGAGAACAAGAAGTACCACTATGCCTGCGTGGGCTGGGATAAGGAAGGCAATGCATACTGGGTAGAGCTCGATTTCCCGAGCACCCAGCACGCCGGCTTCAAGAGCCCACGGTTCGTGGACCCCAGCGACCTTGCACGCGTGAAGAGGGTCGCGGACGGGCTCCTTGCCGAGGGAAGGAAGATCCTTGCGTCCATCGGAAGCGACAAGCAGGCGCTATTCAACACCGGGCCGCAATCGCTCCAGCAGGGGCAGCAGGCCGGAATGATGGCCCTGCTCGCCTATCCGATGTACGATGACATCCAGAGGTTCTCGCAGGAGCTCCAGGACCGGGCGGGCGCTCTGGAGCAGGCCCAGCTGCATTTCAAATGCGGCGAGCTGCTGGCGCAAGCGGAGGCGAAGCTGAAGGGCGACGGAAAGCCGTACGCCAATCCGCATTACTCGGGGGTCGAGGGAGACCTCAAGTCGGCCCGCGAGAACCAGGCGACATCCAGGAAGCAGCTCCAGGACCACATTGCTCGGTGCCCGTGGTCGGGCAATTCCGGCTGGTATCTCGAGAGGCTCAAACAGCTCGAGGCCAACGATGCCGTGATGAAGGACATCGAGGCGCGGATGGAGAAGCTCAAGGCCCGCGATGCGAGGAGCAAGGCTCTGTACGAGGAGGCGAAGAGGGCCCACGCCGAGGCGAAGTACGACGAGGCGGTGCGCCTGTACGAGGAGGTCATGAAGGTCAAGCCCGAGTGGGAAACTAATACGGAGATACAGCGGGCGCGGGACGACAAGGAATTCGACGGGCAGGTTGTTGCAGCGGGCAAGACGCTCTCAAAATTCGTCGCCATGTATGATGACTGGATGAAGCGCGAGAAGAGCGACTACGCCTGGCGGGCCCTGAGGAAGGCGCATGACATCATCGCCGACAAGGAGAGCTTCCTGCTCTACGAGAGAAGGCTGATGAAGGCCGGCTACTACGACGACGTCGTCTCGGTCTTCAGGGAGACGAAGGAGAATAGGCAGGGCTTCGTGGAGGGTATTTTCGGCGCCGACAAGGTGACCGCAGCGGCAATTCAGACCGAGGAACTCCAGAACGATATCTACAGGATACAGGGGACCATCCGCGATCACGAGCAGAAGCTCAGCGAGCTCCAGCACGAGGATTCCAAGCTCATAGGCACCGGCTTTTCGGACTACAGACGGAATCTGGAGAACGAGATGCAGCGCGTGAGGAACGAGATAGAGCGCAACCGCAGCCGGTGGGGCGAGCTGTCCAAGAAGATGGCCCTCGTGCTCGCAGACCTTTTCGGGAGCGAATGATACAAAAGAGGCCGCATGTTCACGAAGATACTGAGCTATCCGAAGAAGAGATACGAAAGGTGGCTAACGGATTCATTGCTGCTGGTCAATGTGCCAAGCCTGTTGGCAACCATTTTTTTCACATACTATGTCCTGAACAAAACAGACATGCTTGTATCCGTCGTGATGATGTGTTTTGCCATGTTCCTCGCCTTGAATACGGTCGTCATTTTGAATTTCATATCGGAAACCAGATATTTCAGGGATGCGCTCTATTTCAGGATAGACGCAGATGATTCGAGGGTTATCGCCACTACCGAGAGGTTCCTGGAAAGGAACAGGTACACCTGCAGCATCGAGATGAAGAACGGGACGAAAAATTACTGGATCTCGGACCCAGATGCAACAATAAAAATTATACCGGGGATTCGCTCCGTGGCCGTGACCATTGGTGCCGTGACGCCCGACAACGAGAGGCGGCTCCGGAAATTGCTCGGAGAACTGAGGGAGAGCATGGGGTCCCTGACAAAGGTGTGGCAGGGCTGGTCGCACCCGACCTTAGGGTTTAAGAAAGCGGAAAGAACCAAGATTGAAATCAATATTGAAATTGGCAAGAAGAATAGGAAAAAAAATGTAAAACAAAATATATCAAAAAAAGGAAAGAAAAAGAAGAAGTAGGCCTTCGGGCCTACTTTTTCTCGTCGACGTCTTCCGGTTCCATCTCCTCATTGCCTATCTTCTCGATGTCGACCTTCTCGTATTCGACATCGTCACCGCCCTCTTCAGCGTCGTCCTCATCGTCCTCGTCGCTCTTTCCGGCATCTGCATCATCCTTGCCGGAGTTCCTGTCTATTTTGCCTGCATCCCTCTTGTCATCCTTGGATGCCGGCGCCTCGTCGGTCTTCTTCCTGGGGCTGGGCTTGGGCTTCGGTGCGGGCTCCTCGTCCTCCGGCTCGGATGAGGTGCTTTCGGATTCGGGAGGCCTGTACGATTCCTCCGGGGTCTCGCCACCCTCGCTGAGGAGGCCCTTGGCGATGACCTTGACATCGCTGATGGCCGATATCTCGCCGTTCCAGTGCTCGAGCTGGCGGCCGTAGAGCTCCTCGATATCGCCTACCTTCTCCTTCATCATCTCCTTGAAGCGCTCGTGGCTGGGGCCCTGAACGACGGCGGCGATGTAGACGTTCTTCCCATGCTGGATTAGAATCTTCGATTCGCCGAACGCTATCTCCTGCACCGGTTTCTGTATTTCACCTTCGGTCGGGATGCTCTGCTTGACGAACTCCTGGATGGCCGTGAGCATGGAGGTCAGTATCTCGCTGTCCGTCTCTGGCTTCAGGCGGCGGGTATGGTGGGACATCAGGCGGCCGTCCCTATACACGAGGAATATGTCATCGATGATGAGCGATTTTTCGGCCAGCGACTTCTTCCGTTTCTTGTAGACAGCGTAACCGACGCCGCCCATGACGCCCGCAATGATGATCGTCAACAGGAATGGCACAAGCCACGAGTTCTCGGTCGTGGCGCCCCCGCCTCCGCCCGTGGAGGGCTTCGGGACGGTGATGGTATAGTTCTGCCACGAGACGGCGTGCCCGTCGGTGACCCTTAGCGACACCTCGTTGGCGCCTATATTGTCCTTCGTCGGGGTCCAGGTCATCTCCCCTGTCGCGTTATTGAACGTCATGCCGTCGGGCCGGCGCACCAGGTCCAGCACTGTCGTGTCGCCGATGTCGATGTCGTTCACCATCACCTTGTAGACATATTGTTTCGAGACCTTGCCCTCGAAGGTGGGCGATGTGGAGTTGAAAGAGGGGGCATGGTTGAGGTATACCTCCAGGTTGAACGATTTGGTGATGGAGACATAGCCGTCCGTGAGGCCGACCGTGAACTTCCAGGTGCCTACCTGGTTCAGCGCAGATGTCCAGAGGAGACGGCCGATCGTATCTATCTGGAGACCGGCCGGGCCGGAGAGCAGCTGGAACACCGGCACGTCCCCATCGGGGTCCGCGAAGCTGAACTGGAATGTGAACTCCGAGCCCGCGTATATCCGCGCTGGCGGTGTTCCCATTATTTCGGGAGGATGGTTGGGGTTCGTTCCGGACACGTTGATGACGAAGTCGTGGAATATGCGGTCCTTCCCGTCGGAGATGTTGACGCTCACCTGATGGTACCCAGCGTCGAAAGCCTGGGGCAGCCAGGTTATCTTGCCGGAGCTGCGGTTTTGCTCCATCCCTGCAGGCGACGTGATGAACATGTAAGCCAGGGCATCGCCGTCCTCGTCGGAGGCGTTGATTTGGTAGACATAGGTCGCCCCGACACGGGCGATTCGAACAGGTTCCGAAAGTACGACCGGAAGATGGTTCCCGGCCGTGACCCTCGCGGAGACCGTGAGCGTGAAGTTCTGGGTAACGTTGTATTTTCCGTCCGTGACGCCCACGGAGATGTCCTGCGTTCCGACATCGGCAAGCGCGGGTATCCAGCCCAGGAGGCCCGAGGTGGAGTTCATGGTCATCCCGCCCGGCCCCCTGGCGATATGGTACGAGAGCACATCTCCGGCGTCGCCGTCCGTCGCATTGAGGTCGTAGGTGTACCTCTTGCCCTCCATGGCGGCCAATGATTGAGGCATGCTGGTTATCAGAGGCTGGTCGTCCACATTGTAGACCTCGACGCTTATGAGAACCGCATCGGACAGCAACCCCTTAGCATCGCGTGCCTTGACCTCGACTTGGGTCGTCCCCGTCCAGTTGGGGTCCGGATTCCGGGTCAACGAATCCACGGACAGGTATCGATTCTGGGTCAGGTTGAGCATGATGTAGGTGTCGTTGTCCACAACTTCGCCCGTTATGAATGTGAGGTTCACGAGCGGGGTGAAATCGTCCGTGAACAGGGTGGTGAGGTCGAGCAATGTCGAGTTCTTGGTCCCTTCCGGGATACGGCATGAAGCCGTCGGAGAAACCGGCCTGGGGGCCTCGTCTATGACGAGAGAAAGCGTGTCGAGGCGCACGCTCCCTGCGGTGCTGGCCTTGACCCGGACCGGAACGGTGTAGAATCCGTCCTGGCCTGGCGCTGTCCGTGACATGTAGGTGTTGAGCTGGGAGGATATGTCGGCGAAGGAGAACGTGGCGGTGTATACTATCTCCACCGCATCCACCTTGAAATCCCCCTTCGTCTGGGTCGTGAGCTCGAGTGTGAGGTTCGTGAACCTCGTGCCATAGCCGTCAATCATCGAAGGGAGCAGCGTGGAGAGCTGATCGTTCAGTACCGCAGTCAGGTCGCCGGAATTCTCCGTGCCCCGGAAGAGCCCGGTGTGGTTCCAGAGCTTTGCCCCTGTCTCCTGGACCTTGATTTCGGGGTTGAGCAGGCCCGCACTGTAGGACTCGAGATATACCTTCCCGTTACCGTTCGCCGTCCCGTCCATGTAGGCGCCAATGAGGAACTCCCTGAATCCGTCCGCATTGACGTCCCCGATGCCCGCCACGGAGACGCCGAGGGTCTCGTTGTCGATGGCCCCGGTGAACGTGTAATCGGCCTCGGCGTCTATGGCCGGCCCGCCCTTGTAGATGTACGCTTTTCCCCGGTTGTATGCGGAGAAGTCGGCCTCGTAGCCCATTGCGCCGACTATCATGTCGTCGTAGCCGTCGCCGTCGAGGTCTCCCAGGCCGTCGATGCCCCAGCCGAACCAGCTCACGCCATAGTAGTTGTGCAATTCCGTCTCGCCCAGCAATGTGAGGTCGGGGGTTATATCCATGGGCTTGCCGCCGAAGTAGACCCATACCTCCACGAGGCTGGCCTGCACGGCCAGGTCGTCGTAGCCGTCGCCGTTGACGTCGCCCACGCCCGCCACAAAGTAGCCGAAGTAATCCGTAATCGTCTGGGTGATGTTTACGTCCGGGACGGCATCGAGCCCCGTGCCGCCGTAGTATAGATAGACCGCCCCGTGGGAATCCACGTTCTCTGCGCCCACGGCAAAATCGGGATGCGTGTCATTGTTCATGTCGCCGACGCCGGCCACCCAGCAGCCCATGTGGTCGTAGTCCGACACGCCTTGTATCTCGATGTCGATAACATTGTTCATCTGCGCTCCGCCGAAATAGACGTAGGCGGATCCCCTGTGGTAGCCCCCGGAATCATTGTAGTAGGCGGATATTATCACATCATCGTAACCATCGACATTGACATCGCCGATGCCATCCACCGAATACCCGAACTCGGAGTCGTAGGCAGCCCCCTCGAACACGATGTCGGGGGTACTGTTTATGGTCGC
>Ga0315283_10003419_pt1 | contig 13537 bp, 9 predicted proteins | sample YL17G09_0_MG_FD_204541 | JGI IMG/M metagenome (GOLD analysis project Ga0315283, IMG submission 204541) | Sediment microbial communities from Yellowstone Lake, YNP, Wyoming, USA - YL17G09_0 | ecosystem: Environmental > Aquatic > Freshwater > Lake > Sediment | place: USA: Wyoming | collected...
TGCTGCTGCTGCTGGTGGCTCGGCCGCCGTGGTGGACCGGGCCTTGGCCGACGGCGCCGGCCCAGCCACTCCCATCCTGCTGTGGCTGTCCCCGGGCGTGGACGCGGCGGGCGCGGTCGAAAAAGCGGCCAAAGTGCGGGGGCTGTCGGCCGGGAGCTTTGCCTCGGTCTCGCTCGGCCAGGGCCAGGAGGGCGCGGCCATGGCCGCCCTGACCGTGGGGCGGGCTAGCGGGGGCTGGGTCTTACTACAAAACATCCATCTGACGGCTGGGTGGACGGCGGGCGCGTTGGCGGGCGCGATCGACAAGCTGGGCGGTGGTGGTGGTGGTGGCGGGGGCGACACCACCGCCGCCACCTCGACCACCCAACCTCACCCCGACTTCCGCCTCTTCCTGTCTGCCGAGCCCCCGCCCTCCCTGGAACGCCCGCTCCCGCCCTCCCTCCTCCAGGCCTGCGTCAAAGTCACCAGCGAGCCACCCGAAGGCCTGCAAGCCAACGTGATCCGCGCCTTTGGCGCTTTTGACGACACCTTTTTCGAGGCCTGCTCCGCGCCCGCAACGCTCATGACCACCACACTCGCGCTCGCCTACTTCCACGGCGCGCTCGTGCAGCGCAAGAAGTATGGCGTCGGTAACCTGCCGGGAGCCCGGTCCGGGATCGGGTGGGCCATGGACTACCCATTTTCGGGTGGCGACCTGCGGTGCGCGGCGGCGACGGTGGCGACGTACCTGGACTCGAGCGGTGGGGGTGGGGGTGGCGGGGGCGGTGGGGCTGCCTCCACCATCCCCTGGGACGACCTGCGCTACCTGGTGGGCGACATCCTGTACGGTGGGCACGTCGTGGAGGAGGGCGATCGCCGCCTGGTGGCGGCTTACCTGGCCCGCCTGTTCCAGTCGGCTCTGCTGGAAAGTGGGGTCGGGCAGCCCGACGCGGACGCGGGCCCCACCTCGCTCCCGCCGCTCCTGCCCGGCCTGCCCCGCCCGCCGCCGGGCGCCAACGCGGCCGCCACCCTGGCCCACCTGCGCGATCACTTCCCTCCAGACGGTCCTGCCGCCCTGGGATTATTTCCCAACGCGGAGATCGGGTGCCGCCTGCGCGAGGCCGCCGCCTTTTGCGACCAGCTGGCCTGCCTGGGCAGCGCGCTGGTCGCGGCGGGGGGGATGCATGCTGGTGGGACGGCCGCAGCCGCGGCCGCGGCCACGGAGGCTGCTGCTGCGCTTCCTGCTTCTGCTTCTGCTTCTACAGACTACGATGTCAAGGTGCGGGCTGCCATCACGGACGTCCTGGACTGCCTGCCCGAACCCGCGGACACGGCGGGCGCACGAGGGCGGGCCGGGCAGGACGGGGTCACCCCGCTCCTCGCGGCTGCCCTGCAGGAGGGCGCGACCCTGAATGCCCTGCTGGCCGAGGCCGGCCGGGGCCTGGGCGAACTGCGCAAGGGCCTGGCCGGCGAGCTTGTCATGAGCGAGGCCATGGACGGGCTGTCCCGGTGCCTGGCGGGCGGGGTGGTGCCGCCCGCGTGGACGGCCCTGGCCGGGCCGACCGCGCGCCGCCTGGACGGGTGGGTCTCCCACCTCATCGCCCGGGCGGCCCAGCTGGCGGACTGGCTGGCCGATGGCACCCCACCGGCCTCCGTCTGGCTGCCTGGCCTGTTCCAGCCCAAAGCCTTCATCATGGCCGTTGTCCAGACGGTGGCCCGGGTGAATGGGTGGCCCTTGGACGAGACGGTGCTGATGGTGGAGCCCGTGAAAGGGAATGGAGGTGGGGCGGCCGCTGGTGCGCCCGCCACCAGTCCTTCCCCAAAGACGGGCGTCCTGGTGCACGGCCTCATCATCGAGGGCGGGCGATGGGACGAGAAGGCGGGCGTCCTGGCCGCACCCAAGCCCGCCGAACTCTTGGCGCCCGCCCCGGCCTTTTTGGTGCGGGCGCTCCCCGCGGGCCGCCCCCTCCCGCCCGCCACCTACGCCTGCCCCGTCTACGCGACCGAGACCCGGTTCCGCAAGGAGGTGTGTGTGGCTTATCTGCGCACGCGCGTGCACCCGGACACCTGGACCCTGGCCGGGACGGCTCTATTTTTAGAGGCCGGGGTTTGATGAAGTGGGGTGGGGGGGAAGGGGAGAAGGGGGAGTTGGGGAAGAAGAGGCCGCGGTTGTGTGTGCGTGCGTGTGTGTATAAAAAGAAGCGGCCACCGCACCGCGGGCCTCGTTTCAAATTCAGAATAAAGAGGACGTCACAGCTGAATAAAGGCGCACGTCAATGCTGATAAAACGCGGACGCGGCAGTAACCCACCCACCCCCACCCACCTATCTTTTCACCATCCATCCCCATCCCCCTGCTCTTCCACGGCCGCCCACACCCCTGGCGCGACTTCCCGCACGACCGGCGGGTGGGCAACCTCCGCCTCCTCGCCCTTCATGACGTCCACAAACTGGCGAAACATGGAGCGCGGGGCGTGGCAGCCGGCCTGCGAGTAGAGCTCCAGCGCGGCGGGCAGGTCGGCATTCACCCGGTCGACCCGGTCCTCCGAGAGCGGGTGCGTGCGCAGCATGGTGGGCACCTGGGGCCCACCCGCCTTGGCTTCGGCCTCGCCTAGCTTTGCAAAGACGATCGCCGCGGCGGCGGGGTCGTAACACGCCAGCGCTGCCAGCCGCACGCCAATCGCGTCGGCCTCCGTCTCTGCGAGCCTGGAGTTCGGTAAGAAAAGGGCGAGCTCGAAAAAGCCGGCCGGGATGGGGATACCTAGAGCCGCGTAAGCGATCGTCTGGACCAGGGACGCTGCCTGCGTTCTCGTTATGCGTTCCGCGACGTGGCGGGCCAGGACGTGGGCGACCTCGTGGGCTAGGACGGCGGCCAGCTCCTTTTCTGATTTCAAGAGGCGCAGCAGGCCTGTGTACACCACCACCTTCCCTCCCGGCACAACAAACGCGTTGCACTGGGCGTCGTCGATGACCACAAACTCCCAGTCCAGGCCCTCCATGTGGGCGGTGTAGCCGCCCCCGCCGGCGCCGGACGAGGACGCGACGGCCGCCAGGCGGCGGCCCACGCGTTCCACAGCTCGGGTCGCGGCGTGCCCCCGGGGCAGCAGCGTCCCCGACGCGGTCGCCTGCTCCTTGATCTGGGCAAAGGTGGACTCCCCTAGCTGGCGCTCCATCTCGGTCGTGACCAGGATGGCGTGCATGCGGTGGGTAAACGGAATCTCCTCGCGGGAGGAGTACCAGACGACTGACCCGCCCGCCAGGGCGGCGCTGGTCACGTACAGGCGGACCCTGCGCTGGCCTGGGGAGAGCGGGGTGCGTGATGCAGGGCCGCGGTGGCCGCCGCCGCCGCCGCCGCCGCCCGTGCCGCCAAAGCGGGTGTAGGTTCTGTGAGGTGGGGTTGCGGAGGAGATGGACAGAGGGATGGATGAGGACGAGAGGCCAGGTCGAGGTCGGGGAGGGGGGGGGGGGGGAGCGTTCGGCACATGCCTATTTTTTTCACGCCGTGCCCACCGTGTGCGGAGCACTCACACCACGCTCGCACGCCCAGTGCTTTGCTCTCAGTGTTTTGGTGGTGTGAGCCAGCAAGGTCTGCCCCACACCACCCCCCCACTAAGAGACTCACGGTTTCCGGCCTTGCAGCGCTCTATAAATCTGGGCGGCCTTGACGACTGCCCCGACGACGTTGGCGCGGCGGTGGGGCTGAAAAGACTGGGCGGGTGCCGGAAAAGATGGGGCGGGTGGTGTCACTCCCTTGAAGGCGCTGCGGCCGGCAAGGGCTGCTATGGAGCCAGCACGGCGCCGGCTGGCCGCCCACATATTGTGAAACGGAGAGTGTGTGCAGAGTGGGTTTTGTTTGCACACACGACGAGCTTTGCTCGGCGCGAGCCGAAACCCGCGCACACACGCACACACACACGTACACACGCGCACCACCCACACTCCCCAGGCGGCGTGCGCCCGCTGCACCTGTCTCTCTCCCTGCGTGCGCGACCGCCACGCACGGTACTCAGCGCGCCTCGCGTCGTTATCTTTATTTATTTTTTCAACTCGCAATGCCTGAACCCAAGGCAGCCCGCCGAGGCGTCGCCTCCGCGCCCACCGGCCTCCTGGGCGCGGTGAGCGGCGGGGGCGGCCCCGTGGGGCGGGCCCTGCTGCTGGTGCCCTTGCTGCTGGGCGGGCTGGCATTGCTGCTGCAGGTAAATGGGGGGGGACGCTAGCGCGCGCTCTCAACCCGCTCTCTCTCTCTCTCTCGGGGCCTCCATCACTTTTCTCTGTTCTCGCAAAACACACAGTGGACCGCCACCGCGCCGCCAACCGCGGCCGGCCCCTCCCTGGTCGCAGGGATGGACAGGTTAGTGTGAGATGAAAGCTGCAGGCCTGGAGAGGCCGCCGGCGGGGCGTCAGGCGCCGCCTCATAATTCTGACACTCTCTCATCACTCATCACCCATTCACAGCCCGACCGCCGCGTCTGCCGCCGCCCTCGCCGCTTCCGCCGCCGCCGCCGACCTGGCGGGCGCGACCGCCCAACCCCTGGCCGTGCTGACGGCGCCCGATGCTGCCTCTACTGCTGCAGCGACATCAGCCAAAGCCGCCGCCACTGCCGCGACAGCCACCACCCTTCGCTCCCCGCCCGCCTGGACCCCCCACAACCCGCCCGTCCGCGAGACCTGGCGCCCCGGCGGGTCCTGGTCGCCCGGCACCTTTGCCGACCCGGCGGGCCCCCGCATCGCCTTTGTCACGACGACTGCGGAGCCGCACGACCAGATCCGGCGGTGGTACGATTACCACGTCGCCCTGGGCGTGTCAACTTTTTACCTGTTTGTTGACGGGGCGGCCGCCGCCCCAGCGGTCGCCGCCCGCCTGCGGTCCCTACCGGGAGTCCTCGTCATCCCGCGGGACGCCGATCTGAAGGCCCGCCACGCCGCGTCCCGGGCCTGGAAAGAGACCTGGCTGGCCGCCTTTTTCCACAAGCCGTGCAACCACGAGCTCTTTGTCCTCCAGTCGCTCAACATGGAGGTCGGCATCGCGCTGGCCGAACGGGACGCCATCGACTGGATCCTGCACATCGACACGGACGAGCTCATGTACCCGGGCAGTGGGCCTGAATATTCCTTACAGACCGTCCTAGGAGCGTACGGGCCGGACGTGGACACGGTCGTCTTCCCGAATTACGAAGCCCTGCCGGAGCGGGATGACGTCTCCTCGCCCTTTGACCAGGTCACCCTGTTCAAGCGCAATTACCAGCACGTCCTGTCGGACGCCTACTTCCGGTCCTACCACGCGGTCGCGCGGGGTAACCCCAACTACTTTATCACCTATGGCAACGGCAAGTCCGCCGCCCGCGTCCGCCCGGGGCTGCGCCCCAACGGCGCGCACCGCTGGTACAGTTACGCGGGCGCGCCGCGAGAGGAGACTTCCCCACAATCCGCCGTCCTGCACTACACGTACAACCGGTTTGAGGACCTGAAATCCCGGCGGGACCGGTGCGACTGTGCGCCGACGGACGAGGACGCCAAGCGGTGTTTCATTCTACCGTTCGACCGGGCGGCATTCCTGGCGGCCTCCTTGAAGTCTGATGCCGACCTGGCGTCCTGGTTCCGGGAGCGCCTGGTGTGGAATGACCCGGACACGGTGGCGGACTTGCTGAAAGCCGGCCTATTTGTCCGCATATATGCGCCCCAGCTCTTCATGCGGGGGTCGGTGCGGGGTGTTGGTGGGAAGGACACGGACGGAGGCGGAGGTGGGGCGGCAGCGGCGGGAGCGGACAAGCTCGCGGCCGCCTCGGATGCGGCGTCCAGTGCGTCCTCCCTGCCCATCAAGGACGGGTCCATGCTGGAGGAGCGGCCCCTCCCACGGGAGCTGGGATCGGCGGCCGTACTGAAAGGCATCCGGGACCCGGGGGTCGGGTGGAACGCGGTCGGGCTGGACCCGAAGGAGGGTGGGGGGTGAGAAAAAAAAAAGGAGAGGAGAGGAGAGGTCATGATGAGTTGTTTGTAGAATGAGACGAGAGAGCGAGCGCTTGTGCACGCGCGTCTACGCGGACGGCACAGAGAGACACGGAGAGACGGTGTGACTGATTTTCGTCTGAAATTGACGGCCAGATCACGACACAAACGCAACCTCATGACCCCCACCATCCCCCATTCCCTCTCTCTCTCTCTCTCCTCTCTCTCTCTCTCTCGACCCCAACACAACACGCAGAAAAGGTGAACAGAGCTGGGAACAGAGCACGGCGCGCGCGTGAGCGCGGCCTGCTGCTTCCCCGGACATCAAGACAACGTCTCTTCTCTACCGGTTGGCCTTGGCCACCCGCTCGATCTCGTCCTTCTTCTTGATGGCGTACGAGTTCGAGGATCCCTTGGCCGCGTTGATCAGCTCGTCCGCCAGGCACTCGGCAATGGTCTTGATGTTGCGGAACGCCGACTCCCGGGCGCCCGTCGTCAGCAGGTAGATCGCCTGGTTGACCCGGCGCAGGGGCGACATGTCGACGGCCTGGCGGCGGACGACGCCCGCCGAACCGATGCGGGTGGCGTCCTCGCGGGGGCCGGCGTTGATGATGGCGTCCACCAGGACCTGGATCGGGTTCGTGTCGGTCAGCAGGTACACGATCTCAAAGGCGTGCTGGACGATGCGGACTGCCATGAGCTTCTTGCCGTTGTTGCGGCCGTGCATCATCAGCGCGCACACCAGGCGCTCCACGATCGGGCACTGCGCCTTCCGGAACCGGCGCTTCTGGTACCGGCCGGCCGTGTGCGGGACGAGGACGGCCTTCTTGACGGCGATGTAGTCCTGGATGGCGAGGTCGTTGATCTGAAAAAAAAAAGGGAGGAAAGACAGGGAAGACAAGGGGGGGGGTCGAGGTTGAATTGTGAGCGAGAAGGAAAAAAGAGGGGGGCGTCGCCCGCGTCCGATTCGGGTCCAGGTCTCGCGCACAGCTCACACAGCATGCTCCGAGCGACGGGGCGTGCATGTGGATGCAAGTGCGCGGGCGGCGAAGGCGGGTGGGTTGGCGGCGGCAGGGGCGCACGCACAGGGCAACGTCAAGCGGCGGCGGCCGATCGGTTGGGAAAGCTAGGGGGGACTACCAGGCGCGCGTGTTGACGTTTGCACTCATGCTGGATGCTCCACGCACGCTCTCAAACAGTGCATGTATCCACACAGCCACGCGGTGGCGTGGGTAGGGTGGGCGGCCAGTGACCAGGAGGCGGGGTGCGGGCGGGGCGGCAGCCCGCCGGCCGCCGGCGCACTCTCGCCCCCCCGCCCCCGCCCCCCCCCCTCTCTGATCGGGCGAAAGGGGGCGCGTCCCCTTTCGCAGCGACGCACGCTCCTGTCCTGGCCCGTGCGCCGCTCCAAGGCAGACCAGATCAAGGTGTGGCCTCCCTCGCGGGAAGGGGTAGAGCCAAGGTCACTGGCGGCCCCCTGGCGGGCGCGGCCAAGAGACACATACAGGCCCCGCCGCCCGCCGTCGCCTTTCTGCTTTTGCTCTGCCAGCTCGGCCCCCGCGCGCGCGCCCTCGGCGCCTCTCACCTCGATGTCCTCCACGCTCCAGCGGCTGAACAGGCGGACGTCGGCGTCCGTCATGGTGGGCGATGGGTTGAAGAGGGGAAGGGTGTCTGGAAGGACTGAGAGGAGACGCGCGGAGCGAAAAATGAAAGAGTGGGAAGAATGATCCGGCGCCTTGGAGATTCCTCTCTCTCCCCCAGACTCCTCTTTGGCGTGTGTTGTCGCACGCCCGTCCCACACCCCTCTCTCTTTCACCCACCCAACCATGTCAGCCGCCGCCCTGGCCTCCACTGCCTCCATATCCGGGGCATGCCGCCTGGCGCCGCCCGCGCGGGCGGGGCAGGTAAATTTGAAGGAGAGGGAGGGGAGGGTGACGGCCAGCTCCTCGCCTCCCTGTGATGCGGGCGAGAGGGGGGCGGTGGGCGCTGTGGGCTCCTGCCAGTCTCGCGACCTGGCTGCCTGCCGAGCCAGGCCGACGGCCTGCACCCTGGCGTGGGCGGGCGTGCAAGCCCGGCAGGCCCGGCCCGCCCGGCCTCCCCCCACCCCCCCCTGTCGGCCGCCGCTGCGAAAGCCACACGCGCTCCCTCTCCTCAATTCGCTCCCGCCCCGACCCTTTACTCATTCACACCCCACCCCATGCTCATCCCACACTCACAGGCCCCTCGCACGCTGGTCATCTCGGCCTCCCAGATGGTTTGTGGAAGTGGGAACGGAGAGAAAAAGAGGCAGAGAGACTCCAAGAGAGGCAGAAACTCCAACCCGAGCCGCCGCCCCGCCTGCTCCCCCCTCCTTCCCAAAACTAACTTCGACCGGTTTTTTCTCTCTCCCCGCCACATCACAGGGCCCGGGCAAGAAGTGGGAGAAGCCGGCCCTGACCAAGAATGGCAAGCCCGACTTCCAGGCCATCCACGTCCGCCAGGGCGACACGGTGCAGGTGGTGACGGGGTCGGACAAGGGCAAGGTCGGCCCAGTGCTGAAGGTGCTTGCCAAGGCGGGGATGGTGGTCGTCGAGGGCGTTAACGTCCGCACCAAGACCGTCCAGCCCAAGTCCAAGGACGAGCCGGGCAAGCAACTGTCGTCCGAGTCCCCGCTCCACGCCTCCAACGTCATGCACTACTCCAAGGAGAAGGGCGTCCGGTCCCGGGTGGGCCACAAGACGGTTGACGGCAAGAAGGTGCGGGTCCTGAAAAAGACGGGCGAGGTCTTGGTGGACCGGCCAAATACGAAGAAGGCGGCGGCGGCGGCGGCCGAGCCGGCGGCGGAGTGAGGTGTTGTGTGTGTGTGGTGGACACACACGGCGGGGATGAGAGGGAGAGAGAGACTGTTTAACGGAGTTTATTTTCATTCTTTTCATTCTCGCTGCTCTCTCCACTCGCGTCGCCGCAGCCGGCACCCTCCTTCTCTTTTTTTCCTTCCCCACCCCGGAAGAATCAGCGGGCAGCGTATTCTTGCATAGGCACAGACGCGCGACCAGTACGCACGCGCGTACACCCTCCCGTCCGCGGCGTTTCGTCGAGGGCATTTCCTAACTAACCGCCGCGCGCTCTCCGAGTGCTCGCCTTTCCTTTCCGCCTTCCCCATGCGCCGCAACGCCCGCCGCGCCGTCCTAGCCCTGTGGCGGCTAGGCGCACGCCCTAGCCCCCTCCCCGCGGGTGTAGGTGGCGTGGCCGTGGCGCGTTGGCCGGCCATCGCGGTCCCCACCGCCCGGCTCGCGGGCTCCATCTCCTCGCTAGCCGCCCACCACCGCCGCTGGACGGCGGCCGGCGCGGCGGCGACGACGGCACACCACACGAGCCACCCCACCCGCCGCCACGCCCGGGTCTCCACGCCCGTGGCTGCGGCCGTGGAGGTGCGGGTGGCGGCCATGGGCGAGTCCATCACGGAGGGCAGCGTGGCGGCCATCCTGGCCCCGCCCGGGACGGCCGTGGAAGAGGACCAGGTCATCGCCCAGATCGAGACGGACAAGGTCACCATCGACGTGCGGGCGCCCAGCGCGGGCGTGGTGCAGCAAATCCTGGTCAAGCCGGATGAGACGGTGGTGGTTGGCCAGCTGGTTGCCATTCTGGGGGATGAAGGTAAAAAATGGAATGGTGGGAGAGGAGACCTGGGGGGTTCTCTCTCGTGGTGCGCGCCTTCATCCAATTCACTCTCACGCCCCACTTACATAATACAAAACATCACACACAGCCCTGGAAGGGACGCCAATGCCGCAGGCGGCTGCTCCTGTGGCGGCGGCGGCGGAGCCGGCGCCGGTCGCTGCGGTCGCTGCCGCTGCTGCTGCCCCACACGTCCCACACCAGGCGGCATCCACCGCCTCGCACGCTGCCGCTCGCGTCCCGTCCATCCGGTTCCCGCCGCGGCGCACGCTGAGCGGGGAGGTCATATCAACGCTCTCCGCGTCCGCCCAGGCCGCAGCCCTGGCGGCGGTGGGCAGTGGAGGCGGTGGTGGCGGCAGCGCCCCCTCCACCACCACCACCACCACCACCATCACCACCACCACCACCACCACGCGGGCCGTCCCTCTCTCCCAACGCATTTCCGGGCTGTACGCCTCTCCCTCTGACACAAAGTGGTATGCGGGCAAGGAGCGGGGGGTGAAGTTGACGGCCTCCCGCCTGCTGTCGGACAAGGAGATGGAGTTGATCGAGCTGGGCGGGGCGGTTTGAAAAAGAAGGATAGTTTTTTTTTTTTTTTTTTTTTTTCCTCGCGCGCTTGCCGCCCCCGCCTTTTTCTTCTCCTTTTTCTTCTTGTCAAAACCTCGCCCTGCGCTCCGCCTGGGGCCCGGGACGAAAGACGCACCGCGCCCGGCGTCCCCTCCCCCCTCCCTCTGACCGCACGCCCTCTCTCACATTTGGCTCTCCTCAGGTCATCTACCTCATCACGGAGGAGGTCACCCCTCTCCTGCCAACCTTGGCCTCCCTGGGCATGGACCGGGCGGCCGCGTCCGAATTCGCGGCGGGCGGCGTGCACGCGATCGCCAAGGCCCTGGCCTTCCTGGCGCACGATGCGGGCGGCTTGGCCCTGGGCGGCCTGGCCGGCGCGTCGGCGGTGGGGCTGACGCCCACCCTGGAGTGGCGCCTGGTGGGGCTCGACTTTTTGGCGCCCGTTGCCGAGGCGGGCGTGCCCGGCTGCCCGCTGGCGGCGTCCCCGCGCTACCTTCCCCGCCAGTTTCTGGCGCCGGAGGTCGCGCGGGGGGAGTGGGAGGCCGTGGCGGGCGGCCCCGCCTGGGCGCCGGACGCGTGGGGCCTGGGCGGCCTGATGGCGGAAGCCTTCTCGCGGGAGCCCCTCGCCTCGCTGGACGGGCTGCGGTCGGCCGCGGCGTCCCTGCCCCCGCCCGTCACCAAAGCGTACCAGCGCCTGCTGGCCACCGCGCCGGCCCGCCGCCTGGACCCGCGGGCCCTGGTCGCCTCGGGCGCCCTGCACACCCCCGCCGTGAAGGCGCTGGAGGCGTTGGAGGGGTTGGCCCTGGCGGACGCCACCTCCAAAGCGTCCTTCTTTTCAGCCACCCTGCCCGCGGCCCTGCCCCGCTTCCCGCCGGCCCTGGCCCAGCGCCGCCTGCTGCCCGCCCTGGGCCAGGCCCTGGAGTACGGGGGCGCGCCGCCCTCCGCCCTGGCCCCGCTCCTGGCCGTGGCGGCGACGCTGGACGACGCCGCCTGGGGCGCGTCTGCCCTGCCCCTGCTCGCCCGCCTCGCCCGCTCGCCCGACCGCGGCCTCCGCCTGGCCATGCTGGAGGCCGTCCCGGCCTTTGGCCCGCGCCTACCGCCATCCTCTGTGGAGGCCGACTTCTACCCGGCCTTCGAGTCGGGGTTTGGGGACGCGACGCCGCACTTGAGGGATGCCACGCTCAAGGCGATGGCCACGCTGGGCCCGTCCCTCTCACCCCGCACGCTCTCCCACTCCCTGCTCAAACACCTCGCCAAGCTCCAAGTCGACGAGGCGCCCGGCATCCGGGCCAACACCACCCTGCTGTTGGGCGCCCTCGCCCCGCGCCTGGACCCGGCCGCCCGGGGGCGGGTGCTGATGAACGCCCTGGCCCGCGCGCTGCGCGACCCCTGGCCGCCCGCGCGCGCGGCGGGCGCGCGGGCGCTCAAGGCCACGCTCGACCTGCACCCGCCCGGCGACCTGGCGGCCCGGGGCCTGCCCGCGGTGGGGCCTGGCATTGTGGATGGTGACAAGGACGCCCGGGCGGCCGCCCTGGACGCGGCGACCGCGATCCTCCAGCGCCTGAAAGCCCACGCGGCCGAGCTGGACGAAAAGGATGCGGCGGCCGCGGCGGCGGCGGCGGCGGCCGGAGGCGGTGCCAACGCCCGCGCTGGTGGCTACAATGGCAGCAACGCGCACGGCAACAGCAGCAGCGTGAACGCCACCGGCAGTGGCGGCGGCGGCGGCGGCGGCGGGGGCGGGTGGGGCCTGTCCATCCCGTCTATCTCCTCGCTCGCGTCCTCAGCCCTCGGCGGCGGGCAGGCTGCTCCTCCGCCCGCCAACGGTGGTTCCGCCGCCTCCGCCTCCGCATCCGCCCGCCCCGCCCCTCCCGCTCCTCAGCCACCTCGTCCCCGCCCGGTGGCGGCCTTTGGCGGCAGCAACACGGGCAGTGGCGGGTGGAATGATGAAGAGGAGGAGGAGGAGGAGGACGACCCGGCAGAGGCGGCCGCCCGGGCGCGCCTGTCCGGCCTGGGCCTATCGTCCTCCCGCCCGGCCGCCGCGCCTGGTGGTGCTTCTCAGGTGGCCGGCGATGATGATGATGGGTGGGAGGACATGGACGCGCCCGCCCCGCCGCCCCGCCGCCTGCCCGCGCCCGCCGCGGGCCGCCCGCCGGCCCTGGTCGCGCGCCCGGTGGTGGGGATGGCCCGCGGCCGCGGCGGCCTGGCGGCGATGGGGCGGGGCATTGGTGGGTCGTCGGCCGGCTTGCGCCTGGGCGGCCGGGGCGCCGGCGGTGGTGGCGCGCCGGCGTTTGAACTGTAATAAAAGCACGCACACGCGTGACGTTTTTTACTTTTTTCAACCTCTTCTCTAAAAAAAAGTATCACGGCCACCCTCTCTCTTTGCTTTCTCTCTCCACCCTCCCCACACATTCACTCCCGCTCCCGCTCTAGCATGCCGGCCACCCTGTCCTTCAGGTCGGGGGGCGGGGGAGGGGGCAGCGGGGCGGAGGCCTCGTCGTCGTCGTCCCCGCCCCCGCCGCCGCCACGGGAGAGCAAGCCAAACAGGCCGCCCCGCCTGCGCCGGGGTGGTGGCGGGCCAGGGGGCGCGAGGCCGACCGTAAACGCGCTGTCGCCGCCACCCTCCTCAAGCTCATCATCATCGTCGAACGGCATGGGCGACGCCTCACCTCCCGCATCATTCCCGCCCCCTCCCACGTCCACGGCGGGCAGGTAACGCACGCGCGGCGCGAGCGGCGCCCGGCGCGCCGCGCGCCAGGCGGCCGCGGCGGGGGGCAGGTCGAGGGAGAGCGGGGCGGACGCGGCGGCCAGGCCGGCCTCCACGGCGGTGGGCGGGGAGAGGAGGGGCGGGGATGGCGGGCGTGGCGGTGGCGGGGCGGGCGCGGCCGCCACCCGGGCGACCACGCGCGGCAGCAGGGGTGGCGGCGGGGGTGGGGCCGCGGCAGGCTGAGGGGGAGGCGCGGGAGGCGCTGCCCGCCCCACCACACCGCCACCGCCCCCGCCCGTCGCCGCCTTTGTCGGCCACCAGGCCAGCAGGGAGACCTCCACTCGCAGCTCCCCGCCCGCGGCGGCCCGGCCAGCGACACCGGGTGGCAGGGGCGCCGCCACAAAGGCGGCCGCCCCGCCCCCGCCCAACACATCCCCGGCCGCCGCGGCCGCCGCCTGGACGGCCGCCCGGGCGGACGCCCCGTCGGGCGCCGCGCCCGGGGGCAGGTAGACCACGCCCAGCAGGGCACCCGGCGCCGGGCGCCCCGCCGTCGCGGCGGAGGCGAGGAATGGCGAGTCCGCGGCGGCCGTCGCCGCGTCGGCCGCCAGGCGGGCGAGCGCGGCGCTCAGGTTGAGGTTGGTGCCTCCTCCGCCCCCGCCCGCGCCGACCGCGTCCGCCAGGGCCATGC
>Ga0315283_10003421_pt1 | contig 13535 bp, 12 predicted proteins | sample YL17G09_0_MG_FD_204541 | JGI IMG/M metagenome (GOLD analysis project Ga0315283, IMG submission 204541) | Sediment microbial communities from Yellowstone Lake, YNP, Wyoming, USA - YL17G09_0 | ecosystem: Environmental > Aquatic > Freshwater > Lake > Sediment | place: USA: Wyoming | collected...
TCCGAGTTTGAGATGATCCTCGATCGCCCAGGAACAAGGTCCTCCTCCCATGGTCACCCCCTGTAGGAGAATATTTTTACGCTGCCTGGAGGCTTCCTGGATACGCTTTCGGAGGATCATGGTCGGGGAGGGCAGAATCAGCTTAAATCCGTTTTCGACATCCAGGCGAGTATCGAGAAGGAAAATATCCTGCGTGCCGGTGCCGATATCGGCAGCAAGAATCTTCAATTTTCATCTACCGGAGGATTCAAACCGATGACTTTTGTCACCGGCCAGGCGGTAATAATTCCAGTATTTGGACGATCCAGGTTTCCGGTGATGCATTGGGTGGCTTCGATGATCCGGTCGGCTGTTGCTTCATCCGGTACGATCGTGAAAAGGGTATGGTTGGAATCAGTTTCATGTTCGATGAGATCATTGATTGCAGGCATCATTGGCAAGTCATCACGAAGAGCTGCACGCCTGGAAAGGTGGGACATGCCCATGGATGGAAAAACAGTGATCCCTGTCGCACCGCTCTCTTTCCAGGAGTTTAGGATTTCATCCAGCAAGCAAACATCCTGCAATACCAGGAGTAAAAAGTATTTCATCGAATCTCCTTTTCTCCATCAGTAGTTTTTATAGAATCCGGTTTTTCTTTTTGGGAGAAGCTGTAACGAAGTATCGACGGGGTGATCAAGGTTGTCGCCAGCACTGCCCCGATGATGGCGGTAAATGATCCGGAATCCATTACCCCTAAATTTAAGCCCACTGATGCGATGATCAGGGATACTTCCCCCCGCGGGATCATCCCAACTCCGAGCTGGCTTGATTCACGCCAGGAAAAGCCGCTTATGCGCGCGCCTAATCCTGCCCCGCCGAATTTCCCGAACGCGGCAGCTGCTGCCAGGCCAAGTAATAAGAGCAAGCTTTCGTTCCGGATTAGATGCAAGTCCACCTGTAGACCAATACTTACAAAAAACACTGGTGCAAACAAGGAATATGTCAGCGTGCGCAGACCTGGATCCACACTCGCTTTTTCCTCGGTACGGGAGAACATTAGCCCGGCTAAAAATGCGCCCAGGATTGCGGAGAGACTTCCTATCAGTTCAGCGAGAAGCCCAAAGGTGAGCAGGGTGATGATCGCAAAAGTGATCGAGCCCTGACTGACCTGGCGCAGGGCAATCCAGCGGGAAACCTTGGGCAGGAGGAAGAGACCGAACCCGAGGCTCAGGCAGAGAAAAACCACCACCCGCACGATAAGTTCTCCTGCACTCTGCCAACCGTTGCCGCCACCATAAACTGCAACAAAAATTGAAAAAAGAACCAGTACAAGAATGTCATCCAGGACAGCCGCCCCGAGGAGGCCAAACCCGATCTTGCTTCGCAGCATCTTCAACTCCATAAGCGTTTGGGCTGAAATGCTGATGCTGGTTGCCGCCAGGGCAAGGCCAAGAAAGAACGCCTGGGTGAGACCCAGTCCTGACAAAACTCCGAGAAGACCGGCCAGCAAAATGGAAAAAACCACCCCGAGGATCGCAATCCTGGCGGATACCCTTGCATTTTTCAACATATCGGAGAAATGCAGTTCCAATCCGGCCAGGAACATCAGCAGGAGCACACCCAGTTCGCCGAAGTCTCGAATGAATTCCTCCAGTTGCTGCGAGTCGCTAATAAAAGGAAGATGGGTGATATTTAGGATTGATGGACCCAGGAGAATGCCTGCAAGCAGTTCACCGAGGACTGAAGGCTGGCCCAGGCGGGTACTGATAAATCCACCCACCTTGGCGACAATAAGGATTAAGATAAGCGCGAATGCGAACTGAAGAAAAGGTGAAATCGTTCCGCTCATGGATTTTTTATATTACCTGAGTATTAGAAGTTTATCATGAGCTGAAATATAAATAAATTAAAACCAATATTGTATAATTAAGTCACACAATCTAAAAAGAGGGATCCTTATGAACCTGGAAAACGAAAAAAACCGGTGGGAGAATGAAGTTTTCAATAAATCGGTGCAAAAGGCACCCCAACGCAAACAGAAGTTCCAAACGACCTCTGGGATAGATCTGCCACCGGTCTCGATACCTGGAGATTCCAAATACAATGAAAAATTAGGGTTTCCGGGAGAATACCCGTTTACCCGGGGTGTGCAGCCCAGTATGTACCGCAGCCGTTTTTGGACAATGCGGCAATACGCCGGTTTCTCGAGCGCGGAGGATTCCAATAAGCGTTACCGCTTCCTTCTGGAACAAGGCCAGACCGGGCTCTCGGTTGCATTCGATCTTCCAACCCAGATCGGTTACGATGCTGATGATTCGATCGCAGGTGGGGAGGTTGGGAAAGTTGGCGTTTCCATTTCATCAATCCGGGATATGGAAATGCTTTTCAATGGAATCCCGCTGGATAAAGTATCCACCAGCATGACCATCAATGCTCCTGCAGCCATCCTGCTGGCAATGTATGTCGGGGTGGGGAGAAAGCAGGGTATTGAAGAAGCGAAATTGCGCGGCACCATTCAGAATGACATACTAAAGGAATACGTTGCCCGGGGAACCTATATCTTCCCTCCCAAGCCGTCCTTGCGCCTGATCACGGATACTTTCAAGTATTGCGAAAAAAATATACCGAACTGGAATTCGATCAGCATTTCAGGCTACCACATCCGCGAAGCCGGGTCGACCGCGGTTCAGGAAGTAGCATTTACCCTGGCAGATGCGATTGCTTACGCTAATGCTGCGATCGAAGCAGGCCTTGAAGTGGATAACTTCGCATCACAGCTATCCTTCTTCTTCGCAGCACACAGCAATTTCCTGGAGGAGGTTGCCAAGTTCCGGGCTGCACGCAGGTTGTGGGCTCAGATCATGAAAGATCGCTTCGGAGCGAAGGATCCCAAGTCCTGGATGCTACGCTTCCACACCCAGACCGGCGGTTCAACACTCACCGCTCAGCAGCCGGATAACAATGTGGTTAGGGTGACCATTCAGGCGCTGGCAGCAGTGTTCGGAGGGACGCAATCCCTGCACACCAACAGCAGAGATGAAGCCTTGTGGCTCCCGACCGAGAAATCCGTCAGCCTGGCGCTTAAGACACAGCAGATCATCGCTTTGGAATCCGGCGTGGCAGATACCATTGATCCGCTGGCAGGATCCTACCTGGTGGAATACCTGACCGACGAGATATGCAATAAAGCAATGGAATATATTAAAAGGATTGATGACATGGGTGGCGCGCTTGTGGCGATTGAACGCGGGTATATGCAATCGGAGATCCAGGAATCCGCATACCAGTACCAGAAATCTGTGGAATCCGGAGACCAGGCCGTGGTCGGGGTGAATATCCATCATTCTAACGAGGAAATCCAGCTTGAGCGGTTGAAGGTTGATCCGAAAGTCGAACAAGATCAAAAACAGAAACTTGCCGTGCTGCGGTCAAGTCGGGATCCAGGCAAAGTCAGTGAACTTCTTACCCGCCTGGAAAAAGAATCGAAAGGCCAGGAGAACCTGATGCCTTTATTTATCGAGTGCGTTGTAAACGACATAACCCTTGGCGAGATATGCCGGGTGCTACGAGGCAGCTGGGGAGAATACCAGGTTTCCTCGTTCTTATAAAAATATGAAATCCAAAAGTTAATAGGAGAAAAAATGCCAACCTTGAAAAAAATCAATCATGTTGCAATCGTCGTTGCGGATATTGATGAAGCCTTGAAATTCTGGCGGGATGCGCTTGGGATCGAGATGAGCCACCTGGAGGATGTACCAAGCCAAAAGGCTCAAGTAGCGTTCCTGCCACTTGGAGATAGTGAGGTTGAACTGGTGAAGCCCACCGCAGATGATACAGGCGCGGCAAAATTCCTGGCGGAACGGGGGGGAGGGATGCACCACCTGTGTTTTGAAACGGATGATGTCGCTGGGATGCTCGCTGATTTGAAAGAGAAAGGCGTACGCCTAATTAATGAAGAACCGATTGTGCTTCCCGGTCGGAAAATGGCTTTCGTCCACCCCAAGTCCACCGGTGGGGTGCTGGTGGAGCTGTACGAGCTGACAAAATAGGAATTTTCACAAAGAAGAAACGGGAACCACCAGGTTCCCGTTTCTAGTTTAATACCGGAATTATCCTTTCCCGTTTTGGAGATTGCCCCTGCCAATACCAAAATAGGTGAATCCCATGGCCCGCAAGGATTCCCCATCCCATAAATTGCGCCCGTCCAGGATTACCGGATTGCGCATCAAGGCGCGGATGCGTTCGAAATCTAGCTGTTTGAATTCATTCCATTCAGTGACAAGCACCAAACCGTCAGAATTTTCTGCAACTCCATACGCATCTTTACAAAAAACCGCTTTTTTAATGTAGGGAGCAGCAACGTCCATAGCTTGCGGGTCGTAGACTTTGACAACCGCGCCCTCGTTTTCAAGCAGGCGGATTACCTCAATTGCGGGTGCGTCCCGGACATCATCAGTATTTGGTTTAAAAGATAGTCCGAGAATTCCGATCACTTTTTCATTCAGCCCGCCCAGCGCTTTTCGTAGTTTGAGAACCGCCCTGCGGCGCTGGTTGCGGTTGATCTCCATCACCGCCTGCAGGAGCTGGGGATGGGTGCCATTAAGTACGGCCATGTGTTCCAGGGCTTTCACGTCCTTAGGAAAGCAGCTTCCCCCCCAGCCGAGGCCGGCATCCAGAAAGGCGTGGCCGATGCGTTTATCCATTCCCATACCCTGGGCGACTTCGCGCACATCCGCGCCCATTTCTTCGCACATGTTTGCGATTTCATTTATAAAGGAAATGCGGGTGGCAAGAAATGCATTAGAAGCGTATTTAATCATCTCAGCCGTACGCAGGTCAGTGATGAGGATCGGGCACCGCAAGCTTGAATACAGGCGGGCGACTTTCTGAGCCGCCTCTTTTTCCATTGAACCCAATACAACCCGGTCCGGGCTCATGAAGTCGTTGATCGCTGAACCTTCGCGCAGGAACTCGGGATTTGAAACCACCATGAATTCAAGCGGTTTGCCTGACCTTCGTTTACGGATCACATCCGCAACCCAGTCTCCGGTGCCGACCGGCACAGTGGATTTATTCACCACCACCACCGGGGTATCAATATTATCGGCGATGGATTCGGCTGCGGCACGGATGTATTGAAGGTCAGCCTCACCTTCGACCCCGGAAGGGGTTCCCACCGCGATAAAGGCGAATTCAGCCCCCTCTAGCGCTTCTTTATAATCTGTGGTGAAAAAAAGGCGGCCGGCTTTCACATTTTGAGCGGTAAGCTGCTCCAGACCGGGTTCATAGATGGGCATGATGCCATTCTTGAGCCCGTCGATCCGTTTTTGATCCACATCCAAGCAGACAACGTGGTTGCCCAGGTCGGCGAAGCACACCCCGGTGACAACACCTACGTAACCAGTTCCGATGACGCAAATTTGACTCATAGGTTTTTCCCTTTTAACAAATTATAGCTTAAAGGGATGAGGTCATCACCTCTGCCAGTTTTGAGGTTTATAATCAGGAAAAAATTCACTGGAGGTGACCATGACAGCGACGATCATTGACGGCGTGGCGATCTCGGAACAGATCCGCAGCGAGGTCGCGGCCGAAGTTCAGGTAAGAATCCAGGCAGGGAAACCTGTTCCAGGACTGGCGACAGTCCTGGTGGGGGATAATCCTGCTTCGCATGTTTATGTGAGATCAAAACACAAAGCCTGCCAGGAAGCCGGGATCACATCCTTTGGTCATGAGCTGCCGGCATCCGTGAAGTTAAGCGAAGTAGTTGATCTTGTTAAGAAATTGAATGATGACCCGGCTGTTCATGGCATTCTCGTTCAGCTGCCGCTACCTTCAGGCTTCGATGAGGAGAAAGTCCTTACTGCCGTCAGGGTGGAAAAAGATGTGGATGGTTTTCACCCGATCAATATCGGGCGCCTGGCTCAAAAGGGGAGAGACCCTCTATTTGTTCCAGCCACCCCATCCGGAGTGATGTACCTGTTGCAAAAAACCATTCCCAACCTTGGCGGATTAAATGCTGTTGTCCTGGGAAGGTCGAATATCGTCGGTATGCCGGTTGCACTGCTGCTTGTGCGTGCAAACGCCACCATGACGATCTGCCATTCCCGTTCAAAGAACTTGCAAGAGATTACACGTTCGGCGGATATCTTGGTGGCTGCAGTGGGTCAGACCGAAATGGTGCGTGGAGATTGGGTCAAACCAGGCGCTGTGGTGATCGATGTTGGCATCAACCGGGTGGAAGATCAAACCCGCCCGCGCGGCTACCGGTTGGTAGGTGATGTGGCGTATGATGAGGTTAAGGAAGTCGCCTCTGCGATCACACCTGTCCCCGGGGGAGTTGGGCCGATGACTATTGCCATGCTTCTTCGCAGCACCCTGAAAGCAGCAAAACTGGCGGATAAATAATATTGCTATTGTCAGACAATTGACTTTTTAACCGGAATTCGGTACACTCGAACAGATTCAACTGTTCGAGTGTTTTTGGATAAGTTTCCCATGTCCACACTATTGATCAAAAACGCAACCGTTCTTGTAACCATGGACGCCCACCGGCGGGAGATCCGGGATGGCGGTTTATTCATCCGCGATGGTTTCATCGAGAAGGTGGGGAGTTCGAATGATCTGCCTTCTCAAGCGGATGAAATTCTGGATTTACGCAACCACCTCATCCTTCCCGGCCTCATCAATTGCCACCATCATTTTTACCAGACTCTCACCCGCGCCGTTCCGGAAGCGCAGAATGCGAATCTCTTCAACTGGTTGAAAACGCTCTATCCGATCTGGGCGAGGATGAATCCGGACGATATTTTTCTTTCAACAAAAACCGCCCTGGCGGAACTGGCACTTTCCGGATGCACCACCGCATCCGATCACCTTTATTTATTCCCAAACGGGTCAAGCCTGGATGACGAAATAGCCGCAGCGCAGGAGATGGGCGTGCGTATCCATGCGTCGCGCGGGTCAATGAGCCTGGGCGAGAGCAAGGGCGGCCTGCCACCCGACAGTGTTGTCGATAGTGAAGACGCTATCCTCAAGGACAGCCTGCGGCTGATCGAACGATATCACGATCCTGCGCCTGGTTCAAAGGTTCAGATCGTCCTGGCGCCGTGTTCCCCCTTCAGCGTCACCGGTGAGTTGATGCGCCAGAGCGCCATTCTTGCCCGTGAGCATAACATTCACCTGCATACCCACCTGGCGGAAACCCAGGACGAGGATGCGTTCTGTCTGCAGAAATTCGGCCATAAACCGGTAGCCTATATGCAGTCTCTTGATTGGGTTGGCGAGGATGTTTGGTTCGCCCATTCTGTGCATGTCGGAAAAGAAGAAATCCAGGTCTATAAAACAACAGGCTGCGGAGTAGCCCACTGTCCCTCATCGAATATGCGGCTGGCATCCGGGATCGCCCCGGTTCGGGAATATATGCAGGCAGGGGTAAAGCTAGGGCTGGGTGTGGATGGATCCGCGAGCAATGACGGTTCGCACATGCTTGCTGAAGTGCGCCAGGCAATGCTCCTGGCCAGGCTGCGGGCGGGGATCGAGGGAGCTTCCCTAAGCAGTAAAGAAGCCCCTTCCATACTGACCGCGAGGGAATCGCTTGAATTGGCCACCCGGGGAGGGGCAACCGTGCTCGGTCGGGATGATATCGGCAGCCTGGAGCCAGGCAAGTGCGCGGATCTGATCGCAATCGATTTGCAAAGGTTGGAATTCGCAGGAGCGCTACACGATCCGGTTGCAGCCGCAATATTCTGCACACCAGTCAATGTGGATTACAACATCATCGGAGGAAAATTCATCGTCCGCGAAGGGCAGCTAACCACCCTTGATCTAGGACCCCATATTGAAAGTCACAACCAGGCGGCTAAACGGTTGCTGGAGGGCTGAACATGAGTTACGGATTCGGTTACAAGGATACCCGCGCTCTGGTGGCTTGCGCGATGGGGCGTACCCCGGCTGATATTGTCATCCATGACGGGCAGTGGGTCTGCGTTCAATCGGGCGAGATCCTGCCTTATACGGATATCGCTATCCTCGGGCACCGTATAGCCTATGTAGGCAATGATGCCAGTCACACGATCGGAAAAAATACAAAGGTGATCGAAGCAAATGGTCAATACCTGGTTCCCGGACTGCTGGATGCGCATATGCATGTTGAATCCGGGATGCTGACCGTCACCGAGTTCGTCCGGGCGGTGATACCACACGGCACAACCGGGATGTTTATTGACCCGCATGAGATCGCTAATGTGTTCGGGTTGCGTGGGGTACGGCTGATGGTTGATGAAGCCCAGAACCAGCCTATCCAGGTTTTTGTGCAGATGCCTTCCTGTGTTCCATCTGCCCCCGGGTTAGAAACCCCCGGTGAGACGCTGGGTCCGACCGAAGTTGCTGAAGCGATGACTTGGCCTGGGATCATCGGGCTGGGTGAGGTGATGAATTTCCCCGGGGTCTTCAACGGTGATGACAAAATGCATGCTGAAATGGCGATCACTCGCCAGGCGGATAAGATCATCGGAGGGCATTATGCGTCAACAGATCTCGGGCTGCCATTCCATGGATATATCGCAGGTGGCCCTCAGGATGATCATGAAGGCACACGCCTCGAGGATGCAGTAGAACGTGCCCGCCAGGGGATGCGGGTAATGCTGCGGTTCGGTTCCGGGTGGAAAGATGTGGAAGCTCAGGCCGCTGCGATCACCGAATTGAAATTAAACTCAAACCGGTTCGTACTTTGCACGGATGATTCCCATTCCCAGACGCTGGTAAATGAAGGTCATATGGATCGGGTTATCCGTCATGCAGTCTCGGTGGGTATACCACCCATCACCGCCATCCAAATGTCTACGATAAATACCGCGGAGTATTTCGGGGTAAGCCGAAACATGGGCATGATCGCTCCTGGGCGATATGCGGACATTCTGTTAGTGAAGGATTTAAATAATTTTCAAGCGGGCATGGTCTTCTGTCGGGGAGAAATGATCGCAGAGAACGGTATTGTCGAAGCTGAAATGCCTGCTTTCGAATACCCGTCCTGGGCCTGCGATTCTGTTCATCTCCCCAAGCCTCTCAAAGCTGAAGATTTCCGTCTGGTGTTACCAGAAGGTGTAGATTTGGATAACCTGACCGCAAATGTGATCGGGGTGATTGAAAGCCAAGCACCTACCCGCCACCTAAGAATTAAGGTGACCGCGACAGGCAATGAGATTAATGCTGACCCGCAAAGGGACCTGGCCAAGATCGCTCTGGTGGAACGGCACAAATCTACCGGACGGGTGCAGACCGCGCTTGTCCAGGGGTTCATGCTGAAAGGCAAATGCGCTGTGGGGACTACTGTGGCACATGATTGCCATCATATGATCGTCGTAGGGACGGATGATACCGAAATGGCTTTGGCGGCAAATACGCTGGCACAATGCGGAGGCGGGCAGGTCGTCGTGCAGGATGGAAGGGTCATCGGTATGGTGGAACTACCCATCGGCGGGTTAATGTCAAACGAGCCAGCCGAAAGCGTTGCTCAAAAAGCAGCTAGTGTACTTGAAGGTTTTAAAAAATGCGGCTGCAACCTCGATAACCCCAACATGCAGCTCAGCCTGCTCGCGCTGGTGGTCATCCCCGAACTGCGGATTTCCGATTTAGGTCTTGTGGATGTGACCCGTTTTTCATTTACACCCGCAATCGAATAACACGTCATCAAGGGAATTATTGTGAAAACTAAAACAAAAAAAGAACATCCTTTTAAACGCTTGCAGAATGATCTCGCAATTATGATCGGGAAGGTAAAGCCGGGTGGCAAATTACCCTCCGAACCAGAACTGGCGAAAATGCTGGGTGTTTCCAGGGCGACGCTGCGGGAAGCCATGCGGGCGTTTGAAGAACAGGGGTTGATCCGCCGCCGGCAGGGGGTAGGGACATTTGTTGTTCGCCACCAGCAGGTGATCGAAACAGGAGTGGAAGTTTTGGAAAGTATTGAAAGCGTCGCTGCGCGGATTGGGTTGGAAGTATCAATGGGAATGTTGAATATCGAGCGGATGCCTGCCAATTCTGAGCAGGCGGTTGAATTGCATCGACTCGAAGGAACCACTCTTGTGCAGCTTACCCGGGTGATCAATGCCGAGGAGAGACCAGTCGCTTTCCTGGTCGATCTGCTGCCGGAGGAATTCCTTCCCATCAATGGTCTTAAGGAAGATTTCACCGGATCGGTCCTTGACTGTTTGTTGAAACGAGGCACACCCGAGCTCGACCATTCTAAGACCGAGATCCAGGCAGTGGCTGCCCCTTCGGAAATCGCTCGCGCACTTCAGATCCAGCGCGGGGATGTCTTGTTGAAGTTTACAGCAAATCTATTCACGGCTGGCGGAGAGCTTGTGGATCATTCCAGCAGTTATTTCCTGCCGGGTTATTTCCGCTTTCACGTTGTGAGGCGGGTGAAGGGAGTGAAATAGAAACAGAAGAGTATCAGGTAAAAAAGTTCATTATTCAAATCAATCAAATTTATAAAGGAGTTTGAAATGCGCAGTTTTTCAGGTCGTGATATCTTGTCCCTAAAAGAATTCGAACGCCAGGAGTTCTTCCATGTGTTCGAAGTGGCGGATGAAATGGCGCCAATTGCCAAATCCCGTCGCAACAGTGATCTTCTTGCAGAAAAAACGATGGTGACCGCGTTCTACCAGCCATCCACCCGCACCCGCCTTGCCCATGAGGCTGCCATGCACCGCCTTGGCGGCCATGTGACTGGTTTTTCGGATGCGAAGATGACCCGCGCCGGTGACTGGTACCAGGAAAGCATCAAAGATACTGTTAAGATGCTTGAATTCTACGGAGATGTGATCGTTATGCGCCACTTCCAGCAGGGTGCCCCGCACGAAGCTGCTAAGTGGTCGTCAGTTCCGATCATCAATGGTGGTGACGGCTGGGGTGAACACCCCACCCAGATCCTCACAGACCTTTACACGGTACTGACCGAAAAAGGCACCATTGACGGGTTAAAATGGCTGGCTGTTGGCGATATGCGCATGCGCACGATGCACTCCCTCGGTTATGCTCTTTCCCAGTTCGACTGCCCGATCACCTTCGTGGCACCTCCTGAGATGGGTTTGACCGATGAATTCAAAGCTGAATTGACTTCCTTCAGTGTCAATTTCAAGGAAGCTGAGCATGTGGAACAGGCCATCGCAGAAGCAGACGTGATCCTGGTTGAGCCGGTCGTGCAGCCAGATTACACCAAATCCCGCCAGGAAGCCGGCGAGCACGGGCAGACCCCCGCCAACTACAAGATCACCCGCGAGCTGCTTTCAACAAAGGCAAAATCCGATGCGATCCTGCTGCATTCCCTTCCGCGTATGGATGAGATTCCTCCCGATGTGGATATAACCCGCTGGTCCCGCTACTGGCAGGAAGCCTTCAACGGGGTTGTGATGCGTATGGCGCTGCTGGGACTGGTCCTTGGCGCGACAGAATAATCTTTTAGCTGGCTTCCGGAGGGCAACACCATCTGGAGGCTAATCTTGAAACCAAGGAGGAAAAATGCAAACCTATTTACACGGCCGCGATTTGATCGGCGATCTTGATTTCAGCAAGGAAGAAGTTGAAACCGTTCTGGACGTGGCTTTTGATCTGAAAAGAAAACGCGCATTGAATGAACCTCACGCGTACCTGCGGGATAAAGTGCTGGCGATGCTGTTCTTCTTTAGCAGCACCCGCACCCGCGGTTCATTCGAAGCGGGCATCGCACAGCTTGGGGGGCACGGAGCGTTCATCGATTCCAAAACGACTCAGATCTCTCACGGCGACACCCCGAAAGAAATCGGTCAGATCTTTGGCCGCTATTTCGACGGTATCGCCATCCGGCACGTCACCTGGGGCGAAGGAAATGGTTATCTCAACGAGGTGGCTAAACACTCCCGCGTTCCCGTGCTCAATATGCAATGTGATATCTACCATCCCTTCCAATGTTTGGCGGATCTGATGACGATCATGGAGAAGAAAGGCCGCGACCTGCGCCGTAAGAAGATGGTCGTTTCCTGGGCTTATGCCGCTTCATACCAGAAACCCATGTCGGTTCCTCAGAGCCTGATCCTACAAATGCCGAGGTTTGGTATGGATGTTGTCCTGGCTCACCCGACTGAATTCAAGTTGATGCCCGGGATCATGGAACAAGCACAGGCGGAAGCCAAAAAAGCCGGGGTTGGTTTTGAAGTTATGGACGATATGGACAAGGCATTCAAAGACGCGGATGTGATCTACGCCAAGAGTTGGGGCGCCATGGTCCACACCCCGGATGAAAAAGAAGGCGCAGAGATCATTAAGAAATATTCAAGCTGGATCACCGATGAACGGCGCATGAAGTTGGCGAAGAAAGACGCGATCTACATGCACCCGCTCCCCGCCGACCGGAATATCGAAGTCACAGATGAGGTGATGGATGGACCTCAATCGGTCGTTTATGATGAAGCCGAGAACCGCCTGCACGCGCAGAAAGCGGTCATGGCTTTAACCATGGGTTAAAAAATAAAGGAGAAACGAATAATGGCAAAAAAAGTCGCAGTTGTGGCTATCGGCGGGAACTCGCTGATCAAGGATAACAAGCACCAGAGCGTGGAAGACCAGTATCTGGCCGCAAAGGAATCCACCCACCATATCGCAGATATGATCGAAGCTGGTTGGGATGTGGCTATCGGTCATGGTAATGGACCCCAGGTGGGTTTCATCCTGCGCCGTTCAGAATTGGCGCACAAGGTAGAAGGGATGCACGAAGTACCTCTGGATGTATGCGGTGCAGATTCCCAGGGTGCGATCGGTTACTCCCTCCAGCAGAACCTGCAGAATGAATTCAAAAAACGCGGGATCAAGAAACCGGTTTGCACGGTGGTCACCCAGGTGAAAGTCAATAAGAATGACAAGGCTTTCCAGAATCCTTCCAAACCGATCGGTGGCTTTATGGAAGAAACCGAAGCAAAGCAACGCGAGAAAGACCTTGGCTGGACAGTGGTGGAAGATGCCGGTCGTGGTTGGCGCCGCGTGGTGGCTTCTCCCCTGCCGGAAGAAGTGGTCGAACTGGATAGTGTAAAAGCCCTAATTGATTTTGGCGCGGTTGTTATCACTGTCGGTGGTGGCGGTATTCCCGTTCTTGAAGGCGAAAACGGCGAACTGGTTGGAACCGCAGCAGTGATCGACAAGGATTTTGCCAGCAGCCTTCTAGCACAAAAGATTAACGCTGACCTGCTCCTGATCTCCACGGCCGTCGAAAAGGTAGCGCTTAATTACGGGAAACCCGATGAAAAATGGCTGGATAAAATGACCCTGGCGGAAGCCAAGCAGTACCTGGCGGATGGCATCCATTTTGCCAAAGGATCAATGGCACCCAAAATACAGGCAATCATCTGGTTCCTGGAAGCCGGTGGTAAACAGGGGTTGATCACCAACCCCGAGAATATCGGCCGGGCGCTGAAAGGTGAAACAGGCACCTGGATCGTCCCCTAGTGATTATATTATTGAACCTCCTCCGTTCGAATTTGGACAGAGGAGGTACCGATTTGATTTTCTCTTAATCGATT
>Ga0315283_10003422_pt1 | contig 13535 bp, 7 predicted proteins | sample YL17G09_0_MG_FD_204541 | JGI IMG/M metagenome (GOLD analysis project Ga0315283, IMG submission 204541) | Sediment microbial communities from Yellowstone Lake, YNP, Wyoming, USA - YL17G09_0 | ecosystem: Environmental > Aquatic > Freshwater > Lake > Sediment | place: USA: Wyoming | collected...
GGGGGGGGGGGGCGGGGGCGGCGGGGGGGGGCGGGGGGGGGGCTGGGGGGCGGCGCCCCCGCGGGGCGCCCGGCGCGCGCGGGGCGGGGGCGGGCCCGCCGCCCCCGAGGCCGAGGCCGCCATCGCCGTCGCCGCCGCTGCTTCCGTTGAGGATCGCCGCGAGCGACGAGTCCGCCGCTGCTTCGTGCGACACCCTGTGCTGAAGGTGGTGGTGCCCGTGCTGAGACGACAGGCCGTAGGCGCTGCCGGTGAGGCAGTTGACCTCGTCGTCCGCGGCGATGACCCGGCTGCGCTGCTGCTGCTGCGACTGCTGCTCGCCGAGGAGACCCTCGCCGCCCGCGGCGGCGCGCGCCGCGGCCGCCGCGACGAGCGCCGCGTCCGCCGCGGCCACCCCCGGCGCCAGCGCCCGCACCTCCCGCTCGTGGTGCGCGAAGAAGCACACGCGCCGCGCGCACCCGGCGCCGTCAGTGCACAGCTGCGTGCGGTAGCGCTCCGGGTGCAGCCAGCACTCGAAGACGCCGTGCGCGAGCAGGCAGGCGGCACCCGAGGCGCACGTGCCGAGCTTGCGGAACTCTGCGCAGGCCGCGCCTCCGTAGGACACGAGGCGCGGGTCGCGGCGCCTCGCTTTTTCCAGGGGGTGCGAGAAGACGCACTGGGTCCAGTCGTGCGGGCGCGTGCGCGGGCAGGGGTCGATCTTGTACTGTTTCAAGTTTTGGAGGGGGGGGGAGAGCGGGGAGAGGGGAGAGGGGGTGAGGGAAAAAGAGAGGTGAGAGTCGAAGAAGAGAGAAAGGGGCGCAAAGCGTTACGCGACAGCTTTTCTCCGTCCCACCCCCCACCCCCCCGCTCCGAACGCGTTTTCTCTCGCGCGCATTCTCTCTCGTCGCAGGCTGCCCTCGAAGAAGAAAAGAGAGCAAGAGGGAAAAAAGAGACGAGTGGAAACTATCTCCGAAAGAAAATGACGACGAGGCGAAAGCGGGACGCAAAAAGAGCAAGCGAGGGGGAAAAGGAGAGAGATGAAGAGGATTCACGACTCGACCTTTGCACCCCCCGCGCTCGCCTTCTCCGTGACCGCGCGGGCTCCCCTTTCTCCGATCTGAGAGGCGGCCGTACGTGTCGCTGTGCTGGAGCTTGGAATCGGGCAGAGCGAGGGCCGCCCTGGCGAAGGTCGCGGGAAGGGAGGTACCAATCGAAGGTCGAACTCCCCTCTCAAGAAAAAAAAAGCAAGCAGAGGCAAGAGGCAAGCAGGCCTGCTACGCCAAACTCTGGCTCTCCCTCCGCGCGAGCGCCAAGGCTCTAGCTTTGTCGCCTCTTCCCCTTGCTTGATGCGGCGGCATACCGTGCTCGAAGGAGAGGCACCGGAGAATTCCGGGAGCGACGCGCGCTCGCGGCGAGAAGAGGGTGCGAAAGATGAAAAAAATGAGACACTTTGGCTGCCGCCGCCGACGCTTTCGAGCAAAGCAAGACTATCTTTCGTTTCCTCCCTCTCGTTCTCAGAACGCACCCGAAACATGCGGAACTCGTCCGTGGAGAACGCCGGGTCGTCGACGCTGAACACAGCCTCTCCTGCGGGAGACGGCTGCCGGAGAGGGGGCGCCGACATTTTGCTGAAAGGGACGCGCGGAAGAACGAATTCAAGAGAGAGAGAGAGAAACCGAAGGGGAGAGCGCCCACTCCGCTGGAAAAAGTGAAAGAGCCTGCAGTGGAAAAACGTTTTTTTCCCCTTTTTTTTCTTTTTCGCTCTCTCTCTCTCTCTCAAACTCTCTCCTTGTTTTTTCCCTTTCAATCGTGGCGAGAGAGGGTGGTGAGGGACCGCAGAGCAAGCGCGTGGTGAAAATTATGAATCGCTTCCTCGCCGCCGCTTGATTTTCATCTCTCTCTCTCTGCTCTTCGCCCTCTTTGGGGGGCAAAAAAAAAACTTACTCAACCTCAAATCGCCGCCGTCGTCGTTCGAGCCATCGAGAAAGAAAGATGGTGCCAGAACCTCCTCCTCTCCCTCCCTCGCTGCGGGCCTCCGCGGCCCCCGACAGCGGCGGAGTCGCAGAGCGCCTCGAGAGGATGGCCGCCGCGGTGCGCAGGGGGCAATTCGATGAGGTATGCTGGTTTCGAGTTCGAGTTTGGGTTTCAACGGAGGCGAGAGAAGGGGGAGGGAGAGAGAGAGAGTCGAGCCAAAACTAGCCGCCAACAAAAAAACAAACCTCGACCGAAAAAAACTCCAAAACACAAGGCCGCTGCCATCGGCAACTCGGCTGCCCCGCCGCTGGCAGTGCCCCAGTCGGCGATAGAGGTCGTTAAGCTCATTTCCCAGGGTCCCAACTCGACCGTCAGAGCGGCGCTGCTGTCTCCATTCTCGTCGGAAGGAGACGACGACGACGACGACGACGACACCAGAAAAAAAGTCGCCGTCGCCGTCAAACGCGTCGCGCTGCGGAGACCCTCCGACGGCGCCGCGTTCCGCGCCGAGGTCTCGGCGCTGGCCCGCGTCTCCGCCGCCGCGGCCGGCGCGGAAGACCAGAGGAAGAGGGTCGCCGTCCTCGTGGGGGCGAGGGCGCTCCCGCCGGACTTTCTGATCCTGACGCCGCTCTGCGCCCGCGGCTCGGTCGCCGCGGCGCTCCGGCAGGGCCCAAGCGACGGCCGCGGCGGCGCGATCGGAAACAGCCTTCGCTCCTGGCCAGGGATCCTGCGCCTGGCGGGGGATATCGCCGAGGGCGTCGCGGCGGTGCACGCGGCCGGGCTGGTGCACAGGGACGTGAAACCCGAAAACGTCTTGCTGGGTGAGAGGAAGGAAACCTTTTTTTTCTCTCCCCCCACCCCCCTTTGTTCCTCTCTCTCCCGCGCGCGCGGCGCTCTCTTTCTTCTGTCTCTCAACCTCGACCCTCTTTTTCTTTTCTTTCGCGTGAATTTTGGGGAAAACCAAATCTCTTCAGACGACCAGGGCCGCGGCGTCCTCTGCGACCTGGGAGTGGCGATCGAAGACGACGGCGACGGCGAAGACGACGGCGGAAAAGGAGGCGAAGAAGAAGAAGAGGAAGATAGAATGGAAGAGGACAATAGCGGCGGCAACGGAGACGGCGACGCCGCCGCGGCCGCTCCTCCTCCTGCCGCCTCGGCCGCCTCCCCCAACAGGAAGCGCTCCCACGCCGCCTCGGCCCTCCAATCTTCCCCCTCGTCCTCGGACCCGCACCCCTTGCAGCCCTCGGGCGGACACTCCCGTAGGCACATCGTGGGCACCCTCGAGTACCTGCCCCCGGAGGTACTGCGCGGCCACGCCCGCGCGACGCGTGGCGCCGACGTGTACGCCTGGGCGGTGACCGCGAACGCCGTCTGCACCCGCACGCTGCCGCCTTTCGCGGACTGCGACAGGCCCAGCCCGGCGTGCCACACGGTTTTGGAGTTCGGGTACGGGAGGCAGGAGCTGGTGGCGGCGGTCGCGGGGATGGGGCTGCGGCCGAGGCTCGCCCAGAGGAGCCTGCCGCCCTCGTCGCCGCCCTCGTCGTTGTCTTCGCCGCCCTCCCTCTCCTCCGCTCCCCGCTCCTCCGCCTTCGTCCCCCCGCCGGCGCGTTTTCTGTCCCTGATCGAGAGGTGCTGGCACGCGGACCCGAGGGAGCGCCCGGCGGCAGCGGACGTCGCGCGGGAGTGCCGCGAGATCGAGGAGGACGTGCGGAGGCAGGAGGCGCGGCTCCTCCTGGAAGAGGACGCTGCTCTTGCCGCTGATGCAAACGGGACGACGACGGCAGCCGCAGCGAAAGGGGAGCTCGCGGACGACGGAGGCCCCGCCGCCGCCGCGGCGCTGCTCGACTCCGTCGGTCTCGACTCGAGCGACGACGACGACGACGGCGGCGGCGGCGGCGGCGGCGGCGGCGGCGGCGGCGGCGGCGGCGGCGGCGGCGGCGAGGAGGGCGGCGGCGGCGGCGGCGGCGGCGAGGCAGCGCGACGGGGCCGCCGCCCCTGGCCGGCCCCCGGATGGGCGCTCGCCGCCGACGAGGGGCCGGACCCGACCTCCCCCTCCGCCGCCGCCGCCGCCGCCGCCGCCGCGCCCTCCTCGTACCTCCCCTGCGTCGCCGCGGCGGCCTTCGAGGCGATCGGCAGGAGGGAGGCCATGGAGGACGCCGTGCTTTCCTGCTCGCCGCTCTACGGAGCCCCCCCCTCGGGGCCGGCCGCGGCCCCGATCTCGGCGCCGCGCCCGAAGCCGGCGCACCTCTTCGCGGTCTTCGACGGCCACCGAGGCGCCGGCGCGGCGCGGTACGCCGCGCGCTCGCTGCGGAGGCACCTCCGGGCCGTCTGGGAAGGATCTCCGTCCCCGGAAGAGGCCCTTTCGAGGGCCTTTGTGCGCCTCGACGCGCGGTGGAGGAGGCGCGAGGCCGCGGCGCTCGCCCTCGCGCCTCCCGATCCCTCCTCGGCGGGCGGAGGCGGCGGCGGCGGCGACAACGGCGGCGGCGGCGGCGAGGGCGGCCTCACCCTTCAGCGGCGGCAGAGGCGGCACTGCGGCGCGGCCGCGACGGCGGCGCTGGTTTGGGGAGACTCTCTGACCGTCGCCAACGTCGGGGACTGCCGCGGGCTGCTGCTGACGATCTCTCGGGGAGAAAGCGAGGGCGGGGGAGGCGGAGAAGGAGGAGGCGAAGGAGGAGACGGGAGCGGCGGCCGCGACGCGAGCGGGCACACCCGCCGCCGGCGCGCCCCCCCTTGGCACCCGCTCCGCCTCACGCGAGACCACTCCGCCGACGACCCGGCCGAGCGCGCCCGCGTCGAGGCCGAGGGCGGCACCCTGCTCCCTCCCCCCCCGACCACAGGCGGCGGCGGCGGTGGCGGGGGAAAGGGGTGGCGGCTGGGCCCCGTCGGCCTCGCCGTCTCTCGCGCGCTCGGCGACGCCGACGTGCCGGGCTGCTCCGCGGTCCCCTCCGTCTCGTCGCACAAACTCACCCGCTCCTGCGTGGCGCTGGTGCTGATGACCGACGGGGTCACGGAGGCGATGGAGGCGCGGAGAGGGGACACGACGAGCTTCGAGCTCGAGGCGAAGAGGAAGAGGCGGAACGACGAGCGGAAGAGGGCCGAGGAGGAGGCGGCGAGGAACGGGCGCGGCGACCGCGGCCGCGGCCCAGAGGACGGGGGAGAAAGGCTCCCCTCCCCCTCCGACCTGGTCGACGAGGAGATCGCCGCGCTCGTCGCAGACACCGTCAAGGAGGCCGGGATGGCCGCGAGGAGGCTGGTCGTCGAGGCCGTGGAGCACAGGCAGGGGGGGGACAACGCGGCGGCGCTGGTGGCATACCTCTGTCCGGTCGAGAGCCTGGAGCGGGTGTTTTGACTGAAAGTTTGCAGGAAAAAAAACGAAAGAAACGAAGGGAAAGGAAAAGCTCACAACGAAAAGAGAGGAGAGAGCGGCGAAGGACGGCCGACGACTGCTTTTCCTCGATCGAGTCGTGTTCTCTCTCTCGCTCTCTTTCTCTTTCTTTCTCTCTCTCTCTGCTTCTCTCTTCTCCCCGCGACGACGGGACTCGCATCTTCCTCTGCTTCTGTCGAGATCTCGGGAACTGGGATTGAAGAGGAAAAGAACGGGGGCGCAGATCGGAAAAGGGAAGAAAAACAGAGAGGCATCGAACTCTTTCCATCGCCTCGTCGCCTGTTGCTCTCGAGAGCTCCGAGACTCAACTCTTCGAATGGCTTCCTCGCTGGAGCAGGCCGTGGCCACCATCGTCGAGGCGGCCGCGCCCGCGGCCCCTCCGAGCTCCCGCGAGGCCGCGGCGGCGCTGCTGGCGCAGGTACGATGAACAAGGAAGAGAAGATTGAATGTCGGCCCTTTTTTTTGCACGCCGCCGCCGGTCGCCGGGCACAAACAATCTCCCCCCTCCTTTTCCTTCAACCTCGACTTCTCCAAAAAAAAACGCAAAAAAAACGCTCAGCTCAAATCCGGCGACCCGCGCCAGGCGGCCGCGGCCGGGGCCGAGCTCGCCTCCCCGCACAGACCCCTCGAGGCGCAGCACTTCGGCCTGACGCTCCTGACGCACGTCGCGGACTGCCGCTGGGACGAGTTTGACGACGCAGGCAGGGCCGCGCTGGGCGAGCTGGCCTTCTCGCTCCTGTATCCCGCCGCGGGCGCCGCTGGCCCCGCCCGGCCGTGGGCCGCGAGGTCAAAGGCGGCGCTGCTGATGGCGCTGGTGGCCAAGAGGCGCGGCGCCGCGGGGTGGCCCTCGCTGGCGCCGAGGCTGCTGCAGGCGGCAGCGGGAGGGGAGGCCGCCGCGGCCGTCGCCCCCTCTTCCCTCCCTTCCCCTTCGGAGGCGGCGCAGGCGGCGGAGAGCACAGCGACCGTCCTCCGCTTCGTCGCCGAGGACGTCGCCGCCGGGGGCAGCTCCGAGAACGACCTGCTGCTGAACGCGGGCGAGCGGCGGGCGCTGCTGGCCGCGCTTGCCTCGACGCTGCCGGCCGCCCTGTGCTTCCTCCGCTCGTCGCTCGAGAGGCACTCTCCGCCGGCCTCCGCCGCGGCGCGCGCCGCGGGCGATCAAGCCTCCGCCTCGGCCGCAGACGCCGCCCGCAGGGCGGCCCTCGCCGCCGCGCTGGCCTTTGCCGAGTGGGCCCCCCTTGGGGAGCTCGACGCCGCCTCGGGCCTCGTCTCGGCCGCCGGCTCGCTGCTGACCTGCGCCGACGACGACGCGCGGCTCGGCGCCGCCGACTTCCTCCGCGTCGTCGTCGGCCGCAAGCAGGCCCAGGAGGAGCCCGGGCCCTACGCGCGAGCCCTGTCGACGGCGGGAAGCGCCTTGGCGTCGGCGCTCGCGGCGCTCGGGGCCGGCGGCGCCGCGGCCGCGGCGGCGCTCGACGCCGACGGCGACCTCGACGAGTTTGGCCGGCGCCTCGCCGACGCCGCCGCCGCGTTCGGCGCCGGCGGCCACGTCGCCAAGCTCCCCCTCGAGGCCCGCGCGCCGTTCGTGCAGGCGATGCTGTCGCTGTCGTCGCACCCCTACGTGCTGCTGTCGTCGAGGGCGATGGCGATGTGGCCGCCGCTGCTCGCGTCGCTGTGCGGGGGTGGGAGCGGAGCCGGCACCGCGGCAGCGGGCAACGGGCCCCAACACCACACCGCGATCCTCCCTCCGGCGGAGGTCGCGGGTCCCCTGCTCGCCCTGGCGGGGGACGGGCTCGCGGCGGGGTCCCCGGCGACGGCCCCGGGGGCCTCCGACGAGGCGAGCGCCTCCTCCGCCGCCGACGGCGGAAACGGCCCCGTCGTCGAGGTGCCGCACTACTTTGATTCTTTCGCCGACTACCGCGCCTTCCTCCTCGACCACCGCGCGCTGCTCATGCGCATCGTGCGCGCCGCGGCAGGCCTGCTGCCCGAGGTGGCGCTGGCGCAGGCCGCGGGGAGGGCGGCGGCGGCGCTCTCGGCGGCCGGGGTTTCGTTCTCCGACGGCGGCGTGCTGGCCTCGGCCGCCGCTGCCGCTTTGGCCTCTTCGTCCCCGACCCCGCCCGCCTCCCAGCCACCGCCGAGGAATCAGCACGAGGCCGACGCCGCCCTCGACGCAGCCGTCCTCTTCTGCGACGCCGTCGTCGCCTCGGTCTGCGGCGGCGCCGCTGGGACGGGCGGCGGCGGGAATTGGCAGCAGGGGGCGCAGCAGGAGCAGCAGCAGCAGCAGGGGAGTCACCAAGGAGGCCGCTCGGCGCGGCAGCCCTCGCCGACGGCGCCTCCCTGCTCCCCGCACCACCACCCGCCGCCGCCGCCCTCCCCGGCCGCCCTCGCGGCGCTCGAGGCCCTCCTCCGGCTTTTCCTCGCGGCGACGCCTGCGGGCGCGCACGCGCTGTCGGCCGTCTCCCGGGGCCTGGAGGCCCTCGTCCCGTTCGCGGCGCTGCCGGCGGCGTCGCCGCACGCGAGCGCGGGCGGGGGCGCCGCCGCCCCCTCGGCCGCCGCCGCGCCTCCCTCCCTCGACGTCCCCGCGGCGATCGCGGCCAAGGTCCTCGACCTCCTCGACTCGCCCGAGCTCGGCCTCGCGGGAGACGGCAGGGCCCCACCGCCGGCCTCGCCGCCCGCCGGCTGGCGGGACGCCGCGGCCGCGCGGGGGCGCGCGGCGGGCGTCCTGCTCTCCCTCGCCAAGGCCGCCTCGGGCCGCGGGCAGCTCGCGCCGCACCTGCAGGCTCTCGGGGGAAGGCTCCAGGCCTCGTGGGACGCGGGGAGGCTCTGGCCCGGGGAGCGCGCGGTGGCCGCGGACGCGCTCTTGGCGGCCGCGGCCGGCGGCGAGCGGGCGGCGGCGGCGGCGGCGGCGGCGACTCAGCACCAGCTGCAGCAGCAGCAGCAGCAGCCGGCCGCTCCCTCTCCGATCCTCACCGGCGTGCTCGACTGGGCCCTGACGCCCACGCGCGCGGCCTGGCAGGGCGACGCGGCGCTGCGGGCCTCGCTGGAGAGCCCCGAGGCGTTCGTGGCCCGACACATGCCGCTCTCGCCCTGCCCCCCCGCCTCGACCGGGGGCCGGGGGGCAGAAGCCGGCCCCTCCGCCGCCGGCGCCCCCGTCGCCGTCGGCGGCGGGGACGCCCGCTGGTCGCTCTACCACCAGGCCCACGCCCTCGAGCGCGTCGCCAGGCGCTGCGCGCCCCAGCCGGCGCCGGCGGGCTCGACCCCCCAGGCCGTCGCGCGCGCCGCCTCGCGCGCGGCGGCGGACCCGCTCTGGGCCGCCTTCTGCGACCGCGGCGCCCTCAGCTGGGCGCTCGAGCCCGCCCTGAGGGCGACGTGGTGCCTCCACGCCGTCTGGGAGCAGCCCGGGGCCAGGGAGGCGCTGCGGCCGGCGGCGGGCGCGTTCGAGCTGGGCCCGAAGGAGCGGGCGCTGTACCTCAAGCGGACGCTGCGGGCCCCGGCGGCGGCGTCGTCGACGAACCTCGCCGCCGGCGAGGGCGCCGCGACCGACACGCTCGCCGGGACTGGCGTCGCCTCGCTGCGTGCGTGGCTCCGGCAGATGCGCGAGGCTCTGTACCAGGTCCTGGGAACGCTCGCCGCGGTCCCCTCGGGCCTCTACGAGCGCGCGCCGCCCGGCGCCGCCGAGGGCTGGAGGGCGGCGCTGCTGCTCGGCGGCGGCGGCCGCGCCTTCGGCGCGGGGACCGGCCTGCCCGCGCCGGACAACGCGTCGTACCTGCCCGAGCCGCAGCACCTGCGGCTGCTCGAGAGGCACGTGCTCCTCCCCCTGATCAGGGGGTGCCCGCCGCGGCACAGGGGCCAGTGGCTGCTGCCGGCGCTCGCGCCGCTCCTGCAGACGGCGGCGCGCGTGCTCGAGGCGGGGTGGGCCTCGGTCCTCGGTGCCTCGGGCCCCGCTGCCTCGGGGGCCGCTGCCGGCCTCCCCGCCGCCGGCGTCAAGCGCCGCTCTGCTTCTGGCGGCGGCGGCGGCGCTGGAGCGGGCGACGACGAGGACGACGACGTCATCGCGGAGAGGCTGCTGCGCGAGTTCACGCAGGAGCACTCGCTGGTGCTCAAGGCGCTGCTCGACCGGCCGGTGCTGCCGACGGCGGCGGCGGCGGCGGCGGCGCCGCCCCCCTCTGCTCCCGCCTCCGCCTTCGAGCTCGGGGACTGCGTCCTCGACTCCCTGCTGCGCGAGCAGCCCCAGGCCGCGGTCGCGGCGTTCCTGACCGCCTCGGCGATGCTCTTCTGGCCCGACGCCGAGGCCGCGGCGAGGGCGGCCGCCGTCTGCCGCGCCGCCGTCGCCGCGTCGGCGAGGCCCGGGGGCGGCGCAGCCCCGGCGCCGCCCTCCCCCTCCGGCTCCGCCGTCTCCTCGGGGGGCAGCATCGGGGTCTTCGCCGGGGGCTCCGCGGCCTCCGCCGCCCTCCCGCTCCTGCTCGCCCAGGGGCAGCCCCCGTCGCCCCCGCCGCCCCCCGGGTCCGTCGAGGCGACGCTGCGCGAGCTGGCATCGACGAGGATGCTCGAGGGGGCGCTCAGCATGCTCGCGGCCCCCGGCGGGGCCGCGGCGGGGGCCGCCGGGGCGGAGGCCCTGCACCTGGCGCGCGACGTCCTCGTGCTGGAGCTCCCGCGCGCCGCCGCGGGCTCGCTGGCCCCGGCCACGCTGCTGCGCGCGCTGCCGCGGCTCACGGCCGAGAGGCTCGAGGGCTTCGCGGGCAGGCTCGCGTCGACGAGGTCTGACAAGGAGCAGCGAGCGGCGCTGAAGCGCTTGCTGCAGAGCTCGGGCAGCGACGCGATGCAGGCGGCGCTGTCGGACGCGCGGGCGGCGTCGGGGGCCGTGGGCGGCGGCGGCGGCGGCGGAGGGGGCAGCGGCGCCGTCGCGGCGGCGGCGGCGGCGGCGGCCGCGGCGGCGGCGGCTCGGGGAGGAGGGGCCGACGGCAGGAGGGGCCGCGGCCCTCGGGCGCCGAGGCAGGACGAAGGGCAAGGGTTCATCGGGCTCGCGAGTTGAACGGAATGGAAAATGAGAGGCAGCGGCGGCGCACAGAGAGAGAGACAGAGAGGGCTTCATGGCGTGCTTGTTGTTTTCAGTGTTGAGTAAAAAAAAAATGAAAAGAACATTATCAAAACCTCTCTCTCTCTTTTTCCCTTTTTCTCACGCCCCCTTCAACCGATACCTCGCTGCCTTCATCTCTGCCACCCCCGTCTCGGCCTCCGCCCTCGAAGCGGAGAACTTCCGGACCGCCAGGGCTCCCAGAAGCGAAGGGAAGGGCAGCCAGGCGAACAAGCGCGGAGGAGGGAGCTGCGACGAGGACGAGGAGGAGGAGGAGAGAACGAGGGCGAGGGATAGAGTCCACGAGAGGGCGACGAGCAACGCGGCAGCCGAGGAAGCGGCGAGGACCATCCCCCTGCTTCCTCTTCCTTTTCGGAGGAAGCTCGAAGAATCGGCTGCTGCGACCACGCAAGAGCCCGCGAGAGAGACCGCAGCCAAGGCGTCGAGGACCCGCGACAAAGAAGAAGAAGAAGAACCGGAGAAGAGCCGGAGCGCCAACGACTCGCCCCGGGCGACGCGATGCGAAAAAAAGAGACTCAACGCCGCGAGGACGAGAGCCAAGGAAAGAGACTGGACGCGCGCCTGTCGCCTCGAGGACGCCTCGAGCGCTGCTATTTCTTCATCTTGCTGCTCCTCGGTCAGGAGAGGAGGCGAGGAAGAAGCTGGCGAAGAGGCGTGCTTTCGATGAAGCATCGGAGTTTCAACAGAGTTCCATCTCGCCCCGAAAAAAATTGTGCCGCCGGAAGAGACAACAAAAGTTCATTCAGACTTCCGCTTTTGTTGTTTCCCACCTCTCTTCAATGGCGCGCCTCAACAAGCTCCGCGTTGCCGCAGCAGCTGCGGCGACGCTGATCGTGGTCGCGGCCGCAGTGGCCGGCGTGCGCGACATCGCCCCGAGGCCCTCGCCCTCGCCCTCGCCCTCGCCGCCGGCACCGGCGCCGCCGCCGGCGCAAAACCAGAGGCCGCTCATCGGCATCCTCGCGCAGGCCTGCCACAGCTGCCCTGGACGGTGCGTTTGTTTTTTCACTGCGGTGGTTTAGAAAACGTCGGAGCGCATTGTAATGCGCGCTCGGACTTTGGATTCGAAACTGTCGCGCGAGGGGAAACTGCCGTCGAAAGGCTATAAAAAGGTTTTGGAATGGCTAGACTGGCGAGGACGACGACGACGGCGACGGCGCACGTGACGCCTTTCGACAAAGCTCAACCCTGACTCCCTCTACTTGAAAAAACTCTCTCGATTCGAAAACAGCTCCTACGTCGCCGCGGCCTACGTGAAATGGATCGAGGCCGCGGGCGGCCGGGCGGTGCCCATCCGCTTCTACGTGTCAGACGGGGAGCTCAGAAGGCTTTTCGACTCTGTGAACGGCCTGATCCTTCCCGGAGGGCTCACCGACCTCTACCTCGACGACCCCTACGTCGCCGCCGCCACCAAGCTCTATGACTGGGCCGTCGAGTCCAACGAAGCCGGCAGTCCCTTTCCCATCTGGGGCACCTGCCTGGGGCATCAGCTGTTGCAGATCATCGTGACGAGGGCGCACTTTGGCGACATTCTCGTCGAGACCGACGCCGTCGTGAGTTTTTCTTTCTTTTGTTCGCGCTCTTTTTTCCCGCCCCCCTGCTTCGCTTCTCTTCTCTCTCTCTCTTTCCTTGTCTCTCTTTCTCTCACTCACTCACATGCGCCTCATTCTCCTCGAAAAAATCAAAATCGCCCCCCCCGAAACCACACCAAAAGTCCATGCCCGCCCCCCTCGCTTTCACGGAGGCGGGAAAGACCTCCCGCGTCTGGGCCCGCCTGTTCGACGAGCGGCCCCTGCTGGCAGCCAAGCTCTCCGACCCTTCCCTGAACATCACGATCGAGAACCACGAGTTCGGCATGCCCCCGGCGCACTTCTTCGCCGCGGACACGAAATACCCCCAGCTGAAGGAGGAGTTCGAGGTCCTGAACACGGCCGTGGACAGGAAGGGCGTCGAGTACGTCGCGACGATCGAGCACAAGCGGTACCCGTTCTTCGGGGTCCAGGTAGGGAGATTCTCTCTTTCTTTTCTCTTATGCCCCGAGAGGGGAGAGAGAGAGACGTGCGGTGGCGTCGAGAGGCCTCTGTAGAGACCAATTAGCTGTCTCGACGACAGCAGGGAGTGCTCGTGAAGTATTTTCTGGAAAAGAAAAGATGGGTGCTCACTTTCTTTTTCCAAACGAAAAAAAACAAAAAACTTCAACTTCTGCTGCTTCTGCTTCTGCTTCTCCTTCTCCTTCTGCTTCTGCTTCTGCTTCTTCTTCTGCTTCTGCTCCTGGTTCTTGTGCAGTGGCATCCTGAGAAGCCCGCCAGCGGTGAGTTTTTCAATGGAGACGAAAAAGAGGAGAAAAAGAGGTGGAGGTTGAAGCAAAAGGCGATGGTCGTTGCTTTCTTTTCTTCTTCCCTGAACACTCGACCCTCTTCCCCCCCCCAAACCCATACCCAAACCCCAAACGACAGAGTTCTCCGACCCCTCCATCCCCCACGACCACGCCGCGATCTCCGTGGGACACTACCTCGCCGACACGTTCATGGACCACGCCCGCTCGAGCCCGCACAAGCCCGCGAGCATCGAGCAGGAGCTAGCCGACCTGATCTACAACACCAAGCCGGTATTCACCGCGCGCGAAATCGTGATGGAGGCGAGCTACGACGGCCCCGACATCACCTACTTCTTCGACAAGCAGGTTGCCCCTCACGAGAGGGACCCTGAAGAGGGGAAAGGGAAGCAGGAGAGGATGACGGTTTCTTAGAAACAAAACGTTTTTTTTTCATGAGCGGCACGCGCGACGCAACCCTAAAATCAACAACTTTGCCGTTCTCCTGTCAAAATAACCCGTCCCACTCTTTGTCTTCCTTTTTCCTTCGTCTTTGACAGGAAAAAGAATTCCAACCGTGGCAAACAAGAACGAAAAAATCAATGTCGCAATTGAGTTCAGTTTTCCGCTTTACACCTGTGTGCCGAGTTCTGCGGCGAAGGAAAGGGGCGTGGGACGGAAAAGCGAAACGGGAAAAGAAGAAAAGAAAAGGAGAGCCTCCTCTCTGGGTCTCTCTCTCCCTCCGCCCTGCGTCTCTCTCTCTCTCGTCTTTCTCTCTCGCTTTCTCGCCTTCCCCTCTC
>Ga0315283_10003423_pt1 | contig 13533 bp, 18 predicted proteins | sample YL17G09_0_MG_FD_204541 | JGI IMG/M metagenome (GOLD analysis project Ga0315283, IMG submission 204541) | Sediment microbial communities from Yellowstone Lake, YNP, Wyoming, USA - YL17G09_0 | ecosystem: Environmental > Aquatic > Freshwater > Lake > Sediment | place: USA: Wyoming | collected...
TAGACACAGTGGCTGGCACGCCGAATTGCCATGCCCCCACTTTACAAGATTGGTGCTGCCTCTGGCAGCAGGCCTTTTTCCTCCCCGCCCTGCCGGGCGGGGCATCCAAAGGCGATTTTTCGTGAAGTCTCGACACCATTGTCCTCACCGTTCACCCTTCACAATTTTGCGCACCGTAGAATAATGGATGTCCGCATGATTCGCAATCGCCGCCATGCTATAGCCATAGTCCACAGAGGCCTTTCGAATGGTCGCGTCACGTAACAGCTTGTTATCCCGAACAGCCGTGGTCAACAACCTCTTCAAGCTGGGTCGGTGCAACAGGCGCTGGGCACGTGGAATCTCCTTCAAGTCGTGCTTCTCTTCAAGCAACGGCCACATAGTTTTGTCATTTGCGAACAGCCCCTAGAACCTTGAGGCCAAAGCACCTCTATTTTTTATTTGCATGGAGAGACGCAGTGTTGTACGGTACCATATAATTATATGGTATTATGAAATGCCAAAACCAAGTTTTGAATGGGATGAGGAAAAAGACTTCGTCAATCAAAAGAAGCATGGTGTTTCTTTTGAAGAGGCCCAAAACGCCTTTGACGATCCCAAGCGCATCATAATCCGCGATCTCGATCATGAAGAAATTGAGAAGCGGTTTTTCTGCCTCGGATTGGTCAAGGGAAAAGTCATGACCGTGCGGTTTTCCTATAGAAGAAAGCGCATACGAATTTACGGAGCAGGATACTGGAGGCAAGGGAGGAAACGCTATGAGCAAGAAAATCAAATACACCAATGAGCGACTGACCATGGGAGAACGCGTCACGGATTTTCTGCCGCCACCTTCAGCCTTAGTCAAGCGTGAGCCCACCACGAAAGTCACGCTAGAGCTGACACAGAGTAGCCTTGCGTTTTTCAAGAAACAGGCCAAGCATGCACATGTACCCTATCAGCGCATGTTACGTAGTCTGATCGACGCGTACGCAAAACAATACGAAATCGCCGTGTAATAGGAATTGAGTTCGGTGGAATCGGGGTCGGAGTGAGAATTCTGATGAAGGATCCCGTGCAATGGCATAGGCAATTCTTCCCCGGAATTCTTGATCATTTTGAAAATAAAGACTCGCTCGTCAACGCAAATGTAGAATGTTCCTTTCATTCCACCAATATCATATTACAAGATGTGACCCCTCCTAACTCCTCTGACACACAAGAAATAAGGCACGTCCTCATTATCACGGACAATCGCTTGCCGTGCGTTGCCCGGGCGGTCGTGTGAGAGATCGCGCCAGGAAATTCCAGTCGGAGTGGGCGAGCCATGCGCGAAGATCACCTCACCAAAAACCGTGATGTCAAGACTTGACCCCTTCTTGTGCTCCACATCCCCTGCGAGAGATTCGGTGTCGGGGTCTCAATCAAGAGATGATAGTGATTGTCCATCAAGCAATAGGCGTGACACAGCCAGCCATACCGATCGACCACATGGGCAAGTAGGGAGAGGAACTGCGACCGATCGTGGGCATCCACCACAATGTCTTGCCGGGCATTGCCCCGGCTGGTGACATGATAGACGGCCCCGGGGAATTCAAGACGGAGCGGACGTGCCATGGCACGGGAGTCTACCCCTCACCTTGTAGGATTGCAAGACCTGACCCCATTCCCTAACTCGGGATCTTTTCTATGAACTGCCGTGGCCGCCAGACCAACGCGTTGGATTATCGGCGATTCGGAACGGAGAAGCCGTTCGATGTGGAGAGAAACCTGCTCGTAGGCGATCCATCCAAGCGCAGAAATGAGCCCTTTGCTTAACTCCGTGGTCTTCTGCACAACATCGAGCACAGCCTGGATGCGCGACTCGACTCCAGACTCGAACGCCATCACCGAAGCGGCAAAGACCTCGCCGTTCTCTTCATTGCCTAACCCAGCCTTGCACAGTTCCCATCCAGGCTCACCCGCTACGCGCAGACCATCAAGATGCGCTTCCACCCGACCATCCAGCTTTGCCAGATCTTTCAGCGAATAGTGCGGCGCGCTCACAGCATTCGAACGGAGGAGCCATAGAAACGCCGCCTCCTCAGCATGTTGGGACACGATCTCAGTGATAACCATAGACTTCTCTCGACTTGGCATCACCCATCACGTATGATGGGCACATGGCCTAGGAACTACTGACATCTTTCAAAAAAGAGGCTCACATGGAGCGCATCGTCAACCTGCATATTGAAAAACTTCCTGAAGGTCTCTACCTTGCGACATCGAAGGCCATACAGGGTCTCGTGGTGCAAGGGCGTACCATCCAAGAAACCATTGAGATTGCCCGCGATGTCGCCAAAAAGATTTTAGAGGCCAACAAGGAACGCGAAGGAGAACCTCCTCTTCCGCCTGCCCGCGATGAATTCGACTACCCCCTCATCGTCAATGCCTAATGGGACGACTGGCCGGCTTTAGATACCGGGACATCGTCCAACGGCTCAAAGCCCTCGGATTTCAGTTCGACCGTCAGGCTGCCGGCAGTCACGAAATTTGGTTCAACCCTTCCACGCATCGGTACACGACCATTCCCAATCATCCCGGCGACATGCCCGAAGGTACCCTCCGTGCCATTCTGAAACAAGCGGGAATCGCACCAACCAAGTTCCTCGACATCTAGTGGGCTGCCGCCCGTCACTTCACCAAACCAAAATCCGGATAGTCTACGTTCGCGCCGTTTTCGGAGGCCGCCCGCGGGGACGAAGGCTCGCCTCAAGGCCAAGTCGATTCGCCATGCGCCGTACCCAGGCCTCTGTGCCAAAGGGCGTCCCACGGTTTACGCTTCGACGAAGGGACTCGACCTCGGCATCCGTCATCGGCTCGTTCACCCATCGTGCCCACTGGCGCGGCAAGGGCACTGGGAAGGCAACTACCGGCACGCCGCCCTTCGTCTCACGCCCACGAAGACTCGACCACAACCACTCTTCTGCACGATCCACCAATCCCGCCCGCAAGGGATTACGTTCGATATACCGCAACACCGTCACAAGATGATCGTCTTGTTGAATCGGAAATGCTTTGAATCGCCCTTGCCACACATGGCCACCGGACCGATAGTGGCGATGGTACCGGCGCACATGCGCCGTCAACAGCCATTGCATGAACCGACTCAAGTCCCCATCGTGCCGGGGCCAGAGGGCCAGATGAAAATGATTCGGCATCAGGCAGTAGGCCAACACCCGCATCCGCACCCGATCAGCCGCCTCCTGCAAGAGCCGGCAGAACGATGCATAGTCCTCCGGCTTGTGAAACACCTCCCCGCGAGCATTGCCGCGGTTGATGACGTGATAGCTGATTCCCCCGACTGCTGCCCGAGAGGTGCGTGGCATGGCCGCTAATCTAGAGAAACCTAGCCCTCACATCAACAAAATAAAGTAGAATGTCCCCTTTAATTCTCCCCTTTAATTCTCCGGTCATCTATTTCTTGTTTGATACCCCGACGATCTGTCCCCCTAGATACCACTCGCCTGGTCTGAATCGCCCTTCGTTCGCTGTGACCCAGCCTTTCCACTTTGCAATCGCTGCCTGTTGCTGTGTGACCGGCATATCTGTTTCGAAGGGGATGTCGGCACCGTAGCGGATGACCAATTCCTCATAGGCCAGTTGCCGAACTGTTCGAGGCGTCTTCTCGAACGCCATATTTTCCACCAGCGATCCTGGACTAAACGGCACGCCACTTCGGTAACGCAGACCGGATTTGAATCGCTGCTTATTGGCGGTCCACCACTGCTGCCAATCCTCAGTCTTTTGTGACAAGCGAACCACATTCTCCCCGTAGGGCTTCCCATCAGGCCGCAGAACAGGCTGGCCTTTTTTCACCTGTTCCTTCTCGTCCTCGAACAACTCATCCTCATCCATCACTTCGGGGATAAAGACCTTCTCATAGAGTTCCGCGCCGGTCATCACATTGAGCCCCAAGGCCGCAGCCGGAGCCAGCTTTTCTTGTGAAAGATGGGCAAGCAAAACAGGCACAGCCGCCACATCGCCCAGAATTCCCAAGGCGAGCAACTCATCCGGCGTAGGCGTGCTTCGGGCTACACGGCTGAGGAGCAGATTCACCAACGTGCGCGATGCTCCCACTGCCAGCGTAGGCCAGGGTACAGAGCGATCAGCCTCAGTGCCCAGAGACTCCTGAATAAATTGATGATCCCCCAGTCTGAGCAAAGCCAGGATCGCTGCAGATCGAACTGCCCCATCCTCGTGTGCCATCGCCTGCCGCAAGAGAGTCTTTTCACCCCCGCTTCCAATGCGGCCACAGGCCCAAGCTACCCGACCAATGACAGGCGGATGATCGCCTTCGATGATCGTGCTCCACTCGCGGACCTCGCGCATCCGCCGGTACCCGCACCACGTCGCCTGAAGAAAGCGCATGCGCGAATCGTCTGCCGGCAAGACGCGGAGCAACTCCGGCTGCCACTCTGCGGGGCATTCGTATTTCAGCGCGTCTGCCATCGCCTGCAGCTTTTCTGGATCTTCGGGGTCCAACGCCTCTATGGTCTTGCGAAGAAGATCGAATCGCTGTTGCCGACAGAAGACGCTGACCGCAGCGAAGAGTTCGCCAAAATCCCCTTCACTTGCATGTTGCACGCACACTTCAAGCGCCAAATCTTCACCAATCACCAAGGCATCGATGTGGGCTTCAAGCCGCTCGTCCCATTCACCGACAGTGATCCAAGACACTTCTAGGTCATCGAACAAGGTCATTCGTTGGGCATACAAGAATGAAGCTTCTTCGAGATGCTCTTCATACAGTTCCACATAGAAGCGACGCGGCGATCGAGCCACACGGGAGGGCGTAGTGTTTTTCGTTACGACAGCAGAAACAGCCGGTGGTTCCAGAGTCGCTGCCGGAGCAGTAGGCGCGATGGTCAGGGCAATCGTCTGGTCAGAAGTAATGGATTGCTCCACAGAAACCCCTGTTCGAACAGCCGATGAGGCAGACAGAGTGGCCTCATGAATAGACACAACACAGGTCGTATTCCCAGCAAGGATTTCATCGCCTGTCTTGAGCACAGCCTCGGTCACGCGCCGCCCATTCAGGAAGGTCCCGTTGCGGCTATTTAAATCCTTGAGGCGGCAAGCCTGGTCAGCACATTCGAGGGAAAAATGCAGGCTCGAGATCGACTTGTCGAGAGGAAGCACCACGTCAGCCTTTTTGCTCCGCCCGACACGCAAGACTTGATTGTCCGATAGCTGGAGGGTACGCCCTTTCTCAGGGCCGGAGACAATTTCGATAAAGACATTCACGATACAACGGCTGCAGCTGGAACACCTTCCGCAGACACCTGAATCGCCAGGACATCCTGCGGTCCTTGACGCACCACAAGATGCGTACGCCAGATGAGGAAGAGCAGATTCTCGTCGGTATTAATGATCACCGTGTCTAAGTTCGTCGTCAGGTCGTGGTGAACCCCGCCTCGCAACTCCACATGGATTTTTGGAGGAGGGGCACCTGGAAGTTGAAACGCCAATCGTCCGCCTGGTGAGGCGTTTTCGATCAGCACCGGTTCATTACCTTTCAGATAGCCTTGAGCGATCAATCCTGGAGAGGCTGCATTGAAGAACCTGCGATCGAAATCGGTAGGGAGCAACGGCATCCGTTCCTTCATCCACGTCTCGTCATAGGTACCGGCAAGGGCCGCACGTGGTTGCCAATTTGGAGACGTAAACCCAAACCCAGCCGGCGGTGGCGTATCGCCGTATGACTTCAGCGGATGTTTCGGATCTTCCAGATTCGGCAAGCGAATCCCCTCTTCAAAATTCCCCTTCTTTGACCGAAACCCTGTCCCAAGAGGATTGCGCGGTTCAAAGGTATGTTTCTCAGGATCAGAATGGCTACGATCCCATCCCCCGAAGGCTCGTTCGTAGATCAGCGGAATCTTCTCAAATGGTAAAGGGTTCGTCATCATCGTCTTACCAAGCGCTTTCCCCCACACCCGATCCCCCACAACCTTCACGGTTTTCTTAAGCGGACCAACCTGCAGGGAAACCAGCGTCTCCTTGGTCCCCACGCGTGGAGCATGCGCGTGACCTATCAAGACAACATCGGTAGCAGGCTTGGAAAACGCGGTTTCTGGCTCATACTTGTAGCTAGATGCATTGGGATCTCCCCAGTATTCTCCTGCTAGATTCACCGGCGCTTGTTCGCCTGCCAGTACTAATGGTCCTTTGTTGGGAATAGAATACATCGCCTTCACAAGCGGCACAAACAGCGGCCGGCCTTCCTCATCAGCAAGAAAAAGTGTCTCGAAAGTCCAGGGGGTCTTATTGTCTATGGAAGGATGGCCCATGGCAAAATTTACACTGATTTGGAGAACCCAAATCCCGCCAGGTCTAACACAATCAACATAACAGTTCTCCCTAGCTCGAAATATGGCACCGACATCATGTAGTGTTTAATCGGTGTTTCAGCCAAGAGTAGTTGTGACACGCAAGGAACACTCTTCCATTTTGTGGATAATCACTCTCCAGGATTTTTCCAGGAATCTTCGATAGGAGGAGTAAGTCCCAACGGCAGTCGTGCAATGCTGGGAATCATCTCATACTCAGATTCAGTTGGCATTCCCAGTAACTCAGCCAACCGCAGTATCGCAAGCCCATTCATGAAGATTGAGCTTTCCACAATTCGTACTTGTGGATCAAATGAGAAATCCTCCTTCCACCCGTCCACTTCCACCGCACGGTGCGATAAAAGCTCAGGAAAAGACCGAAAAAAATATCCACTGTCATTCTGATAAAGAGCACGGCAAACCGGAAAATACAGATCTCGACCACCACCCGCAAGTACTTCTTCCCAACGATCTAGAATCTGCCCCAAGTCAACATTCGCAGAAGTAGACAAATTCAAAGTAAACATCTGCAAGAAATGATAACGCAAAAAGTCGTCTTCATATTCCAGTGTTGAATTATATTCTCGGGCGGATAAGCTCGCTATCTTAGTAGCAGTCACCATGCATCCAGAAACAAGAGCATCAATAAATGGCAGGCTCAGACTCGCACATTTATAAATAGGCTTCGAACGATGCCCTTGATTCACACGCCGAAGAAAATAATGCCACAAATTGCCGGATTTACATAAATTCACAAAATATCTCGAAGCGCTAGCATTCAAAAGCAAGCCATAAATAGCTAAGGCCCGATAACAATAGGTGGCATTAAAGTAGGCCGAACCACTTGCCTCATTAGCATCACTGCTTTCAATACTAATAAGGGCCTGGGATAAATTATATAAAGCATTCCCATAAGACGTCTTCAACTCTGATGATATCAATAATGCCATTATCTCATCCTGCCAATTAAGAAACCCTGCAGTCTTCTCCCATTCCGATATATTGCGCTCCAGTAATATTGCTTTGTTCCAAAACAGCTTTAAGATCATCCCGTATAATCAAGACTCTCATCATTTGCGGAACTCTGAACAGTTTCGCATTTACTGGGATACGGTCATAATTCAAATAAAGTTTTCTGATCTGCCGAAAAGTTCCAGGCACAATTTTGAATTCGCTCCCCTGACTTCGAGATAAATCGACGCAATCTATGGTGTCTAATACGTTGGCGATATAGCAATCTTGACCGGCAATTCTACCTTTATGGTTATAAAGAGCAAAAGGAAGAAATTCGATTTCTGCCTCTACTTCACTTTCAATAATTTCTTTCAGCTTTGAAGACACTAGACAATAGCCACACAGATTCCTAATCAAATCAGGAACAACAATTCCCGGATATGATCGCCCCATATGAAATTGAACATCGGACGGATACCTATGACCCATTCGCTTCCCTTCACAGATCCTCCATCCCTTCTCTTTCAAACCCTCAGGATTTTCTTCGATACAACAAAAAATGTCGTCCTTCGCCGTGTAAATTATGTAATAATTAAACACAGCTCAACCCTTTCATGAGTTCTTGCTTATTAATGTCCGTAGTCACATTTATCTGGCACTCAGTATTGAAACAATCTTCATTTCACTGCCCGGCTGCTCCTCTCCCGCACAAAAAATATCGTACATGGTATCTTTAGAGAATTGCTCTAACTCATCTTTTACCTTTGGCATATCTTCTTCCTCAAGCGGATAGTGTCCCTCTTCCTCATCATCTTTTGCCCTAGCAAACTCCCCTTTGACTTTATTGAGTTCACTTTGAACGGCAGAATTATAATCCTTATGACTAGTAGGATGTATAAGCATCCTCATAGCCTTACCGACTCTTTCCTCAGCCGGTAAGATTATTATGTTTTCGCCACCATTAATGTTATATCCGCATTGTTGGCACCATATGCACTCAAAAAAATCGAATGTGTGATGGAATGCGGAAATCGGAATGATATGATGCGCTTGGTTTGTGAATGGCCAACGCCCCACCTGATAATTTGATCCTGTTGTCAAATGCCATGCCGTCAGCCTATGTCGTGGGTCGCGGTGATTGCTACTTTTGTGACCAAAATATGGTGGCGCTGGCCCGAAGATGAGATTAAGCCTGTTAATTTCACCCTGCGTGGTAAAGTCTTTATTATAATAATCCTTCCAATTACTTTTTGCATAATTGTAACCGTTCTTTCTGTGATTATGTGCATCTTTTCCACACCGTATAACGCATCCATTTTCGTGCCGTTTGTCAAACTCTCGAATAAGCTCTGTGTGGGTCTTTGATTTGCTCTTTTCTTTCCCCATAAATATCCCCCCACTTAAGTAACAGCAGAGAGAATTAAGGCACTTTTGTTTCCATCATCCGATGATAGCCAAACGAGAATATCTCTGCTTGTCGCATAACCCCTGACCAAACCTCTCACACCAAAGCATATGGCCATAGCCCCAGTCGCAGCTCCAGTTTCACCAAACGAAAATGGAGGGAACCATTGTTGTAAATCAGTTGGGAAGCCAATAGCTCTCATCCGCAGAAGCGCATTTCCATAATCCTGAGCACGATAGCTATCTCCATTCAAATTTCCAATAACCAAACGCAAATCATGCGACCGTTCCTCGACACCAGCATAGGATGCTGCAATTGCACTATAGAGTGCCTTTCCTGTAGGACTTTCGTCGGATAAACGATGAAAGGGTTCATTCGCAAACGCTGGAGAGCGAATTATCGATTCCATAGCGGCCTTTCGTGACCGTGCTGCGTCAAACTTCTCCAAAAGAATAAACGCTGCTCCTTCCCCTGGAAAAAATCCCTCAGCATTATCGACGGAGTGAATTAGGCCGAGCTTATATAGCCGTTCAATCGATTGATCCTCGACCAAGGAATCAATCCCTCCAACAATACATCGTTCCACCATGCCTTTTTGTAACAGCCCCATGGCCTGGATTAGTGCTTCCACAAATCGAGCATCCCCACCAAAGGAATAGTAATGAGATCGGGAAGATATCGAGATATGATTTTGTTCGAGTATTCGAGAAATAAGATGGCTCTGGATCTCAGCTTGGGATCGTTCTTTCTCTTCGTTAAACTCTTGATTTAAGAGTTGAGTATCTTCAACCCCAAAAGATGAATTGGCAAGCATCTCTTCATGTTCACGTTTGAAATATTGGTCATCATAATAATTATCGCTAAGATGAAGAAAGATTGCGGTGTTCAACAAGTGTTCTTCATGGAGGTTCGAATACTCTAACAGATCACGAAGTGCTATAGCGCCAAGACGTATCAATCGCCCAAGGCCTTCGAAACCCTCTACAATCCCTTTAATGACATGCCCTTTGACAGGCACCATTTCGCCTGATCCTTCGTCAAGAGCCGAAAATTTCATCTCGGTTATGCGAGTAATACCTCCGCGCGCAGCAGCACAGCTGGTAATTACATCGCAGCCAAGTGAAGAGACCATTCCCAACCCAGTAACAACAACTCCATGAGCCATATTATGCCATTTCTTGATACCAATGTTTATGAATCCATCGGTTTGTTACAAGTGACACATACAGGCTTTTCATCTACTGGAACATTAACGACAGGGCCCTGTAAGAGAGGAAATGGCGGTGTATTCTTGTCATTGTGCAACATGGGATCAAAAGCACGAGCGACTCCCTTTCCTTCGAACTTCACATCAGCTGAAACATTCACAAATTCGGCTTTTCCTTTGATTTTATTTGATGCTACACCGCCACCTGCGCTTCCGGCTTCATCCCCTGTACTCATGCTGAAATTTGAATCCTTCACACAAGTTGGATTCCCATCGCACTTCACCTTGGAAGTCCCCTTGGCAGTATCCGATGACTTTGCGATGTTCGGATAAGGAATAGGAATGGGACCAGCTGGAGATGGAGTTTTGCAGACGTCAGGAAATGCGATAGTTATACCGCCGCTATCTGCGTGAACGACGGATAGGTTGTTGACGCCGACTGTAACACCCATAAAGACTACTTACCCCTTTGCCCTAAATTAAATGAAATGCTTGTCCGGTTGTCTCCGGACAGAGTAATCCTCTGTTAGATTGATGGCCTTTGGTGAAGCTGATGCCAGGCAATGTTTGGAATACCGCCATTGAAGTCTGCCGTCGGGTGGCTCTCCGGAGACAACCGGACAAGCATTTTAAATGATAATTCTCTCAATGGCTCCACTAACTTCTTGATAGTGCGCATATGAGGGGGTAGTCCCTTTGGGGGAGGGGGCTGTCCGCCCTCATATCCTGAAGAGGTTGGGTTCAAATCGCCTCCACGAATAAAAAATCTCAATTAATTGCGACGGAGGCTCCCTTAATTTTGTTGGTTCTCGATGCGCGGCTCACGATCTCAGTACCTTTGAGAATGATCTTGCCACCTTTTTTAATAACAATGGATCCTTCTCCGCAACAAAGCATTATCTCCTCTTGCGCATTGAGAACTAGTTTTTTCCCGTCAATGAATATATCTTTTGGTTCACTCACTTGCAGCGAAACTGCCTGGGATGATCTCCCCTGACCCACAGTGTTATAAATAGGGCCAATGATAATGGGCAATTGAGGATTCCCATTTTCAAAAATAAGAAGGATGGGAAGATTGTCTCTTCTTAACTGAGGAACAAGGGATCGAGCAGGAATCGGACCAAGCATATTCCCTGGGTAGTCAACAAAGGCTTCACCCTTTTCATTCACATACGTAAGACTTCCAACACAGAGGCCTTTAGTTTCTGAGGACTCTGTCTTGGTCAGTTCCAATATCCGAGTGAGGACATCTTCTGTATTAGTTCTGCTTGACGTTACTACCTTTGACGATAACATCTCCGCTCCCCTTGATTTGAATCTTTTTACCCTTAATCTCTATGTCACCGTTCTTCTTCATAGTGATTTCAGCATCACCCGTTTTGAAAACAATCTGATCTTCACCAACCAATTGTATTTTCTTTGCATTCAGAACATATTCCTTCGTAACTTGTTCCGTGCGTTTTCCACCAACATCTTCTTTTAAATCTTCTGTAATAGTGATAGTTCGACTTTTCCCCACCGTCTCTGTTAGGTTTTTAGTAGTACTAAGACTTTTATTGCCGCTTATCGTTTCTGATTTATTTCCACCAATGGCCTCGGACTTATTTCCTCCAACAACTTCAGCACTAAATGCGCCGACTTCTTCAGTTTTTGACCCAACCACAGTTTCATTCATAGCAGCGCCAACACTAACTTGATACGCTGCACCGATCGTCAATGCTTTTGCGAGAGCTATCGTTTCTACTGACGCTAGGTGGATACTCTCGGTTTTATTCCCATCCACCTGAAGACTCATATTGCCTCCAATAGTCTCAGTATGATTGGCCCCAACATGGATAGTTTTGTTTGACCCGATGTCTTCGCTCTGGTCAACTCCAACTTTTTTTGTTCGGTTATTTTCCACCTCGAGTTTCTCATCATGCCCGATGGTTTGGCCCTTATCGTTCTCGATCAGAATATTCCAATCTTTCTGCCCATGCAGATAGACTTCCTCCGATCCCTTCTTATCCTCAAACCTCCACTCGTTGGAACCCCCGCCACCTTTGGAGCTATTGGACTTGATCCCGCTTTGTGTCTGGTTGGCCGGTAAGGCATAGGGTACCGTTTGCTCGGCGTTGTAGACGCGTCCGGTGATGATGGGCTGGTCGGGATCGCCTTCGAGAAATTCCACGATGACTTCCTGGCCGATGCGCGGAATAAACATGGCGCCCCAGTTTTTCCCTGCCCAGTTCTGCGAGACCCGCACCCAGCAGGAACTGCTCTCGTTCATTTTTCCATACCGATCCCAGTGGAACTGGACCTTCACCCGGCCATATTTATCCGTCCAAATCTCTTCGCCGGATTTCCCAACGACCACCGCCGTCTGAGGGCCCTGGACCATCGGCTTCGGCGTCACTTGAGGCGAGCGGAAGGGCCGCTTTGCGGGGATGCAGGTAAAGGAGTTGGAGTAGTCGTCTTCGTTTCCGCCACCCGCCGCGCCGGTTGTGTAGGTGTTCCCCACCGATGCGACGTGCTGGACCTGCGTTAAAACATAATCCCCGTTCACATCCTTCCGGACATAATCCTGCAAGGTAAACTTATAGCCAGTCGTGAACACACGCGCCGTGCCAGAGCCACTCAGCACCTTGTACTGCGCCTCTTCTTCCTGCATTCGAATTTTGGCGATGCCATCGCCCTCAGCTTTTTTCCCATATTCACCAGGATAATCGTAGATCTCGTATTTGCTATTCCCCCCGACTTCGATCTGGGTCTTGACCTCGGCCCGTAAGCTCGTGCTCGGTGTCTCGAAGTTGTAGTCGGTGACGGCATATTTGCCGAACCGGAACGTCTCTTCCCACTGGAGGCTGGTAATCACGTCCTCATCCAGGTTGTCACTTCCATGCGGATTCCATGAGACTTTCGGTTGCTCTGGACAGGGCTGATGAGCGGACAGGTCGTCTGATAAGACCAGGGTATGTTTCTTTTCTTCATGCTCAAAGAAGTAGAAGATGCCGTACTGTTCCATGAGACGGGAGACGAAATTAAAATCCGTTTCGCGATACTGGACGCAATAATCCCGCGGCTCGTAGGTCGCCTTTAACACCGTCTTGATGTCGGTCACCCCGTTCTCTTTCAAGATCTCTTGAATGATCTCCGGCACCTTTTTACTCTGAAAGATCCGGCAATCCGCCGTGCGTGTGAGAAACCAGAGGGCCGGCACCATCGTCGCGCGATAGTTCGCCAGGCCGACATCGCTCCCCGTCTGCATGAACCGGCTGATGATCCCATGGAAAAACCGCTCCTTCTCCTTCCCCAATCGCACCCGAATCGTCACCTTCTGGCCGATGATGTCCTCGAATTTGATCTCAGGATCGGTAGACAGCAGATCCAGCTCGAAACTGAAGAGCCGGGAGATTGATTCGTGTCCGGTGAAGCCTCGCAGCAAGAGGACATCCGGCCCCAATGGGGTGTCGATCGCGATCAGTCGATTTTCTTGAGTGAGCGCCATAGGGTTCTCCGGTCTTCGTCCCGCCTGTCTTACTCAGTAGGCTGACCTACTGTACGACTGAGCAAACACCATGCCGTCGTATGAGCCGGCCGCGCCATCTCCAAATCACAGAATTCACGGACATCGCGACACT
>Ga0315283_10003424_pt1 | contig 13530 bp, 8 predicted proteins | sample YL17G09_0_MG_FD_204541 | JGI IMG/M metagenome (GOLD analysis project Ga0315283, IMG submission 204541) | Sediment microbial communities from Yellowstone Lake, YNP, Wyoming, USA - YL17G09_0 | ecosystem: Environmental > Aquatic > Freshwater > Lake > Sediment | place: USA: Wyoming | collected...
CCGTCCCTTCCCCCTGGGAGGACCAGGGGTACCCGGGATATGACGGCTATGGATGGTACCGGAAACACTTCCCGGCGAAGCCCGAATGGAAAGATAAAGTCCTCTCTGTCAACCTCGGCACCATCGATGATGTCGATGAAGTATACGTCAACGGTCACTTTATCGCTTTTTCGGGGCTATTCCCCCCCCACTATGTAACCAACTATTCTTCGACGCGTGAGTACCCTCTGCCGCAATGGTGCCTCAACTACGGCGGTGACAACGTCATCGCCGTCCGCGTCTATGACAATGAGCAGGCGGGGGGTATCACCGGCGGGAGGGTTGGCATCTATGCAGAGCGAGATCCGCTCCTTCCGGCCCAGTCACTCGCGGGGAACTGGAAAATAAGAACCGGCGACGATTTCTCCTGGAAGGAGGGGGGGTACGACGATAGCGGTTGGCGCTCGATCCCTGTGCCGGCGTACTGGGAGACCCAGGGAATGAAGGGCTATGACGGGTTCGCCTGGTATCGCTTCGACTTCCGTCCCTCCCCGGTCCTCGAAGGCAAGAAGCTCATACTCCTGCTGGGGAAGATCGACGATCTCGATGAGACGTATCTGAACGGAGAAAGGATAGGCCGGACAGGAACGATGTACTCCAAATCCGACCGTATAAGCGCCGACAATGAGTACCTTGACCTGCGTGCCTACACCATTCCTCCGGGGACGCTGAAAGCCGGCGAGGACAATGTCATCGCCGTGCGGGTGTTCGATAAGATGCTGCACGGGGGGATCTATGATGGGCCGGTCGGCATCATCACCCGTGACGATTATCTTCTCTGGAAAGCACACCATAAATCGCGCAAATCCCCCTGGAACTTCTTCCAAGACTGGTCGTGGTGACTATCGATTGATGGATGAAGAGCTCCTGACGCATCTTTTGACTCTCTCCGCTCGTATAAAGGTACACATCCGTCTGGCCCTGGTGTCCATCCCGACCCGGGCTTCCACACCACCAACATCGTATGGAGCACCGATGAAAATTGTCCACGGCAGGCGCCTCGGCGCTTTCGCGCTGGCGTTCACGTTGGGCTGTGGCATCCTTGCCGCCCAGCAAAGCTCTCCTCCTTCCCCAGTCCCCCGTGGTCTTGACCCGAAAAACCTCGACCGCACGGTCAACCCGACGAACGATTTCTACAGATTTGCCAACGGCGGTTGGCTGGCAGCCAATCCCATCCCGCCGGAATATGCCCGGTGGGGGAGCTTCAACGAGCTCATTGAAAAGAACCTCCGCGATCAGAGAGAGATCCTCAACGAAGACGCCGCGATGACCGACGCACCGAAGGGGAGTCCGACGCAGAAAATCGGCGATTTCTACGCGAGTGCCATGGATTCGGCCGCCGTTGAGAAGGAGGGACTGACGCCCCTGGCAGGGGAGTTCGACCGGATCGAGGCGATCACGTCCTCTTCGGGCCTTGCCGCGGCGCTTGCGCACCTGCACGTCAGGTTGGCCAACCCACTCTTCCAGTTCGGCTCCTATCAGGATGCCAAGAGCACGACCGACGTGATCGCCCAGTTGCAACAGGGGGGACTCGGCCTTCCCGACCGCGACTACTACACCAAGGAGGATGACCGGTCGATCGAGATTCGCAGGGAATATCTCTCCCATGTCCAGACGATGTTCCAGCTCCTCGGCGACGCCCCGGCGGCGGCGGAAGCGAACGCGAAGACAGTGATGAGCATCGAAACACGCCTCGCGAAGGCATCGATGACGCTCGTGCAGCAACGTGACCCGAACGCGACCTACAACAAGATGAGTCTTGAGGAATTAAGCGGCCGTGCCGCCGGCCTCGACTGGAAGGGGTACTTTGCGGCCATAGGCAAGGCGACGCCAGGACCGATTAACGTCGGCCAGCCGGAGTTTTTCAGGGAAGTCGGAAAGATGGTGCAGGAGGTTCCACTCGCCGACTGGAAGACATATCTCCGCTGGAACGTTGTCAGTGCCGCGGCGCCGTGGCTTGGCGCCGCGTTCGTCGCGGAGAACTTCCGGTTCAACGGCGGGATCCTCACCGGAGCCAAGGAGATCCAGCCCCGCTGGAAACGCGCGCTGAATCTGACCGATGGCGTTCTGGGAGAGCTCCTCGGCGTTGAATACGTGAAGCGACATTTCAGTCCACAGGCGAAAGTCCGTGCAAAAGAGATGGTTGAAAAACTCCGCACCGCGTTCCGCGAACGGATCATGACCCGCGACTGGATGAGCGATGCAACAAAGGCGAAGGCGCTCGCGAAGCTGGATTCCTTCAAGGTAAAGATCGGCTATCCGGACAAGTGGAAGGATTATTCCTCACTCACTATCGATCGCGGCTCCGTGATCGCCAACCTGACGCGGGCGAGCGCGTTTGAATTCAACCGTCAGCTCGATGACATCGGAAAACCCGTGGACCGGACGAGATGGGGAATGACCCCACCGACCGTGAACGCCTACTACAATCCCCTCATGAACGAAATTGTGTTTCCGGCGGGGATTCTGCAGCCGCCGTTCTTCGATCCGGACGCGGACGACGCCGTGAACTACGGAGGCATGGGGGCGGTCATCGGGCACGAGATGACCCATGGGTTCGATGACCAGGGAAGCCAGTTTGACGCCAACGGGAACCTGAAAGACTGGTGGACGCCGGATGACAAGAGCGCGTTCACTTCCCGTGCGGGGCGCGTGCAGGATCAGTTCGACGGGTTTATTGGCATTGACACCATCCATGTCAACGGCAAGCTGACCCTTGGCGAAAACATCGCGGATCTGGGGGGGCTCACGATCGCGTTTGCTGCCCTGAGCAAGGCCCAGGGGGGGAAACCACCTGTACCGGCAATCGATGGTTTCACGCCTGCCCAGAGGTTTTTCCTGGCATGGGCGCAGATCTGGCGCGCCAACTACCGGCCCGAGGAAATTCGCCGCCGGCTGAACCTTGACCCTCACGCGCTCAGCAGCTTCAGGGTGAACGGCCCCCTTGCGAATATGACCGAGTACGATGAGGCGTTCGGCGCAAAGCCGGGGGACCCCATGGTCCGTCCGGCGAATCTGCGGGCCATCATCTGGTGATGCACGGGGAAGGCCTGCACCGGCGGTCGTCGACAGGGAGGAAGGGACGTCTATGCTATTTCTTCCTCCCGGTTGATTTTCTTCACTCCTCTCCGTAGTATGGAGTTCATCAGGGCCGACGTCGGCCGCATTCTCCCCCAGAAGACTATCAAATGCCCAGCAACTATTTTGACCCGTTAAGAGAGTCCCTGCGGAATCGTGGATTCAGGACACAGGCGCTGGTGACCCTCCTGGTGTTCGTCCCTGTCGTCTTCGGCCTGACACGGTTTCTCCAGACCATCGAGCAGCGGCAGGGAGTTCTCTTCGCGGATCCGGTGATCACCCTGTTCCCTGCGATCAACCTGACCTGGCTCATCTTCTGCGTCATCTACGTGGGACTCATCTCCGCCGTCGTCGTCCTGGTGCGGCACCCGCAGCATCTCCTGTTCGCACTGCAAACGTACACCCTGCTCGTGATTGTCCGCATGGTAGCGATGTTCCTCCTGCCGCTCGACCCGCCTGCCGGCATGATCGAGCTCAGGGACCCCTTTGTCGAATTCTTCGGCACGGGGCAAACACTCTCGCGGGACCTCTTCTTTTCGGGACACACGGCGACCCTCTTTCTGGTCGCTCTCGTTGTCCCCGGCCGTCCCATGAAGATCATCTACATGGTCTGCACGCTCGCGGTCGCCCTCAGCGTCCTTCTCCAGCACGTGCACTATACGATCGACGTGTTTGCCGCCCTCTTCTTTACTTATGGATGCTACCACATGATCTACGCCATACGTGCGATCTTTGTGCGCACCCCGGGCTCGGGGTACATCCCGTGAGGATGGTAGGCGTGCTGGCTTCCGGGGACCTGAGAACATGAAGAGAGCACTGAACCGGTTTTTCTGGGCGATCCTCATTGTCGCCGTCGCGGGCTATGGCGGTCTTCTCTGGTGGTTCGGGGAGCATCAGAGCGAGCTGGTGTACCAGCCGGAACGCGGCTCCCGGTTGATTCCCGACAGTCTCGGCCTTTTTCCGCAGGAGGTCAACGTCACGTCCGCGGACGGGACTCTGCTTGTCGGCCGCATCTATCGGGGCATGCGCCCCGACTCCACCGCGACCTGGGTGCTCTACTTCCACGGCAACGCCGGGAACGCATCCGCCCGTTTCATGTTCCACGCCCAGCTCGTCAGGCTGGGTGCCAGCGTTCTTGTTGCAGAGTACCGCGGGTACGGCCCGAGCAGTGGGAGTCCGGATGAATCGGGGCTCTATAAGGACGCAGACGCCTTTTATGCCTACGCCCGCACGACCCTCGGCATACCGCCAGGGCGACTAGTGATCTACGGACATTCGCTCGGATCCGGAGTTGCGATCGATCTCGCCTCCCGGGTCCCGGCTGCAGGGCTGATCGTGGAGGGGGCGTTCACGTCTGTGGTCGACAGGGGTCAGGAGCTTTACCCGTACCTTCCCGTCGCATGGTTGGCGACGAACCGGTTTGACTCGCTGGAGAAGATTCCCCGCGTGAGGATGTCGAAGCTTTTCATCCATGCCATCGATGACAGGGTCATTCCCATTGCACACGGGCGGAGGCTTTTCGATGCCGCCGCGCCTCCCAAATTCTTCCTCGAGGTCCGCGGGGGACATGATTTCGCCTATAGCGTCGACCGGCACATATTCCTCACCGGTCTCGGCGCTTTTCTGGAGCGCGCACGCCGGCCCGATCAGTTCTGAAGGTTGCAGAAGAGCCGGAATTTCATTTAATTGACTCTCTGTATCGCCGTTACCGTTTTTTCCCTACGGGAGCAGATTTCATGCCTGACAACGCAATCCCGTCCCCCGCGCCGGCACGGGCGAAGAAACGACCCAAGGAGCTCGCGGTTGTAAACCAGGCCGGCTGTACGGGGTGCGAGGTCTGCATCGAGTTCTGTCCGGTGGACTGCATCCTGACGGTTCCCGGACCGGAGTACGATCAGCATAAGAAGCTGGTGGAGATCGATCTCGATATCTGCATCGGTTGCAAACTCTGCGTCAAGTACTGTCCTTGGGAGACGATCGAGATGGTCCCGAGCGGTGAATCGCTGCAGGTGGCGGCGGAATGGACACAGCGTTCGGTTCTCCCCCATGCAGACTGGATAGTCAACGCCCATGGTGTCGAAATCGTCCAGGAGGGTCCCCTCCCGCTTCCTGGCACGAAGCCCGTCTGAAGGGTGTTAAATCTCACGGGATCCGGGAAGACACCTGCAGAATCCCTTTGACTCACGAAAGGCCCGGACGATGTCCGGGCCTTTTCTCATGCGCTGACTTCGCTGCGCCTCACCGGTTCCCTCTCCGCTCTGCACGCTCGAGGGTGTCACCGGGTGTTAACGGTTGAGCCGGATGTCATCCAGATAGAAGGTAACCGACTTTCCCCCGTCAGCGAATCCGACCGCAAGGAACGAGGTTGTCCCCGCAAGCGATGATATCGGTATCGTCTGCTGGACCCAGGTGTTCGCGGGGATGTTCGGCACCGTCACCGTCTTGATATTGCTCCCTGAACTGTTGAGACACGACACCACCAGGCCGCTGACGCCGGCCGTCCCGCCATTGATCCAGAAGCTCAACGCGGTGTAGTTCGCCGGATTGAACGTGGGGAACGTCCCCCATGTCCCCTTGCTGAACTGCAGTGACGCCCAGGGCGCGTGAACAACCTTCAGCGAGCGGGTGCCGCTCTTGACCGGACTGGTGTTCGTCGGCGTAAGTGTCACCGACCATGAGCGTATGGTGTTCCAGCCGTTTTGATAGGCGTCATCGTAGATCGCTTCGAACGGCGGGGGAGGGACCGCCACCGTGACGGTCACCGTTGAGGTGGCCGTGCCCTGTGAATTGGTCACCGTGAGTACGTACGTCGTCGTCACGGCGTCCGTGACAAGGAGGGAATCAATCAACCCCACGGTTCCTATCCCCTGATTGAGGCTGGCCGTCGAAGCGTTCTGTGACGACCATCGGAGCATCACCTGGCCACCGCCGACGGGGAGGCTGACCGGCGTTGCGCTCAGAGTCGCCGTGGGGGGGGGTGGGACTGCGACGTTGACGGTCAGAGGATACTGTTTGGTTCCACCTGGACCCGTCAGCGTCAGCGTGTAGGTTGTGGTTGCGAGGAGAGTGAGGAGCGTTGAATCGCTCAGGCCAACCGTGCCGATCCCCTGGTTGATGGATGCGTTTGTCGCATTCTGCGATGACCACGCGAGCATCACCTGTCCGCCCCCCACGGGAAGGCCGGGAGGTGTCGATGTAAATGTCCCCGCCGGAGGGGTTGGGGGAGCAACGGTGACCGTGACCGAATACTCCTGACGTCCGCCGGGTCCGCTCAGGCTCAGCGCATAGGTGGTTGTCGTCGTCACCGTAACGAACGTTGAATCGTTCGGTCCGACGGCTCCGATCCCCTGGTTGATCGTGTCGGCGGTCGCGTCTTGTGATGTCCATTGGAGTTTCACCTGACCGCCGCCGTAAGGGAGGTTCGATGGTGTGGCCTTGAATGTCCCCGTCGGCTTCGGGGGCGTTGCGACCGTCACAGTGACCTGATACTGCTGGGTTCCTCCCGGTCCGGTGATGGTGAGCGTATGCGTCGTTGTCGTCGTATCCGTGACGACGGTCGAATCATTGAGTCCGACAGGACCGATCCCCGTGATCGAGTCGCTTGTCGCGTTCTGGGATGTCCATGCAAGCTTCACCTGGCCTCCCCCGTACGGCAGGGTTGCCGGCGTTGCGGTGAATGTCCCGGTCGGCTTCGGGGGCGTCGCGACTCCCACCGTGAGTGTATACTGCTGGCTCCCGCTGATACCGGCGAGCGTCAGGACATAGGTCGTTGTTGCAGCGAGACTGACAGTCGTCGACCCGTTCAGGGGGACGGACCCAATGCCCTGACTGATGGATGCCGACGTGTCGTTCTGCGACGTCCAGCTCAGCGTTGTCTCTCCGCCGCCGATCGGGAGCGAGGAGGGGGTGGCGCTGAACGTCCCCGATGGCCGGGGAATGGCGGGTCCGCCGCCAGGGAGAGGGAACGTGCTCGTTGCTGCATCGGCCACAAAGACCCAGTCTCCGGTCGCCGGCGGTGTGAAGGAGAGGGAGCCTTTGGGGAATGTACCAAGGCTCGTCACCGCGCCGCTGGAGGGATTGTACCAGTAGCAGGTGACCGAGCTGCCCGAGAGGCGGGCGAGGGTCAGCGTGATCGCTCTCCTGGTCGGCAGGTACGCGACGATCGAAGAACTGTCGCTCGTCCAGCAGGCTGTGGCGTACGACGTGGAGGAGCTGCGTCCGGCCGTGATGATGGTGTTGTTGAAATCCGGAACGAGCTTGTACCAGTACCGCGAGTTGAACAGAAGCGTCAGATATTTCATGCTTGTCGAGCCGGCACTGCTAAGCGCCGTTTGCCATCCGCTATCAAAGAGCCAGATGGGTCTGTTGCCAAAGAGTTCGCCGCACGCCCCGGTAAGTATGCTCCAGTAGGCCTGAGCGCGCAGGGATTGCGCCGTGGAATTGTTCTCCCCCTCGTACGCCGACTCGATCAGAAAATAAGGCATCGTGGGGACGTACTGATACGCAGTCTTGCCTTCCGTGTAGATCGTCTTGCTGTAGGAGTACACATCGTTCAGGTTAAGCCAGTTTGCGCCGCTCCACGGGGTGACCGCAAACTGCGAGGCGTTGTTGTGCGCTGTAAAGATATGGTTCGGGTCATATGCGCGGATCGAATCGACGACGGTCTGGACCTTCGCCTTGACCGCGGTCGGGTCGGTATCCCCACCAATGCACCAGATGATATTCGGGAACCTCGCGTAGCGTTTTCCGAGGAAGCTCCCCCATGCGCCGAGTTCCACCGTTGTTGCTGCCGTGACTTCCGCACACCATCCCTGGTTGCCGCACGCATATCCCAGATAGAGCGGATCGAGAAGGACGATGATTCCATAGGAGGCCGCCATGGAGATCACGCTGTCGGCGTATTGAAAGTAGGCCGGGTTCGGGGTGGCAAAGGGTCTCCCCGCAAAGGGGGCGACCCCGTAGATGTTGGCGGGGGCGTTCGAAGAAAACAGATGCTCGATGAGATTGACCAGGACGAGATTGAAGCCCAGCTGCGATCTGTTCTGGAGATAGGTGTTTGCGTCCGCGGCGCTGAGTTGTGCGATGAGCGACCATGCCGCTTCGCCGGAGAGGAAGACGGGGTTCCCAAACTGGTCGACGAGGTAGCGCATGCCGTAGTCGACTCTGAGCGGGGAGAGAGAGGATGGAAATGACACTCCTGAGGGGAGAGCTTGTTTGGCGCTGACTGGCCCGGTGCGAATATCGGGGGCCAGGAGATCATTCATGCACTGGAAGGAAACGAGAGCCAGCACCAACGACACGAGCGGCAGGAAGGACTTCATGGGGGATTTCCTTGCGCTGTGATTTGGAACACAAGATTATATTTTCGGCTGTGACAGTATAGACCAATAGTCGCGAAGTTACAAGGGGAAACCGCAGAATAATCTATTGGTTGGGGGGGATAGGCTACGTGCTCGTGCGCCAGGGGCATCCGAATTCATCCGGCGGGGGGAATATGATGGGGCTTCGAGTAACCCTTATCTTCGCGCAACTCGTACAGCGGTGGGGACAGGAGATAATCTTCCCGCCTGTATGAGCGATCGGCAGTCGGACGATTGCTGGCCGCGGAGGGCTATGCGTATTCCCTTATTGCACACGGAAACCTGAACACGGGTTCATCTGACGGAGCCAGAACGGATCCTCTCAGGGTTTGCATCAACCAGCTCAATTTTGATGGCTCGTGACTCGCCGGCGGGATTCATTTCTATCGTCTGCAGGCACGCTTGGTTTTTTCCATTGAATTCCTCTCCCGGATTCCGTACATTAGAAACCTGATACTCTGACCGATTCGGGGAGTCAGGCTATCCCCCCCCTCGATGGAGAGATTGTTCCGGGCGGCCGGACACGGAAATCCCGAACAGGGGAGGAACATCTGCTGAAGTAGCTCAGCGGTAGAGCAGCGGTTTCGTAAACCGCAGGTCGTGGGTTCAAATCCCACCTTCAGCTCCAGAATCGCCAGTTTCGGCCCCCTCCCGTAGTCCGCGCACCGTAGAACACACGTCTGAGTGCGCAGTGAAGCGTGCACATCTCACCTTTCTATCCCCACCGGGACGGCTTCCACAATGAAGTTGCCAGCGTTGGCATTGCCTCGCTTCGCCATGGACTTTGGCAAGAGTGACCCCGTTCCTAGGCCGGGAAGGCACGAACATTGAGATACCCGCCCTTTTGTCCAATTTGTGTTCCGGGAATTGGATGAGCCTCATCGGTGTTACTATTGGGAGATAGTAGTCGAACGGCTGTCCCGGGAGATGCCCTGGCCGCTGATGTCTTCAATCGTTTTGTGAGGCGATCTTATGACCCGATTCCTCTGTGCCGCAGCAATGGCGCTTGTTGTCTCCACCGCGTGGGCACAGAAGTCAGATTTGTCGTATGCGAACGTGACCCCGGCTGAAGTCGAGGCTTTGCTCGGAAAAGACACAACGATCATCCTTCTCGACGTTCGGACTCCGGCAGAGTTCGAAAGCGAAACAGGACATTTGCGATGCGCAATTCTGATTCCCATCCTGGAACTTGACCAGAGGTCGGCGGAATTAGAGAAGTTCAACGGCCGGACGATCATCGCCTATTGCAGGAGCGGAGTTCGAAGCGCCAAAGCCGCCGGGATGCTTAAGGCAAAGGGCTTTCGCATTGAGAATATGACCGGGGGGATTTCCCAATGGAACACGGAGAACAGGCCGGTCGTCAGGGAGCAACCCGTGCCGAAGCGCTGATCGGATCCCATGCTGTCCATCTCTTATGTGGTGGCGAAGCTACCGCGATCTCTCTCTTTTGCACACCCGGTTGGCCAAATCGACAGGTACAGAAAATCTCCGCATCGGCGCCGAACGGATCAACGTGCCGACAGAGCTCCCCGATGAGTGGCGTGGAGTCATCCCGGCCATCCCCCTGCCTCACATTCACATGTCGATCCAGTGAAGGTCCAATGAAAGACAGAAAGACCTCCGCGGGGAATGCCGCTGGCTGCCGCCGGAATACATCGTGAAGGTCCGGGCGGCCTGGCATTGGTTCATTCTGTGCATGAATTGCAGAGAGAGAGCGGACATGAACAGAAACATCTGAGAATTCCGGAGATCGCCATGCATAGATTTGCCGTTGTCTTCGCCTTTGTCCTTGTTCTTGCCCCGGCACTGAGGGCGCAGGATTCCACCTCATCACTACCGTATGAACGGACTGCGGTCAGATCCGGAGAGCGATGCTTCGTCTGCGGCGGCCTTCTTGAAACGACGAACGGGTTCGCTCTCATCGTGAAAGGACGGCGGGTGCCTCTTGACCGGATCCATGTCGGAGAATTCCTGAAAAACCAAGAGAAGTACTTTGCCCGGTTGCAGCCGGCCGGCGCGCTCTTTGCGGAGTCCTTCGACGCGAAGAACGGGAATGCGTCCGGTGGCGTAAGCTGGGGGTGGTTCCTCGCAGGTCTCTACGTCCTCATTGCTCTCCTGTTCGCGGGCCTGAGCGGCTATGTGGCCGTGGGAAAAGGCCTCACGCCCATTCCCTCGTTCTTCACCGGACTTGCATTCAGCGCGGCCGGGTTTCTCTACATTCTGACCAGGCCATCGGTCGCCCGGGCCGGAACAATCCCGCCCGGCTTCGTGAAAGTCCCCACGACCAGCAACTCCCTCCCGTGCGGGAAATGCGGGACCCGTAACCACCCTTCCGCACGCCGGTGCGCCGGTTGTGGTACGGCTCTGAAACCGCTCGTGGAGTCCGACGTGGCGCGTGCACGGTGATCATCGAACAACGACCTCCGGGAAGGATCAGTATGCCAGAAAAGCAGGAACACCCCTCCTTTGTGCAGAAACTGCGGAATGGGATCGTGGCGGTGCTTCACTCCGGCAGCGGTACGAACGAACGGCCCTACCTCAAGAAGCATAACGAAAGCAACATCCCGGGCCTGTTCATCATCGGTGACCTCGCCGGGGCACCCGTAATCAAATATGCGATGGCCCAGGGTCATGACGCCATCGAGCACATCGCCTCCCTGCCAGGTGCGGTCGGCGGGACAGACGCCGGGCTCCACGACGTGATTATCATCGGCGCGGGCGCGGCGGGTCTGAACGCAGGTCTGCAGGCGAAGGAGCGCGGCATGCGGCATCTGATCCTCGAAAAGGAGCGCATCGCCAACACCATCGAGAATTTTCCGGAAGGAAAATGGGTCTATGCGGAGCCGGACAGTCAGCCGCCCAGAGGGAAACTCTGGCTCGACGGCGCGACCAAGGAAGACCTGACCCGCCGGTGGAACCAGATTGCCACGGAGAATCAGTTGAATCTCCGCACGATGGAACCGGTCATGAAGTGCGAAAAAGAGGACGGCGTGTTTCATGTCACGACGCCGAAAGAAACGTACCGCTCGAAGCGGGTCGTCCTGGCGACGGGCCAGCGCGGAAACCCTCGCAAGCTTAAGGCGAAAGGGGAAGACAGGGAGCGGGTCTATCACCGGCTCTACTCACCCAAAAAATACAAGGGAGAGAACCTCCTGGTGATCGGCGGGGGGAACAGCGCCATCGAGGCGGCGATCACCCTGAGCCAGCAGAACAGTGTCGTTCTTTCCTACCGCGGGACCGGGATCAGCCGCATCTTCAAGGACAATGAAGGCAAATTGCAGGAGGCGATCGCCGCGGGGAAGATCGAGCCGGTCCTGAACTCATCGGTAACGGAATTCGGCGAGAGCGAAGCGATTCTCAAGATCAGTGACGCGGGCTCGGACCGGCTCCGGAGTATACCGTATGATCATGCATTCGTCCTGGTGGGCGCAGATGTTCCGCGGGAGTTCCTGAAATCTCTTGGCATCCGGATGGAAAACGAGTGGCAGGGGAGCATCGTGAGGGCCCTCGTGCTGACGCTGCTGGGGTTCGTCGGGGTAGCGATCGTCGGCGCCGCTCATGGCGGCACAGGGAGCCTCTTCGGGCTCGACCTTTCGACCGTCCCGCCGCTTGTCGGCGCTCTGGTCTGGGCCCTCAGTCTTGGAGCGCTCATCCGCTTCGGGGTCAAGGGTGACCGGTTTGCCTGGCTCGGCCTTTCGTTCTTCGTCTGGTATACCGTCTACGGCGCCAAACTGGGCAAGGGAGATGAGCTGTGGCCATACAAGGACTGGGGGTACAAATTCCTCTCGTTCTTTGACAGGCCGTGGTCGTTCTGGTATACCGTGCTCTATACGACGCTCATGACGGTGTTCGGTCTCAACGCTCTGAAGCGGTGGGGACTGGAGAAGAAGGACAAGTTTCAGATCTGGCGGTATGTGAGCCTGCTGAGTTTCCAGTGGATCTTCTTTTTTCTGATCCCGGAGTTCCTTTTCCAGTATGCCGTCAAGTTCCAGTGGGTGGGAGAGAGGCTTGCGTCCGATCCGACGTTTGCAGACCAGGCGTGGAGGAGCTACGGCATAGTGTATGCGTGGCCGCTCTTCTTCTACACCTTCTTCTATAATCCCCACCAGATCTGGGTGGTCTGGAGTATTCTCCTCACGTTCGTCATCATTCCTGTCTTTGTTCTCTTCCAGGGGAAGAGATATTGCTCCTGGATTTGCGGCTGCGGCGGACTCGCGGAGACCTTCGGCGACCAATGGCGGCATCTCGCGCCAAAGGGGAAGAGGGCGGTCACACTGGAATGGATGGGACACGTCATTCTCGGGGCGGCGGTCGTTATCACCGCCATCGTCCTGGCGAAGGACATCTGGGGAATCTTCGCGGGGGAAGCCGAAGTGGGAATCCGGGTCTACCGGCTCTTCGCCGACGTCTGGTTGGTCGGGATTCTGCCGGTGACCCTCTACCCTTTCCTTGGCGGCAAGGTCTGGTGCCGTTACTGGTGCCCCCTGGCCAAGCTCATGAACCTCCAGTCGGCGTTTTTTGCGCGCATGCAGTGGAGCAGGTTCAAGATCACTGCCAACGAAAAATGCATCGCATGCAATGAGTGCTCCCGGAACTGTCAGGTGGGGATCGACGTGATGAGTTATGCCCTGAAGCAGGAGACCCTCGACAACGCAACAAGTTCGTGCATCGGATGCGGCATTTGTGTTACCGTGTGTCCGATGGATACTCTTTCCTTTCACTAATTGTGCAGGTAGTCCAATGAGAGGCGTCATAGTCTGGTTTGTGTCGTGTTTCCTGGTGATGGTCGGCTGCGCAAAGGGTACTACCGCGGGTACCGGCGCCGGTCCGGGTTCTGGGGCGGGGACCCAGAAGAGCGAAGCACCGGCTCCGCTCCCGGACTCGGACAGGGGTTTGGAAAAGGCCACGTTCGCCGGAGGATGTTTCTGGTGCGTGGACGCCGCCTTTGAGGATCTTGAAGGAGTCAAAGAAATCGTCTCCGGATTCACGGGGGGCCACGTCAAGAACCCCACGTACGAGCAGGTGGGGAAGGGCGAAACAGGTCACCTCGAGG
>Ga0315283_10003426_pt1 | contig 13529 bp, 10 predicted proteins | sample YL17G09_0_MG_FD_204541 | JGI IMG/M metagenome (GOLD analysis project Ga0315283, IMG submission 204541) | Sediment microbial communities from Yellowstone Lake, YNP, Wyoming, USA - YL17G09_0 | ecosystem: Environmental > Aquatic > Freshwater > Lake > Sediment | place: USA: Wyoming | collected...
TGGCAGCCGGACTTGCATTGATTACACGTCCTCTTTATATTTATCTCCCCTTTTGGATCGCATTCTTTCTGGTGATTGGCCAGAGGAGCAGCAAACCGAGTATTCGCTGGGCATCCGCAGTCGTCGCTCTGCTACCAGGGTTGATCATCGCTGGCTGGTGGGTTAATTTCATTCATGACCGTTTCGGCATGTGGAGTTTGAGCGCGATGACAGGTTATCACCTCATCCAGCATACAGGCGTCTTTTTTGAGTATGTGCCGGATGAGTACGCGGCTCTGCGTGATACCTATCTGGGTTTTCGCGATGCGCGTATCGCAGAATATGGGACGCAGACCAATGCCATCTGGGATGCCATTCCCGAGATGCAGAAAGAAACCGGCGAGAGTTTCTACGGCCTTTCGCGGCTGGTTCAGAAAATATCCATCCAGTTGATACTGGAACATCCCCTGCTCTATGCGCGCAATGTCGCCCTGGGCTGGTCCTGGTTCTGGAAGGTGCCGGTCTACTGGTCGGCGGCGGCGATCGATAACCCGCTGCTGGTGTCCCTTGCGCGCGGACTCATTTTGATTGAACGCGGGCTTTTATTTGGCACCAATATTATTTTTATCATCGGCTCGATTCTCGTTGTGGTGGTGAAAAAGATCCGGCAGATGGTCAGAATCACGTCCTTTATCTGGTTCAGCATGGGGGCGGTGTGGATTGCTTCGGTGCTGCAATCCCTGCTCGACCACGGGGATAATCCGCGTTTCCTGATCCCCATGCAATCGTTGGTGGTGCTGATCGTGGCGTGGTGGCTCGTGGGTTATTTTTCTTCCCGGAGCAAGAATGCGGTCTGATCTAAAGTGGATGATACCTGCATCCATAGGTGCCGGTGCCTTGATCGCGGTTTTCCAGCCGGAGTTTTTCATCACGGGCTGGCTGGCCTTCTCACTGGTCATCCTGCTCGGTTTGCTGGCGCTGGTGTCCCTGTGGCGTTGGGCCGGCAGGGGCCGGACCCTGGGCTTGATCATCGCACTCGCTGTCATTCTACGTATGTTGACCGGGGTTGCACTTACCACTCTTTTGCCGGTCTACGGCAGCGAATCTGAAGAATCAAAGGATGGTTACATCTTTACTGACTCCTGGCGTCGCGACAATGATGCATGGGCGCTGGCTAAATCGGACTACTCCATATGGGATGGCCTTCAAAGTGGTGACTTTTCTGGCGACCAGTATGGCGGCTTGATGACCTTCAGCGCACTGACATATCGTTATCTTTCTCCGGATGCGCATCGACCAATGCTCATCATCCTGATGGCAGCACTGGTCAGCGCGATAGCAATTCCCTTTTTATGGAAGGCTGCAGGTTTGGCCTGGGGCTTCAAAATTGCCATCCCGGCCGCCTGGATTCTTGCAGTCTACCCTGAGAGTATCCTCCTGGGCAGCGCGCAGATGCGCGAGCCTTTCCTGATCGCATTTATTGCGATGACTATCTGGGGATTCGTGGATTGGTTCAAGAATCGCCAGCGGTCAGGCTGGGCCTGGTTCGCGGGAGGAATTGCGGGGCTGTTGCTCCTCTCCCCAAGCGTCGCCTTGCTTGCGCTGATCGTGTTCGCAGGGTGGTATTGGTTCTCGGGCGATCATCGCCGAATCACAGGGTGGCTTGCAATATCAATCGGCATTGTGGTCATCGTCGGTGTTTTTCTTCTCTCTTCCGTATTAAGCGAATCCACCCTGTCTGATTCGGATCCATACAGCGTGATCACGACATGGTTTTACGATGCGGCAAAATGGGATCTTTATCTTCTAACGGAATCGTCGGGCATGGTTCAGTATTTGCTCGGGGTTCTGCCAAAACCATTTCATGCCCCATTCCTGGCAGGGTATGGGATCGCCCAGCCAGTTCTCCCGGCCAACCTGTTCGAGCCTACCATAGCGATATCTAGAATAATAGGCAGCTTGCGTGCCCTTGGATGGTATGCACTGTTACCTCTGCTTCTGTATGGATTGATTGCGGCTTGGAAATCGCCGGACCCTCATCAGCGCAGGGTGTGGCTGTGGTTTGGATTTGTCATTTGGGTCTGGATCGTGCTCGTTTCGATCCGGGCAGGTGCTGATCAGTGGGATAACCCCCGTTATCGGGTCATCATGCTGCCCTGGCAGGCATTGTTGGCAGCCCACGCCTGGTCGTTCTGGCGGGAGGCCCGGGACCGATGGCTGCCACGCATTGCAGCGGTTGAGATTTCCTTCGTGGTTGTGTTCTCCCTGTGGTATCTGGGACGATACTATCATGTTGTGCCAAAGTTTAATTTTATGGCATATGCAGTATTTATTTTAGCGCTTGGTATAGTGATCATACTGGGCGATGTTCTGTATGATCGTTATCGAAGCTCGCGTTCCTGAGTCTGCGATGGATCAATTCGATTTTATGGATTTGGGATGCAGGTATAATTCAACGGTTGAATTAATAAACTAGATGACGGGCTTTGCGCCCGCAGAACATGATCGGAAATGAGGAAATCATGCCCACTGCATTAATTACCGGGGTCACCGGTCAAGATGGCTCGTATCTGGCAGAGCTGCTGCTCTCCAAGGGCTATCAGGTTATAGGAATGGTTCGCCGTACAAGCACGGTGACCTTTGAGCGTATTGCACACATTCAAGATGACATTACGGTTGTCCAGGGGGACCTGCATGACCAGAGCTCATTGGTCAGCATTTTAGAGGAATACGAGCCAACCGAGGTCTACAATTTGGCTGCTCAATCCTTCGTGCCCGCGTCCTGGAGCCAGGCTGTTTTGACCGCCGAGGTGACTGCGGTAGGTGTTACCCGCCTGCTGGAAGCCATCCGTCTGGTGAATCCGAAGATCAAATTCTACCAGGCGTCTTCGAGTGAAATGTTTGGCAAGGTGCTTGAAGTGCCTCAAAGGGAGACAACACCGTTCTATCCACGCAGCCCGTACGGGGTTGCCAAGGTGTACGGGCACTGGATCACGGTCAATTACCGTGAGTCGTATGACCTTTTTGCTGCTTCGGGAATTTTGTTCAATCACGAGAGCCCGCGCCGGGGGCTGGAGTTCGTCACCCGAAAGATAACCCATGCGGTAGCTGCCATCAAACTGGGACAGGCGAAGGAATTGCGGTTGGGTAATTTGGAATCCCAGCGCGACTGGGGCTTTGCCGGCGACTACGTGGATGCGATGTGGCGCATGCTGCAGTACTCCGAACCGGACAATTTCGTCATCGGCACAGGCGAGACGCACTCTGTCAAGGAGTTTTGCGAGATCGCCTTCAACCATGTTGGTTTGGATTATAAGCAGTATGTGGTCCAGGACCAACGTTTCTACCGTCCAGCCGAGGTGGACCTGCTTATCTCGGATCCTGCAAAAGCCCACACCGTTCTGGGCTGGCAGCCCAGGGTCGGCTTCGCCCAACTGGCCAGGATGATGGTGGATGCAGATATTGAGCGGTTAAGTCATAGATTATGAAACTTTCACTCGTAGTCCCGGTCTATAACGAGGAGCAGAACCTCCCCCTGCTGTTCGATGCCATTCATAAAGTGATGGACGCACTCGATCATGCCTGGGAATTGATCCTGGTGGATGACGGCAGCCGCGATAACAGCCGGGTTGTCCTGAACGAATTGGTGGTGAAGGATCCCCAGCACGTCCGCGTGGTCGTCTTTCGCCGTAACTTCGGGCAAACGGCAGCCATCGCTGCAGGGATTGATCATGCCAAGGGTGAGGTTATTATCCTGCTGGACGCGGATATGCAGAACGACCCGGCAGATATTCCCCTCTTGCTGGCAAAATTGGATGAAGGCTACGATGTCGTTTCTGGCTGGCGCAAGGAGCGCAAGGATACTTATCTTACCCGGACCCTTCCATCCAATGCTGCGAATTGGCTGATCTCAACGGTAACCGGCGTTCATCTTCACGATTATGGCTGTACGCTCAAGGCCTACCGGCGTGACTCGTTGACAGGTTTTCGTCTCTACGGCGAGATGCACCGCTTTATTCCAGTCTTTGCTCACGCTGTGGGTGCCAGGATCACGGAAATCCCGGTTCACCATCATGAGCGCAAATACGGCAAAGCCAAGTATGGACTTGAGCGTACCATCAAGGTGGTGCTTGATCTTTTTACGGTCAAGTTTCTGCTCGATTATTCAAGAAAACCCATCTACCTTTTCGGCGGCGCGGGCATGTCATTGATCATTGTGAGCACGCTGGCTTTATTCGCCCTGTTGATCAGGCGAGTTTTTTGGGGCGTTCCGGTGCTGACCTCGCCGTTTTTCCTGATCGCTGTCATGTTCGTCATCATGGGCTTTCAATCCATCCTGATGGGCTTGATCGCCGAGTTGCAAGTACGCACCTATTACGAGTCCCAGAATAAGCAAACCTATACAGTTTTAAAAACAATGGGTTTCCAGGATAAATGAAGAAGTGGATTTCAACAAACCGGCAGACGCTCCTGCGGGGTGGGGGCAGCCTGCTGGCAATTGGCTTGCTGGTATACCTGATCGCAGGTCGTTGGACCGAAATTGCGGCGGTCATCAAGCAGATTCCACTCTGGCGGTTTTTACTTGCCACAGCCCTGATCTTTGTTTCACGTTTCTTCGTCGTCGGGCGCTGGCATGTCTTGCTTCGCTCGGCGAATGTCGATATCCGTTTCTCCCGCTCAATGGCGCTGACGTTCACCGGCTTGTTTGCAGCCAATTTCCTCCCGACAACCATCGGCGGGGATGTCGTGCGCTTTGCCGGGGCGGTGGAGATGGGCTATAGCAGTTCGCTCATCCTCGCCTCTCTTGTGGCCGACCGCCTGGTTGGCATGGCAGGCATGGCGATGGTGCTGCCATTTGGTTTGGCGACGCTCTGGTCTTCGATGACAGGAAAAACGGTGCAAGCCATTTCCCTGGCTGTGCTATGGATGAAAGGCAGGGATTTTGTAGTAAGCACCTTTCAGTCCATGTCGGTCTGGTTCAAGAAACCCGTATCCCTAATCGGCGCGCTGGGAATGACCTGGGGGCATATGCTGTGTACTCTTACTGCATCCTCGATCTTGTTGGCCGGCTTGAAAGACCCCCTTCCATTCTGGACCATTGCCGGACTCTCGAGTCTCACCTATTTCGTGACACTTATGCCGATTTCAATTAACGGTTATGGGGTTCAGGAACTTGCGACGACCTTTTTTTTCGCGAATGTGGGTGGTATAAGCGTGGCGAACGCGCTAACATTGGGGGTGTTGATGCGTGTGATTCAACTGATCGCCAGCCTGCCGGGCGCGTTTTACCTGCCGTCCATCCTGACCGCGATCGATCGGGCTAAGACTGCCAAGGCGTCTCAACCGGTAGCGGAAACCACAGGCGGGAAACAATAAATCCATGAAATCGTCCAAGCCGTTCTGGCAGGTTGTTTTTACCGCCGGTCTTTTCCTGTCTCTCCTGGCTTTTTACCAGACCATCCAGCAGGGGAATGCCCTGGGGATCGCCATCCTCTGCTCCAAGTGGGTGTTCCTGCTCGGGCTGTACTTGCTCGTTGCGATGGGATGTGGATTCGCCCTTGCAAAACTGCGCGGAGAACAGGGACAGCGCATCCTCTCGCATCTGGAAGTGGAAGCTCATCCCGGAATCACGTGGCGGGCTGCGGGTCCGCTAGCCCTTCTCGCCAGCCTGGGGCTGTTCCTCTTCGTAAAATATCGGCTGCTCGGCGGATTTATTCCTCAGGCAGGTCCGTCCCTGTGGATTCTATGGTGGTTTACTCTGGGGGCTTCCGCAGCCTTTAAAGCTGGTTATCGCGGGAGTTGGGCAAAACTCTTCGCATTCGTTTTTCTCGTTCAGGGAGTTGCCCTAACCTTTCTTTCCTACTTCTCCTCGGTTTCGACCTATCCATTTTCTTTGGGGTGGTCCGAGGCGAGCCGGTATTACTACGGGTCGTTGGTATTCGCGGCGCGGATTTATGGACAGAGGGTACCTTTGTCCATATTACATCCCACGCGCTACTTCCTTCAATCTCTTCCGTTCGTTGTGGATGGACTTCCCATCTGGGCGCACAGATTTTGGCAGGCGCTGTTGTGGCTGGGAATAACCTCGGTGACCGGGATTTTATTCGTGCGGCGCTTGCGGCTTGGGAGCCGATTTCTTGGCGTGTTGGTGGCGATGTGGTTTTTCCTGTACCTCTTGCAAGGGGCAGTGTATTACCATCTGCAAGTCATGATCTGGATCGTTCTGCTGGGCGTATCGGTGCGCCATCCAGGGCGGTCGCTGGCGGCGGTGGTGCTGGCCTCGATCTGGGCGGGAATGAGCCGGGTCAACTGGTTCCCGATGCCGGCGATGCTTGCCGTCGGGCTTTATCTGCTCGAGGAGCCGGTGAGCAGTAAAATTAACTTCTGGCGCTACATGCTCAAGCCGGCGATGTGGCTTGTTCTGGGAACCTTGACAGCTCTCGCCTCGCAGAGTCTTTATATCTACTGGTCGGGCAATGGAGACAACCTGTCAGCCTTTGGCTCCAGCTTCACATCCGATCTGCTTTGGGACCGGTTATGGGCCAACCCCACATTCCCGTTGGGCGTGGTACCGGGGATATTGATCGTCTCAGCACCGATGATTGCCATATTTGTCTATGGCCTCCACGGACGGTTGGCCGCGTGGCACCCCATCCGTCTGGTGGGATTGGGGGGCATGCTCGCAGTTTTGTTCGCAGGCGGGCTGGTGGTGAGCGTCAAGATAGGTGGTGGCGGCGACCTGCACAATATGGACGCCTACATGACCCTGTTGGGGATCACAGGCGGTTACCTGTTTTTTGACCGGGCAGTTCTGGAAAAACCTACCCCGGTTTATGTGCCCTCGCTTCTGCTGGGTTATTTTGCAATGGTAGTTCCAGTGGGTTTTGCGATTCTCTCATTAGCCTTTCCCAAGCCCGTTGTTTTCAACCAAGTTGCGCAGGATATACAAACAATTCAAGGTGTGGTAACACAGGCCACCTCGGAAGGGAAAGAAGTGCTCTTTATCAACCAGCGCCACCTGCTGGCGGATAAAACCATCACAGGTGTCCCGCTTGTAGCTGAGTATGAACTGGTAACCCTGAATGAGATGGCCATGTCGAACAATCAACCTTACCTTGACCAGTTTTATTCGGACCTGCGGAACCATCGCTTCGGGGTGATCATGGTCGGCGGCCTGTTCACGGATTTTCAGCGGTCGGACTACCCCTTTTCTGCAGAAAACAACTCCTGGGCACTGCGGATCGCCCGCCCGCTGATGTGTGAATATCAGATTGAAACACCCTTGTCGGGAGGCGTTGCCATTATGATCCCTCGAGAAAGCTCCATATGTCCGTGATGTGATTATTCCCCACATCCCTATGATCAACATACGAATGCCCGATCGTCTCATTTTTTGGCGGACCCTTCTTGCAATTTCCGCTTTGTTGACCGTTCCGGCGGTCAGCCAGATTCTTGAAGTTACCCGGGAACAGAGGGCATCCAATGTTGCCGCATCAAACTGGTCACCGTTGATCGCCTCGGTGTTGATCCTTGGCATGGCTGCGTTGGTTATGTTCATTCTGTTGTGGACAAACCGCCGCGACACCCTCCAGGATCACCTGGATTCTGTCCTGTCCGTCCAGGGATGGCGGGCGGGCCTCGCTGCCGGGCTTCTGATCGCCTCGCTGATCCTGTTCCCCTACGTGATGTTGCAACCATACTACGGAGCCTTATTGGACAAACCCTGGATCAGGGCCTTCATTGTCTGGTGGCTTTCGCTGGTTGGGATGTTCTGCTTTAAGTTACTCTCTGGGCGTTTTGACTGGGAAGGTGCATTGGCAGCAACCCTCATTCTTCAGGCATCCGTTGCCCGCGTGGCGAGCGTCCTTCCTGTCATATCCACCGACCCCTTCTCACTCGGATGGGCGGAAACCAGCCGTTACTATGATGCGTCCCTGTTCTTTTCCACTCAAATTTATGGAATTAAAGCGCCTTGGGCCGTTTTGCACCCATTGCTTCACTTATTGCTTGCCATCCCCTTCCTGATTCCTGGTTTGCCATTGTGGTTGCATCGCGCCTGGCAGGCTTTATTGAGGCTGGGCTTGACCTTTGCAACGGGCATGGCCTTTTCGCGCTGGCTCAGGATCGAAGATAGACTACTGCGCTGGTTTTTTGCGCTCTGGGTTTTCATTTACTTGCTCCAGGGACCCATCTACCTGCACCTGCTCCTGCCTGTGATCATCATCCTGGCCGGCTACTCTGAAAAGGATTTGCGCAGGACATGGATTGCATTGATCGCGGCATCCCTGCTGGCGGGATTAAGTCGGATCAACTGGTTCCCTGTCCCGGCGATGCTGGTCGCAGCCCTGTACTTCCTGACGAAGCCCGTTCATGGACAGCGAATGCTCCGTTATTTTTCCCTGCCAATAATATGGTTCCTGGTCGGGATTCTCTCTGCGCTGGCAAGCCAGTGGGCGTATATTTATCTTTCCGGTAACCAGACAGATTGGCGCGCCTTCTATTCGAGCACGACCTCGACCCTGTTGTGGTACCGTCTATGGCCCAATGAAACTTTTCCGCTCGGAATACTGCCTGCGATTGTCTTTGTCTCCCTCCCGTTGATCCTGATCATCATCTGGAAATTATGGAAACAACCGGGAATACTGCACCCGCTTCGCCTGTTCGGCCTAGGCACAGAATTGCTGGTCCTTTTTGCAGGCGGGCTGACGGTTAGTGTCAAAATTGGGGGTGGAGGCGATCTTCATAATCTCGATGCTTTTATTATTCTATTGCTGCTTTTAGCGGGAACGTTGTTTTGGGACAGGCAGGCGAATGAGCCTTCATTTCCTGAGCACGGTGCTTCCTTCCCTTGGCAGCTGGCGGCATTTGCAGTTCTTATGCCGTTCTGGTTTGGCATCCAATCCGTGAAGCCGATTGGACAATTCAATTCTGCGGTAGCAGAGGCAGCGTTAACGCAAATTCGATCAAAAGCAGAGCAAATAGCCGGGGATGGAGGGAAAGTCTTATTCATCTCGCAACGCCAACTGCTTACCTTTGGGGATTTTGACCATTTCCCGCTGGTTGAAGAATACGAAAAGGATTTTCTAATCGAGATGGTCATGGCGAACAACAGGCCTTACTTGGGCAAGTTCTACGACGACCTTCGCGCCCATCGTTTTTCTCTAATAGTTGCCGATACACAATGGTACAAGTACCAGGACACAGGGGAAAACTGGGGGGAGGAAAACAACCTGTGGGTGAGGGCGGTCACCATCCCCTTGCTGTGCGAATACCAGCAAGCGCGGGTCCCCGGGGTCAACGTCTCCCTGCTGACGCCACGGGCCGCGCCTACAAATTGCGTTTACCCGTAATTCAAGAAAATCTGTTCTCTTGACCCGCTCCCCTTCAGAGTTATAATTCAGCCACTGAATTTTGAATTATGGAAACTTCAACCGAAACCTCCCGCGAACTGTCCTTGCTCGAGAACATTGAGCGTAATCCCGATGTCACCCAGCTTTCCCTGGCCTCCCAGTTGGGAGTGGCCGTAGGCACGGTCAACTGGCACATCAAACGCCTGATTGACAAAGGCTATGTGAAAGTCAAACGCGCCGAGCGCCGCAAGCTGCGTTACATCATCACCCCGGAGGGCATTGCCCTGCGCGCGCGCCTGACGGTGGATTATGTGGAGCAGCAATTCCTCCTTTACCGCAACACTCGCAAGCGTGTGAAGGAGCACGTTGAGAAAATCCACCAGGCTGGATTCGACCATGTCAGGGTTTTGGGCGAAGGCGATGTGGCGGATATCTGCCGGCTGACCTGCCTTGAGCAGGGGATGACCGTAACGGCCGATCCAGACGCCCCCACGCTTGAAGTGGCGGGGCTGAAGGTTCTCCTGCAACTGAAGGGAAGCTGATGGCAGGGACGAATGCACAAGAATGCCATGTGTTGATCACGGGCGGCGCGGGCTATATCGGCTCACTGCTGACCGGTGAATTACTGCGTGAGGGGTACAGAGTGACCGTGCTGGATTCGCTGCTCTTCGGAGGCGAATCGCTGCTGGGATATCTTGCGCACCCCAACTTTCATTTTGTCAAAGCCGATGTGACCGAATCTCGCGCCGTGCGAGATTCGCTGCCCCGGGACTGGCAAAAACCCCAGGCGTTGGTCCACCTGGCAGCGATCGTGGGATTCCCGGCATGCCAGGCGGTCGGCAGACAGGCGGCCTGGCGGTACAACGTCGAGGCGACGAAACAGGTTTACGAGCAGGCTGCAGGCTGGGGGGCGGAGCGCTTCGTGTTCGCATCCACCTACAGCAATTACGGCCTCTCTGAGAACGGCCAGCCTGTCAATGAGGAATCGACCTTGAATCCACAGTCGCTGTACGCCGAGACGAAGGTGGCAGCAGAGGAGTATCTGGCGAGACAGACGGGCTGCGCGCCGGTGGTTTTCAGGTTGGCGACGCTGTACGGTATTTCTCCGCGCACGCGCTTCGATCTGATTGTCAACCAGTTTGTGCTGGAAGCCTTTACCCGCCGCGAGCTGATCATTTACCAGCGCGGATATTCGCGCTCGTTCGTCCATGTGCGCGACACGGTGCGCGGGCTGATGCTGGGATTGACCGCACCGGAGGAGAAGGTGCGCGGGCAGATCTTTAACCTCGGCAGCGAATCCGGAAACTACACCAAGGATGAAATTGTCGGGCTGGTGATCAAGCGCATGCCCGAGACGGTGGTCCAGTATAAGGACCTGACCTTCGGCGGCGACATGCGGGATATCACGGTGTCCTTTGAGAAAATTGGGCGCGAGTTGGGATTCAACGCGGGGTTGACCGTGGATGACGGCGTGCGCGAGTTGGTGCACGCTCTGCGGACGGGGATGATCCGCGACCCGCAGGATGAGCGTTACCGGAACGCTCAGTTTATTGTTCAATGATTATTTGGGAGAGGACCGAATGACAGAGAATTTCTGGAAGGATAAAAAAGTAGTCGTAACGGGCGGGGCAGGCTTCCTCGGCTCATTTGTCATTGCCCAATTAAAGGAATGCGGCGCGACGGATATCTACATCCCTACCATCGAGGAATATGATCTAACGAAGCGTGATGACATCCGGAGATTGTATGATCTGACCCTCGCCAATAGATTCGACGCCTCTACAATGGTGATCATCCATCTCGCCGCCCACGTGGGCGGGATCGGCGCGAACCGCGAGCACCCCGCCGAGTTCTTCTACGATAACCTGATGATGGGCGTGGAGTTGATGCACCAGGCCTGGCAGCGCGGTGTGGGCAAGTTCGTCGCCATCGGCACGGTGTGTGCCTACCCCAAGTTCACGCCGGTGCCGTTCAAGGAAGATGACCTGTGGCTTGGTTACCCTGAAGAAACCAATGCACCGTACGGGCTGGCAAAGAAAATGCTGCTGGTCCAGGCGCAGGCCTATCGCCAGCAATACGGCTTCAATGCCATCTATCTCCTTCCGGTCAACCTGTACGGCCCGCGCGACAACTTCAACCCAGCCTCCTCGCACGTCATTCCCGCGCTGATCCGCAAAGCAGCCGAAGCGCAGGAAAAAAGTGAGAAAGAAATGGTCGTATGGGGAGATGGTTCACCGACGCGAGAATTTCTGTACGTCGAGGATGCTGCAAACGGTATCGTCACCGCTGCCGAGAAGTACAATGGCGCCGACCCTGTCAACTTAGGCTCAGGTTATGAGATCTCCATCATGGACCTGGCGGAAATGGTCTGCCGTATGACAGGTTTCCAGGGGAAGCTGGTCTGGGACACGACCAAACCCAACGGCCAACCGCGCCGCGGCCTGGACGTCAGCCGTGCCAAAGCGACCTTCGGCTGGAGCGCGCAGGTGCCCTTCGAGGAGGGCATGCGCCGCACGATCGAGTGGTTCAAACAGAACAGGGATAAGATCCGGTAGCTCATGAGCACTGAAATCACCAGGCACGAAACGAAAATTATTCACATCAAACCCACGCAGGGCTGGGCTTCGCTGAACCTGCGCGACCTGTGGACCTATCGTGAGTTGATCTACTTCATGATCTGGCGCGACCTGAAGGTACGCTACAAGCAGACGGTGCTGGGCGTCACTTGGGCAATCCTCCAGCCATTCCTGCAGATGGTGGTCTTCAGCATTTTTTTTGGGTATCTGGCTGGAATGCCCACAGACAACGGGATTCCCTATCCGATTTTTACGTATGTTGCGCTGCTGCCGTTCACGCTTTTCACCAAGGCCCTGAATGATGCCAGCCGCTCGCTGGTCGGGCACCAGAACATGGTGACGAAGATCTACTTCCCGCGCCTGATCCTGCCGCTCTCATCGGTACTGGGCGGTATTGTGGATTTTGGCCTGGCTTTCATCGTGCTCATCGGGTTGATGATCTACTATTCAATTACCGGCGGTTTTCATTTCATCATCAATGCTGCCTGGCTTTGGCTGCCATTCTTCATCATTCTGGCTCTGGTGACTGCGCTGGGGGTGGCATTGTGGCTGTCGGCGCTCTATGTCCAATACCGCGACGTGGGCTACATGCTTCCCTTTCTGGCAGAGTTGTTCAAATTTATTTCGCCTGTAGTCTATTCATCAACAATGATACCTGAGCAGTGGCAGATGCTTTATTCCATCAATCCGATGGTGGGCGTGGTCAACGGTTTCCGCTGGGCGCTCCTGGGTGCGCCGTCCCCGATCGGGATGGGGCTGCTGGTCTCAACGATTGTTGCCATCGTCCTGCTGGCCTCCGGCCTGGTTTATTTCCGCCGGATGGAACGCACCTTTGCGGACACGATCTAGCCATGAGTGCTATTATCCGCGTTGAACACCTCAGTAAACGTTATCGCATCGGGCTTGCCCCGCAGGGTTACCGCACGCTGAGTGAAAACATTACGCATGCCATGGGTGCGCCTATTCGCGCCATCCGCCGGGTGCAGACACCCGCCCCGGATGCGCTGGACACTATTTACGCACTGAACGATGTCTCCTTCGATGTCCAGAAGGGCCAGGTGCTGGGCATCATCGGGCGCAACGGCGCGGGCAAGAGCACGTTGCTCAAGATCCTGTCGCGCATCACCGAGCCGACCGAAGGCGAGATCTGGATCAACGGCCGCGTCGGTTCGTTACTGGAGGTCGGCACCGGTTTCCACCCTGAGCTGACCGGGCGCGAGAATATCTTCCTGAACGGGGCCATCCTCGGCATGAAACGCAGCGAGATCGCCCGCAAATTCGACGAGATCGTTGAGTTCTCCGAGATCGGCCAATTCATCGACACACCCGTCAAACGCTATTCGTCCGGCATGTACCTGCGGCTGGCGTTCGCCGTCGCGGCACACCTTGAACCGGAGATTCTCGTGGTGGATGAGGTGCTGGCGGTGGGCGATGCGGAATTCCAGCGCAAGTGCCTGGGCAAGATGAGCGACGTGGCCCAACAGGGGCGCACAGTGCTCTTCGTCAGCCATAACATGTCCGCCATCCTGCGCCTGACCCAGGAGTCCATCGTGATCGAGAAGGGACAACTGGTCAAACGAGCACCCTCCGCCGCGGCGGTGGATTTTTACCTCTCCGCCGGTCA
>Ga0315283_10003428_pt1 | contig 13523 bp, 11 predicted proteins | sample YL17G09_0_MG_FD_204541 | JGI IMG/M metagenome (GOLD analysis project Ga0315283, IMG submission 204541) | Sediment microbial communities from Yellowstone Lake, YNP, Wyoming, USA - YL17G09_0 | ecosystem: Environmental > Aquatic > Freshwater > Lake > Sediment | place: USA: Wyoming | collected...
TCCGTTTGGAAAACTTCTCCTGGAAGATCGCCTGCACGACCGGCCGACCGTAACTCCGGTGTCCGCTCATTTTGAGCATCGCCGGCCGCACGAGCTGCTCGAACGTCACCATGGAGGACACGGGATTTCCCGGCAAACCGAAGGCCAGCTTACCCTGAATCTTACCGAAGGCGAGCGGCTGCCCCGGCCTGATCGCCAGCTTCCAGAAGTTCATTTCTGCGCCCAGTTCGTGGAAGACCGCCTTCGTGAAATCGTAATCGCCCATCGACACACCACCGGACAGCACCAGAATATCCGCCGTCAGTCCATGCGAAATCTTTTCCTTCAGCGCCGCAGGCGTATCCCGCGCAATCCCCAGCAACAGGGGAATGCCGCCCGCCTCCTGGACCGCTGCCGCAATCCCATAGCTATTGGAGTTGATGATTTTTTCTTCACTGAACCGTTCGTCCAAATCCGCCAATTCGTCACCGGTCGAAAGGATCGCCACCCGGGGTCGTTGATAGGCGAAGATGAACGACTTGGCCAGGATCGCCAGCATCCCCGCTTCACCAGGCCGAATCTGGGTCCCCTTGGCGATGATGCACACGCCCTTCTTGACGTCCTCCCCTTGAGGCCGAATGTTGGCGCCTTGCTGTTCCGGTTTGAAGACGCGAACGGAATCCGGTGTATGCTCAGTGTCTTCGACCTTCAAGACCGTATCCGCCCCTTTCGGGATGGGAGCCCCGGTCATGATGCGAATCGCTTGCCCTGCCCCGACGGATTTTGAAGGCATCTTGCCCGCAGGAACATCCTCAATCACCGTGAGCGTCACCGGTTTCTGAATCGCATGCTCCTGTTTAATATCGTCCCACCGCACCGCAAACCCGTCCATCGCACTGTTGTTCCAGGGCGGATTATCCCGTTCCGCCACAATGTCCTCGCCGAGGACACGGCCAAGCGCGTCGAGGATCGAAATCTTCTCCAAGCCCAGAGTCGGCGTGGCCTCCAACACGATCCGCTGCGCTTCTTGTAGTTGCGTGAGCCCCTCTGTCGCGTCTGTGGCCTTCACAGTCTCTCCTTCATCAGTGCGCCTGCCGGGCCGCAATTTTCACGAGCGACCCGCTCTTCTTGCAGAACGCTTCGACCTTATTCGCAATCTCGTGATAGCACTCCGCCGTGGGCGTGTCGGAATTGAACATCGCAAATGGCTCACCGGCGTCAGACTGGATCACGACATCGGGATCGAGCGGAATGCGCCCGAGGAAGGGCACGCCCATATCAATGGCCGCGGCTTCCCCGCCGCCCTTGCGGAACACCTCGATTTGGTTGTGACAATGGGGGCACTCCAACCCGCTCATGTTTTCGACAATCCCGATGATCGGCACCTCGCTATCTTTGCAGAACGTCACCGACTTGCGGGAGTCCAGCAAGGCCACTTCCTGCGGCGTCGTAATGATCACGGCGCCGCTGACATTGCCGAGCAGATCGATGGTCGTGACCGATTCGTTGCCAGTTCCGGGAGGCAAATCGACAAACAAGAAATTCAGATCCTGCCACTCGACACCGCCCAAGAGTTGGTTGATGAACTCATACTTGTACGCATCGCGCCAGATGATCGGATCGTCCGAATTCTGCAACAAGAAGGACATCGATGCGATCTTGAGGTTATACGCCTGAAACGGGATAATCCCGCCCGAGCTGCTGATCTTGAGCTTCTGACCTTCAGCCCCCACCATCTTCGGAATGTTCGGGCCATGGATATCCATGTCGCAAATGCCGACATGCCACCCTTTGAGCGCGAGGCTGACGGCGAGATTCGTCGTACAGGTACTCTTTCCGACTCCACCCTTGTTGCTCATGATGAGCACTTTGTATTCGATCCGCTCCATCCGTTTGGCCACCAACCAGCGACTGTGCCCTTCCTTGTCCTTCTGACAGGTTTCGTTCTCGTCGCAGATCGCGCAGGCCCACATATATACGCAGGCATCGCTGCCGCCGGAGCTGGGAGGTTGAATGACATTCAATTCACGAGCCATGTGTCTTCCTTCGTCACTACTCAGGTGTTCAGGCTGACGGGGTGAAGGCTGCGGGCACAGGCTGAAGGGGTGAAGTGTTTGGAATTTCGAACTCCGGCCTTCAGCCTGAGCCCCTTCAGCCTATCTACCTGAGCAGTGACCTTCCTTCTCTAACACGTGCTGCCCGATCTGCCGGCTCTCGTTATCGCGGTCGACCTTTCGGCACGCCGACGTAGTCGCCCTCTCCCGCGTTGGGCAGTCCCACCGACGGCGCCTTGCCGTTGCCTGCCGCTGCGGTGGCCACGGCCGGCACCGCCGACCCTTCCGCCACCGGCTTCTTCTTGTTGAAAAATCCTGCGCTCACAATACCGATTTCGTAGAATATATACATCGGCAAGGCCATGAGACATTGGTTGAAGGGATCGGGCGTGGGGGTGAGAATTGCGGCAAAGATGAACGCCCCCAGCAGGGCCCACTTGCGATACCGCTTCAGAAAGGGCGCGTCGACCCACCCGAGCTTCGCCATGAGCGTGATCGCGAGCGGCACTTCGAAAATCAGCCCGAACACCAGCAGGAACCACAGGGAAAATCCGACGTACTGGGCAATGGAGATCTGGGGAACGAAGCCGGCGTTGACGCCATAGGACACCAAAAAATTCAGCGCAAACGGAAGCACGAAGAAAAAGGAAAAGCCCACCCCTGCGTAGAAGGCTACGGCGCTCAACAGCACAAACGGCGCGACAAAACGCCGTTCCTGGGCATGGAGGCCCGGCACGACAAATTTCCAGACTTCCAACAATAGATATGGGGTCACGGCGACGAGGGCAAAGAGCCCGGCCACCTTGACGCTTTGCCACAAGGCTTCAGCCGGCGCGAGAAAGACGAACGGAACGGTCGGCAGATCGGTCGGCACCCACGACAGGGAGCCCAACGCAAACATGTTCTGGAGGGGAATGCGAAGCCACTTGACCAACATGTCGGCATAGAAAAATGTGCCGACGAACACCACGGCGGTGATGATCACCGCGCGCGTCAGCCGGACCTGGAGCTCCACGAGGTGCTCCATCACCGGCATTTTCTTGTCTTCCAGCGGCTTGAAGATCGTGTCTTGCAGCCACTGGCTGAAGTTGTTCAGCACGAAGCCTCGCGCGGGTGGGAATCTGTCGATCTGATGATCTGATGATTGAAGTTCCGGGAATCAACAGATCGACAGATCAACAAATTTCACCATTTTCCTACTTGGGATTGACCGCGACAAACAGGTTATTTCCCTGCCGGCTCAGGAGCAGGACGGCCAACTCGTCTTTTTTCAACTTACTCGAGGCTTTTTGGTAGTCTTCGAGCGTCTTCACGACTTCGTGGTTCACTTCCTGAATCACGTCGCCGCGCTGCAGACCCGCCGCTTCCGCAGGGCCGCCGTTCTCGACCGACGTCACGACCACACCCGTCATCTTCGCCGGGATGTTTAATTGACTCATCGTGGCCGCATCCAACCCCTGCACACGGAGAGAGGCCAAGACATTATCCGGCGGCTTCTCCATCTCGGCCGGTTCCTTGGGAGCCGACGGCTCCTTCTTCGCCAACATTTCATCCGTCGGTCGCTCCGCCACCTTCACGGCGATGGTCTGTTCCTTGCCGTCTCGCAACACCTTCACCTGCGCATCCTTGCCGACCATTGTGCGCGCGACGAGGTTTCGCAACTGACTCACGTTTTGGACTTCTTTCCCGTTGAACGCAATCACCACATCGCCGCGCTTCATACCCGCAGCGTGGGAAGGGCCGTTCTCATTCACATCGCTGATGAGTACCCCTTTGCGCTGTTCCGGAAGCTTGAAGGATTTGGCCAAGGCCGGTGTGATCTCTTGAATCGCGACACCCATCCAGCCGCGCACGACCTTGCCGGTCTTCTGCAGACTGTCAACGATATCCAACGCGATACTGCTGGGAATGGCAAATCCAATCCCCTCCGACCCGCCGGTCCTTGAGAAGATGGCCGTATTGATCCCAATGAGTTCGCCGCTCACATTGACCAACGCCCCGCCGGAATTACCCGGATTAATTGCGGCGTCGGTCTGGATGAAATCTTCATAGTCTGCAATGCCGACGTTGCCGCGTCCCAAGGCACTGATGATGCCCAGGGTCACGGTGGAACTCAGTCCGAACGGACTGCCGACTGCCAACACCAGATCGCCGACCTGCAATTTCTCATACTCAGCCCATTTTAAGGCTGGGAGGCCCTTCGCCTCGATCTTGACCACGGCCAAGTCCGTCTTCGGATCGGTTCCCACCACTTTCGCGCTGAATTCACGTCGATCGCTGAGCGTGACGGTGATCTGCGTGGCGCCTTCGACGACGTGGTTATTGGTCACGATAAATCCGTTCGAATCAAAAATGACGCCGGATCCGGCGCTTTGATCAGGGCGTCCATGCCCTCCACCCGGAGGCATCGGCGGAGGAGTCGGAAGTTCACCCCCTGGCGCTTCTTCACCCGGAGGTCCACCAAAGGGACCTGGCGGCAACGGCGCTCTCCGGCCTCGTCCCCCGCCTTCCCCACCCCCGGTCACCGCAATGTTCACCACCGCTGGCGTGACCTGTTTGACGATCTCTGAAAATCCTTGTGTCAGCCCGGCTGAAACCCCGGCGGCTAAGGCTGTGGGTTCACTCGGCAGGACAGTAAACGCGAAGGTACTCATGACCAGACCGATACCTGCGACAAGACCTCGAACATTCCCCCCCTTACTCCGCGTAACCATAACAGCGTTCCTCCACAGGGTTAAGCAATACGACGCATGAGCTGAACGGTACATACTACACTATCCGTTCCGACGGCTTCAAAGACTAATAGCCCCCCTCGAAAGCGCCCGAAAGCGCGTTCCTCGTGAAGCGTATCTCGTGTTTCCAAGGAATGTTCAATGCGCAATTCTCGATGTTCAATTGAACATTCAACATTGAGCATTACGGTTACTGCCGGCTAGGAACTGGTTTTCCGAGCTGTCGCCTCTGATTCCAATACCCCGAGCCAAGAGTGCTGGAGCTTCAGCACCAGCCGCTTGGCTGCTTGTTCACATGACACGACACGCAGCGTATTCGGCGCGCCCTCGTATGTCGGAGGCCAGATACGCCGCTCTTCCTGAGGACGGAGGTAGACGGCCGGATACCATTGATCAATCCCTGGCGCGCTCGGACGATCCAGTGTGGCCCAGCCCCGTCCTTCCGCCTGCATCAAGGTCTGATTGTGTTTCAAGTCCAACAGGGCAAATTCCAGCAGCGACCAGTTATCTCGACGAAATCCAGGTTGCGCGTGCGTGGTCCATCCCAGAAAGAGCGTCACGGGATATTCCTGCTCGGTGCTGGAGACAACCACGACGGCCAGATAGTCGAGCCCGCGTTGCCGGCCCAGTTCTGCGAGCTGGGCCCAATCCCCATGCGGCTGCGGCCTGATATGGCCGGCTGGGATCATCTCTTTTATCGCCACAGGAATCGCCCGACCGAGGTCCCGTTGTAGGCTCTCCCCGAGGCGAACAAGCGCCTCCTCCGGAAGATTCAAAGCCGCACCTGGCTCTGCCGTATCTGACACCACGACAAGCCCTGCCTGCAGTGGGCGCTGCTTGATCCTCGCGAGAGCCTCGTCGCCGGCCTGGTGCTCTGAGGAAACATAATCGCCCATCCGTGCAGGCGGAATGGCGGAGGCACAAGAAACCACGAATACAGCGCTGAGCATGAGACTTACTTGTTTGAGCACATGGCGCATCCCCCACCTCCCGGCCATGCAGGTTCGTCCGTCGCTTCACTCTCCACGCTTACACGCTCGCTCCCCATCGGCAAATCTGTCAAGTCCAGCGGAGCCCTCCCCCTTGTAATCCCGCCTGTGGCTCGGCTACCGTACTTCATCTGGGCTCTGGCCTGGTGCCGCCGGTTCACTACAACAAGGCTGGTTACTTGTGCCCTTCCAAGACGCCTCAGGCTCCATTCAATGGTCGATCATTGTTCCAGCCCATAACGAGGCCGCTCGCATTCTTCCCTATCTTCGAAGCATCACCTCCTACATGCGAGACCGAGGAGAACCCTACGAGGTCCTCGTGGTTGACGACGGCAGTACCGATGCCACGGCCTCCGTTGTTGAGACCGCGGCTTCTTCAGTCCCGGAAATTCGGTTGCTCCGGGCACCACTGTGCCAAGGAAAAGGCGCGGCCGTACGACGAGGGATGCAAGCCGCTGTCGGACGGCTACAACTGTTTGCCGATGCGGACGGGGCCACACCGATTCAAGAACTCGCCCGGCTCGAACAGGCCGTGGCGAGCGGAGCCGACATGGCCATCGGATCGCGCGCACTCGCTTCTCGGTTGCCGGGCTATGCAGTCCAAACCCGCTTCTATCGAACTATTATGAGCGACCTCTTCAATTCCGTCGTGCGGCAGAGCAGCCTCAGAGGGATCAGCGACACGCAATGCGGGTTCAAGCTGTTCCGCCAAGCGGTGGCAGCAGACCTCTTTGGGGTCTCCTTAATCGACGGCTATGGCTTCGACTTCGAACTCCTCTATGTGGCGCAACAACGCGGATACCGCATCGCAGAAATTCCGGTGAATTGGTCCCATCAGCACGGCTCAAAATTTCGCGTCGTCAGGGATGGGCTCGCCATGCTGCGCGAATTGGCCGTGATCCGACGGAATGCAGCCCAGGGCTACTATTCATCTCCGTCACACGCGCGGAATTTACATCCGTCCACAGTCAGCCAACTCGGGCTCCCTCCACAATGAAATCCCCTGCAGAATAACCGAGCGAGACAGGCGAGACTCGTGAAGATGAAATATCAGACCCCTCCCGCTTTTCGCGCAAGTCTCGCGAGTCTCGCGCAAATAATGCGATGGGCCGTCCTCTTGTGTCTCATCATCACCGTGGGGGGGCTGTGGGGATGCGAGAAGCTGACGTCCGCGTTTCGCCGGACCCCCTTACCGGACATGGGCCCGCGTCTGGCCAACTCCGTCAAACTGACCTTCGACCCCTCCTTCACCAATCTCAAGATGCAGTACATCGATGGGTGCAATAGCCCGCACGAGCTCAACGTGGGGGAAGAAGTCGAATCGATCATGATTGACGCGGCCTCCCAGAATTTTACGGCCGTGACCGTCACCGGTGGGATCGCCGCACCGATCCAGCCCGACATGGAGATCGTGGTCACGCTCCAGCGCTCGGGCCTCAAACTCTGGGCTGACAATGTCTATGATCGAGTGCCTGCGGACATGACCCTCGAGACGCTCTTAACCTTTAAGGATGCCGCGGGAAAAGAGCTTGGCCAGCAGACCGTTTCCATCGCACACAACCAACGCCTTATTCTGGAACCGACCCTACGCCGATGCGATTTCGGCAACATCGGGGAATTTGTGCATGACGCTGGAATCGCCCTCTCGACGCAATTCATGCGCGCCGCCCGGACCCAGCTGGCAGCGACGAGCGGAACCGCTCCCGCAACAGCGGCAGGGAGACCAGTTCCACCAACAGCGACCATCCCAGCCAAAGGCCCTCCACCGACCCTCTCGTTTAAGGCCACTGTGCTGGACGAAAACAGCAATTTGGTCTTTGAGGGAGGCGAGCACATTCGGGTGCGCATCGACCTCGTGAACGGAGGAGAGCAGGAACTTCAGGGTGTCACTGCAACCTTGACTGGAACCGCCTCGCTGCTCGCCCAATTTCCTACCACCACGCTGGCGGTCGGACGACTGCAACCAGGCCAATCCCGCTCGATCGAATTTGCGGCGACGTTGCCGCAGGCCGTCCAACAGCAGAAGGCTGAGATCCACGTGGCAGTCTCTGATTCAGGAACCCGTACTCAGCCGCCGACTCAAACCCTGGCCCTGTCGATCCAACCTACCGGCATCAAGGCCGACGACGTGGATCACATCCCTGCTGTGGCCACCGGATTTCGGCAACCCCACACCTACTTGATCTCAATTGGGATCGGATCTTATCGAGACCAGCAGGTCCCATCCCGCAAATTCGCTTCCTTGGATGCCGAGATGGTCTCGAACTATTTTCAGTCCCTCGGTGGGTTGCCGGCCTCCAATGTTCGTCTGCTGCAGGGCTGGAAGGCGTTACGCCCGGATATTGACGAAGCCCTGCTGGATTGGCTGCCGCCTCACATGAACAAGGACGCAGTCGTCATTGTCTATTTCGCCGGTCTGGCTTTGGTCTCTTCGACGGGAGAGACGTTCCTGGTGCCGTACGATGGGACCACCAGGACCACCGCACGATCATACCCGCTCAAGGATTTGGAGGCAGCGCTGTCTCGCTTACAAGCGAAACAGACGGTGTTTCTGTTCGATGGCATTGTGTCGCGTATGGGACCGGATAGCCGAACCAAGACCGCCCTCCCCCAATGGAATCCCACGGGGAGCTCGACCCTCCATGTCATCGGAACCAGCGGCATCGGACGGGGGTTGGAGGACCACCAGCATCGGCATGGGCTGTTCACCTACTTTCTGCTGCGGGCACTGCGCGGCGAGGCCGATACCAACCGGGATGGCGACGTGACACTCGGCGAAACGGTGACCTATCTCAGCCAGAAAGTGCCCTGGGCCTCCAAGACCCACATGAACCAGGAACAACGCCCTTTGGTTGCTCCAACCCTCCGCCCAACTGACCCTGCTACTGCCTTGATATTGACCAAGCTAGCTGCGATCCTGGGCACCGAAGCCCACTAACTAACAGGATGCTGAAAAAGTTCGCCAGCGCGGAGAAGGTTGAGGTTCAGGCTAAGGTTGCGGCTAAGATCAGAACGTCAGATCTTCACTCAACCTTGACCTCGACCTCAGCCTGCCTGCTCGATCTGGCCACACGGTCGGAAGACAAAAAAGAGGGTGGAGGATTCGGTCCTCCACCCTCTTGAACTCACAGCTGCGACGAAACTACTCGCCTTTGCAGAAGGTCCGCTCGTAGTTGATGATCGTCCAGGCTTCTTGTTCGGTAATCGCGGCTGGGACCAAGGAGACCATGCCTGTGCCTGCGCTACCGTTCTTGATCACCCAGAAGAGCTCGCCATCTTTCCGCTTCTTGTGGAACTTGCAATTCGTGAAATTGCGGGGGCTCGGATTCAGAATCTTACCGGCCTCGCCCTGGCCATCCCCGTCCTTACCATGGCAATTGAAGCAGGTGCCCTTGCCCTCGAACAGCGCCTTTCCTTTGGCAATGTTCTCCGGGGTCGCGGGAACCGGACTCTTGTTGGCCCTCGCCTCGCTCATCTGATCCGCAGGAACGCGGGCCTTAAGTGGATCCTTCTCTTCGGCTCCGACCACCGAGACCGTCAGCAGCATCAGCGCTGCGCTGATTCCCAGGAACTTAATAAAATGCCCCATCAGATGTCCTCCTTTGTGTTTAACCACCGCACATGAACTCGGCCTTTGGCCGCTGGCTCATGAGATCCATGTCAAAGCGACAAAACGCCGGCGAATATAACAATGGCCTTCCACTCATGTCAAGCAATCCATGGTGCTACCGGATGGTCCCCCCACTTTACTACTCTTTCACTACCTCGTTCCCGGCCTCATACGCACCTCCACTCCGCCGGCTTTCGTTCAGTCCTACCGGATAGGAATCAAAGCTCGTGCCAGAACGCCCTCACGGTGAAGCACGATATTCCGGCTAGTTAGGGGCATGTACAATCCCAGAAATCTCGGAAGTCTCAACAGGGTGGCACCGTTGCGCCTCAGTCCCTGCTGCGGCGCCCCATCTCTGGATATCGCCGCCTAGCAAGACAGTCGGCCACAGGACCGGAGGATGCTTGAATTTGAATAAGGGAGGCCACCAAGACGGGTGACGAAGAACAGGTGCGGGAACCGGATGGACGGTGCTGGAGAGCAGTTAGCAGGATGCTGAAAAAGTCCGACAGCCTTCTGGAAGGTTAAGGCACAGGTCAAGGCTGAGAAAAAAGAGTCTGATCTTCGCTCAACCTTAACCTCGACCTCAGCCTGTCCTGCTATCGCTTGATGACTATATCGCGTACGACTTTGCCGCTCGGGCCGAAGGGTTTTTGAAGTTTGCCATTGAGTTCGGCTTTGACGCCCCCGGCGTTACCGAGCGTCAGGACAAACTGATCCTGGCCTTTCCATCTGGCCTTTTCACCAGGTCGAAGCAAGGCCTCTTGGGGACTGCCGCCATCGACTTGAACAACGACCCAACTCAGCTCTGTCGCCTCAAGGTCCAGTGCCAACTGTTCGTCCATTGCTCCAGACCCTTCGAGTGAAATCCCTCCCAGCGGCCCGTCGCTCCCCAGCGACGAAGGAACCGGAGCCGCCGGCTCCGGCACAGCCGAAGCTGTGGGTGCTGGGCCAGTCACTGGCCCAACATTATTTCCCACGCCTGCCTTGGCTGATACGACAGGGGGCTCGCTCGGATTGGTCTTGGGGGCCGGCGGGACCGCCTCGCTCTGTTGGCTCGGCGGCGCGTCCTGAGATTCTGGAGTCGGTGGCACGGTCCGCTTGGATACCGGAGCTGGGAGGTCTGAAATTGGACGACGGACCAGGAGCGACGACTGTTCCCGGCTTAAGAGGAAGATGAGCGTGAGAATCGCGATGCCGATCGCGATCGCAACGGCCTTTCGATTGGCTTGACGCTTCCGTTCTTCTTCCGCCTGCCTGACTTTCAAACGTTCCCGCTCGCCTTGCTTATCGTAATAGGCGCCTGCCGATTGAGCGAACCGGTGGATCGCATCGTCTTCATCGAGCCCGAGGGACCGGGCATAGGACCGGACAAAGCCTCGCGCAAACACTTGATCGGGCAACTTGGCGAAGTTCCCATCTTCCAACGCCTTCACAAAATCAGCTCGAATTCGCGTCTTGGATGCGACCTCGTCGATGGTGAGCCCCTTGGTCTCTCGCACCTGCCTGAAAAATTCGCCTATCGATTCCATAGGTGTCTCTCTACGGCTTGAGCCGTGTCAGCAGTTCGTTCGCGGCTGCGGCATACTCACCGCCCTTATCGAGCGTCGTGACCTTGGTCAGCGTTTCCCTTGAGCGTCGCTCGAACCCCAGCTTGTAATATACCCGCCCCAGTTCCAAGTTTACCAAAGCCGTGGGGACGTTGGGTGGATTGACCATTAAGGCATCCTCAAGCGCTTCCATCGCGCCCTGGTAATCACCCTCGTGAGTCAGCGACAGGCCGAGATGGAATCGGGCCAGGTCCGGCGTTGCATACAAGGGATTGGTCAGCGCCTGACGGAATGCCGCGATCGCTTCCGGCCACCGTCCCTGTTTCTCCAGGACCTGGCCCAAATAGGTGTACGCTTCCGAGTAATTCTCATCGAGCTCTGTCGCGGCCCTCAATTCTTCCTCGGCTTGAGGCAATTTACCCTGCAGCGCCAGAATATGGCCGAGCCCGTATCGTGCTTCCTTGTTGCTCGGATCGAGCTTCACGGCCTTCTGGAACGACACAAAGGCCTTCTGCTGATCGCGATCCAGGCTCGCGACGCCCTCCTGGTAATACCCTTTTGATTTCTGTACTGACTCTCCCGATGTGGCACAGCCAGACAGCCAACCGATCAACAGGGCCAACACAAGTAACGGGCGCGAGAATTGTCGAACGATCGAACCGGCAAAGAGGTTTTGCGTCACGAAATGTCCTCGAAATGGGTCAACTGCTTAAAGGCTCGAAATCGTTCTTGAACCTCTTTGTAGTCCAGGATTCGCAAACGGTCAAGACTAAAGGATTCTACGGTAAATGACGCCATGACGCTCCCGAAGATAATCGCTTGCTTGAACGCCTCGACCGAACGATTGCCGGTGGCCGTCAGATAGCCCAAAAATCCGCCGGCAAAGGTATCCCCTGCACCCGTTGGATCGCGCACGTCTTCAAGCGGAAAGGCCGGAGCCCCGAACACCTGCTTCTTGTTGAACATCAACACCCCATACTCCCCACGCTTGATGATGAGGTGCTTGGGCCCACGCGCGAGTACTTTTTGTGCGACCTTCACTAAATTCGTATCTTCGCCGAGTGCACGGGCCTCTCCATCGTTAATGATTAGAATATCGACCTGCTCCAAGACTCGCCACAACGCGTCTCGCTTACCGTTGATCCAAAAGTTCATCGTATCGCACGCGACCAAGGGCGGACGCGGAAGCTTCTGCAGCACATCCAACTGGAGCTCCGGATCGATATTGCCCAAGAACAATAAATCTGGGGATCGGTAGGCCTCGGGAATCTTTGGCCGAAAGGTTTCGAATACGTTGAGTTTCGTATCGAGCGTGTGCGCTTCGTTTAACTGATGCGTGTACTCCCCTTTCCATCGAAACGTCGCCCCGGGCCGCCGCTCCAACCCCGTCAGATCGATGCCACGGCTCTTGAGGAACGCGAGGTGTTGCGAGGGAAAATCTTCCCCCACTACTGCGATGAGGTCGACGCTGGTAAAGTAGCTGGCCGCAGTCGAAAAGTAGGTGGCCGAACCGCCCAGGACCTCGCTGACCTCCCCGAAGGGTGTTTTCACCGTGTCTAATGCGACCGATCCGACCACGAGCAACTTCCCCATAGTTCACCGAGCCCCTTTCTTCGCCGAAATAACCCGCTCCATCAACAAGGCCAGCTTCCGTCTGAGCGAGGCGGGCATCCGATCCGGCGCCGTGACGATGGCATCCTGCAACGCGCGGTGACAGGCGCAATCAGCCGCACCGGCGGTCGATGGCACCACCTGCCGCAGCATCCGCTTGGCGAGCGCCACATTCTGACTGAGGGCGGCCAAAATCGCATCGACCGTGACAGCCTCCTCCGTTTCATGCCAGCAATCATAATCCGTAACCAGCGCAACCGTGGCGTAACACAGCTCGGCCTCGCGTGCGAGCTTGGCTTCCGGCATATTGGTCATGCCAATGACATCGACCCCCCACTGCCGGTAGAGCCGGGACTCGCCTTTGGTCGAGAATTGTGGCCCTTCGACACACAGATACAGGCCCCCCCGATGCACGGTGGCCCCCACTGATCGCGCCGAAGCAAGCAGATCGGCGGCCAGGGGGGCACAGATCGGCTCCCCAAATGCCACGTGCGCGACGATGCCCCCCTCGAAGAATGTCGAAACCCGCCGCTTGGTGAAATCAATGAACTGATCCGGCAACACCACGTCACCAGGCTTGATTGACTCCTTCATACTGCCGACCGCGCTCACAGAAATCACCCGCCGAACACCCAGCGCCTTCAGCGCGTAGATATTGGCGCGATAGTTGATGTCCGAAGGATTAATCCGGTGTCCCCGTCCATGCCGTGAGAGAAAAGCGATACGAATCCCGTCCAACTCGCCGAGCACCACCTTGTCGGAGGGAGCCCCGAACGGCGTTCGGACCGAGCGTTCCTGGACCTTCCGAAGCCCCTCGATGTCGTACAGCCCACTGCCGCCGATGATCCCAATGTCTGCGCGCGATGCGTTTCCCTGTCGTGTCATCCCTGGTCCCCAAGTGTGGTGAGAAATCGATCCACCTGCCCGATCACCAGCTCTGCCGTGTGCCGGGCTGATTCCGACTCCTCGATCGTCAGCCATTGAATCCCCGGTTCCTT
>Ga0315283_10003429_pt1 | contig 13522 bp, 12 predicted proteins | sample YL17G09_0_MG_FD_204541 | JGI IMG/M metagenome (GOLD analysis project Ga0315283, IMG submission 204541) | Sediment microbial communities from Yellowstone Lake, YNP, Wyoming, USA - YL17G09_0 | ecosystem: Environmental > Aquatic > Freshwater > Lake > Sediment | place: USA: Wyoming | collected...
CCTCGATGATCCCCTTGTCGACCGCATCGACCTTGCGGGCGCGTACGACAGGTCCGCGCGAAGCGGTGTCGGACGGGACTCCTGCAATACCACGATCGGTGCGCAATGCGAGGTGTTTCTTACCACTTTCGACGCATTGCGTCAATCGTCTGAGGATTCTGCGTTGCAAGACATACCAACAGAATCCTCAGACGATTTCTGTTCGCTGCCACGCTTCGCGTGGATCGCCTGAGGATTCTGCGTTGCAGAACACAACAACAGAAGCCTCAGGCGATTTCTGTTCGCTGCCACGCTTCGCGTGGATCCTGAAGCGGGGAACCTACGGTTCCCCGTGGCCCGTCCCTCGGGTTTGCCCGCGGAGCGGGCCCTTCAGGATCCGCGCGCAGCGCGGCAATAGGCAATGAAGCTCGGGATCCTGCGGTACGGTTTTTCACCGCCGGGCTTCAGCCCAGCTTCACGCAGACGTGCTTGACCCGCGTGTACTCCTCCATCGAGTACGTGGACATGTCCTTGCCGTAGCCGGACTCCTTGAAGCCGCCGTGCGGCATCTCCGGCGTCAGCGGGAACAGGTGCTCGTTGATCCAGACACAGCCGAAATCGAGCTGCGCGGCGACCTTGAGCGCCCGCCCCACGTTCTCCGAGAACACGGATGAGGCGAGGCCGTAGCGCGAGTCGTTCGCCATCCGCACCGCGTCCTCGTCCGACGAGAACGACTGCACGGTGACGACGGGCCCGAAGACCTCGTTCTGGACGATCTCCGAGTCCTGCGCGACATCGGCCACGATCGACGGCTGCACGAAGTAGCCGCGGTCGCCGACGGTGCCGCCGCCGGTGACGAGCGTCGCCTTGGCCGCAACCGCCCGGTCGATGAAGCCGACGATGCGCTCCTGCTGCTCCGCCGAGATGACTGGGCCCATGCCGATCTCGTCGTTCGAAGCCGGATCGCCGACGGTCAGCGACTCGACAGCCTTCACCGTCTCGGCGAGCACGTCGTCGTAGATCCGGCCCGAGACGAGGATCCGCGACGACGCCGTGCAGTCCTGCCCGGAGTTGAAGTAGCCGCCGATCTTGATCGCCTCGGCGACCGTGGCGGGATCGGCGTCGTCGAGCACGATCATCGGGGCCTTGCCGCCAAGCTCCAGGTGCACGTGCTTGACGGTGTCAGCGGCGTTCTTCGCGATCAGCTTCCCGGTGGCCGTATCGCCGGTGAGCGAGACGAGGGAGATAGCAGGAGAGCGCACGAGGGCATCTCCGACCGGGACGCCGTCACCGGTCACCACCTGCAGCACGCCCGGCGGCAGCACCTCCTGCGCCAGCTCGACGAAGCGCAGCATCGTCAGCGGCGTCTGCTCGGCCGGCTTGATGATCTGGACGTTGCCGGCCGCGAGCGCAGGGCCGATCTTCCACACGGCCATGAAGAGCGGGTAGTTCCACGGGCAGATGCCCGCGACGATCCCGAGCGGCTCGCGACGGGTCATCGACGTGTAGCCCTCGACGTACTCCGCGGCAGCCTTGCCCTCGAGGTTCCGCGCTGCACCGGCGAAGAAGCGGAGGTTGTCGGACATGATGCCGGGTTCGTCGACGGCGACCCACCACGGCTTGCCGACGTTGCGCGACTCGAGCCGGGCGAGCTCCTCGGCGTTGTCGTCGATCACGTCCGCGAGCTTCAGGAGCAGCTCCATGCGGTCCTTTGGTGTCTTGGTGCGCCACGCGGCCCAGGCTTTCTTCGCGGCGTCCACCGCACGCTCGACGTCGTCCGCCGTGCCGCGCGGCACCTCGGCGATCACCTCACCGGTCGACGGGTTGAGCACCTCCATCGTCTCACCCGACGACGAGTCGACGAACTCCCCGCCGATGAACATCTGGTGGTGGGTCACGGCAACGCTCATGGTGGCTCCTCCCGTGGAACGAAGATCGACGTCGGCGCGAGCGTATCACCGTCCCGTGGAGCACCCACCTCCGCACGATCAGGTAGAACCCGTCGCATGAACATCCTCGTCATCGGCACCGGCGGCGTCGGCTCGGCCTTCGCCGCAATCGCGCAACGTCGCACCTTCTTCGACCGCATCACGCTGTCAGACCTCGACCCGGCGCGACCGCAGTCGGTCGTCGACCGGCTCGGCGAGCACGACCGGTTCAACTCGGCGCGCGTCGACGCGTCGAGCGAGGATTCGATCGTCGACCTGATCCGCGACGTCAGGGCGGATGCCGTTCTCAACGCCACCGACCCGCGGTTCAATCCCCAGATCTTCGACGCGTGCCTGCGGGCGGGTGTCACGTATCTCGACATGGCTGCGACGCTGTCACAGCCGCATCCCGAGCATCCGTACTCCGAGACGCACGTCAAGCTCGGCGACTACCAGTTCGCCCAGCAGGAGAACTGGCGCCAGGAGGGCCTGCTCGCGCTCATCGGCATCGGGATCGAGCCGGGCGCGGCGGACGTGTTCGCGCGCTACGCGGCGGATGAGCTCTTCTCAGAGGTCGACGAGATCGGGGTCCGTGACGGAGCCAACCTCGTGGTCGAGGGATACGACTTCGCGCCCACGTTCTCGATCTGGACGACGATCGAGGAATGCCTCAACCCGCCCGTGATCTGGGAGAAGGGGCGCGGTTGGTACACGACGGAGCCGTTCTCCGAGCCCGAGGTGTTCGACTTCCCCGAGGGGATCGGCCCGGTCAAGTGCGTCAACGTCGAGCACGAGGAGGTGCTGCTCGTCCCGCGCGTGATCGACTGCAACCGCGTCACGTTCAAGTACGGGCTCGGTGACGAGTTCATCGGCGTGCTCAAGACGCTGCGCAAGCTCGGGCTCGACTCGACGCAGAAGGTGCGCGTGCGGGATGTCGAGGTGGCGCCGCGCGACGTCGTTGCCGCGACGCTGCCGGACCCGGCCACGCTCGGCGACCGGATGGTCGGCAAGACCTGCGCCGGCACGCTTGTGAGCGGGCTCGGCAAGGACGGGCGCCCGCGCAGGACGTACCTGTACCACGTCGTCGACAACGAGTGGTCGATGCGGGAGTACGGCTCACAGGCAGTCGTCTGGCAGACCGCGATCAACCCGGTCGTGGCGCTCGAGCTGCTGGCCGCGGGCACGTGGTCGGGCACCGGCGTGCTGGGCCCGGAGGCGTTCCCGCCGCAACCGTTCCTCGACAAGCTGGCCGAGTACGGCTCACCGCACGGGGTGCTCGAGCTCGCTCCCTGAGCGGAGTCGCGGATGTGACTACGGTCCTCCTCGTTGACGACGATCGGGCGCTCCGGAAGCTGTTGCGCGCCTACCTCGAGGCGGAATCGATCTCCGTGCTCGAGGCCGCGAGCGGCGAGGAGGGACTGGCCGCGATCGAGCGGTCGGCGCCGGCGCTCGTCCTGCTGGACGTGCGGCTGCCGGGGATCGACGGCTTCGAGGTGCTGCGCCGTCTCGACGCCATGGGCCGCTCGGTGCCGGTGATCCTCGTCACGTCGGTCGAGGACGAGCTCGACCAGCTCGTCGGCTACCGCCTCGGCGCGATCGACTACGTGGTGAAGCCGGTCTCGCCGAAGGTGCTGGCGGCGAAGGTGAAGGCGTTTGCAGCCCACGTCGACGCCCGGTCACGCGTCGACCGGGTCGTCTGCGGCCCGCTCACGATCGAGCTCGACGGCCGGCGCACGCTCGTCGACGGCCGCGAGGTGACGCTGACGCGGACGGAGCACGACCTGCTGGTCGCTCTCGCTTCGCACCCCGGCTGGGTCTACCCGCGCGAGCACCTCCTCGCCGAGGTGTGGGGGATCGACGCTGCCCACGTCGAGACACGGCTCGTCGACCAGCATGTCGCCAACCTCCGCAAGAAGCTTGTCGAAGCCGGGGCGCCCGGCCTCGTCGAGACCGTGCGCGGCGTCGGCTATCGCCTCGTCGACGTTGGTTCTTGACGTTCTCTAGACATTCAGCCGATGGGAAGCCGACGCTGGTGGTGGACACTTTCGTCCATGGGGGTGTCGGAGCAGACGTCGACCGACGGCATTCGCGCGGCGTACGGGCTCGCGTTGCGGATGACCGGGTCGGACGCGACCGCCGGGGAAGTGGTCGCGCGGGCGGCGCGCGTCGCAGGGCTCGAGCCGGTGCCGCTCGTGCGGGCCGTTCGAACGGAGGCGCGAGCGGTGACCTGCCGGCCCGACCGCGTCGGTGTGCCGCGCCCCCATGCGTTCCAGGAGGTGGACCCCGGCGACTGGGGCGTGGTCGAGCGCATCGCACTGCGGGGCATGACGGTCACCGAAGCGGCTGCGGCTACCGGCCTCTCACGCACCGACGTGATCGCCCGGCTCCAGCGCGGCATGCGCACCGCCCGCGCCTGCGTCGAAGGCCGGAAGGCGCCCGGTGACGCGGAGCCCGCGGCCGCCGGCGCTCGAGGCGGCGATCGTCCCGCCCGCCGCCTCGACGATGCGGCGCGCCACCGTCAGGCCGAGCCCGCTCCCTTCTCCGGCCTCCCTGCCTGAGCTGCCGCGGTAGAACCGCTCGAAGACGAGAGCCCGCTCGCCGTCGTCGAGGCCGGGGCCGTCGTCCTCGACCCCGACCTCCACGCGGTCCGAGACGCGAACGAAGATCACGATCTCGCTGCCGGCACCGTCCGACACGGCCCGGAGGGCGTTCCGAACCAGGTTCACCCACAGCTGCTCGAGCCGCCGTCGCGATACGCCCACACGGGCGGGGACCGCGTCGAGCCTGAGCTCGACCCCGGCCGCTGTCGCCAGCGGGAGCAGCCGAAGCTGGATATCGGCCGCAACCTCGTCGGCTGCGGCCGACCCGGCCGGCACGTCGTCGTCGAGCCGTGCCTCGAGACGCACGAGGTCGACCAGTCCGTCGAGCAGCTGCCGCGCGCGGGTCGCCTCCCGCCGGACGAGGACGACGTGCTCGTCGTCGCGGGCCACCACCCCGTCGAGCATCGCCTCGGCGTAGCCGTCGATGACGGCCAGCGGTGCACGCAGCTCGTGCCGCAGCTCCTCCGCGAGCTCGACCCGCGTTCGCAGCTCGTCGTCGAGGGCCGTGATCGCCTCTTCTAGCCGGCGCGCGGCGCGTTCACGCCAGATCTCCTGGCCGAGCAGCGCCGCGATCACCTCGAGCAACGCCTCCTCGTCGGGAGTGAATGCCCGCGGCGCGCAGTGGTGCAGGCAGATCGTGCCGAACAGGCTCCCGTCCGGCAGCCGGACGTCCCTCGTGCAGAAGGCGCGGACGTCCCAGTCGACCCCGAGCCCCTCCTTCAGCCGTAGCCACGATGCCCACAGCGCCGGTACGTCGCGCGTCTCCGGCACGGTCGCCGGCGACTCGCCCGCATGCACGCGCGAGCACAGGCTCCACTCCCAGGGGATCTCCGCATCGGGCTCGAGCGGGATCGGCCGGGTGTGCTCGATGCCGCGGAAGACGTAGCGGCCGTCGGAGGTCACCTCCGACACGACCGTGATGTCGACGCCGCTGAGCCGCTGGACCAGCGCGCACATCGCCTCGATCGCCTCCACGCTCGAGGTGAGTGCCAGCGTGCCGATCTCCGCGAGCGCCGTCAGGCCGATCTTCTTGTCCATCGGTGGAGAGGATACGGACCTCTTGCGTCCGGCGCAGCGCCCCGAACAGCGGTCAGGAGACGGAGCGGGCATCGCACGTTCGTCGTTCGCGCGTGACACGTCTAGGATGCCGCCATGGCGCTCGTATTGCTGCGCGCACCCCTCTCGGAGCTCGCGGGCGGGCGCGAGCACGCGCTGGAGGGCGCGACGGTGCGGGACGTGCTCGAGGCCCTGGAGGGCAGGTGCCCCGCGATCCTCGGGTGGGTGCTGGACGAGCGCCGCGCGATCCGCCCGCACGTCAACATCTACGTCAACGGTCAACTCGCGCGGGAGGGGACGGTGGTCGGTGCGGCTGACCGGCTGCACGTCCTCCCGGCAATCACAGGAGGGTGAGATGACGGAGCTCTTGGTCGGGACGAAGAAGGGGCTGTTCGTCCTCGACGGTGACGTCGGCGCCGGGTTCGAGGTGGCGGCGCGCGCGTTCCCGGGGCAGTCGGTCGAGTACGCAATGCGCGACTCTCGCACGGGGCGCTACCTGGCGTCCGTCACGTCATGGTTCTACGGCGCGCGGATCTGGGTGACCGACGACCCGGCGGGCGAATGGCAGGAGGCCGAAGGGACCGCGCTTCCCGAGGACGGCGACGCGTCGCTCGCGCGGATCTGGGTCATCGCCGCCGGAGAGGCGGATGGGCTGCTCTACGCCGGGGGCGACCCGGGCTGCCTGTTCGAGAGCCATGACGGAGGGCTGACATGGGCGCTCAACCGTGGCCTCTGGGATCATCCCACGCGCCCGGACTGGACTCCCGGTGGCGGCGGGCTCTGCCTGCACACGATCGCGCCGTGGCCCGGCGACCCCGATCGGCTGCTGGTGGCGATCTCCGCGGTCGGCATCTGGCTCTCGGACGACCGCGGCGTCACGTGGCGGTACTCGAACAGCGGCATCGTGCCGGAGTACGCGCCCGAGGAGGCGCGCGACATGCCGATCGGGCACTGCGTCCACAACGTGCGGCGGGCGGCGCAGCGCCCGGAGCGGCTGTTCCTGCAGTTCCACGGGGGCGTCTACCGCTCGGACGACGCGGGCGCGAGCTGGATCGACGTCGGCGACGGCACCGACCTTCCCTCCGACTTCGGCTTCCCGATTGTCGTCGACCCCGCCGATCCCGACAGCGCCTATGTGATCCCGCTCATCGGCGCCGAGGACCGGACGACACCGGGTGGGGCCGTCCGTGTCTGGGAGACGCGCGACGCCGGCGCCAGCTGGACGGCCCGGGACGAGGGCCTTCCCGGCCGCGACGCCTACCTGACCGTGCTGCGCGAGGCGTTCGACTCGTCGGGCGAGGGCGCGGGCCTCGAGCTCTACTTCGGCGCGACGTCCGGGGACGTGTTCGGCTCCGACGATGCCGGCGCCAGCTGGGCGCCCGTCGCCGAGCATCTGCCACCGGTCTACTCGGTGCGCGCGAGCTGAGCGAGCGGTGCCGGCCCTTGTCCGACCGGCCCGGCACCGCTAGTTTCAGTCTATGAGTCGCAAACCCGACGTGGAGCCGGCCAGATTCGTCCACGTGACGCTCGCCGTCGTCCTGCAGGTGCGCGATCACAGGCTGCAGGTGCTGCTGTGGCAGCGGGCCCGCAAGCCGTTCGCCGAAGCGTGGGCGCTGCCCGGTGGGCGGCTCGCGCCGGCGGAGGGCCTCGAGGGCTCGATCCTCCGGCACCTCGCTGCCAAGGTCGACGTGCGAGAGGTTGCACATCTCGAGCAGCTGGCCACCTACGGCGATCCCGGCCGCAGCCCCGGTGACCGCGAGGTTGCCACCTCGTATCTCGGCCTCGTCCCGCTGGGACTCGATCCGGACGTTCCGCCCGACACGTGCTGGCACCCGGTCGAGGAGTTGCCCGAGACCGCCTTCGATCACGGTGCCATCGTCCTGGCAGGCCGGGAGCGGCTGCGAGGGAAGCTGTCGTACTCGAACATCGGCTTCTCGCTGGCGCCCGCCACGTTCACGCTGGGGGAGCTGCGAGAGATCTACGCCGCGGCGCTCGGGCACGAGCTCTCCGCGACGAACCTGAAGCGCGTGCTGCTGCGCCGCGGCGTGCTCGAACCGACGGGCAGGCGCCGCGCCCCGGGGCGTGCCGGCGGACGGCCTGCCGACGAGTACCGGTTCCGCCGCAGCCGGCTCGAGATCACCGATCCGTTCGCTGCCCTGCGGCCGCCCTCGTAGCGGGCTCAGGACCTGATGCGCTCGCCCGTCGGGTCGACGAGCGGCTCCGCAGCGACCTCGCCGTCGATCCACTCACCGAAGATCTCGACAGCCACGTGCGTCCCGACGGCGCTGTCTGCCACCGGCAGGTACGCGTACGCGATCGACGTGCCGGCCGTGTAGCCGAAGCCACCGCTCGTGACACGGCCGACGAGCCTCTCCCCCACGCGCACCGGCTCCGAGCCGAGCGCGACCGCCCGCGGGTCGACGAGCGCCAGGCAGCGCAGCTGCACTTCGGGCTCCCCGCGCCCCACGAGGGCAGCACGGCCGATGAAGTCAGGCTTGTCGAGCTTGACGGCGAACCCGAGCCCGGCCTCGAACGGGGTCTCCTCCGTCGTGATGTCGGCGCCCCACACGCGGTAGCCCTTCTCCAGCCGCAGCGAGTCGATCGCCTTGTACCCGGCGGCCACGAGCCCATGCTCCCGTCCCCCCTCCCAGAGCGTGTCCCAGAGCCGCGCACCGAACTCGGCCGGGCAGTACAACTCCCAGCCGAGCTCGCCGACATAGGTCACGCGCAGCGCGAGGCAGGGCACGGGGCCGACCGAGAGCTCGCGCGCCCGCATGTAGGGGAACGCGTCGTTCGACAGGTCGCTGGCCGTGAGCGGCTGCAGGATCGCGCGGGCACTCGGGCCCCAGAGCCCGTAACAGGCGTACGCGGAGGTCACGTCCGCGATGTGGACGGACCCGTCGTCCGGCGCGTGCTGGCGGATCCAGGCGGTGTCGTGCTGTCCGAACGCCGTGCCCGTGATGATGCGGAAGCGGTCCGGTGCGAGCCGCGTCACGGTGAAGTCGCACTCGATGCCGCCTCTCGTGTTGAGCATCTGCGTGTACGTGACGGCGCCGACGTCGCGGGCCACCCGGTTCGCGCACAGCAGCTCGAGGAAGTCGGCGGCGCCCGTGCCCGTCACCTCGATCTTGGCGAACGACGACTCGTCGAAGAGAGCAGCGGCAGAGCGGCAGGCGACGTGCTCGGCGCCGATCGCCGGCGACCACAACTTGCCCGCCCACCCGTGCGGGCGCAGCGACTCGTCGCCGTGCGCCGCGTTCGGCTCGAACCAGTTCGCCCGCTCCCACCCGGACTTCTCGCCGAAGGCGGCACCGAGCTCCACCAGTCGCGCGTAGGCCGGAGAGACGCGCAGCGGCCGCCCGGCCCGCCGCTCGTGACCCGGGAACCGGACGTCGTAGTACGTCTCGTAGATCTCGGCCGTGCGCGCGAGCGTGTAGTCGCGCGAGCGGTAGGCGGCACCGAAGCGGCGGGAGTCCATGTGCCAGACGTCGAGCGAAGGCGTGCCCTCGACGATCCACTCCGCGACGAGCTGCCCCATCCCGCCCGCCCCGGCGAGCCCGTGGGCGCAGAAGCCGGCCGCAACCCAGAAGCCCCGCACCTCCGACGGCCCCAGGATGAACTCGCCGTCGGGGGTGAACGCTTCGGGGCCGTTGATGAGCTTGACCACTCCCATCTCCTCGAGCGAGGGGACGCGCACGATCGCGTTCTGCATCAGCTCCTCGAAACGGGGCCAGTCCTCCTCGAGCAGCTTCCCGTTGAAGTCGGCCGGGATCCCGTCGAGCGACCAGGGCGCGCAGTGTCGCTCGTAGCCGCCCATGATCAGGCCGCCGGACTCGGGCCGGTAGTAGACGAGCAGCGACGGGTCACGCATCGTCGGCATGTCCGTCGGCAGGCCTGCAGGCTCCAGCACGAGGTACTCGTGCGCCATCGGGACGACGGGCACGTTGACGCCGGCGAGCGCGCCGATCTCCTTCGCGAACATGCCGCCCGCGTTGATCACGATCTCCGTCTCGATCTCGCCCCGGTCCGTGACGACGCCGGTGACGCGGCCCTGCTCGACCTCGATGCCCGTGACCCGCGTTGCAGTGTTGACCTCCGCCCCGCGCCGGCGCGCGCCCTCGGCGAGGGCGAATGTGAGCTGGCTCGGGTCGATGTACCCGTCGGTCGGGAGGAACGCGGCGCCGAGCACCCCCTCGAGGCTCATCGGTGGAAACAGCCCCTGCGCCTCGGCGGGGGAGATCAGCTCGAGCGGCAGCCCGAACGTCTTCGCCCACCCGGCCTGGCGGGCGACCTCCTCCATCCGCTCGGAAGAGGACGCGAGGCGCAGCGAGCCGACCTCGCGCCACCCCGTCTCGAGCCCGACCTCGTCCCCGAGCGTGCGGTAGAGGTCGACCGAGCTCATCATCATCTTCGTCAGCGCGAGGGAGCTGCGCAGCTGCCCCACGAGCCCGGCCGAGTGGAATGTCGAGCCGCTCGTCAGGTCGGCGCGCTCGACGAGCACGACGTCCTCCCACCCGAGCCGGGCGAGCCAGTACAGAATCGAGCAGCCTCCGACACCCCCGCCGATCACGACTGCGCGCGCGCGCGACCTCACTCCTACGTGCCTGTCGTCTCGATCACGAGGTGCGTCCGGTCGCTGCGGAAGCGGTCGCGCGCGAACTCCACCGGGGTCCCGTCGGCCGCGTATCCGATCCGTTCGACGAGCAGGAGCGGCGCGCCGGCACGGACACCGAGCGAGCGCGCGTCGGAGGCTCGTGCCGGCACGACCTCCAGCTGCTCGACCGCGCGCACCGGGCGGAGACCGTAGCCCTCGCCCATCAGGTCGTAGAGGGAGCCGCCGAAATCCATGTCCTCGATGTCCGGGAACAGCTTCGCGGGCAGCGACGAGCGCTCCACGGCAAGCGGCTTGCCCGACGCGAGCCGCAGCCGCACGACGACGACGACCGGCTCACCCGGCTCGAGGCCGAGCACTGCGGCCACCCGTCGCCGCGAGGGCGTGACCTCCACGGAGACGACCTCGGCGCCGTCGGCGAGCCCCTGGCGGCGGAGCTCGGCCGAGATGCCCGCACTGCCGGTGGTATGGCGGTCGGGCTCCGGACCGGCCTCGGGCTCTCGCACGAACGTGCCCCCGCTGCGCCCGACGACGCGACGGACGAGGCCGTCGCGTTCGAGCCCACCGAGCGCCTGCCGTACCGTCATCCTGCTGACACCGATCGACCTGGCGAGCTCGCGCTCGGGGGGCAACCGCGTGCCGGCCGCGAGCCGGCCCGACCTGATCGCTCCAGCCAACTGCTCCGCGATCGCCAGGTGGAGCGGCCCGGAGCCGCGCTCGATCACGAGGTCGAAGGCGGCGGGCACCGCCACAGAGTACGCGATCTGCCCGGAATCGTCTAGACCGTTACCTGCGCGCGTGTCAGCGGCAGGCGCGCGCCACCCGGGCAGTCGATCTGCCTGGACGACGTCAAGAGCCGCAGACACGACCGTGGGCCTCCCGGATCGCCGCCGCCGAGAGCACCGGGTGGCCGCCGGGCTGCAGGGTGGCTCTCAAGAAGCACCGGCCGGCAACCGATACCCCGTTCCATGTGGCACGCACCTCGTTGGCTGAAGCTGGTCGCGCTCGTGAGCCTTGCGGCCGAGGCGGCTGCCGCCGCAGCCGTGTTCTGGCACTCGCGCTGACCGGACGAGCGCCGCGCCTCAGCACTCGATCCAGGCTCAGCCGCCGAGCGCTGCCGTGAACGACGGCTCCGCCGCCGAGCGCTGCCGTGAACGACGGCTCCGCCGCGGTGGCCTGCAGCCGCTCGAAGTGCTCGGAGGCGTAGCCCGCGAAGTCGAAGTCGAGCTCCGAGACGACACCCTGCACGACGCCCCACATCGCCTCTCGGAAGTCCGACATGAACCGCATCAGGTCGAGCGATCGCTCGTCACTGGCGCGCACCGACCCGGAGTACGCCTCCAGCAGCCCGCGACGCCCGTCGGCGTCGAGGCCGTGGTTGACCGAGAAGTTCGCGAGGTCGAACAACGGGTCACCCATGCCCGCGTACTCCCAGTCGACGATCCGGATCCGCTCTCCGTCGTCGATGAAGTTCGCGTTCAGCAGGTCATTGTGGCACGGCCGCTCGGGAAAGACGCCGCGTGCGCGCTCGATCCGGCGCGCCACCTGCCTCGCCCACACGTACGCGGGCGGGACGTCCGCCCCGTGCGCGAACGTGGTCGTGCGGTAATCCTCGACCACCTCGAACGAGCTGAACCGCCCGGGCAGTGACGGGCCCCCGTGCACTGCCCGCAGCGACTGCGCGACCCGCCTGATCGTGCCCGGCTCACGCATCCGCTCGACCGGAACGATCTCGCCCTCGATGAACCGGGTCACGAGACAGCTCTCGGGCTCGAGGAACGCAACGACCTCGGGCCCCACCCCGATGGCGGCGGCGGCGAGCGACGCCTCGTGCTCCACCGTCCGGTCGATGCCGAGCAGCTCCGTGTCGCGGCCGGCGACGCGCAGCACGTAGACGCCGTCGTCGAGCGTCACCTTGAAGTTGTGGTTCGTGATGCCGCCGCCGATCACCTCGATCGCCGCCCGGCGGCCCGGCCACACGCGCGCGACGATCGCGTCGACATCCACGGAGAGATACTCTCACGCCACGCGGCGCCGGGCGCGGCACTCACGCGCCCGAGCCCCTACAGGTGTCCCGGTTTTGTATAGTTTCCAGCATGAAGATTGCACTGACCGGCGCATCCGGCCTGATCGGCTCCGCGCTCGCCCCCGCCCTGCGCGGTGCGGGGCACGACGTGATCGTGCTCGTGCGCCGCGATCCCGCACGGGCCGGCGAGATCCGCTGGGATCCCGAGGCCGGCTCCATCGACGCCGCGGCGCTCGAGGGGGTCGACGCGATCATCCACCTCGCGGGCGAGAACATCGGCAAGCGCTGGAGCGGAAAGGTGAAGCGGCGCGTGCTCGACTCCCGCGTCAACGGAACGCGGCTGCTCGCCAAGACCGCGGCACACCTCGAGCGCAGGCCCTCCGTCTTCGTATGTGCCTCCGCGACGGGCTTCTACGGCAACCGCGGCGACGAGGTGCTGACCGAAGCGGCGCCCCGCGGCACCGGCTTCCTCGCCGATGTCGTCGAGGCATGGGAGGCGGCGGCCGAGCCGGCGCGGGCCGCCGGCATCCGCACCGTTCACCTGCGCCAGGGCATCGTGCTCTCGCGCCGCGGCGGCGCTCTCCACAAGCTGCTGACACCCTTCAAGCTCGGTGTGGGCGGGCGCGTCGGCAGCGGCCGCCAGTGGTGGAGCTGGGTCGGCCTGGACGATGTCGTAGCCGCCTACCTGTTCGCGCTCGACCATCCTCTCGCCGGGCCCGTGAACCTGACCGCGCCGGGCACCGTGACGAACCGCGACTTCACGAAGGCGGTCGGTCGCGCGCTGCACCGCCCCACGGTCTTCCCGCTCCCCACGCCGGTCGTGAAAGCGATGTTCGGGGAGATGGGCGAGGAGATGCTGCTGGGCGGCCAGCGCACGGAGCCCGCCGCGCTCACCTCGGCAGGGTTCACGTTCGCCCGGCCGGACCTCGATTCCGGGCTGGCAGGCGCGCTACGCTCGTAGGAGTGAGCAGCGAGCCAGACGTCATCGTCGTCGGGGCCGGCATTGCGGGCCTCACCTGTGCGCGCACGCTCGCGGCCCAGGGACTGACGCCGCTCGTGCTCGAGCGGGAAGCGGCCGTCGGCGGGCGCGTGCGAACGGACGAGGTCGACGGCTTCCTGCTCGACCACGGCTTCCAGGTGCTGCCGCGCTCGTACCCGGAGGCCCGCCGGCTGCTCGACCTCGACCGGCTCGAGCTGCGGGACTTCGCCCGTGGTGCGATCGTGCGCACCGAAGGACGGTTCCGCCGCGTCACCGATCCGCGGGAGTCTCCGCTCCGCGGCCTGCGAACGCTCGCCGGCGGGGTCGTCGGAGTCAGGGACG
>Ga0315283_10003431_pt1 | contig 13521 bp, 10 predicted proteins | sample YL17G09_0_MG_FD_204541 | JGI IMG/M metagenome (GOLD analysis project Ga0315283, IMG submission 204541) | Sediment microbial communities from Yellowstone Lake, YNP, Wyoming, USA - YL17G09_0 | ecosystem: Environmental > Aquatic > Freshwater > Lake > Sediment | place: USA: Wyoming | collected...
TTTGACCGTCCGCTCGACCCCGTCGATGACCTCACAGGTCCATTCCACGCGCGAAAAATTGATGCGCCACTGGTCGCCGACGCGCGGCGGGATGGGACGGTGCGCGTATTCGCCGAGTGCCCTCCATGGCATGGCGATCTCGACGGTCCACCCCGTGTCAGCATCGGAGGGATTGTTGATCGTCCCGCGGACATGGACGGCCGTCCTGAGACCCGCGATATCCCAGCTGTCACGCGGCGAACCTCCGTCACGGTAGGGCCTCTCCAAAAACAGGTCCCAGACCGTGTTGAGTGCGTTCATCTCCATCTCGTAGTACTCGTGGCTGTCCCCGTCGGGGTCGATGAAGACTTCGAAGTCGTTGTCGTGAAAGATCACCGTGTCACGTTTGCTCAGTGTCCCCCGCACGTGGGGTTCCTGAAGCTCCGCCCCGATATAGAGATTCTCATCGTCCCACAGCATCCTGGCCCGTGTCCGGAACCGCGGCGTCGGCCCCCCCGCGATGTCCATGAAGTCGTCGGTCCACGGTGCCGCCTGCCACGCGCGTTCGTCCATGGCACCATCGACGGTGACCGGCGCAGCGGCACGGATGCAGACATAGCCTTTCGGCAGGGCGGCGGAGGGGTCTGCGGGGGCAAGGCTGCATGCAAGCACGAAAGGGACGGAAAGGCAAAGGAGCATGGGCCTAGTCCGACATCGACGGCGGTGCGGCATCGGGGGCGGTTCCCCACTCAGCGTTCGGGTTCCTCCCCATCACAAACTCCAGCGTTCCCCCCTTCAGTAACTCGGCATGCCGGATGTACGTTCGTTCCAGCGGGGCACCGTTGAGCGTGACCGACTGGATGTAAGGGTTCCCCTCCGTCGCATTTCTGGCCTTGACGGTAAACGTCCTCCCCCCGCCCACATCGATGGTCGCGGACTCGAGGGCCGGGCTTCCGATCACATAGGTGCCGTCGGCGGGATTGACGGGATAGAACCCGAGTGAACTCATGACATACCACGACGACATCTGCCCGCAGTCTTCGTTGCCACAGAGTCCGTCCGCTTCCGCTCCGTACATCGTGCGCAGAATCCGGCGCACAAGCTCCTGCGTCTTCCAGGGGACGCCGGCGTAGTCGTACAGGTAGGCAATGTGGTGGCTCGGCTCGTTGCCGTGCGCATAAAGCCCGATCAGGCCCGAGACGTCCGACGGGGCCCCGGTTCCCTCGAGGGCGGAGCTCTGGTTGAAGAGCGAATCCAGCTTCTTTACAAATTTCTCTTTCCCCCCCATGAGCGTCATAAGGCCACGCACGTCATGCGGTACGAACCATGTGTACTGCCACGCATTCCCCTCCGTATATTCCGGCTGCTTCAGCGTCGAGTACCGCGGGTTGAAGGGGATGCGCCACGAGCCGTCGAGGTTACGTCCGCGCATGAAGCCCGTCGATGAATCGTACAGGTTCCTGTAGTACCGGGCCCGTCCCATGAACGTCGCCTCGTCGGCCTTGTACCCGAACGACTTCGCAACCTGCGCGATGCACCAGTCGTCGTAGGCATATTCGAGTGTCTTCGAGACTGACTCCGGTTCTTTGTCGGCCGGTACATAGCCCACCGCACGGACCGGTGTCACCCTGATGCTCGCCGTCAGTTCCGGCGAGCCGGTCGTTCCCGCGGAGACGGTCATCGTCCTTGCTTCACCGACGGCCGGTATCCGGAGGCGGACGGTGGTGAGTCCGGGGGCGATCCATGCAGTGGAAGGCGGAGCTCCCCCGGCGTTGATCGTGATGTTTCTGGGAGGACCGAGCTGCTCGATGTCCGCGCGCACGACCTGATAGGTCTCCCCTCCCTCGGTGATGAGGCCGAATTCATTGCTCAATGTCATCCGCGGGACGAAGGAATGCGTGAAGGTCATCGTCCAGTCGGGACTCCCCCCCTTCTGTCCCGTCACCCGGAGTTCCTGTGCCACGCCCGGGATCACAAGGCGCGACGGAACCGTTAGCAGCATCGTCCCGAACATATCGCCGAACCAGTCGACGGCAGAGGCACGAAACATCAACCGTGCTCCGCCGGGCCCTTCGACACTCCACTTCTTCTCGGGGGAGTCCCCCCCGCTGTTGAAACTTGCGATCGGCTCTCCGTTCATGGAGAGATCGAACCGGTGCCCCCCCTTCCCCACACTGGTTCCGGCCAGCCAGGCAAAGGTGACGGTGTTTCGCCGTGCTGCCGGGGGGACCACGGCGGTCTTCCATGTCATCGCCCCTGTCCCATCAGTCGCACGGACAACAAGGGCCCCTCTCACATCCGGATGTGCGGAGTGATATCCTATCGTATCCCCTGCAACTGTCGACGCGTATCCGTTCAGCACGATCCCGACGGGTTTCTCCGGCCAGGCGGCGACATCGACGGGTCCTGACGAAAGATCGGCGATCGACGGCGCATAGTATTTGAGTCCCCGGTGGTCCCTGATCGCGCTCTTTTTCATGTTCCGGTAGGCCTCCTGGACGTCGAAGCCACGGATCCCCTTGAGGATGGCATCGGCAATGACGGGGACGGCATGATAGCCGATCATCGTATTTGTCTCGGAGGCGGCAAGAGGCCAAACCGGAAGGTGTCCCCCTTCCTTCGCAAACGCGAGCATCGCCCTGATCATGTCGGTCACCCTGTCGGGATGCATAATGGTGTAGAGAGGGTGCGCCGCGCGGAACGTATCCCAGAGAGAGAATGTGGAGTAGTTGATGAAACCCGCCGCCACGTGAACGCTGTCGTCCACGCCGCGGTAACGGTTGTCGATGTCGGCATAGACCGTCGGTGCCAGCATCGTATGGTAGAGTGCCGTGTAAAACGCGGTTTTCTTCTTCTCGTCTGCGCTCTGAATGCGGATCTTTCTCAGTTCTTTCTCCCACGCATCTGACGTCGCGCGCCGGATCATGTCGAAATCCCATCCCGAAATCTCTCCGTCGAGGTTTTCGAGAGCCCCTGCGATGCTCACCGCCGAGATGCCGACCTTCGCGAGGATCCGCTCCCCCCTCGCGGCACTAAACCGGAGAAGCGCTTTCACGTTCTTCCCGCGTGCCGGAGTGCCGAGCCGGACGCCGTCGTCGTAGAACTCGACTGACAGGACCGGTTTCGAAAACCTGGCCGCGAAGTAGACCCGCCGCCTCGCCGCCCAGCCGTTGGAGAGTCGCCATCCCGTCAGGATGGAATCCCCCTCCATGACGCATGATGATCCGAGCGTGATGTCGTCCTGGCCGTAGCCGAGGTTAACGGCGATGAGGGCGGAATCCGTTGCGGGGAAGGTGTACCGGTGGAACCCGGCGCGTGTCGTGGCGGTCAGTTCCACCGTGATGCGTGAATCCCGGAGAAAGACGGTATAGTAACCCGGGAGGGCCGTTTCATCGGCGTGTGAATACGGGGACCGGTACCGGTCATCAAGGATGCCTTCTGACGTCCCGGGCGTGAAGAGGATATCCCCGAGGTCGGCACAGCCCGTCCCGCTCAGATGCGTGTGACTGAATCCGATCAGCGACGTGTCGGAATAATGATAGCCCGAACACCAGTCCCAGCCGCTCCTTCCGGCGTCGGGACTGAGCTGCACCATCCCGAAGGGGGCCGTCGCCCCGGGATAGGTATGCCCGTGGGCGTCGGTACCGATGAAGGGATTGACGTAGCGGACGAGAGATTCTGCGGGGTCCCCGGCGGCCCCCCTGACGGGGGCGACAAGCAGGACAGCACACATCAAGAGACGGGAGGGAACGGCCATGGGGACTATCCTTCCGGGTTGGAGGAACCTCCCAGCGTAAAGAAAAGCTCGATGCGACTCAAGGCGACGCCGCACCCTGACGCCGCGCGGGAAAGGGTCCCTTATCCCGGCGAGATCTTCAGCGAGCGGATGATATCTTCCAGGAGGACCAGGTCAGGCGTATAGTTGCGTGCGGCAAGTTTTTCGAGCCGCTCCACCGTGGTGCTGAGGTAGCGGTCATACCCCTGGAGAAACGCGCCTCCGGCATCCATGAGCCCGGAGGAAGGAAGCCCCGCCGCCCCCACCGGGAAGACAGCGGAGACGTACCACGCATTGTCGTCGGTCAATCCCTGAAACGAATAGACAAGGTTCGCGTTGTTGATCGGAAGCTTTTCCTGTCCATACTGCGTCAGAAAGAGGACGCCGCGTCCGTTGCGGAACCGGACGATTTTCCTTTTCGCGATGAACGCCTGCCCCATGTCAGCCCAGGGCATGAAGGGAATCCCGCCCTGACCGCCGTGTGTACGGCGCTTGAGATAGACATTCAGGTCCTGTGTCACTTTGTGTATCGTCGGGAAATCGGTGTCGAAGTTCTTGTTCGAGGTGTCTTTCGTGGGATAGACGTAGACCCGGGGGAGGCCGTCGAGGGCGTCGGGATCTCGTTCCCTTCCGGGGTACGAGCCGCGGAAGACGATCATCACATGTTCCGGCGCGACGCCGTCGGGTTTCTCGGAGCGGTCGAGCTGCCGCACGGCGGCGACCGTCTCGGCGACACACTCCTGTGCGAGGGAGGGGTCATACCGCAGTTCAACGTTGCGAAAACGGACGGCCTTCGCATCGGTCTGCGCAAGGGCAATCGCCCCGCCGGCCCCGCCGAGCAGGCAGAGGAGCAGCATCCACCGGACGGGATGCATCGCAGGGATATTCATCCCCTCGCCCGTCCTGCAGCGGGAGTATTTCCTGCGATGAGATCCGGGCATGGAACCACCTCTTCATGACGCAGGAAACATCGGCAATATATGTGAGAAAAGAAAGGGACGGTTCACCGCAGGAAAAGGATCGCGACTCCTGCGACGGCAACGACGGCCCCCCCGATCGCCTTCCAGGAGAGTTTCTCTTTGTAGAGGAAGTGAATCGGCGGGAGCATGAGGATCGGCACCGTCGCCATGATCGTCGCCGCAATCCCGACGTTCGTATGAGCAACGGCGATCAGACTGAAGGAAACACCGAGAAACGGCCCCAGGACCGCGCCGACGGCGGTGAGTCCGAGAGCCCCGCGGTCGGTGCGGAGCACGCGGAATGTGTCTGATGTCCTTGCCGCGGAGATCCCGATCGGGACCATGACCACCAGCGCGGCGAGGACTCTGACCAGCGTGGCGACGAAACCGTTCATCTCCCCCTGCACAAACGCCATCTTCGCGAAGATGAGCCCGACCCCCTGCCCCGTCGCCGCAAGGACGGCGTACAATATCCCCTGCCACTCGAGTGGCGTGTCATCTCCCTCATTGCGCTCGAGAACCACGATCGCGATCCCGCCGAGTGTGACCAGGATGCCCGCGATCCCCCATGATGAAAGGGTTTCATCGAGCAGGATGTAGGCGAGAATCGCGGCGATGGCAGGGGCGGTCGACATGATCAGCATAGTGATGCGGGGGCCCACGTCGCGGAAGGCCCTGAAGAGGAACGAATCCCCGAAGGCAAAGCCGATGATGCCGCTGACGCTCAGCAGGAGGATCTGCGCGGCGGTCGCCCGGACGTCGAACCCCATGAGAACGATGAACACGCCAAGGTAGACGGCTGCCAGGAGCAGGCGCGTCACGTTCACGCCGAGCGATCCGGCGCGCACGGTCGCCGCGGTGAAGACGAGGGCGCTCCCCGTCCAGAGTCCCGCAGTCAGAAGCGCGCTCAGTTCGCCCAGAAATGGCATCGGTCAACTCCGGCATCGCAGAGAACAGGACCGGCCTGCTCTCTCTTTCTTTAGGCAGGCGGCCCTGCTTGCCGCATAATCTACGAAGTTCGGCGTGAAGAACCAACGCGCACGTGTTTTCCACGATCGGATTTCGTACATTCATTGTGGCACGACATTCCACTGATGAAACAGCCAAACTTTCCGCGGTGACCCCACGAGAACGCTGGCTCGCCCTGTTCGCCGGCGAGAAGACTGACAGGATTCCCACCGACTACTGGGCGACGGACGAAGTCACCGCGCGCCTCTGCCGCGACCTGTGCTGCAAGAGCCTCGAAGAGCTGTACACGAGGCTCCAGATCGACGGGATCTTTGCCATCGACCCCCCCCGCACGGCGCTGCATCATTCGGACGATCCGGAGGCCGATATCTGGGGGGTGCGCCGCACGCCGGTCAACTACGACGGCGGCGTATACGAGGAATTTGCTAACCACCCGCTCGCGCACATGACCTCGGTCGATGAACTGGACGCCTACGCATGGCCGAGCGCAGACGACCACGACTATGAGGCCTACCGTGCGATGATCCGGCAGGCCCCCGGCCATCGTCTGATCCGTTCTGGAAATTTTGAACCTTTCCTCCTATATTGCGCATTGCGGGGGATGGAACTGGCTATGATGGATCTCGTGGCCAACCCTGATTTCGCCACGGCCGCCCTCGATCGGATTTTCGCATACTATTATGAGCTGGCCGGGCGGACATTCGAAGCCGGGGGGGGGCGGATCGAGGTCACCTACATCGCGGAGGACCTCGGCGGGCAAACATCGCTCCTCATGAGCCTGCCGCTCATCCGCAGGTTCTTCCTCCCCCGCCAGAGACAAATGGCGGATCTGGCAAAAGGTTTCGGTATCCGGATCTTCTATCATACCGACGGCGCCGCGCGCAGCGTGATCCCCGACCTTATCAGCGTGACGGGGATCGACGTGCTCAACCCCATCCAGTGGCGCTGCCCGGGAATGGACCGCGAGGGGTTGGTGCGGAATTTCGGCGACAGCATCATCTTTCACGGCGCTATGGACAACCAGCAGACTCTTCCCTTCGGCACCGTCGACGACGTGCGAAGGGAAGTGCTCGAGAACGTGGAGATTTTCCGGAACGCGCGGTGGGTGTGCGCCCCCTGCCACAACCTGCAGCCGGTGACCTCCACGGAAAAGATCGTCACCCTGTACGACACCATCCACCGGTACGGAACACGATAACAACAAAGGAGAACAGAGCGATGGCAGATCTTCAGAAACTTCACGATGCGATACTCAACGGCAACTTCAAGATCGCGCGGGATGTCACGCAGCAGGCGCTTGACGAAGGAGCCGATCCGGCGGTGCTCGTGCACGACACGATGATCCCTGCGATGAATGAAGTCGGCCGGCGCTACGAGGCCAACGAGTACTTCGTGCCCGAACTGCTGATCGCCGCCCGCGCGATGAAGGCGTCGCTCGAGCTGATCCGGCCGCTTCTCGCGGCACGAGGAGCCGAACCGGTGGCCCGCGTCGTGATCGGGACCGTTCAGGGGGACCTTCACGACATCGGCAAGAACCTGGTCGCGGCCATGCTTGAAGGCGCCGGTTTTGAGGTGGTCGACCTCGGCGTGGATGTTCCTCCCGAGAAGTTTGCGGCCGCCGTGCAGGAGAAGAACGCGTCCATGGTCGCCCTCTCCGCACTTCTGACGACGACGATGTATTCGATGAAGGCGGTGATCGAGAAGCTCAACTCGTCGGGTCTCCGGGGGAAAGTCAAGGTCATCATCGGCGGCGCACCGGTGACGCAGAAGTACGCCGACGAGATCGGCGCCGACGGCTACAGCAACAACGCGAATGCCGCCGTGGCCCTCGCACGCAAGCTGCTTGCCGCCTGAGCACGCCCATGCACCCGACCCTACAGTCCCTCCTGGCCCGGGGACCCGTCATCACCGACGGAGCCTGGGGCACGCAGATGCAGTCACTCGGGCTCCCCCCGGGGGTTCACCCGGACCTCTGGAACCTTCTGCATCCCGACCGCGTGCATGAGATCGCGGCGCGCTATGTCGCTGCGGGAAGCCGTGTCATTCTCACCAACACCTTCCGTTCGAACAGGATAGCCCTCTCGTCACACGGCGCGGAGAAAACAGTCCAGCTGAACACCACGGGCGTTTCGATTTCGAAGCAGGCCGCCGGCGGAAAGGCGGCGGTCTTCGCATCGATCGGACCCAGCGGCAAGATGCTCATATCGGGAGACGTCAGCGAAGAGGAGCTCTCCGCCGCGTTCGGGGAACAGGCGCGCGCCCTGGCCGCGGCGGGGGCCGACGCCCTCCTTATCGAGACGATGACGGATCTGGACGAAGCCCTGATCGCCCTCCGGGCCGCGAAACCGACCGGCATCCCCGTCATTGTCAGTATGGTTTTCGATTCGGGGAGGGAGAAGGACCGGACCATGATGGGCTCGACGCCCGAGCATGTTGCCGCCGCCCTCGCCGACGCCGGCGCCGACGCGATCGGCGCCAACTGCGGCTTCGGGATCGAGGACACACTCCCCGTCTGCGCACGCCTGAAAAAGGCCACCCACCTTCCGGTCTGGGTCAAACCCAATGCGGGTCTCCCCGCGATGATCGATGGGAAGATCGTCTACAGCACAACGCCGGAAGAGTTTGCCCTCAGAGCACAGATGCTCCGCGAAGCAGGAGCGGACTTCATCGGAGGGTGCTGCGGCACCACGCCGGACTTCGTCCGTGCGCTCGTGGCCTCGCTGCGCACAGCTCCGTAGAGCCCCCTTTCCGATGCGACTCAAACTGATCAGCTGCGAAGTTCTCTATCGGGAGATCTGTGATTCGCTCGCCCGCTCGCCACATCAGGTGGACGTCGAATTTCTTCCGAAGGGCCTTCACGATATTGGCTGCGCCGGCATGCGCGAGCGGCTCCAGTCGGCGCTCGACGCCGTCGACCCCTCGCGCTATGACGGAATCCTCCTCGGCTACGGCCTCTGCAATAATGGAATCGCCGGCCTCGTCACCCGCCACCGGCCCCTGATCGTCCCGCGGGCGCACGACTGCATGACCCTCTTCTTCGGCAGCCGCGACCGCTACGAAGACTACTTCCGGAGGAACCCGGGCACCTACTTCCTGACCACGGGGTGGATCGAGCGGGGAGAAGCCACCGGCGACCTGCGCCAGCTCTCTATCCAGCACGCGAACGGCATGGATATGACCTATGAGGACATGGTAAAGAAGTACGGCGAGGAAAATGCGCAGTATCTTTACGATCAGCTCTGCGACCAGACCAAGCACTACCGGAGGATGACGTTCATCACGATGGGTGTCGAGCCCGACGGGAGCTTCCGCACGCGTGCTGAAGAGCGTGCGGCGGAGAAGAAACTCTCGTTCAGCACGGAGACCGGGGACATGCGGCTCATCCGCCTGCTGGTCAACGGACCGTGGGACGACAGAGAGTTTCTGACAGTCCCTCCCGGGCACCGGATCGTCGTCCGGTACGATGAAGGACTGATCGCTGCGGAGGGTGTGGAGGCGTGAGCGACCGGGTTCACATCAGCCTTCGGCCTCTCGGCGCCTCCTTTGATGTCGAAAGGGGAGCATCCCTGCAGGACGTCCTCTTTCCCTACGGTGTCGAGTTCCCCTGCGGGGGCAGGGGCCGCTGCAAAGGGTGCCGCGTCAGGGTCCTCCAGGGAACGCTCGCCCTTACCCCCGAGCAGGAACGGGTCCTTTCGCCCAGGGAAGTCGACGATGGCTGGCGGCTCGCCTGTCACTGCCGGGCGGAATCCGACCTGACCCTTGAGCTCGCGCAATGGGAAGCGGCCATCCTCGCCGACGAGTCGCCGTTTTCATTCACCCCCCGGGCGGGGCTCGGCATCGCGGTGGATGTCGGAACCACAACGCTGGTGGCGCAGCTGCTCGACCTGCGTACGGCAAACGTGCTCGGGGTCCGCACCGGCCTCAACCTCCAGGCGAAACACGGCGCGGATATCATGAGCCGGATCGGCTTCGCGGTGACCGAGGGGAAGCAGGAAGTTCTGACCTCGCTCATCCGCGATCAGATCGGTCTGATGGCCGGGGAACTGCTGGCAAGTACGCACGCCGATCCCGCCACGCTGGTCGAGATCGTCCTCGTCGGGAACTCGGTGATGCATCACCTCTTCTGCGGTATCGACTGCACGCCCCTCTCGCGCTATCCCTTTGAACCGAAGGATGACGGGCTGAAGTCGTTCAGCGCGGAGGAGCTCAGCTGGACCCCGGGGGCGACGCCGGCGATCCGTTTCCTCCCCTGTCTCGGCGGGTTTGTCGGGAGCGATATCCTCGCCGGGATTTCTGCCGTGAATCTTCACAGGAGCGACTCCCCCGTCTGCCTGATTGACCTCGGCACCAACGGTGAGATCGTTATAGGATCGGGGCGCCGGATGATCTGCTGTTCCACGGCGGCAGGGCCCGCTTTCGAGGGAGCCCGCATTCACATGGGCATGCGCGCCGCAACGGGGGCGATCGCAGAGGTGCAGATTGGAACGGAGGGGGGAGGACTGATTTTCAAAACTCTGGGGGATGTCCCCCCCCGGGGACTGTGCGGCAGCGGGCTGGTGGACGCGGCAGCCGCGCTCCTTGACACGGGACGCATTCTCCCCAGCGGCAGGTTCAGCGGAGGTGAAAAATCAGTGATGCTGGCCCCTCCCGTCAAGCTCACACAGACCGACGTCCGCGAATTGCAGCTCGCCAAAGGTGCCATCGCTGCGGGCATCAGGATTCTGCTGCGGGAACTGGCGCTGGACGAGGAAGGAATTTCGACCGTCTACTTGGCCGGTGCTTTCGGCAACTACGTCAACACCGCGAGCGCACGAAGGATCGGGTTGGTCGGCTTCCCCCCCCCCCCGGAAAGGATCCTCCCGGTCGGGAACACCGCCCTGCGCGGGGCAAAACGTGCGTTGTTCGAGGATCCGGCGGCGTACGAGTCCCTTGCCTCCCGGGTCGAACACATGTCGCTCAACGCACACCACGACTTCCAGGAGATCTACGTGGAGGAGATGGGGTTCCCCGCGGCCCATGACCGGGCACGTGAGGCCGGAACAGACCGGCCTCTCAGAGAATGAAGAACGTGTAGGCCGGCTTCTTCTCTGCCATGCGCATGAGCAGCAGCGCGAGCTCCCTGGCGTGATAGTCTCCCCACATGGTCGCCTCCCCGCACGGGATCGTACGCCCCGCCGGAACGTTGTCCCATCCGTTGGGACGATGGTAGACCGAGTGCAGGAGCAGCCCCTGGTGTGACGGGTCCAGCGCGAGATACGGCTCGCTGAACACCGTCGTCGCGATCCTCAGACCGGCCCGGACATACTTCTCCCCGTCCCGTCCGCTCTCCTTCAGATGCGCCCCCAGCCGCAGCAACCCCTGCGCTGCGATCACCGCGGCCGAACTGTCAACCGGCTCCTGACCGTTGAATGGATCTGCGGGTCGATCGAGATAATTCCCCAGACGCGCGAGCCCGGGGGCTCCCGTATCCCAGTATGGTATCCCGTCGGTGGGTGTGTTAGCGATATAGAAGTCGGCCGTCGCCTCCGCGGTACGAAGGAACGACGCAAGGATCCCCTCTTTTCCGCCGTAGGGCTCGAATTCCCGCTCCGGGAGCGCGCCGAGGAACTCGAGTTCCTCCGCGTACCCGCAGAGGATCCAGGCGAGGCCCCGTGTCCAGGTCGTGAACGGCGAATACCCCTGCTGTGTCCCCGGACAACGGTAGGATCTGTCGTTCAGATTGAAGATGGACTCGTGCGCCACCCGTCCCCGGACGTCGTAGGTGTCTCTTCCTTCCCCGAAATACACATTGTACCGCGTGGTGCTCTCCGCATGACGGATCAGCCGGTGCAGCAATGAAATCTTCGCGTCCTTCTCCCCCATCAGGACATGGCCGAGCTGATGGGCAACGGCAAGAGACCGGAGCGAACGGACCGTGTCGGCAAAGAGGGAGTGGGGCCCGTTGAATGAGTAGATATACCCTGTGTCGCCGCCGAGGTCGGTCCAGCGCGCCGCCTGCACCGCACCGCTCACCTTGAGCGCCATTTCATAAAACCTCTTCTCCCACGCATGCGCCGGGATCCTCCCTTCCCTCATCAGGCGATGCAGGTTCCCGTAGGTGCTGATGTTGTTGAACCCGTGATCATGAACCCCGACGTGGCTGACGTGGCTCGCCATCACTTCGACGGTCCCCGTGCGGCCGATGGCGAGAAATTCCGGGTCATCCGTCGCATCGTACTGCAGAATGGCCGAGCCGAACTGAAACCCCTGCGTCCACTCGGTCCACCCCCTCGACGTATACGTTCCATCCACGGTGAAGACCGGGGTCCCGCGCGAGGGGTTCCACAGGCGGTGGAGGAGCCGTATCTTCGCCGCCGAAAGCTCGAACAGCGTGACCAGCCGTGCGTAGAGCGCCCCGGGATCGGTAGCAGGTTCAATCGAAATCATGTGCCCTCACAGTTTGCGTAAATGCAATCCCCCGTCGAGGTAGATCACCTCTCCCGTCGAGTAGGGAAAATCCCCGGTCAAGAGCGAACCGACCGCACGTCCCACGTCTCCCGCCTGTCCCCATTTCCGCATCGGCACGAGTCCTTCCGCCATCATCGTATCGTATTTGTCTTTTACCCCCGCAGTCATGTCGGTCGCCATCACGCCGGGACGGAGCTCGAAGACCTGGACCCCCCGGTCGGCCAGCCGGAGCGCCCAAAGTTGGGTGACCATGGCGAGCCCCGCTTTGGAGATGCAGTACTCCCCCCGGTTCAACGACGCGGAGACGGCGGAGATGGACGACGTGTAGATGATCGCGAACCCCTGTTTCAACGCGGGGGGGGGCTTCACATCCAGCCAGTAGTTGACTACCGACTGCGTCAGGAAGAACGGCCCTTCAAGATTTGTGCGGAGGACTTCTTCGAAAGACTCGGGCGTCGTTTCGGTAATGTCGGCCCGGACGCGGGGTCCGATGCCGGCGTTGCTGATCAGCGCGTCGATTCTGCCGAATTCGGCGAGAGTCCGCTCCAGGAGCCGTTTCCGGTCCCGGGCGGACCCCACGTCGGCCTTCAGCGGAATGAACTTCTGTCCTTCCTGCGCTGCATTTCCTTTGCAGAGGGCGGCGGTCTCCGCAGCGGCAGCGGCATTCCTCGCGTAATTGATGGCGACGGAAAATCCCAGCTCCGCCAGCCGCAGTGCGATGCCGCGACCGAGTCCCCGGCTCCCTCCTGTGACCAGTGCGACCGGAATCGTTGAGCTCATGTGGTCAGCCTTTCTTCGTCGTTGGATCGGCAAGAAGACGGTAGAGCTCCGGCCTCCTCGAGGCCGTCACCCCTTTGGTGCGCGGAAGTTTTGTGTTGAAGAAAAACTGCGTGACCCGTTGTTCGTCAAGGTCGATGTCGCGAGTGACCACCCCGACGGTTCGCCCCATATCGGCAAGCAGCAGCCCGTCCCGGCCGACAATCCCGCTGCGGCCGAGCATCTTCCCGGGGGACCATTCTCCCTCGTCATAACCGTAGCACGCAGACGCGAGGTACAGCCCGGTGTCAATCGCACGGGCGCGGTAGCGGATCTCCCAGTCGGGCTCTCCCCAACCCGCCTGGACATGAGGAAAGAGAAGCAGCTCGGCCCCTTTGAGCATGAGGACCTGCGCCACCTCAGGATATTCGATGTCCATACACGTCATGACCCCCACCCTGACGCAGTCCAGCGCAAACACCGGAAGCTCGTTCCCCGCTCTCATGCCGAGTTCCTGCTCTGACTGGATAGGGTGCGACTTGAGATACGTCCCTGCCAGCGTTCCTTTCCGGTCGATCAGCGTGACGTAACTGCCGGTCGTCCCCCGGTACGTCCCGAGAAGGGGGAGGGCGATGT
>Ga0315283_10003434_pt1 | contig 13520 bp, 23 predicted proteins | sample YL17G09_0_MG_FD_204541 | JGI IMG/M metagenome (GOLD analysis project Ga0315283, IMG submission 204541) | Sediment microbial communities from Yellowstone Lake, YNP, Wyoming, USA - YL17G09_0 | ecosystem: Environmental > Aquatic > Freshwater > Lake > Sediment | place: USA: Wyoming | collected...
CTGGCCCCGCCCCGGCCCCGCCCCGGCCCCCGGGCCCGGCAGACAATCGCCGTCTGTCCCGCCCAACCGCCCTCAGACAAGCCCAGCGCTCAATAGCCCGACCGATAGCGCCCGATCGGCTGGCCCATTCTGGCTGTGCCTGATCGGCAGTGGCAAGCGCGCTAAGCGCAAGCGCGCGCGCTAAGCGCAAGCGCGCGCTAAGCGCAAGTGCGCATAAAAGAAGCCCGCGTGTTTGCGGGCTAGACAGAGGGATGGGTCGGTAAGGTTTCAATACTCGCGCATGTCTTTCTCCTCAGTTAGGATTGTTTGCCGTAGCTGTTTGCCGGGCGGCTCCTTTCGTGTTTCCTAGTCGGTGTAGCTGACAGACTGTTTGGCCGGCGGCTCCTTTCCTTTGGCGAGGGCTTGCTTTGTGGCACGCCGAAGTTGCGGGATACCTGTTTGATTACGCTCTTGGCTCCCGGCCGGTGACGGCCCGCCCGGCAAGCGCGGCAGGAGCAGAATTTGAGGTGATTGCTTATTTGATGGGCTGCCCCTTGGCGGTGTTGCTCCGTTGGGTCAAGCCCCGGGCGATGTCCTTGACAATTGTCTTGTGGAGTGCGGGTTCTACCACGCCAAACTCGGCGGCCAAGTAATCGCGGGCAGCTTGGATGTTTTGCTCGATAGTCTGGTTGACAAATTGGTCAATCGTCATGGTTGCGTTCCTTTGTGTTGTGTTGAACTATACCACAAAATCAGCGAAAGTCAAGTCAGAAAGTCGAATTGGCAAGAAGTTGCGCCCGGTGGCGGTAGCTTGCCCGGCGAAGCACTTTGGGATTGTATCCGATGGTCCGCAACTCAGCCAACAGCGGGGCGGCCTCTTCGGCGGTGGCCGGTCGGCTGCTGGCAATGCAACCGTGATAGTCGGCCCCGCCGTGCTGCCCAATGTGCTGGTAGCTGGTGCAGTAGCGGCCCGTGTTGTCGAACGGGATGGTCGGGAAGAGGGCGAACACGTCGCTCGGGTCGTTCTTGGAAACGCGAATTACTACTAAGTCTTGTTTGGTAGTCGGCATGTTGCGTGCTCCTATTGCGTCTAGTCGATTTGCGGCGGTCGACCCTTGGGCGTGTCGGCCATTTTCTGGAGGGCGCGGCCAATCTCCTTGAGGACGATTTTCTGCATCGCCGAGTCGCTAAAGGTCACTTGAGTCTTGTGGGCGATGGCGCGGGCTTCTTGTTCGATGTAGATGTCCATTGTGTTGCTCCTTGTTGCGTTTAACTACTCAAGCATACCACAAAACCGGAGAAAGTCAAGTTACAGCGGGTTGTTGGCGCAGTAATGTTCCCGAAGCGCCTCCGTTTGATCGTCGTAATTCACATCCTCGAAACTTACGCCCGTCGCGCCGCCGTGATAGCAGTGCGCCCCCTCCGTCTTGACCGAATGGCAATGGAGGTAGATCGGCTCCCCGCCGCAATTCTCATACTCATCGTGCAGCCGATCCCTTGCCAACTCCGCAAGTGCCTCGCCGGCAGCACTTAGGACAACTACGTCATAAAGGTGAATGAGGTAGTGGCTCGGCGTCATTTCGCAGCAATAGGTCCGCTCATTCCGATCGAAGAGGTAGACTCCGCGAATCTGTTCGATGTGGGGCTTGTGCTCTTCCGCAATGGCGTAGTGCTGGGTTTCGTCGAGACTGACAACGTAGGCGTCGATCGGCAGTGTGGCGGTAGTCATGTTGTGTTCCTTGTTGGTGTTGAACTCTACTGTAAGCATAGCACAAAATCTGTGAAAGTCAAGCAGCAAAGTTGGTCGATCGTGGTCTATCCCTTGTGAATGATTCCGATTTTGCACCCCTCGCGGCATTCATTCCTTGTGTCCTTGATTGTGTCAACCAGATAGACCGGCTCACTTCCGGGCGGCAGCCAATAGCCGTAGACGCATCGCGTGCCGTCGCGGGATGGATCGTGGGTATCGTGGATAACGTGGTCGATCACGGCGGTAAAGTGGCGGCTCAGTTTGACAATCAAACGCCCGGTCGGCAGTTCTTCTGCGCGTAGGTGGGCAGTGCAACCCCGGCCGATTTGCATGACGGGCACCCAACGCCAGCCCAGCGATTCCAGATACCGGCGGGCGGTCGGCGTATGCACCCCTTCCCGGGCGCTGGATTTGTGCTTGCGCTTCTTGCTGTTTCGTTCCGCCGCGCCCAGTGCGTTGAGCGCAGCATACACTTCTTGGTACGGCTTCCCGGTGGCAATGGCAATGGACCGCGCCACACAATCGCGGGCACTGCCCTTGTAGCCGGCCGCCACACGGCCACCATCGTTGTGCTGAAATTCCATTGTGCTGCTCCCTTGTGTTGTGATACTAAAGCATACCACACAATCAGCGAAAGTCAAGCGAAAATGAAAAGAAAGCCGGCAGCCCACGCAACTAGGCTGCCGGCCACAACAAGGGTATCAGTTGGCTTCCACTTCCATCATGGTCATATCGTCCAGGCGGCCATATTCGGTGTAGTAAACACAGTCGCTACATATGGAATACTCGCGAATCTCGCCAGTGGTTTGATCGTATCCGGTCGCGTGCTCCCGGTCCCCGCCTAGTTGCGATTCGCAGCAATCGCAAGCGTGCCAGGAAAAGTAGGGCTCATCGAACGATTGCCTATGCTGGCCACATGTTGGGCAGTGGTCGGAATCGTTCCATTCGACTTTGCAGTTTGGGCAAACGTGATGGCCACTGGTAAGGTGGGCCAATGTTTCCCGCTCCATGAAATCGTCAACCGCTTGTTGGTAGTCAGCGTATTCAATTTTGTTCATTGGTTGTGTTCCCTTGTGTTGCTTACTGGACGATCAATTCGGCCTCTTGCATACCAACCACAAGATCGGCGGCGTAGCGGCTCTCGACGTTAAGAACCCCGCCCAGCCATTGCCAGGATTCGGTGGCTACGTTCTCTTCGATCCAATCGCGGGCGGCTTGCGTCATAGGGGCAAGTCCCACGATACTGCCGTAGTTGTCGACAATCACGTCGGGTTGGCTCATTGTTGCATTTCCTTTGTTGTGTTGTGGAAAAGGTCAAGCAATACGGGCGAGAGAGGCACTTGCATCAGCTTCCCTCATGTCGCGTGCCTTACGCTGATTTTCAACGATCCAGAGCCCGCGTTGCTTGAACCTACACAAGCATACCACAAAAACGAGGAAAGTCAAGCGGGAAATTATTTTCTAGTCAGCCATTCGCCACCATAGGCGGCCAACAGCCCGGAATGAAGGTGGGCAATCTCCTTGCAACGGGCCGGCGGGAGCCCCGTCATGGCTTCGATGTCGTGGTCCCTAATCCCATCCATCACGTCCAGTAGGGCATAGACGGTTGCGCGGGCGGTTTGTTGGTCGATGTGCTTCACTTGTCGTTCCAATTCTGACTAGCCAGGTTGCGGGACAGCCGGTCGGCTTTGTTTTGGCGGGTGGGCCCGGTCGCGACCGGCTCGCCGGTGACGGTAAATCCCACCTCCTCTAGTTGGCTCGCCACTTGCCCGGCAATCTCCTCGCGCATTTCTTCGGCGGACTCTTTACTGTCGATACCCCAAACAGAGTCGGAATAACTTTCGCTGAGAATCGAGAAGTTGCATTTCACCCTGTACCACTGCCAACCGTTTTCGTACCAGTCAACAAGCTGCGCCAAGGTGCGCCGCTTTTCGGCGGCGCTCAATTCGGCGGCCACTTGGCGGCTGGCAGTGGCGCGGGCGTGTTTGACAATCCCATAAATGTCCCCGGCCGGGAGTTGGATAACCAATTGCTGCCTACCATGTGCGAGGGCATAGCCTTGCATTAGGGTCGCATTAGCGTCGGGCAAGTGTCGGCTTTGCTTGGCAGTGTGCTCCAGACCGTCCCATTGCTCCCAAGGGGCATCGCTGTTTTCGTCGGCAACCACTTCGGTGGCTGCCAGAATGTCGGCAAAGTCGATCGTGGCCGGGGTGGTTTTGACGGCAATCATGGTGTCGCCGTGTCGGATGATCGTTTGCATGTTGCGTGCTCCCTTGTGTTGCGTCTTAGGTATTCGATGCTAACTCAGCTTCGCAGCCCCAGTAGGTGTCTCTTTCCCCCATTTTGTATTTGGCCCGTATTCGAGGGGTTAGTGAAGAAAAGTCGTCGGCTGCCTGTTCGCATGTTTCCTCATCGCTAAGAGCCGGATCAACTTCGACTTCCTTTTCGTACACAGAAGTCTTCCTTTCGATCACGGTGAATTGCATCAGCTTTTTCATAGCGTTGCTCCCTTGTGTTGTGAACCTATACAAGCATACTACAAAAGCGGAGAAAGTCAAGCGACAATTCTAAAATTCATGCGAAAACGCCGCTGGTACTCTTCCGGCCCCGTCTTGGTATAGGCTTCCCACCAGTGGCGAAGCCACACTTGGCATTGCAGCCGGGGGTCAATTCGCAGAGAGCGGTTTTCCAGCCACCTACGCCAGTGCGGATCGGTCGCGTGAAAGTAGCAGAAACGCGCTTCGCAGTGGGCGATAAACCACTCGATTTCTTCGTCGGCGAGGGTGTGCCCCTCGATGACCGGCTTCAAGAGCACGCCAATCAGGAGGGCGGTCTTGTCGGCAAACTGTTCCGGCGTGAGTTGTTTCTGTTTCATTAGATGTAAACCTCCTCTAAAGCGCTCTCGACTTGCTTCCGCTCCCAACTCATTAGTGGGCGGATAAGATCGGCGTTGCCGTCACCCCAGTAGCAGGAAACAAAATCGCAGCCGTGAAAGTTTTCGGTGGCGAATCCGACGCCCGGCCCGCCGTCAATCCAGTGGTCGATACGGCCGACGCCAAGGAGATTGAAATGGTCGATCAACTCGTCAAGATCGTCAAACTCCTCATACGCGCCACCGTCGCCAACTCGTGCCCAAAGTTTGCTCATGTTGCGTGCTCCGTTGTGTTGTGCGGGCGAGGCTTACCCCTTACCCTATCGGCGTGCCCGCGTTGAACTCTACTGCAATCATACCACAAAACGGGTGAAAGTCAAGGAGAAATTAGTGATTTCTGCTACGTCGCCTCTCGTATGCCCGGTTGATTGCTCCGCGCAATTCGACTAGGGCGGTTGCCTCTTCGATTGTCAGCATTGTGTCGTTTATGTAGTCTTGGATTTCGCGAATTCGCGTTTCCATATCGTAGCGCTCGCGGTCAAGCGGGAAGGGGCTGCTCATGGTGGCTCCTAGTAAACAAGTCCCAAGGATTCCACGGCCACTTGAAACTCGACTAGCAACGCGGGCAGCCGGGCTTTCAACCGATCGGCAAGGCCGGGGTCGGTCAACTCGGCGTCGGTGGCTTCGGGCCATATCGCGCAGTGGCGGGCGGCTTCCAAGTCCCGCTCTTTGCCCTCCCCAGAGGTAGCATAAGCCGAGTCAGCTTTTAGTCGCCACTCCGGCAAGCCGGTTTCCTTGTCGGTGAACGCCCGGAATTCGCTCTTGCGAAGTCCCCAGCAGTCTCTATCGTCGGCATGGTAGGCCGTGTTGGCGATGTAATGCAGCGGGCCGTCTGTGCTGCAAAGGTGCCACTTTATGTAAGGAGCGAGGGTCGGGATGCGTTTGGCAATATCCTCGTGGATACGGCCGCGACTGGCAGCCCATAAGGCTCTACCATCGGAGTGCCTGATAGTCCCCTCTCCGATTTGCCTATCGGTCGTGTAGATGATGCCGGTAATTGAGAACGTGTTGTGTCCGTTGCCGCACCGATCGTCATGGCGCACTTCTGCAATAATGGTCTCCGGCCTACCCTTGTTGGTGTAGTCAGTGCGGAATGTCTTGACTTGTTGTTCAATGGCCATGTTGTTACTCCACATCGAAAAGGTAATCGTGGCGGCAAAGCAGAGATTCTCGTTGCTCCCCGCCTAGCGGAGTTGTCCCGAGAATGAAAATCACTTTCCAAAGCAGGCTGACTGCCCACTTAGAAGACTTGACTGTACCGAACCCGGGCAACACGTCACCCGCTTTTAGTTCGTTTGCTTGCTTTTGCATGTTACTATAAGCATATCACAACATTGGCGAAAGTCAAGGCAAAATAATCATTTGACTATCGCGGCTTTTGTGGTATAGTATGGTTGGAGGGCCGATTGCGCCCTTGAAAACCTAGGAGGGCTAAGACCCTATGCGGACAATCCGAAGTCGCGCTGCCGTGGTGGCTGCGCTGACAGATTCCCACCCTGTTGACCGGGCAGTGTTTCGGTCACTACAATATGCCTGCGCGCCTGTAACCGCCGACGATTTTGTTGCCGCGGTTCCGCAACTGCGCCCACATTCTATTCGACTGGCTCTAGACCGCCTTCAGCGGCTGGGCCTTGTTCGTTGCAGCCCGGGAGGTCTGCGCCTTTCGGCGGCCCCGCTACTCGAACGACACCCCGAAGTCGCTCATTGTCAGATTCCACACTGCGGATAAATTGCCTATGATTCCATGTATGCGCTTTGCGCTGATGCTCCTGTACGCGCTGATATTGTTGGCCGTGCTGTTCTGGCCCGGTAGTGACACTATGCGCCCGTACTGCGCCCGGACTGCGCCCGGACTGCGCGAATATAATGGTCCCAGTGGTCCCAGTGGTCCCAGTGGTCCCAGTGGTCCCAGTGGTCCCAGTGGTCCCAGTGGTCCTGACGGTCCTGACGGTTGTATGGGTCAGACCGGCGACCCGCTCTGCGCCCGATGATCTAACCGTGAGTGCTTCTCTCCCTGGAAAAACCGTGGGGAAAATTTTGCCCCGTGAAAACCGTGGGCGAATTCTTGTCTGGAAAATCCACCGGCAAAATTCAGGTTGTCGCCGCACTCGCCAGACTTGTTGCGTCGTTCGGCTGACGATCATGCTCAACCCCGCCAAATGACGGTTACTGTATTGCCGAGGCCACGGCGACCCGGGTCAGTGATCTTGTGTATCGCTCAGGCACCAAACGACTCTCGACAGTCTCGGGCTTGATGGGTCTTCATTATCTGTTGGCGATTTAACACCACCGGGGCGATTTGGATCGCCGAGTGTTCTAAGAGGTCCTAAGACCGGGAATGTCTAGGGCCGCCAGATTTGAAGGCGCGCCCGTAGTTACGGGGCCGCCAGGGGCCGCCAGGGGCCGCCAGGGGCTGCCAGGGGCTGCCAGGGGCCGCCAGGGGCCGCCAGGGCCGCCAGGGGCCGCCAGGGGCCGCCAGGGCCGCCAGGGGCCGCCAGGGCCGCCAGGGGCCGCCAGGGCCGCCAGGGCCGCCAGGGCATTGCAGGCTATTTGGTGGTCACCGAGGCCGATAGAGGCTCAGCCGGGCGATCCTGGATAGAAAGCCCAGCGGTTTGTCGCGGCTGTCGGGCTTTGCGATTGGCGCGTTTACACGCCTTGAGAGCGGCTTGCGGCCTCTAAGCGCCTAAGCGCCTAAGCGCCTAAGCGCCTAAGCGCCTAAGCGCCTAAGCGCCTAAGCGCCTAAGCGCCTAAGCGCCTAAGCCTCCTCGATTGCTTTGTCAATGTCGGCCAACCATTTTGCGCATTGTTGTTCGGCGTCATTGCGAAGCGCTCGAAGGGCTAGTAATCGAGTTGAGTAAAGCGGGCATCCGTTCCGGGAATCTGTTTTGTCACTCGATCCGAAACTGTGCGCCACGCTGCTTGAACACGCTGGAACAACTCTCCATGCCATATTGCTGGCGTTGTAGAGAAATCCCCGCGACAACACACCGGAGCCAGTCGGAATCAACACATCCGGCCTGACCTTCTCGGTGAATCGAAATGCTTTTGCAATCCGTAATTGCGTGCGCAAATCTTCCATCTCTGCGCGTTCTTTCTTAGTCATGGACATTTTGTTTCCCTTTCAATCGTTGGAACTTTCCGGCCGCCTTGATGTATTCTCCCGGCCAGCCGTCCACGTCTTGGTATCGTTTCGCGATGAAGTCGCGATCGAGACAAGCCACCCAGCAGTCGCCGTGATAGTAGGTTCGGTAAAGAATAGTCCCATCGGCGCATTCAAAGGTGGCGGTCGCATCCAGTTGTTTGTCGTCGTTACCCTCGATCCGGCCGAATTCGTTGCTGGTCATTTCTTCGGACATCAACCAGCCGTCCTGCATCATGTCGTCGGTCTTGGCTTCGCCCTCCGCATAATTGGCTTCGATGGTTGAGTCACACATTGACTACTCCTGATACTTCTGGCATGTTTCGCCAAACAGCCCGGACACCATGCAATGGATTCTCACGAACCCATTCGCTTGGGCCCAGGCAACAGACGACGGCTCCTGGCACAGACGCATCGGCGTTAGGTCATCGTAGGCGTCCATGACGAGATGGCGACACCGCAGTGTATCCACAGGTGTTGTGTTCATTGTCATGGTGTCAGGTGTTCAGGTCCGCGAACTTCGCCTTGGCGGCTTCCACCCCTTCCGTCATCGCAGCAGCGACAAACCGCAGACCCGCCAGCACCCCGGAATGGAATCCGTAGTGGAAGTCGCCAGACACAGGGTTGGACAACTCCGCAACCTCTTGGGGATATACGGTCTTCACGGCAGCCCGCCTTCTAGCGGCATCACGGTCGCGAGGGGAGGACCGTGCGTACCATACGAGATCGAGGTATTTCTCTCGCATTTCACTGAGGGCCCTCAGCATATCGCCAATTGCAGGCGACCCCTCCTCGATTTCTCGGCAGCGGTCGCAGATTTTCCAGCCTACATTGACCGTCCACGCGCCGCAGAATTCGCACCGGCATTTTGGTTGGATGTCGCTCATGCAGCCACCTCTTCAAGCACGGTTCGCAGTTCGTTCAGGGACAGGTTCTTGTCACCCTTCGCGTTGTTGCAGTCGGTGCAGAGGGTTTGCAGGTTATCGAGCATATCGGTTCCGCCGCAGCTTCGCGGAACGATGTGGTCGCGAGTCATCAGGATCAGCTTGTCGCCCTCACGGCAATAGAGGTTGAAGTGAGCCCGGCTGTACATGCAGCCATGCACGTCCAACATCATCACGGTGCCCACACGACCGCAGCAGGCACAGACAGGCGAGCGGGCGAACAGGTGGTAGCGGATGCTATTCATTTGCACCTTGACCCGACGCTCTTCGGTGTGGAAGACCACCCGCGTCGTGTCTTCCCAGGGCCGCCGTAGGGCGAGGATTTCGTCCACGGGGAATTGGGCCAAGTGACGGCAGCCGTTTGTTTTTTTTGCCGATCCAATGTTGTTTCATATTGAAAGCATACCACAAAATGATTGAAAGTCAAGGAAGAAAATTTGCGGATTCTGGTGGGGACCTGTTCAGGCTAGTTCGGCGCGGAGTTTGGCCATGACCGCCCGGCAGCGGGTCTTCACAGTGCCGATGGGCAATCCTAACTGCTCTGCCGCCTCTGAATGACTGGCCCCGTCATGCACTAACGTGCGCAGCAGGGTCTGTTCCGGCGTTGTAAGACGGCGCCAAGCGGACTGAGTGCGCTCACTCTCCTCACGCGCAATAGCCGCCTCGCACGGCTCCCGATCTCGGCTCGCAGCCGCGTTTGCGACAATTAGGGACTGATATGCCCGTCGCTGGTATCGGCGTCCTTTGTGCCAGCGAAGGTCGTTTATCAGGTTTCTTTTTGTGCGGGTAGTCAACCAACCCTGGACGTTTTCAAGGGGTGCTTTGCCCAATAGGAATGTGTGTAGATCGGCTAGGGCAGCATTGGCTGCCCCTTCGCCGTCGCAGGCTGTCAGGTACGCCCGTGCCCAGTCTATCAACCGACCGTGGTGTCGTCGATGCAATTCGACAAACCAGTGCTGCTCCCGGCCCGCAGATTTTCTGTACAAGAGACCGAGCTTTTCATCACGCATTTCGTCGTACATTGAATCGCCTCACTAGCTGCTGTAATTAGGTCTACTGTCACAAGTTTACATCATTGTTGTGGTGTTGTCAAGCGGCTTCAGGCAATTTTGTTTACGTCACAGTTACTAAGCCACTGAGCAGGCATTATCACAACGAAGACCTTGCCCAACTGCGCACCCACAACATTGTCACAGTTACTAAGCCACTGAGCAGGCATTATCACAACAAAACAAAATATCGCTTGGCGAGCAAGCAGCAGGCGTCACAGTTACTAAGCCACTGAGCAGGCATTATCACAGCACTCTCTCCAACCTCATATCCTGAAAGGATTTACAGGGTGTCTTGCGAGAGGTGTCTGTTTTGAACATCATTTGGACCTAATCAGGTGGTACAAATTGACGCAAGTCTATACGCAGCAAGGTTCGAGCGGTGCCGGGGTTTCTTGCGTCACTGGACCGCTCGACTTGGTGACGTTCGGCGACATGAGGATGTTGTAGCAGGCGTTCTTGTCGCGATTCCAACTCGCTCCGCACCCGCATTTTCCCCATTCCCCACTACCCACTTCCACGAAGGCACCGCACTCGTTACAGGTGGAGGTGGTTCCGGCGGATTTAATCTCTTGATAGTTCGTGAATTTCTCTTTGCAAAGAGATCGAAACATTCCGGGAGAGGCGATCCGTTGATACCGCCGAATCCAGTCGTTGCTTTCCTCTTCCGGTTGAGCCTTCATTGACATACGATCCCAACGTGCGTCTTCGAGCCGGACGGCGCCGTAACGGCGTTTGAGTTGAGCAATGAATTTGAGGTAGAGGTCCTTGCGGTATCGTTCGGCCTTCTTTCGTGCCTGCTCGCACCACTCGTACAGGTGCTTGTCCCAGTTGCGCCAGCCACTTCGCGTCAGCCGATCCTTACCTTTAACGAATCGCACAACCTTGTGCAGAGGGCCGTTGAGATAGGTGTAAATGGCTTCATCGCCGTCAAAGCGCTGCCGTTGCCACAGCAGTATAAGTCCAGCTAACCGACGTTGGCTGCGCCACTGATGCAGGTAGGTAGTTTTCTCACGCAACCATTCGGGAATCTCATGCGTGCGGAGCCAGTCTCGTAGCAGATCGCGCACGGCCTCAAAGGCGGCGTCCCGTATAGATTGCAACCCCTTAATCTGATCCCAGCGTGTGATTGGACGCCCGTTTCGGAGAATCAGTTGGTTGTTCTTGTCCCGCATCCACGGAATCACCAACTCTCCTTTTCCGCCGCCGTCCGTGTCATTTCCCATCCAAGTGGCAACTCTGATACCGTTCTCAGTGACCCTCCAACCTAAGTCGATGGATACACAGTCGTTGTTATTTGTTCGGTCATCTGCGAATTCATGTGCTTCGCACTCGATTTGCACTTCCCAGTACGTGTGTGTTGCAGTTCGTTTTCGCGTTAGCCGGACGCCCTTGATACGCGCCGTGGGCAAGTCGCGGTGATAGACGATAGGCACGACGGCCCAGACAGGATCACGCCCGCTGGATGCAATTCGGAAATACACCGTTCGCTTGCGACCCTCGCCAATCAATCGGAAGAAGTTGCTGGTGTCGAGTTTATCAGTCGGCAAGCCTCCTTGAATCTGAATGTACAGGCTGCCGCAACCATCATAACGACGAAAGCGGGGTTGCTTCTTGCAGGCTCGGGATACGTCCTTGTCAATTGCGCCGATGTGCGACCAGTAGAGTCCACTCTGATCTTTAGCCTGTTTGGACTGGGCGATGGCAGCAGTTTTGATCGCCAGCAATTCGGCCGCTAATCCGGTGGTGATTTGCTTTTCCCGGAGCTTGATCTCATCTTTCAAATCTTTCCGAATCTTGTTGTTTGGCCCCAGGCCACCTTTGGCCGACATAGCAGCGTAGCGCTTTTCCATACTGGCCAATACGGGGTCAGCCTTGGCTGCCCCATCAGCTTTGCGTATGACCGATTTCTCTTCGTGCAGTGTCTTCTTGGCGGCGCTTTGGGCCACGCGCAGTTCTCGCAATTTGTCTGCCTGTTCTGGGTCAGCTTGTCGCTTTCGCTGGTGCGAGTTTTGCTTCTTGATGCCCGACACAAGCTGGAGGATTTCCACCTCTTGTTGCTGAACAGTCTCCTCCAGGGCCCTTATCTGCGGACAGGTAGAGTGGGCCAAGTCGGTCGCTGCACGCTTGTCTAACTCGATCTGGATCAATGTGTTTCGCAGCTTGCTGCCGCGATAGAGCCGATCCTGGACATTTTCCAAGTTCTCGATCGGAGCTTTAGCGTGATAGCTATATACTTTAATGGGCATGGTCGTTACCTTTGTCACAATTACTAAGCCGCTATCAGTTAGCAAATATCGCACACATATACCACGTACCGTTGCTACCCAGCACCATCGCGTAACCCCAATACCGACAATGGCCATTGACCGCACTCCAATGCCCGGATGATTGCCGCCATGAGTGATAGGCTTCCTTGGCGGCGTCCGTTTGATCTTGGCCGGGCCATGATTGATTCGCCACCTCCTTGAAGGAATTGCAGTCGGGCAGTGCAACTTGGAGCCGGGAATACCGCCCACCCCACCCTTGATGCCCCTGGCGGTGAACTCGCGCCTGATAGGCGGCGTGCTCCTCGGCCATCTTTTGGAGGGTAGGATGCTGTTTACCCTGCAGGCTCAAGACATTGATGTCTCGTCCTGCTTGGATGAGGGATGCGTTGGGACTAAGCACAAGGAAGAGAGTCAAGGTTGCAAACATTAGTTGATCCTACTTGAAGAGGTTACCGGCGAAGAGTTTGTGCATCGCCCTGCGGGTTGTCTTGAAGTAGCGGACGACGCCGCCTAGAAGCCCCGCCCCGATAGCGAATCCAAGTCCCTCGGCCATTGAGCCTGCATTCGCGTAGCAGAGATAGATGACGCCAGCGATGATGCCGATCAACACCACTGTCACGGTGCCGGCCAGGAAGCATTCCCACAAGATCGTCAGCCACTTGCGTGTGAAGGTCGGCGGCTTGAGGTGCGCCTCGGCCCAATCTTTCAGGACGCCACTGGCAACGGCCTTGCCGTCCAGTCCAATTGAAATCTTCTTGCCTGCCAGATCAACGATCAGAGCGGTGCCCGTATCTGTGCGAGTTAGTTCGGCGGTTATTCGTGTGGTTTGCATCGTCTCTCCACGGCTACAGGGATGTTGTCGACTCGGTTCTTCCAGCCATCGCCATTCCAGTATTTGTCGACGGCTGCGTTGTAGGCTCTGGCGGCTTCGATCTCGGTGGGGAAGGTGCCGAGGTAATCTTTCTTTCCGTTATGAGTGAGGCAGGCGGTGTAGCTTTGATGCACGCGCCCGATCCCTTTGAACTTTCCATCCTTTGGAGGTTTATGTTGCCCAACAATTTTCATGGCAGCCGAATTTCTTGCTTTGACTTCCGGCCGATTGTGAGAAAGTTTGCTGGCAGCCGACACTCTTGCTTTGACTTCTGGCCGATTGTGAGCAAGTTTCATGGCAGCCGAAAGTTGTTGTCGCGTTTTAACTGAAACGATATGACCACTGGTGCCATCCCCACCGTCCGTCCCATTCATTAGCGTCCCAAAATCCCCCTGACCAAAACAACGTCCGAAATGGCCAATTAACCAGTACTCCCAGTCAAATGCCTCAGCCTCAGTCAACCCTTCCATGACTTTGAAGACGGTCGGCTCAAGTCCTTTGAATTTCAGCGCACGCAACCATCGGTTTATCCAGCGATCACCACGCCAACCACTCCGCCACCAGCCAATACGCCCCCCTTTCCCCT
>Ga0315283_10003435_pt1 | contig 13518 bp, 12 predicted proteins | sample YL17G09_0_MG_FD_204541 | JGI IMG/M metagenome (GOLD analysis project Ga0315283, IMG submission 204541) | Sediment microbial communities from Yellowstone Lake, YNP, Wyoming, USA - YL17G09_0 | ecosystem: Environmental > Aquatic > Freshwater > Lake > Sediment | place: USA: Wyoming | collected...
TGGAAGAACAACTGTCAACTAGGGGCTGGGAGTCGGTTGTCACTGCCTGGCATGAAAACCATGACGCTGTGGCGGATTTAAGCCGCGGGTTGAGGCTCGCCTCGGATGGGTTCTACCCAGGTGCCACCGATCTCTCGGCAGAGTTAGCCCGGCTGCGCGCGAAACTTACTCCTGAAGAGGGGAGCCGTTTTCGCGATTTAGGGATATTCTGTGCTCGGGCTATGCAAGCTGCCTGCGAGTCGGTCAAGCCGGGAAAGACTGAGTATGAAATTGCAGCCAGGTTAGCGGCTGAAGCAGAAGGGCAGGGCGTTCAAGCTATCGTAAATCTTATCGCCACCGATGAGCGGATCTTCTCTTTCCGCCATCCTTTACCCACGTCAAAAAAGCTTGATAGGTATGCCATGCTGATCCTGTGTGGCAGGAAAGACGGTTTGGTATGTTCGCTGACACGCCTGCTCCATTTTGGACCCCTACCGGATGAGCTTAAGCGCAAAGCCGAGGCTTGCGCAAGGGTTGATGCCGCTTTCATAAAATCCACACGCCCTGGTGAGACGCTGGGGAATATTTTCGAAAAGGCAGTCGCGGTGTATTCAGCAGCTGGCTATCCAGACGAGTGGCGTAAGCATCATCAGGGTGGCACATCCGGCTACGAACCACGTGAGTATCTTGCCGTGCCTGGTTCAACGGACCTTGTCAGTGCTGGGCAAGTGTACGCCTGGAATCCTTCGATCACGGGCTATAAATCAGAAGATACGATCCTGGTGGGGGAGAGTCACAACGAAATTTTGACTGATGTACCCGGCTGGCCGGTGACGATCATGGATGGCATTCCACGACCTTCCATTTTAGTCCTATAGGATACTAACATCTCTTATAAGTGTTGAGCGTTTCGAGCGCTCAAGCATTACCTTACAAACACTTATTCCTAAAAACCCAGTACCCGTCCAAAAGCTGGTTAACTTTGCCTATTATGGAAGATAGTGGCACAACAAATACGTTTATGCCACATCATGATCAATTTCCTTGAATGTTGATGGTGCGACTATTCTTTCTTCCACACGGTGGAGGTGACATCACCACCATGCCCGGTCCAATTCGTGTGGAAATACTCACCGCGTGGTTTATCCAGTCTCTGATAAGTATGTGCACCGAAATAATCCCGCTGTGCTTGGAGCAGGTTGGCAGGTAATCGCTCATGCCGGTAACCGTCAAAGAAGGCAAGCGCACTTGACATGGCAGGCGTAGGAATACCAGCTTTAACCGCCTTTGCGACCACCCGCCGCCATCCAGTCTGGGCTGAAACAACCTGCTTAGTAAAATACGATGAAAGCAACAAGTTTTCAAGGGAGGGGTTTGTATCATAAGCCTCCTTGATCTTGCCAAGGAAGGCTGAACGGATGATGCACCCACCTCGCCACATCAGCGCAATGCCTCCATAATTCAAGTTCCACCCATATTCCTTTGCAGCTGCCCTAAAGAGCATATAGCCTTGGGTATATGAAATGATCTTGGAGGCATACAGCGCTTGTTCCAAATCGCGGATAAAGGTATTGGGGTCACCATTTATTCGAGGCTGCGGACCAGATAATACTTTCGCGGCAGTGCTGCGTTCATCCTTCAAAGACGAAAGTGCCCGTCCAAAAACTGCTTCGACCACCATCGTGAGCGGGACTCCCTTGTCAAGGGCTGCGATACCTGTCCATTTTCCGGTCCCTTTTTGCTCAGCCACATCCAGGATTTTTTCCACAAGCGGCATACCATCCTGATCCTTATATCCCAGGATTTCACGGGTGATCTCAATCAGATATGATTCAAGCTTCCCTTTATTCCAGCGGTCAAAAATGGCATGCATTTCTGCGGATGACAGACCCAGGCCTTCCTTAAGCAATTGATACGCTTCACAGATCAGCTGCATATCACCATATTCGATCCCGTTATGCACCATTTTGACATAATGACCTGCTCCGTTTTCACCCACCCAGTCACAGCAGGCATCCTCTCCTCCATCGCGCCGCTTCACTTTGGCAGCAATAGCTTGAAATATAGGTTTTATGAGCAGCCAGGCAGCAGGAGAGCCTCCTGGCATGATGGATGGACCATGGCGGGCACCTTCTTCACCACCCGAAACCCCTGTGCCGATATACAACAATCCCTTAGATTCCACGTAGGCGGTTCGGCGCATCGTATCGTTATAATTCGAGTTGCCCCCATCGATAATGATATCGCCCGGCTCCAGGTATTGGAGGAGCAGATCGATAAAATCATCCACAGGTTTACCTGCCTGGATCATGAGCATAACACGTCGAGGTTTGATCAGGATACTGGTTAGCTCTTGCAGGGAATGTGTCCCGATCACTTTTGTCCCCTTGGCTTCATTGCTAATGAAGTCATCCACCTTGGATATTGTACGGTTGAATACCCCCACTCTAAACCCATGGTCATTCATATTTAGGACCAGGTTTTGTCCCATTACTGCCAGGCCGATCAAACCAATGTCTGCTTTCTCCATGTCCGTCTCCTATCGAAAACTATTCATTACATATGGGATTGTTTGTTCGCATTCTTCAATAATTGTTTTGACACCCTGACCTGATAAAGTATTTCACCAACCTGAAGGCTAACCAGAACACCCTTATCTGCGTGGTCATACCATTGATCCTATTATTTTCTTCATGTGCCAGGTTCATACGTGGCAGTCGTCTGGATTGCTGTGAAATGTGACTTCGCCTTCACCAATTGCGGGCCACACGTCAGGAACTCGTGCGCCTGACTCTCAGTGCCTATTTCAATCTCAACCTCTTTGGCCAAGCCATTCTCCAGCTCACTCAACTTTTCCACTAAGCCTGACCTTGTCCAACTTATCCTGTACCTGTTCCCGGTCAAGCTGGACGCGGGCCAGGTCAGCAGGCGGTAGTGCCAATAGCCGCTGGTAAAAGAGGATCAGCTCTGGCTGAAGGTCTGCATCCAGACCGGGGCGACGGGCCAATTCTGCCAGCGTTGCCTCAGCCTTTGCATAGTTAGCGGAACGCTCGTAATAGTTGAATAAGCTCCATTGGACATCATCCGGGAGAGGCAGAATGGCAGCCTGGCTTACCAGCCACTCGACTTGCTCAACCAACTTTGTTGGTGGAGAAATGTTTTGATCGCTCAGGTTAGCTTCCAGATAGAAGTTCAGCGCCCGCAGGTATTTCTGCTGGCTCTCGACCATACGGTTCTGGTCTGCCAGGATATCACCTTCTGCTTTGAATAACTCGGCGACCACCAAGACCCGCTCGATATCCAGATGACCTTGAAGCGTAAGCATACGGAAGATGACATCATCGTCTAATTGCTTGAGCAGGTCAGCTCGCAGGCCAAGCAACTGCTCCAGGGATTGGTCGATGGCCTGCTGTGCCTGCTGATACTGTTTGGCCTGCCTGAAGCCGGCGATTTGGAGCAGCACTGCAACCGCCTGGTTGATCATGCGCAAGATGAAATCTTCGGTATACACACCCCTATTTTACCTGGTTAGCATCTATTGGGTTGGATCTTGGATGACTAATCATATAGCGCGGTGGAAACCGATGCGAAGCCAGAATAAATATTGCTCGTATGTGTAGAAAGTACAATATTATGGGGAAGTATATGAATCCGTTTCCTTTTTTTTCTTGCAGTGCTACCTGAATTACACCAGAATTGCCCCACTGCATGAAGCAAGGAAATGGGACCAGTTTGGTGAATAGAAATACCTAATTCGACAAAATTTCAACATATTTTGTCGCTAAATTCGAGGGAATTATTAATAATCAGATATTAATTAGTTTTTCCATGACAATAATTATTAATGGATTGGATGGTTTTTCCTGCCGAGTCAGGGCTTGATATGTACTTTAAGTGTTTTTCCTTCGATGAAATCCTGGAATCCCTGTTGGAATTCGTCTAACGGTAAAATATGGCTGACCAACGGCTCAATCTCAACCACATGATTCACCATCCAGGCGATTGCCGGTTGAAAGGTATAGCATAAGGCGAAACTTCCGATGATTGTCAAATCTTTATGAAATATCTCATAAGGCTGCCACTGAACTGTCACTCCTCGAGGGGCAACTCCAAACTGCAGGTATTGTCCGCGCGGCTTAAGGAATTGTAGCGCTTGCTGGATCACCTCTGGCACACCCGTCGCATCGATGACGATGCCATATCCATATGGAGCAAGATCGAATAGCATTTTCTTAAAGTCCGAGCTGGCAGCGATTGCATTGGTTGCCCCCATTTGTAAAGCCAGGCTCCTCCTTTGCTCTTCCTTCTCCACCACATTTATCTGGGATGCTCCAGAGTGCCTCAAAGCCTGGACGAGGAGTAAACCCATGGGACCCGCTCCGAAGATCAGGACTTCATCACCAGGCCAGGTGCGAAGTCGCTTTAAGGCATAGATCACACAAGAAAGGGGCTCAATGAAGGCAGCCTGGGTATCCGTCAATATTTCTGGAACCAGATAACACGCACGCGCAGGTACAGCCACAAATTCTGCAAATCCCCCTGGGCGGGTAATGCCAACCCCCTGCCAATTTAAGCAATGATTGGATTGCTCCTGGCGACAGAAATAGCATTCCCCGCAGTACAAATTCGGATCCACTGCCACACGGTCACCATGTTTCAAAGATGTAACCTGACTGCCTGCTTCCACTACTCTCCCACCGAATTCATGCCCAGCGATCACCGGGAATTTGCTGTGATACTCGTCGCGGAAGATATGCATATCGGTCCCACAGATCCCAACCTGGGAGACCTGAACGATAACTTCATCCGCGCCACAAATCGGGTCATTCACCACTTCTATGGATATTTGCCCGGGCGAAGGAAAGACAATCGCGCGCATAGGTTACTCCTAGCGCACACTTGCATCATAACAAACAAACTCCAGCAGATTCCCCTCTGGGTCTGAAAAGTACAGTGAGCGAACATGTAACCACTCATGTACAGTCGCATTCACCTTTAACCCCAAACCCTCGAGGCGCCTTTTCTCGGCTTCGAAATCTTCAAGAGAAATATTGAGCGCAATGTGGTGGAGCGTAGACTGATCCAAGCTTAGATGTTCAGATTTGGCTTCCAGGAACATACGGTCGGATGCATCAAAGAGAGCCAGATTCTGGGTATGACCCCCGTACCCTTGTGCGATTTTGAAGAACACAAAACTTTCCTCTCGCTTCAGCACTTCGAGTCCAACCACTTCTTCGTAAAACTTGTGCATCGCGTCCAGGTTCTTGACGCGAATTGACACTTCTCCGAGTCCTTTGATACGGCGGTCTAACTTATTCATGACTCCTCCTTTGAGAGAGGTCGAGGTAAAGCATTCTATGTTTACAAGAATCCTACCTGCGAAAGCGTTCCCAGCATGACTTGTGTTGAGCGAGCCGCCCGACGGATTGAATCAGTAGCATCTGTCTGGTTCTATATTAGGCCAGTGTCGGGATGCGCCGCGTCAGCTCTGCCCAGTCATCGCCGATCGCCTTATGGATGAGAGACTTGATCCCCTCGAAAACAGGCGGCGGCATCACCATTTGCAAGATTCGGGTCATATTCTCACGGTCGTCGGGGCCAATCAAAGGGTATTCCCAAGCGATCACCTCCGGAAAACGGTCCTGGGGCACGGTGCTAGACATGATACCGGCAGCCTTTGCCAGTTCTTCCTTGGGAACGCGCTCCCTAACAAGGCGATACAGGTGCGCATCTTCCTTCCCCAGGTGAATATCGAGGTGGAATTTGAACGCCGCGGAGGCGCGCGCAGTCTCCAACACATCACCTGCAGAATATGCCTTGTCCATTGCCTCGAATGCAGCATCCAGACCGTGGTGATCTCTCAAATATGCCTCGGCGACCAAAGGCGCGACGGCTTCTAGTGCGGGGAAGATGGCTAATTCCTCGCCATGGGCATGCCAAACCAGTATTTCGTTGAAAAATCGGAATCGCTCGATCATTGGAGCAAGCCCCGGCTTGCCGCGTGCTGTTTCGAGCGCCGCAGTGTCGATGATGCTCATATCGTGCCGGAAGGCATTATGGATTGCCATAATTGCATCAAGTGGTTCTGCCATTATTTGTTCCTCCTGTATTCTTCGTGGGTTGGTAAATCTTTGGTTTTCTGTTAGCACATAACTGGTCACAATAAATTTATGGGAGTATGATCAAACCATGGCTGTGCGCGCTCGAGTTGTCCAGCCAGGCGGAATAGCGTAGCCTCGTCACCAAAGCGTCCGACAAACTGCATTCCGATGGGCAACCCGGCTTCATTCCAGTATAACGGCACGGACATGGCTGGCTGACCGGTTACGTTGAATATCGGAGTATAGGGCATGAAGTCGAATGTCTTGTTAGCCAATGGCTTGATTATGCCAATCGCATTCAGTAGCCAGGCGGCTTTAAGCCGACCGATCAATCCGACCATAAACCGCTCTGAGCCAGAGGGCTGTAACGAACCGATCGGCACAGGGGGTTGAGAGAGGGTCGGAGTAAGCAAGACATCAACATCTTCGAAGAAGCGACTCACTTCTCGTGTTGAAGCCATCAGGTAATTCAACGCATGGGCGTATTGACCCGCACTAAAAGCCTGGCCAAGCATAGCCAATGCGCTGGTACCCGTTTCGAAATCGGAATAAGATGCTTTTTTCCCAGCCAAACCCGCAGCCCAATCAATCTCATCGCGCGTCTCAGCCGCGATCATCGTTACAAATGCGATGGCAAAAGCTTCTTGATCGATCTTCGGTGAGGCCTCGACAAGCTCATGTCCCAACTTCTTCAGTAGATCCACAGTTGTTTCCAGCCCCTTGAGGCAGTCTTCGTGAACGTTGTGTCCCAAGAACGGGTGGGAAGTGTAGGCGATGCGTAAGCAACCGGGTTCCTTGCTAACTTCACTCAAATATGGTTCCTGCTGCGGGGGCGCCCAGTAAGGTGCGCCTGAGTCAGGACCGGCGATAAAGTCTAACATGGCGGCACTGTCACGCACGGAACGGGTGATCACATGTTCCTGGGCAAAGCCGCGCCAGATATCCCCAACATCTGGCCCTGTAGGAGTGCGACCGCGGGTGGGTTTTAAACCAAATAAGCCACAGCAAGAGGCAGGGATGCGTATGGACCCACCTCCATCGGCACCTCCTGCAAGGGGTACCAGACCAGCTGCTACAGCTGCCGCAGAACCACCGGAGGAGCCGCCTACTGTGCGAGTGAGATCCCAGGGGTTTTTAGTTGGGCCAAATACCTCTGGCTCGGTATAGGGTAGTAAGCTAAATTCGGGGACATTGGTTTTACCGAGGATGATTAACCCCGCAGCTCGGTATCGACGTACGATTTCGCTGTCGTGCGGTTGGGGGACATCTTTCAGCAAGCGCGTACCACTGCTCGTGGGCACCCCCTCTACTGTGGCATGCATGTCTTTTAGAAGGAAGGGTACGCCTTTAAATGGGGCATCCGGCATTGTGCCCTGAGCCACTTTGCGTGCTTGATCATACATTTTATAGATGACGGCATTGATCGTGGGGTTATGTGCCTCAATACGGCTGATAGCCTCTTCTACGATTTCAGCAGGTGAAATTTGTTTTGTACGTACCAATTCGGAAAGGCCTAATCCGTCATACTTATGGAATTCAGGAAAGGTGTTCATGATCTCCTCCTAAAAGTCTAGGTTTTAAGGGATTTATCGTAAGCTTACAATTCGGCTCAGACAATCCGGAGCGTACAAACACGACAGCATTGATATTATAGTTCAATTCTATTGGACCCATCGCATACCATTAGGAGGCGAATTACTGAAGTCCCCGTAAACGAGAATATCAAAATGATGTTTTTTTATTATATATGAAGAAATAGTACGCTATCGTAAATACAATATCCATTCATCCGGTGCTTGATTTGCTGGATGAACTTGAGGGCGGTGTTGGGCTGCCTGTTCGTGTAGTAAAGCCTGACTATGCACGTTTTTTTCTCGGCGCTGATGATTATCGGGTCGGTCGTGTTGTTCAATGGCTCGCGGCGAGTCAAGATTAATGCGCCTTCCGCCTGGTCTGAGAAATATGATCTTTTCAAAAAGCTCCATTGAAATAACCGACAAATAAGCGCCTAACCAATGCGCTTTATTCTTCCTCCGCCTCCCACATTTTTCTCTGAATCCTCACTTGCAGCTTCTAAATAAAAACCAGATAAACAAAATACCCATCAACCAGGAAACAGAAAGCTGCAATAGCGATCATGATCCCATTGACAACCCGGGTAGCCGATTTTTTCTCAATAGGTCTCCTTAGCAGACCAATGCAACCTGCTACGAGAGGCAATAAAGACAGGATGCCCAGAATGCGAAAATCCACTGGATAGATCCGGGAGGTTAGCCACGGATAACACAAGAAGTATAATGTTGCCAAGAGAAATGACGCCGCTATCACAGTGAACCCAAAGCCCCGACCCTTTCGAGCTACCCATGTCCGCTTGTTGCCTAAACGGTCTGATTCCATATCCGGTAACTCTACATTAAGAAGGAATGCTAAACCATACAGCGTCAGGGGTACGATAAAAAGCAATCCATCCTTAGTAATTTGCCCACTTGTAACCATATATCCAAACCCCGGGATCAGCAGGCCGATGGAAACAGCCATCGACAATTCCCCTAAACCGCGATAAGCAAGCCGTATAGGTGGCGCGGAGTAAAACCATCCTATTAGATTGCCCAATAAAACAAAACCCAAGAACCAGATCGGAAACGAATACACAATTTGAAACACAATTCCGAGCGCCAGGGAGCACAAGATCAGGGTTATCGCAGTCCAAAGGGCAGGTTTTCTCAATTCTGGATGATCCACCAGAACACCACTGCCTCCGCTGAAGACGGTGGGTTTGTCGTACTTGTCTACATCAACGTCAAAGTAGTCGTTACTGTAGGAAATGGAAAGATGGGCAGGTAGAAGGACCAGATAACCAAGCAGTATCCTTGACAGGTAAATAGGCGCTCCCAATAAAATTGCCCATAAAGCCCCAAACGCGAAAAGAGCCATTCCGCAAATCAAGAATTGTAGCCGAGCCACGCGAAACATTTTTGTTATTGATGCGCTCATCATTCATGAATACCAGAAACCATAATCAGCAAACGATTTGTCTATACAAAGGTTGCGCTCTTACCGACAAACCATCTGGCTCTGATTTCTCAGCCTTCTCCAAAAACCGATTTATCTCCTACAGTTTACTGACCAAACCGCCAAACCGAAGTTCTGTTTTTGCCTAAAAAAACACAACGACCAGTTCACCCATTTATTCGAGAAGCAGTAAATCTATCTCAATTGTATACGATACCAACGTAGTGGTTAGCTGTGATTTAGTTGCTTACCTGCTTATGATCCTTTGCAGCCTAACAGCTTGGCTCGGAGGTAGCCGCGGAACTTGAGATACTCCTTCTCAATTATCGCGCCAAAGCATGCAAAGCGCGCCTGCGAGCGACCAGCGGAACCGCTGCCTGCTGGGGCTGGTTTAGTGGGTTCGTCATTGGATTATGCAGGTAGGTAATGGTGCTCTGTGAATCGTTTCCAACCCTTCTTCGTTCGGGCCTCGACAGCCCAGCTGAATCCGCCTATTTCGTTCGGCCAGTAAACCATCCGCGCCAACCCTGCCGGCATCTGTGCTTCAAAACCGATCGATTGGGGATGAGTGTCACTCGTATCGGCGATGACTCCCCGAGAGTGCTTACCATCAGATGTAAACGACCAAAAAGCGAGATGCTTGTTTTCGTCCACTCCGAAAAAGGCTTGCTCTTCGTAAGTGCCCGTTTTGAAATCCCAACGGGCGGTCAGTAGTATGAATGTGCCCCCCAATGCGGGTGCAAAGCTGCGTGTGCATCGCACGATACCCATGGGGGTCTCCGCTTGTGCCTGCCAGGTGCCTATGAGCGGAGCCAGTGCGCCTAGTTTGCCGCGGCCTTTTTTCCAGGCAAAGGTTTTTTTGTTCATAAGGACTCCTTTATTCCGAACACGACTCTTTGCCCGCCCACGCCTCCACGGTTCCTTCTACGGCTGGTTTCTGTTCGTCAGCACTGCCGAGTAACATCCAATCGCCGTGCTCCTTAAGCATTGCAGTCAGGTCTTCGATGCAGCGCAGTTGGTAGCTGAGCTTGGTTGTCCCTACGGTGCAAACCAAGGCGGGCGGATTGGATGTTTCGTCGCGATACATTTTGTACTCAGATGTGCCCGGAGGCGTTTTCGGGATCCACGGATCATTTGCCGTGCCCATGCCCATAACTGTCGGTTTTGCCATTTCATATTTCCTTGAATCTATTGATCATTCATTATAACAAGGATCAAAAACCAAATATCTGCAAGACGCCGCTCAACAATTTGGCTCAGAAGTTGCGATCAGGAGGTACGCGATAAATCTACCCTTCGCAAGTAAGAGCACCCAAAAGGTAATCAGCCAAGAATGATCTTTCTTATTCCTGCAAGGTTTCTCAGACCAGCTGATTACGTGCTCTGGGCTTCTCTTGTACGGGAACAAGGGATGTTGATATTTTTATAATCAGCGAGATAACCCGTCTATCTTATATGTAATAACCACACCCATGCTCACTCAAATCCTGGACGATTTGCAGGGCAGCGTTGACGGGGGAGGCATTTGTAAATTCTTTCAAAAGCGTTATGGCAACTTATGTACTACTCTGCGAAAAGCCATGGGCTTGCACGCAACGAAGGCTGTACATCATATGCTATGATCGGCGGTGCTTCTAATTTTGTTATTGTATGTTCACCAAGAATTATGGAGCAATCCATACAACAAAGCTCAATTCATAACCGTTGTATTGACCCGTAATTTCCCAACAACCGGGCGTTGGAATTTCAACGCCAACCAGCATCGCCTCGCCGAAGTCTGCCCTGGCATTGGTTGCGCTTGATGCTAACAGCGGCAGCGCTGGTGCGTCCAATCGTTTACCTGTGACTGATAAATTGGGGTTCGGTTCTGCACTCATATCGTAGCCTTGCCGCCACCAGAAGACCTTTTGGGTATACCCGTCGCTACTGTGTGGTAGGCTACCCCAGGTCCCGTCCACGCTCAACATCGTCCAGAGCTCAGGTGTTCCATACCAAAACTCTCCCACATACTCGGATGGCGGTTTCGCCGGGTACGGTGTTGGTGGTGTAAAGGGTACATCCGAAGGATGAGTGATTGGGCAGGCAGCAGGTGGATTATTTGGTAGGGGTGTGGAAACTGTAGTAGCACCCTGCAACGACAACTCCTGCGGCGCTGTTGCCTTTGGTTCTCCCGATGAATGTTGCGTACCGCACGCATTTAATAACAGGAATACACTAAGCGGTAGTCAGAAACGGTTATTTGACATGGGTACCTCCATTATCGTAAGAAACGATAGACATGAGTTCCGCATAATCGTTGATTCTACAGACTCTTGCTATATTCTGCGACCGAGAACAGTATCTATAACCTGTACCGCCAAATAGTGTGTGTTATCGGCTTCTGTGTAGGTGTGCAACTCTGTGAGGCTATTCAACGTATGTCAACCCCCCAGTCGACGGCGATCTCGTTATCAGCAGTTTGTGTCACCTGTCGTAGATCGGTTCCATCTGGCAGACTCGTGTAGATATCTGCGAACGGTCCGCCCGTCCCGAGCGAAAACGCGATTCGAGTTCCATCAGGTGACCAGACAGGACCAAATAGATAAGAACCACCAATGGCAATTTCGTGTAAGACCTTTCCATCCAAGTTAATCACTACGAGACTTCCATTTGTGGATGTTACTACGGAGAGACCATCGGGCGAGAAGCGTCCAGGATCCTCCATTGGACCATCGTAAAGGAGTCGCGGCTCGCCACCGTTTGCATCGACTAGCATTAGTGGACCGGGGCCCTCGTCGCCAGTATGTCGCTTGAAGACGAATTGTCCAGCGGAGGAGTAATCGCCTGGAAGATCGTGCTTGCCAGCAGGTGGGGTAGTCAGCCGTTGCAGATCTCCACCGTCGGATGCGCGGACTGTATATATCCCGTTACGTGAAGAGTCTGTGTCGTCCCATGCCTCGCAGGCGAGGCGGGCATCATCTCGCGACCAGACCGTGCATGAAACATTGAGCGTCACATCGGGAATCTCTAAGACGCGCAACACGGTCCCATCTGGGGCGATGATCGCTGTACCGATTCGTTTATCAGCCAAAACCGTCATTACAGCGATCTGGGTGCCGGATTTCGACCATCGCCCTCCGCCCTCAGGTCCGGGCAACGGGATGGCAATCTCATCACTGCCGTTGGTCCGGGAAACGAACATGCCGGTGAACGTGTGCGTGGCTTCAATAAACCTTGAGAAGAGCAGTCGACCGCTGGCCACTGTAGTCGTGGGTTGTTCAGTGACAAGGGCTGGGGTTGGAGTCGGTGAGGCGCAGGCGGCTAGAATCATGGTCATTGCGATACCGAGCAAAGTGATACGGAACAGGTTTTTATTCATGGTTTCTCCTTCTTTCAATATTAAACGAGAGACGAGCAGGAAAGCTCTAAGTGTCCCTCAAAACTGCGTTTAAGGCTGAACCTCATGGTCCAGCTGGTGTGTAGGAACCCGCTGTACACGGTGTTAGGTGGCTCAATGTAAAAGTAGATGGTATATACAATAAAATACTCTGGCACTCGCTTAGGTATTCTATTGTTGCTTCATTTGAATAGAAGATTTCGTCCCAGCCAAATCATCCAGATTGGATACAGGATATATGTTCCCAACCATCCAAAAAACGCAATATAGAGATACCATGGCATGGACTCCATGCTATCAATTCTTGTGAATATCCCTGGAATACCGATCAGTCCAACTGCCATGAACGCTCCCACGACAAGACCAAATATAATCAGGTTGTGTGGCAGTGCGTCACCGCGTATCATGGAATAACAAAATGCCACCAGCCACAAGCCGATCAAAGCGAACCCGACCCCTGAATACCACCCTGCTAGTACAAAGTCAGTGAAGCCATAAATGATCAGGACCGATCCGACTATTGTAAAGATCGCACCAATCACCGCAATGGCAAGCGCGATTTGACTCATCAACGGTGACCTGGCATGATGTTCGGCGTACAACATCCACGCCAGAAGCGCACTTGAGATACCGATAATGGCGTTGAAAACATCATTGACCACGCCAAAAGAATTATTCACCGTAGACATCAAGGTGAGAAAAATCACTGCAAGAATGGCTGATACTCCTGTTACGATTGCCACCCAGCCAATTGTAGGGGCTGAGAAGTTGCTTATTGTCATAGGTTCCTTTTTCTGATTTATAGTATTTTCAATAATGTCACCTGTTTTTATCATTCTTTTCACCCTCTTCGATTATAGTTGATCAATTATACCACATTATATACTAATTAGACCTTATTGGTGTAAATAGATATGTCCTCACTAGAAGTTTTAGGATAATAATCCCCCTGCCCGGTACTCACATGGTATGGAAGGGAGAGTAGTACGCTCTCAAGGTGAACATAAGGAGGGTAACAACCGCATCAGGTCTACGGGTTGGCATAAATCC
>Ga0315283_10003437_pt1 | contig 13506 bp, 7 predicted proteins | sample YL17G09_0_MG_FD_204541 | JGI IMG/M metagenome (GOLD analysis project Ga0315283, IMG submission 204541) | Sediment microbial communities from Yellowstone Lake, YNP, Wyoming, USA - YL17G09_0 | ecosystem: Environmental > Aquatic > Freshwater > Lake > Sediment | place: USA: Wyoming | collected...
CGCGGCCGGGGCCGGGGCGTTTCGGAGGCGTCGTTTCCGCCGCCTTTTGTCGTCCTCCCCCCCCCGCGCGCGTGGCGCCTCTTCAACGTGTCGGTCCCCGTCGACGCCGACGCCGGCAAGGACGACGGGGTGACCGTGTGCGACGGGCTGGCCGACGCGGCGAGCGCGAGGCTGGGGAACGCGGGCCAGGCGCTCCGCCTCGACCCCGCGTCGATCACCGTCGTGCGCAAATCGTTCGACGCGCGCAAGGGCCCCCACCCGCCCCGCTTTTCGTACGTCGTCGACGTCGACGGCGCGGCCGTGACGGCGGGCGGCGTGACCAAGGTGCGCGAGGTGGCGGGCCGCACCGAGCGCGCGCCCGACGACCCGCCGCCGGGGCCGCTGCTGCCGCGCGCGGGGGCCGCGGCCGGCGCCCCCCCCGCCCGCACCGCCATCGTTGTCGGCGGCGGCCCGTGCGGCCTGTTTGCCGCGCTGGCGCTGGCGGGGGCGGGGGTGAAACCCATTTTGCTCGAGCGCGGCCGCGCGGTCGAACACCGCGGCCGCGACATCGGCGCCCTCTACGTCCGCTCCCTGCTGGACCCCGAGTCCAACATCTCGTACGGGGAAGGCGGCGCGGGCACGTGGTCGGACGGCAAGCTGACGACGCGCATCGGGCGCAACGCGGGGGACGTGCGCGCGGTGCTGGCCACGCTCGCCGCGGCGGGCGCGCCCCAGTCGACCCTCACGTCGGGCAAGCCCCACCTCGGCACCGACCGCCTGGTGCGCATCCTGGCCAACTTGAGGCAGAGCCTGCTGGACGCGGGGGGGGAGGTCCGGTTTTCGGCGCGCGTCGTCGCGCTCACCACGTCCGGCGGCGGCACCGCCACCGGCGTCACGCTCGCCGACGGCACCACCCTCACCGCCCCTGCCATCGTCATGGCGCCCGGCCACTCGGCGCGCGACACGTACGCCGCCCTCGCCGACGCGGGGGCGGCGCTCGAGGCCAAGCCGTGCGCGGTCGGCTTTCGGCACGAGGCGCCGCAAAGCCTGATCGACGTCGCGCGCTACGGCGAGCTGGCGGAAGCTGTCGGCCGGGGTAAAGGCCCTGTTCCGGTGGCCGACTACCAGCTGGCGACGCAGGTGGTGGTGCGGGCGCAGGCGGGGGAGAAGGGGTCCGCCGCGCGAGATGTCTACTCTTTCTGCATGTGCCCCGGCGGCCAAGTCGTGCCCACGTCGACCTCCACCGACGAACTGTGCGTCAACGGCATGTCGTTCTCCGCGCGGGGCTCGCCGTGGGCCAATGCGGCGCTCGTCGTCGGCGTCGGGCCGGCCGACTGGGCCCACCTGACCCCCGCGCACGGGCCGCTGGCGGGCGTCGAGTTTCAGCGGGAGATCGAGCGCGCGGCCGCGGCGGCGGGCGGCGGCGCGCTCAAGTGCCCGGTGCAGCGGGTGGACGATTTCCTCGAAGGGGCATCGACGCCGCGCGCCGTCGCCGACCTCCCCCGCTCCTCGTACCGCTTGGGCGTCACCTCGGCCGACCTGACCACCCTCTACCCGCCCTCGATCACCGCCGCGCTCAAGGCCGCCATCGCGCGCTTCGACCGCGACCTCCCCGGGTTTGCGTCGTCCGCGTCCCTCCTCCACGGCGTGGAGACGCGCACCTCGGCCCCCGTCCGCATCGTGCGCAATGAGTCGACTGGTCAGTGTGTCAACATGGGGGGCCTGTTCCCTGCCGGAGAGGGCGCAGGGTATGCCGGCGGCATCGTGTCGGCCGCGGTCGACGGCGCGCGCGCGGCGGCCAAGGTGGTGGCCGCGCTGAGGGCGGGGTGAGGGCGGCGCGTTTCTTGCTTTGTGTGTGTGATTGATTGACACCCTCGCAACGCAACGCAATGCGGCGCCGGGGGCGGAGGCGGTTTGGGCCGCTCCGCCCCTGCGCGCCCCACGACACCCCACCCCCTCACCCCTCTCCCCCCATATCTGTATTCACGCCATCCCAAACCAGCCGCGCAGGGCCGACCGCCAGCTGGCGCCACCCTCCGCCAGCGGCGGCGCCGAGCCGCCGCCTTCGGCCGCGACCGCTTCCGCCGCGTCGGCCACCTCCCCCAGCGCGTCCGCCACCTCTTGCTCGCCCGCACCCGCGGCCAGCGCGTCATCCATCATGCGCTCCAGGGCGTGCTGCAGGGGGCGCGGCGTGGGCAGAGGGGCGGGGGCGTCGGGGTCGGCGGGGCCGGCGGGTTTGGCAGTCGTCGCCAGTTTGAGCGCGCCGCGGTCGGTGGCGGCCTGGGGGGCGGCCGGAGTCGTGGCGGGCGGCGCCGTCGTCGCCGGCGGCGTCGTGGCGGGCGGCTCGGTGGCGGGCGGCTCGGTGGCGGGCGGCGCCGTCGTCGCGGGCGGCGTCGTCGTCGCGGGCGGCTCCGTGGCCGGCGGCGCCGTCGTCGCCGGCGGCGTCGTGGCGGGCGGCTCGGTGGCGGGCGGCTCGGTGGCGGGCGGCGTCGTCGTGGCGGGCGGCTCCGTGGTCGGCGGCGCCGTCGTCGCCGGCGGCGTCGTGGCGGGCGGCTCGGTGGCGGGCGGCTCGGTGGCGGGCGGCGCCGTCGTCGCGGGCGGCGTCGCCGCCCACCAGGGCGCCGTCGTCGGGGCGGGCGTCGGTGCCGGGGCGGCAGGCGCTTCGGCGGCCGGTGCGGGCGCTTGGGCGGCCGGCGGCGTCGCTTCCGGCGTGAGCGGGGCGGGCACCTCGACCGCGGGCGCTTCAGCGGCCGGCGTGTCGACCGGCGCAGGGGCCGGCGACGCGGGCACGCTCACCGGTTCGGGCGCAGCGGCCGGGGTCTCGGCGGGCGCCGTCTCGGTCGGCGCGGCGGGCGCAGGGGCGTCCGCGGCGGGCGCGGGGGCGTCCGCGGCGGGCGCCGGCGCCGCCGCGGGCGCGACGGGCGCGTCGGTCGCCGCCGGCGTCGCCGCCGGCGTCGCCGCGGGCGTGGCGGGCGGCTCGGTCGTCGCGGGCGGCGCCGTCGTTTCAGCAGGAGGAGGCACGGTGGTCGCTGGCGGCGCGGTCGTCTCGGGAGGAGGCGGAACCGTCGTCGCCGGAGGCGTCGTCGTCGCCGGAGGCGCCGTCGTCTCGGGAGGCGGCGGGACCGTCGTCGCCGGCGGCGTCGTCGTGGCGGGCGGAGGCGGCACCGTCGTGGCGGGCGGAGCCGTGGTCTCGGGAGGAGGCGCGGTCGTGGCCGGCGGCGTCGTTTCAGGCGGCGGCGGCACGGTCGTCGCCGGCGGCGCCGGAGCAGCCACCGTCGGCACCGGCGTCGCCGCCGCGTCCGCGTCAGCGGCCGGCGCCGGCGCGGGCGCCGCGGGAACCGCCGCCGTCGTCGGCGCCGGCGTCTGCGGCGGCGGCGCGCCCGGCACCTCGATGCACGGCAGCACGCACCGTTTGCACGCCTTCGCACAGTACGTCCCCATCCAGGGCGCGTCGCACTGGCCCCAGAGGGCCTGCTGGTCGCAACTGTACTCGGGCGACGACGGCGGCCGCACGTCGACGCACTCGACCGCGCAGTCGCTGCACTCGGGCGCGCACCGCCCGCACGACCGGGCACACCAGTCGTTGGCCGCCATCCAGTCTTCGCCGCACTTGCCAAACTCGGCCTGCGACTCGCACGACCAGCCGCCCGAGGGGGCGACGTTGGTGCACACGCCGGCGCAGGCAGGGTCGGCCGGGACGCCAGGGGTAGAAGGAGGCGTGGTGGTGGCGGGAGGAGGAGTTGTCGGCGTTGGCGTCACCGGCGCTTGCGCCGCGGCGGGCGTGTCGGCCGGCGTCGGCGGCGGCGGCGCGCCCGCGGAATCGTCGTCAAATCCCGATGGCGCCGGCGCGCCCGCGTCGGCGGGCGGCGTCGTCAGCGGGGGCGGGGCCGGGGCGGGGAGGCTCGTCGCAGCCGGCGTCGGCGCGGGCGGCTTGGGCCCCGGCTTTTTGGGCGGCGCCGGCGCCGGCGCCAGGGGCGCCCCATACGGCACCGGAACGCACGTCCCCTTGGAGCAATCAAACGACGCGACCGGCACGCACTCGCCCTGGAAACAGCGCTCGCCCGCCGCGCACCCTCCCGCGCAGGCAGGGGCGGGGGTGGAGGGGGCGACCGGGAAGGTGGGCGGCTTGAGGGGCGAGGGCGCGGGGGCGGCCGCCGGCTCGGCCGCGGGCGCCGGGGCAGGCGCGGCAGGCGTCGTGGGCGCGCCCGCCGTCCCGGTGCCACCGCACGCGGCATCGCCCGACACAAAGGAGCACGAGCCGAGGGGCGGGCAGCACGCAGCGCCGCCCGGCGCAAAGAGCGCGCACGCGTCGCACAGGAAAGCGGAAGCAGTCGGGGCAGCGGCCGCGTCCGCCGGCGCCGAGTAGGCCACCGCGGGAATGATCCACATCTGCAGCACGTTGGTGTCGTCCATCGGCGTCGAAGCGTACTTGATCGAGAGGGGGACCAACCCCGGCGTCAGCGTCGTCTCTGTGCACGTCAGCGTCACGTCGTACCCCGGCGCCGGCGGCGCGTACAACAGGGGTTTACCCGCGAGCGCGATGGCGACGCGGTCGGTGTGGCGCACGCAGACGCGGTAGGAGGCAGGGGCGTCGGTGGCGGGCGCAGGGCCCGCAGCCCCTTCGTAGGGCCGCACGACCGCGTAGCCGTCCATGGCCGCGCCGAAGCAAGAGCCAAAAGCTTCGGGCGGGGTCAGCGCGGGGGTCGAGGGCCAGACGGCGCCGCCGGCCGCGACGAGGTCGAGCCCCGCGCCGCACACGTCGGCCGCCGGCGCTTTCCCACTCCGCCAAAAGTCGGGCAACGGGTACGGGTCGGTGGCATTCGCCAAGTCGCACACGGGGTAGACCTTGCGCCAATAGCGCGCGCGCAGGCCGTAGTGGGCCGGGCGCGCGTCCGGCAGGTCGCCGCCCGTGTCGGCGCCGGCCGCGCAGGACGCGTCGCCGGTGGCGGCCAAGTATTTCACGCCCGCACCGGGCTTGGACGCGAACGAGGTGGCCTTGGCGGCCGGCTCGAGGCCGAAGGAGGTCGCCGACGACGGCACGCCCGCAAGCGCGGTCGCCGCCGCGCACGGTGGCGCGCCCGCCAGCGCGCAGCGGGGGCCGGAGCAAGTGGCGCGGGGGGCGCCCCGGGAGCCGTCCTATGAGAGAGGGGAAGGAGAGGGGTGCAGGTGGGCGAGCGCGCGCGACGCACGGCCTCTCTCTCCTCCTTCCCTCTCCCTCTCCTACCTTGGGCAACGCCACCGACCACGTCGACCCGTCGGCCGAGATGACGGCCACCCGCACGTGGGCGCCGGTCTCCGACCACTGGACCTCGCACTTGGGGGCGACGCCGTCCGCAGCGTCATCCACCACCGCCGCGTCCCGCCCGCCCTGCAGGCTCAAGCTTGCGCAAGCGGTCACGGCAAAGTCGGAGGCGGGCGCGGTGGGGCGGCCAAACCAGGAGGCGCGGACTGGGGACGGGGAGAGGCGGGGGGGTCAGGGTCGGCCGGCGTCGCACGCGCGCGCGCGGCGCGCGGGGTGGGAGGGGGCTCGAGCGCTCGCCGTCCGCCCGCGAGAGGGCTCGAAAGACCCGCTCCACCAGCCGAGGGCGGCCGCGGGCACGGCCGCCCACGCCCGGCCCCGCAGCGCGCTCGTGGCACCATGCGCGCGCCACCCACCCACACACCTTGCGTCTCCGGCGGCCCCACCAGCGGCGCCGCGCCCGCCACGTCGTCGTACGCCGACTCTGTGCGGCACGCGATGTAGTCGGGGGACGAGGCGGACGAGGCCTCGGTGAGGAGGAGCGCGGTCGACGGCGGCGCGGCCTGAATGGAGGGGTGGTTGAGGGGGTGGGGGGCTCGTCTCCAGCGCCCAAGCGCGGGCCTCAATCCCGAAAGCTTGCTGGCGGGCGCGCGAGCCGGGCGAGGCCGCGGCGCCCCCCCAGCGCCGCGCCGCGCGCGCGCGGCATGCGCGCCCACCTCCGCCTACCGCGTGGACCGCAAACACACACGCCGCCAGCACGAGGCCGACGGCGCGCGCGGCGCCGGGCGGCGGCGCCATGGTTGAGAGGAGGAGGGGGGGAGGGGAGTGGTGCGCGGTCGCGCCGCGCGGCCTCTGTCTCCCGCCCACTCCCGCCCGCTCCTGCCGCCGCCATGGACTCGGGCGCTTCCTTCTCCCACCCCACCATCACCCAAGAGCCGCTCAAGCAGATGCAGGTGTGCGGTTGGGTGGGGGGTAGGGGGCGTGGGCGCGCTGGCGCGGCCCGCCGCCGCCACGGGCGGCTCAGGCGGCGACTACTGCAGCAGCGCGCGGCGGCGGTGGGCGTGGCGCGCCCGCGCACGCGGCGCGCGGTGCGCCGCCGCGCACGCCGCCCGCGCACGCCCCGTCATCCCCCGCCATCCCGCCCGCCGCGCGCGCCAGCGCGCGGCCCGGCCTCCGCGCGGGGTGGCGGCGCCGCCAGCGACTCGCCGCGCCCCGCCAACCCCCTCCCCCTCTCCGCAGGCCAAGCAGACCGCCGTGCAGGCCGCCCAGAAAGCGATTGGCAACGTCTACAAGCTCGGCCGGTACGAGAGAGAGGGGGGGGGGAAGAGGGGGAGAGAGACGGGAAAGGGTGCCCGCGCGTGCCGCCCCGGGTGCCGACCCGGATCCCCCTTCAGCTCGGACCGCCTGACCTCGTTCCTGCTCCCCGTCGCCTTCGTCGCGTGCGCGTTCTCCGCCCTCGTGCCCGGCGCGGCCACCATGTACACCAAGCCCGGCAAAAACTCTTGACCCGAGAGATAGGGACAGAAGGGGCGGCACGTGTGACGACCGACGGCAGCGCCCGAAAGCCTCTCCCCTCCGCCACCCTCTCGCCTCCCTCTCTCAATCCCAGAACGGCGAGTCGGCGTCGTGCGGCGCGGTCAGGCGCGCGGTCTCGATGGCGACGAGCGCCTGGCAGCCCTGGGCAGGGGGGAGGAAAGGACGGAGCGGGTCGGCCGAGCGCGCGCCGCGGCCCGCCTCCACCTCTCTCCCCCCTCCACCCACCGGCGGCACGCCGTACGACGCCAGGGTGGTCCCGTTGTCGGCTAGGATGGCGCCCGCGTAGATGAGCGACTGAGGGAGAAAGGAGAGAGGGGAGGTTCGGCCGAGCGCGTCGGTCGACGCCCGCCGCGCGCCTCTCCCCCTCCTCCTCTTCTCTCACCAGATCTTGCCACGCGCGCAGCCCGGGCGTGCTGCCCTTGCCGTCGGCCCGGTTGGAGCGCGCGATGCCGCCGGCCCACAGCGCGCGCTTGACCTGAGAGAGGGAGAGGAGGTGGAGGTTTGGGCTGGCGGGCGGCGGGGCGCCCGCCTCGCCCGCCCCACGCGCAAGCACACCTGCTCCACTGTCCAGTCGGGGAAAGCGGTCACCCGGTACCGGGTGCCCCTGCAGAAAAACGCCTGGGGCGAGCGAGGGTCGGCGCGCGCGCGGGGCCGCGCGCGAGCGCCCCCCCCCCCCTCCCCCTTCCCACCATGTGGCCCATGTCCTTGCGCGGGGGCACGGTGGGGATGCCGTGAAAGGGAAAGTCCATGGTGGGGACCTCTTCAAAAACTTCGGCCTGGGCGGGGAGACGGGGCCGAGGGCGTGGCGCGCGGGTCGGGAGGGGGCGACCGTTTCTGCTCTCGCCGGCGCCTCCCACCCCCCGAACCGGTTCTGGACGCTCCGCCCACCCGCCCGCGCCGTCCCGGCGCCGTCCGCCCCTCCCACCTCGCGGTCGGGCGGGATCGGCGCGCGCGCGTCGCAGTCCCACGCGCCCTTGCCCAGGGAGGCGCCGCCGGCGGCGGGCGGGGGGGCGGGCGCGGCGGCCGCGGTCATGAGGAGCAGGGCGGACAGGGGGGAGAGGGTGGTGGCGAGGTGTGGGGTTTCGCGCCGCGCGCGCTCCACCCCCACCCGGACCCCTGCCGCCGCCGGCTCCACCGCCACCCCGGCCCCTGCCGCCGCCGCGCACTCGCTCGTCACACGTCCATGACGCCCTCCACCACCACCCCCGCCTTTTTGCGCCCCCGGGGCACGCCGTCCGCCTCCACGACGCACTCTTCGAACCCCTCGCGCAACAGGTCCGCGTCGAGCCCGCGCCCGATGAACACCATGCGCGACGCGCGCGGCTCCCCCGGCCCCCAGTCCGACCCCGCCTCCCCGGAGAACAACGCGTGCACGCCCTGAAACACGTAGCGCGCCGGGAAGCCGCGCACGGCGAGCACGCCTTTGAACCGGTAGAGGTCGTCCGACCGGACGTCGACCAGGGCGCCGAGCCACATGTTGACGAGCTCGAGGTCGAACTCGCCGGGCAGGGTGAGGGCGACGGTGGACACGCCGTCGGTGTGCGAGGACGGGGCGGGGTGGGAGTGGGAATGGTTGTGGCCGCCCTCGCGCTCGTGCCCGCCCTCGTGCCCGTGGTCGTGGTGCGCATGCCCGTGGTCGTGCCCGCCGCCACACACGTGGCCCGGCTCGCCGTGCGCCGGGTTGCCGCACGGCGCGGCGGCGAGCGTTTCCGCCACCGCCTCCAGATCGAAGCCGCGCGTCTCCAGCACGGCCGCCACGTCGACGGAAGCCATCGTCGCCACGGTGAGGGGGGCGGACGCGTTGATGGCGGCGAGGCGGGCGCGCAGCGACTCTAACTCCGCGGGGGTGACCAAATCCGCTTTGTTCAGCACGATGCGGTCGGCGTACGCCACCTGCTGCACGGCGTCGGACGGGACGGGGTCGTACCCGTTGTCGGGGGTGGGGGTGTCGCCTGGGGAGGGGAGGGGTGGTGGGAGGGCGCGTCGGCGGAGGGCGCGCGGGCGCCCGGCTCGCCCACGCCCCCTCCTCCCCCCTCGCCCCTCACCTTCCAGGTGCCGGTGCGCATTGGCCGCGTCCACCAGGGTCACCACCCCGTCCAGCCGGGCCACGGCCGCCACCGCGTCCGACGCGGCAAACGTTTCAATGAGCGGCTTCGGGTTGGCGAGGCCCGTCGTTTCGATCACGATCCTGTCGAACGACGCGCGGCGGGTGGCCAGGGACGTGATGGCGTCGATGAGGGACCCGTTGAGCGTGCAGCAGAGGCAGCCGTTGGCTGGAGGGGGGGCGGGGGGGACGGGGTCGTCGGGTGAGGCGCCTCGCCGCCGCTACCGCCCGCCACATCCACACAACCATCCCGCCCACCCCTCACCGAGCGTGACGACCTCCTCCGCCCCCAGCCCGCCCTCGCTACGCAGCGCCACCAGGTCGGAATCGATCGCCACCTCTCCAAACTCGTTTTCGATGACCGCCAACCGGGCGCCGTGTTGCTCGGTGAGCAAGCGGTTGAGGAGCGTCGTCTTGCCGGAGCCGAGGAAGCCGGTGATGATGGTGACCGGGATGCGGTCATCGATTGGAGCCTCCGCCGCCGCCGCCGCCGCCGGCTTCGCGCGATGCGCGGTGTCACGGCGTGCGCCGAGGTGGGCCGCGGAAGGGCCCGCGAGCTGCGAGCAGGGCAGGCCAGCGCGGCGGCATGCCGGCGGCACGCCCGCGTGCGCCGGCGCCCGGGCGGCCAGCGACGGCCGGGACGCGCGTGTGTGCGCCGCAGGAGCGCGGGCGGCCAGCATCGCGGCGTGGGTGGAGAGTGGCGAAGCTCGCCGAGCGCCCACACTGCTGCCGCCTGCGCGCCGGGCGCCCGCCATGGGCGGCGTCCTCTCCCTCTGCTTCCAGCCCCGCACCAAGAACGCGTAGTGAGTGGGAGGTGGTGGAGCGGGGGCGGGCGCGCAGGGTGCGCGGTGCCGATGCGACCGAGGGCCCCGCCCCGCCTCTTCAGCGCGTACGCCCCCCCTCCTCCCGCCTCGTCCGACAACCCGTTTGCCGCCGCCGCCACGACGCCGTGGCCGGCGGGCGCGGCGGCGTGGAACGCCGACCCCGCGCCGCACGCCGCGGCCCCCGCGCCCGCGCCGCGGTCGCCGCGCGGTGGCGCGCGGGGCACCATGCCCGTGGAAGATTTGGAGCTCTTCCGGGCGCACTTGGGCGGTGGAGGAGGGATGAGGAAGCGGTGACGGAGGTGGCAGCCGTTTTGGGGGAGGAGAACCGCCCTCCGGCCCCTGGTTTTGTGTGTGTTTGCACTGGCGTATACCGTGTGGCGGGGGCGGGTGGTGGTGGCGGCGGCGGCGGCGGCAGCCTCCAAACGCGACGTACGCCGCGCGCACACTCCGTCGAGGGAGAGGGGGGAGCCCCGCTCCGCCTCCTCCCTCATCTCACCCTAATGCCGTCCCGGGCGGCCGCCGAGGCGGCCGTCCTGGCCGCCACCGCGGCGCGCGTCGGCGCGGGCCTGATGGCGGCGGGCGGCCGCGGTGAGAGAGACAGGAGGGTGGCGCGCCGTCTCGTCGCGTGCTTGATCGAGGCCCACGGATAAGGCGCCGCATCGGGCGGCACCGCGCGGGCCTCCCGCCGCCCCCAATCCCGATCCCTCCCTTCCAGCGCTCGCGCCCGACGCCGCCCTCGTCGTCGCTGTCGTGCTGGCGGGCTTGCTGGAGGACGCGGTGTCGGTGGTGGGCTATGGAGGTGAGAGATGGGAGAGGGCGCGGCGCGGACAGCGCGACCTGCGCCCGACCGACCCCCCTCTTCTCTTGCAGCCTGCGCCTACACGACGCGCCCCGCCGGGACCGAGGGCGTCGCCCTAGGCGCGGCCTCGTTACCGTGGGCGGCGGCCGGCCTGGCGGCGGCGGCGGCCGCGCGGCGCGACGCGCGGGCGGCCGCGTTTTTCAGGCTCGTCCTGCGAGCGTCGGCCGCCGCCTCCCTCGCCTGGCTCGCCGCCTTGGCCTTGCGTGCCCGGTCGGGCGCGGAAGGCTCCGGCTCGTCCGACGGCGGCGCGCTGCGTGGCGGGCGGCCGCCGCGGCCGCCCACGCGGCGGAGGCGCGCGTCGGCGTCGGCGCGCTCGCTCGCCCTGGACGCCATGGAGGCGACGGCGGCGGCATCGTTGCCGGCGTCCGCGTCCAGAGGCTCTCTCAAGGGCGCGGCCAGCGGCAGCGAGTCGGCGGGCGGCGGGCGCGACGGGTCGGCGCCGCCGTCGCCGCGCGGCGGCAAGGGCGCCGCGCCGTCGCCCTTTCTGCCGCCGCACGCCGCGCGCGCCGCAGCGTACGCCGTCTGCGCGGCCCTCGTCATCGCGTCCGCCGCCGCCCTGCCCGGCGGGCGCGCGGTCGACGCGGGCTTTGCGGCGGCCGTCGCGGCGACCGCGCTCGCCACCACACACCTCCTCCTGGCCCGCCTCCCCCTCGCCTTCACCCTGGGCGAAGCCGCGGTGACTGGCGCCGCGCTGGCGGTGGCTGGAGCGGACGCGGTCGCGGTGGCGGCCGCGCGGCCGGCGCGGTGGGCGGCCGCCGCCGCGCGGTTCGCGCCGGCCGCGCTCGGCGCTGGAGAACGGTCAGCCGCCTCCCGCTTTGTCCTGTTCACCGTCGTCCTCGCGGTCGCAGGAGCGGCCGCCGCGGCGCCCTTGGCTCAGACCGTGGTCGGGGGCGCGCCCGCGGGCCCGCGAGGCGCGCCGCGCGCGCCGCCGCCGACGGCGCGAAAGCGAGCCGCCGCCGCCGCCCTCCTCCTCACCCTCCTCGCCGCCCTCGCCGTCCCCGCCTGGCACGGCGCCTGGTGGTCGATCTCGTACGCGCTGGCGACGAGGCGCCGCGCCACGGTGGTCGCGGGCTGGTCGGCCGCGCTCGCGCTGGGCCTCCCCCTCCTCCACGCCGCCGCGGCCGCCCGCGCCGCCCCCACCATCCTCCTGCGCAAAGGGTACCACGTCCTTGCCCTCGCCATGTTTGCGCCGGCCGCCCTGGCCGAGCCGGGGCTGCTGGCGGTGGGGGCGGCCGCCGCGGCGGCCGGTCTCGCGGCGGCCGAGGTGCTGCGCGCGGCGCGCGTGCCGGTCGTTGGACCGCCGATTCACGCCTTCATGGCGCGTTTCGTGGACGACCGCGACTCTGGCGCGCTGCTCGTGAGCCATTTCAGTCTGCTGGCGGGCATGGCGGGCCCCGTCTGGATGTCCGGCGCGGCGTCCGCCACGTCGACCCCGCTCCCCGACGCCGCCCCCGCCCTGGCCGGCGTCGTCGCCCTGGGCGCGCTGGACGCTGCCGCGAGCGCGGTGGGGCGGGCGGTTGGGCGGGCGAAGTTGTTTGGGACGGCAAAGACGTGGGAGGGGGCGGCGGCGGGCGCGACTGCCGCCGCGCTCGCCTGGGCCGCGCTCGGTCGCGCCGGCGCGCCTCTACCCCCGACATCGGCCGCCGTCGCGTGCGCGCTCACCGCCTGGCTGGAGGCCGCCACGACGCAGCTGGACAACATTTTTCTGCCCTTGCACCATGCCGCCGTCGTTGCCGCGGGGGCGGCGTGAGCGGGCGGGCGTGAAAATTGAGCACAATGGGGACGCACTGGACTGGGCGGTGGTTGCAGAGCGCAGCCGGCCCGCGCGCACGGTTCGTTTCGTCGCCCCCCCCCTCCCCCCCCTCCCCGCTCCCTCTACTGCCGAATCCGGTCCCGGTAGCGCTCGATGTTGGCGTGCGTGAGCAGCACGCACTGCTCCCAGGACAGGGGCGCCTTGGTGAAGGGGCACGCGCCGCGCTCGGCGAGCACCGCCTTCCACGTGGCCGCCCCCATGACGTGCCCCGCGGGCGACATGGCGGGCCGGGTGACGGGTTCCAGCGTGATCGGGTCGATGAAGCCGGGGAGGGGGTTGGACGCGTCGGGGGACGGCGCGCCGTCGGCGCCCGCGCGGCGGCGCGCGCGGTCGCCGCGCGAGACGGCAGACCACCGCGTCGCGAGGCCGGCCTCGGGGTCGGAGCCGTCGTCGTCGTCGGTGCCGGCGCGAGGGCCGCCGTCGGACGAGTGGCCGCCGCCGCCGCGGTCGCGGCGGCGGTCGCGGCGCGCGCCCTTCGCGCGCGAGGGGCGCGGCGCGCGGACCCGCCCCGGCGCCCCCGCCCGCGCCGCGACCGGCAGCCCGGCTTTGGCCGCCTCCCGGTCCTCTTTGCCGCGCCAATAATCGACGCACGTCCGCTCCGGGTCGAGCGCTTCCACCGCCGCAGCGACCTCGGGCTGGCAAAACCCGAAATACTCGGGCCCCGCGATCGCCGTCTTCGGGGGCGGCGGCAGGTCCTCGCCCGCGGCGCGCCGCGCCTCGATCTCGGCGTTGATGCGCTTCAAGACGCCGGTCCAGCACCCGGTGCAGGAGCGGGCGACGAGGGGTTCGTCCGGGCGGTCCATCGCCGCGACCTCAAACGTGGGCGCGGGCCAGTGCGCCCCCCCCGCGCCCACGATGCGGCACTCGTGCACGCACAAGGAGTCGAGTTGGACGGAGGACCGGAACGAGACGCGGGAGGCGAAGCCGGCGGGGAAGATGTAGCCCGAGTTGGACCAGCCGGCGGCGCCGGCGGGCCCCAGCGCGCCCACCGCCACCAGTTCCGCTTGCTTGGACGATTTGCCGCGCACGCGGCCGCGGTTGACGTGGCCGCGCGCGGTGACGGCGGCGATGGCGGCGGACGGGCGCGAGTCGTGGAAGGCGGGGGGGGGAGGGGGGGGGGGGGCGCGAGGGGGGGCCGCCGCGGCCGCCGAC
>Ga0315283_10003440_pt1 | contig 13501 bp, 11 predicted proteins | sample YL17G09_0_MG_FD_204541 | JGI IMG/M metagenome (GOLD analysis project Ga0315283, IMG submission 204541) | Sediment microbial communities from Yellowstone Lake, YNP, Wyoming, USA - YL17G09_0 | ecosystem: Environmental > Aquatic > Freshwater > Lake > Sediment | place: USA: Wyoming | collected...
GAGGCCGCCGCCGCGGCGGTCGCCGCCGCCGCCGCGGCCGCCAAGCCAATCTCCGTCGGCGACACCGTGTTCCTCCCGCGCCTGCGCGCGCGCGCCGTCGTCGCGTCCGTCGCGCGCGGCGGCAAGCTCACCCTGCGCCTGGGGGGGGGGATGACGACGAAAGCGAGCGCGGACGACGTCGTGCGCGAGGGGTAGAGCATGGCGGGAAAAGGCGGGGAGGGGGCGCGTGCTGCAAGAACTCTCCTCCCCCCCCCCCACCCCCCCTCCCTCCCTTCCCCCCCCATCACCGCGTGGGCACGATGTCGTCGATCTTGAGGATCATGCGCACGCACTCGGCCGCCAGCGTGAGCGCCGACCGGGTGACGGCCAGGGGCTGGACGACGCCCGTCGCCGCCATGTCGGGCACCACCCCCCGCCGCGCGTCCACCCCCGCCCCCGCCTCGCCCGCCGCGTGCCGGGACCGCAGCTCGGACACGACGTCGATGGGGACGAGGCCCGCGTTCTCGGCGAGGGTGTAGGGGACGGCTTCCAGCGCGTCGGCGAACGCGGCGCCGCACACCGCGGCGGCGCCGGTCTGGCCCTTGGCCCACTTGGCGAGCGCCGCCGCACACGCGGCTTCCGGGGCGCCGCCGCCGGGCAGCAGGAAAGGGCGGGAGACGAGGCAGCGGACGGCGCACATCGCGTCGTGGAGCGAGCGCGCGGCCTCCCCCAGCACGAGCGAGTTTGACCCGCGCAGCAGGCAGCACGCGGTGCGCCCGGGGCGCGCGACCCCGGTCGCGCGCACGACGCGGCCCGACCCGACCCGCGCCTCCTCGACGAGGGACGCGGCGCCGAGTTTCTCGGGCGTGAACGCGTCGATGTGCGCGACGGGCGTGAGCCCGAGCGCTTTGCTCACCAGCTCCACCTCGTCCCGCTCCACGTCGCGCACGACCAGAATCTTGGCCTTGGCGAGGTAGTGCAGCGCGAGGTCGGTCGTCGCGTCGCGGAGGATCGATTTCTGGACGAGGAGCACGGTGCACCCCGCGGCCTTGATCCGTTTGACGAGCCCCAGGATGTGGTTGCGCTCGTCGCGCAGCACACGGTCCATGGCGGCGTAGTCGGACACGATGACTGAGTTCTCCAGGTCGGTCTTTGGGGGGGAGAGGCAGAATTGGATCAGGCCGATCTTGGCGTTCTCCACGCGCGTCGGGCCGCCGGCGGACTTGGCGGCCGACTGGTCGAAGACGAGGCCGTCGACGAGGACCGAGTCGTCGATGGTGCCGCCGAGTTTGGAGACTGGGGAGCGGAGGGAGGAAAGGGTGGGGTCGGCGCGCGCGCGCGCGGCCCCTTTTCTCCTCTCTCTCCCCGCTCTTCCTCTCCCCCCCTCCTGACTCACCGACGCGGACATCGCGCAAATCCACCGAGTCCGGCCGGGCCGGGTCGCGCACGGCCATCACAGCGTCGACCGCCATCGGCGCGAGCAGCGCCGAGTGTTGCGACACCACTTTGGACGAGAGCGACGTCGCCGCCACGCGCACGAGGGCCGCGCGGTCGTCCAGGTCGACGCGAGCGCCCATGGCGTCCAAGACGGACACGGCAAAGGAGGCGGCGGCGGCAAACCCGTCAGCGACCGACGTGGGGTGCATGCCGCGCGCCAACAGTTTGCCGCACTGGGCCAGCAGCGCCCCCGCCACGACCGTCACCGTCGTCGTGCCGTCGCCCGCGGCCGCGTCCTGGGAGGCGGCCAGCTGGACGAGCATCTTGGCGGCGGGTTGGGTCACGCTCATCTTGTTGAGAATGGTGGCGCCGTCGTTGGTGATCACGACCTCCCCGTTGGGCTGCGTGACCTGACATGCGGTAATGGGGAGGAAATGGGGTCGTTCCCCTGTTTTTCCGGCGCGCTGCGGCTACCGTCGCCGTCTGCCCCCGATCGCGCCCCCTCCCTCTCCCCCTCTCCTACCATCTTGTCCATCCCCCGCGGCCCCAGGCTGGTGCGCACCGCGTCCGCCACCGCTTTGGCTGCCTCGATGTTGGCGGCGCGGACGTCACCCTTGCGCGAGGTGTCGCTGAAGACAGGGGATGGGGGGGAGGCGAAGAGTCAGGGGCGCGATCGGGGGCGCCGCGCCGCGCGTCCGCCGCCCGCGCCCCGGCCCCGCGCTGCCGCATCGCCGGGCGGGCGCGCGAAGGAGGGTGGCCGCCCCGCCCGCCGCCGCCCGCCGCGCTCACGTGAACGTCTCGCCCCGGCGCGGCGCCGGCGCCGGCGCGGCGGCGGCGGTCGCCATTGCGAGCGACGGAAAGTAGGGAGGGAGGGGAGAAAGGCGGGAGGAGAAGCGACGCGGGGAGTGGTGGGCGGCTGAGCCTCTCTTCACTGTTCATGCTGCGCCGCGCGGCAGCCCCCGCCCGCGCGCTCGCTGCCGCTCGCCGCGCGTCGTCCGACGCGGCGGCGGCGCCCGCCATGCCCCACCCCGCGCGCACATTTTTCATGCGCCCACTCGCACATCCCGCCGTCGCGTTCGCCTCGCCCGACGGACGATCCCGTTTCGAGGCCTCGCTGGCGGCCGGCGACGCGGCCGGCTTTTACGGCCTCATCCAACATTTCGCGACGCAGGACGAGCCGGCTTTCTGCGGCCTCGCCTCCCTCGCCATGGCGCTCAACGCGCTCGCGGTCGACCCGCGGCGGCCGTGGAAGGGGCCGTGGCGGTATTACAATGAATCGTTGCTCGACTGCTGCCTGCCGCTCGAGCGCGTCGCGCGCGTCGGGGTCACGCTGCCCCAAGCCGCCTGCCTCGCGCGGTGCAACGGGGCGTCGGTCGTGGTCAAGAGACCGCCGCCTGTCGGGGTCACGCTGCCCCAAGCCGACTGCCTCGCGCGGTGCAACGGGGCGTCGGTCGTGGTCAAGAGACCGCCGCCTGTCGATGGAGACGGGGCGGGCGGTGCTGCCTCGACCGCCCCGTCTTCACTCTCCTCTTCCTCTTCCTCCGTCGAAGACCTGCGCCGGGACGTCCTGGCCGCCGTGCGCGGGTCCGGCACCGTCGTCATCGCCTCCTACTCGAGGCCCGCGGTCGGGCAGACGGGCGACGGCCACTTCTCCCCGCTCGGCGCGTACCACGCCGGCACCGACTCCGCCCTCGTCCTCGACACCGCCCGCTTCAAGTACCCCCCCCACTGGCTACCACTCGAGACGCTGCACGCCGCAATGCGGCCGCCTGATTCGGCGACGGGCGCGCCGAGGGGCTGGATGGTGGTCGCCGCCGCGGGCGTCCGCTCCCTCGTCTTCTCCCTGGCCGGCGGCGGCGCCGCGGGCGCCGGCGCGCGGTCGTGGGGCGCGGAAGGGGTTGGGGCTGCGGTGGCGGCGGCGGACGGGGTTGATGCCGAGGCGGCGCTCGCGGCGGCCGTCGCGCGCGCGCCGGCCGCGTCTGTTGCCGCCCTCGTCGCCCTGCGCGGCCTTAGCGATGGACGAGGGGAGGCGGGCGATGGCGAGTGCGCCCACGGCGACGCTCCGGTGGCGCCGTGCGCGCCGACCGGAGCAGCCGCGTCGTTGCTGTCTGAACTCCGCGCCTCGCGCCTCTTTGCCGCCGCGTCCGCCGGCGTCGCCGCCCACGCGCCCGCGTGCGCGGCGGCGGCCCTGCTGCCCGAACGCATTACCGTCCTGCTGGCCGCGCTGCCGGAAGGGGCGTGGGCGGGGAGGCCCGACGTGGCCGCGCTCGTCGCGGCGGCGTCGCCGCCGGGCTCCGTCCTCGCCGCCGAAGTCGCCTACGTCCGGTCCCAGTGGGAGTTGCTGCCCGCGCTGGAGGCGGCGGACGCGGTGGCGGGCAAGGGGGGGGAGTGCGGGTGCCGGGAGGCGGCCTAGAGAGTGTGGACCCAAGGCGCTCCGAGGGGGGTCGGGCGTGCGCACTCTTCACTCGCCGCCTCCGCCTCTACTCCCCACCCCGCGATGCTGCGGCGCGGGGCCAGCGCGCCGGCCGCGCCGCGGGGCGCGTCGCCGTCGGGCGGGCGCGCCGATGCGGCGCCGCGCACGGCGCCGGCGCCGGCGACCGCGCCCCCACCCCCCTCGCGCCGCACCCTGGCCGTCGGCTCTGTCGGCCTCGACTTGCTCGCCGTCGTCGACGCCTACCCACCGCCCGACGCCAAGGTCCGGACGCGGTCCCTGACCGCGCAGGGCGGCGGCAACGCGGCGAACGCGGCGACGGCGGCGGCGCGGCTCGGCGCGCCGGCCCCCGCCCTGGTCTCCCGCGTCGGCGGCGACGGCGCGGCGGCGACGATTCGGGCCGAGTTAATCGCCGACGGCGTGGGCGTCGAGTTTGTGCTGGGGCCGGTCGACGCCGCCTCCGCGTCCGCCACCCCCTCCCCCACCACCTACATCATCGTCGACGCCGCCGCCGGCACCCGCACCTGCCTCCACACGCCGGGGCCATCTCTGGCGCGGGGCGACATCGAGGCGTTGAGAGGAGGCGCGTCGCCCGTCGCCGCCGCGGCAGCGGCCGCCGCCGTCTTCTTCGACGGCCGCCTCGCCGAAGCCGCCCTCCCCATCGCCGAAGCAGCCGCGGCGTCCGGCGTGCCGATCCTGGTCGAGGCGGAGCGCCCGCGCGAAGGCCTCGACTCCCTGCTCGCGCTCGCGACCGCGGTCGCCGCCTCCGCCTCCTACCCGCGCACCGCCACCGGCCGCCCCGGCCGGGGCGCGGCGTCGGCCGCGCTGCTGGCGGCGCTGCCGGGCGTCGCGTGGATGACGACCACGTTTGGCGCCGAGGGCGCGATCCTAATGGAACGCGTCGCCGAGGCGCGCGCTCCGCCGCCCTTCGCCGACGCCGACGCCGCGGTCGAGGCCGCCCTGGCGGCCGCCGCCGCGGCTCGGCCCGACCCCGCGGGGCGGGCGGCGGCGGCCACGGCGCCGGGCGGGGCGGCCGTCGGCGACCCGGGGATGTCGGCGGCGACCCTTGCGCTCGACTGGGACGGCGCGCCCTCGCCCCTCCCCGTCCGCTTGACCGCCGTGTCGGCCGCGTCCCTGCCGCAGGGCGCCGTGGCGGACACGACGGGCGCTGGGGACGCGTTCAATGGCGCCCTCCTCTTCGCGCTCGCGACCGCGCTCCCCCCCGCCCGCGCCGCCCGCCTCGGCGCGGTCGTGGCCGCGTGCGCGGTGACCGCGGTGGGGGCGCGCGCGGGGCTGCCGGGAGCGGGAGCGGTGCGGGCGGACCTGTTGCGGTGAGGCGGGAGAGGGGGGGGGCGACGAAAAGAAAAAAACGGTCGCGCGCCAGTCCCTCTCCCCGCGCCGTGCGCGCCCGGCCCTGGGCGCCGCCCCTCCCGCCGCGCGCGGCCGCCGCGCGGCGGGAAGGGCGCATGGGCGCGTGCGTCTCGAGAGGGGGCCGCGCGGTGGTCGCGCCGCCCCTCCCGTCCCCGCCGCCGCCGCGGTCGCCGCCTCCGCCTCAGCCGCGGGTTGACCGACAGCGCGCGACCGACGGCCCGCCGGGCGCCGCCGCGTCGCCGCCGCCGCCGGCCGAGCCGCCCGCGCCCGCCCTCCCGCCCGCCAAGCCCGCCCCGCTCACGCTCCCGCCACCCGTCCCGGGCCCTTCTCGACTCGTCGTGGAGGCGCCTGCGTCCGGCCGCGGCCCGGCGCGCCCTCTCCCCCTCCCCCCTCTCGGCGCCGACCCCCTCCTCGCACTCGGCGACGGCCACGGCGTCGCCGCCCCCTCGTCCTCCGCCCCTTCCTTCGCCCCCATCACTTGGGGCGATGGCGACCACCGCGGCGCGCTCGGCCGCGGCGAGCGCGCGCCGGGGCGCGAGCGCGCGGCGCCCGGTCCGGTGCTTGCGTGGCCTCGCGCCGTCCGGTCCAAGCTGCGGTCCGTCGCCGCCGGCGGCTTTTCCACCGCGGTCATCGACGGCGCTGGCGCCGTGTGGTCGTGGGGCGCGGCGCCGGCGGGCGGGCGGGCGGTCGGCGCGACCCCGGCCCCGCGCCGCCTGCTCCTGCCCGCCGCCGCGACCGCGGTCGCGCTGGGGGCGTCGCACGGCGTTGCGTTGCTGCAAGATGGAACGGTGGCCGGCTGGGGCGACGCGGTCGCGGGGGCGCTGGGAGGAGGGGTGGGCGCCAGCGCCGGCTCCCGCTCGCCCGCCCGCGTGCCCGGCGTCGCGGGTGCGACCGCGCTCACGTGCGGCGCGTGGCACTCGGCCGCGCTGGTTGGGGGGGGGTTGGTGGTGTGGGGCGGGGTGGGTGTGCGAAGGCCGCGGACGCGCCCGTTTGCTCCGGCGGCCGCCTTCGCGCCGCCCGCCCTGCTGCCCCGCCTCTTCCCGCCCTGTGGCGCCCCGTTTGTGTCCCTGGCCGCGGGCGACGGCTTCACGGTCGCCCTGGACGCCGACGGCGGCGTCTGGCACGCCCGCCCCGCCCCTGCCGCCCCTCCCGCCCGCGTGGCGCTGCCGGCCGACCCCGCGGCCGGCGTCTCGGCGCCGGCCGCGGTCGCGGTGGCGGCGTCGGCGGCGGGCGGCTTTGCGCTCGACGCGAGCGGGCGCGTTTGTGCGTGGCCGGCGGTTGCGCCGGCAGCGGGGCCGCTGACCGCCTCCTTGTTTGTGCCGTTGGTCGGCGTGCGCGTGGCGGCCATCGCGGGCGGCGGCGGGTCGCTGGTGGCGGTTTTGGCCGCGCCCGCCGCACCTCGCCCGCACCCCGCCGACGGCGGCCGGGCCAGGTGGTGGGGCGCGGCCGCCACGGTCGCCGCGCCAACCGCGGCGCTGCCGCCGCCGATCAAGGCGGCCGGCTGGCGCGGGGCGGCGCTGTCGCCGCTGCTCCCGCAGCGCTCGGTTTCAGAGTCGGGGTCGGGGCGCATTGCCGCCGCCCGCAAGCCGCCCGGGCGACGGTCCACGGTGGAGGGGGTGGCGGGGCGGCGGGCGGCGGGCGGCGGGTGAAAGAAAGTGTGCAGCGTCGGTTTCGCGCGGCCGTCGGACCTGCTGCCCACACCGCGCCGGCCGCCCTCTGGCGCCGCCGCCGCGTCGCCAAGCGGTCTCCACGCCCGTCCTCGGCCGGGCAGGCGCCTGGATGCCGCCCGCGCGCCCCCCGCCGCGCAAGCGCGCCGCGCCGCCGCATGGGGGCACCCCCGCGCCGCCCGCCGCGGCCGCCGACGACGCTGGCACCAACCTCGCCGCGCTCTCCATACATGGCGCGTCCGCGGCCAAGCGGCAGGCCGCGACGGAGCTCCTCTTCTTCGCGTCGGTCGGCGACCTCGACCGCTGCCGCGCCGTCGCCGCCGGTTGGGGCCTGGACGTGGATGGATCGGACTATGACAAACGCACGCCGCTGTGAGTGGGGTAGGGGGAGTGGTAGGGGGAGGGGAGGAGGGTGGGCGGCGCCCTGCGCGTGCGGCGCCGCCCGCCGCCGCACGCAAAGGGCGCGCACACACACCCAACGACAAAGAAACTTCCCCCGACCACCCCCCTTCCCGTCTCTCTAGGCACCTCGCCGCCGCGGAGGGCGCGCACTCGGTCGTCGCCTGGTTGCTCGACGCGGGGGCGGCCGTCAACCCCGTCGACCGCTTCGAGAGGACACCCCTCGCGGACGCCGTCCTGGGGGGGCACACCGAAGTGGCGACCCTCCTCGCCGCCGCGGGCGGCCGCGTGCTCGAGTCCGGCGCCCTCCTCTCCCTCCCCCACTCCGCACTCGCCTCGGCCGCATACGCCCGCCCCTGGGGCGCGGGCGGCGCCCTGCTACCCGAGTGGGAGATCGATGCCCGCGCGCTGCGCGTCGGCGCGGTCGTCGGCGCGGGCGAGTTCGGCACCGTGCACGCCGCCACGTGGCACGGCACCCCGGTCGCTGTCAAAATAGTCAAGCGCAGTGACGCCGTCGCGGTGGGCGACTTTCGGTCCGAGCTCTCCGTGCTGGCCCGAGTCCACCACCCGTGCACCTCTCAATTCCTCGGGGCAGTGACCCAAGCCGCGCCCTACAAGCTGATCACCGAACTGGCGGTCGGTGGCTCCGTCGCCGACTGGTTGCGGGACGCGCGAAAAGGGAAAGTCGCCGGGCCTAGCGCCGCGCGCGCGGCCGAAATCGCGCTCGACGCCGCGCGCGGCCTCCTCTACCTGCACGCCCGCCACCCCCACCCCATCGTGCACCGGGACTTGAAGCCCGGCAACCTGCTGCTCGCCCACGGCGCCCACCTGCCGCGCGGCGCCGACGCGGTCGCCGCCGCGCGCGCGGTCGGCGTGTGCAAGCTCGCCGACTTTGGCCTCTCCAAATCCCTGGCCATGCGGCCGCCAGGGGCAGGCGAAGGCGGCGGCGGCGGCGGCGGCGGCGGCGGCCCGCGCGGGGCGTCGCCGCCCCCGGCGTCCGAATCCGGCGCGTATCGGTTGACGGGCGAGACGGGGTCCTACCGGTACATGGCGCCTGAGGTGTTTCGCCACGAACCGTACAACGCCAAGGTGGGGGGTGGGGTGCGGCGGGGCGGCGGTCGTGGCGGCCAAAACTCGACCCAAAAACTTTCCCGACTCCAACCCTTTTTTTCCACCCCCCTTCCCCTTAGGTCGACGTCTACTCCTTTGGCGTCATCCTGTACGAGCTGCTGGAGTGGGGCGATGCCCCCTACGGCGCGCGCACGCACCCGCTGGACGCCGCGCGGCGTGCGGCGATGCTCCACGCGCGGCCGGCGTGGGGCGCGGGCGGCACCGCGCGCGGGCGGCGCCGGGCGCGGCGGCCGCCGCCGCCGCCCGCGCTGCGGGCGCTGGTGGAGGATTGCTGGGCGCCCGAGGCAGATCAACGGCCGGGGTTTGTCGACGTGTGCGCGCGGCTCGAGGCGTGCCTCGGCGCCGACGCGGCGGCGGGCGCGGTGGCGCGGGGCTGCGGGTGTGCTGTGATGTGAGGCCTGGTTTCTTGGCGCGACTCGTCGCGGTTCCACGCTGTGCCGGCGTTGCTCGGTGTTGAGGGGGTTGGCGGCGGTCGCGGCGCGACCTTCACACAAACGGCCCCCGCGCCCTCCTCTCTCCCGCTCACTCGATGCAGCGTCCTACAATGCGCGCCCGGGCGACCCCGCAGCCCCCAACCGCCGCCTCCCAGCCCCCGATGCCCCGCCGCCGCGACGCGCTGCTCGCGGCGGGCGCCCTCCTCGCGCCCCGCCCGCGCCCCGCCCGCGCGGATGATGCGACGGTGACGACGCCTCCGCCGGCCGAGGCCGACGGCGCGGCCCCCTGGAACGCCGCGTCGGCCGAGCCCCTCGCCGCGCTCGGCGGCTCGTCCCTGCTCGTGCCGCCCATGGGTGAGCGAGAAGGGGATTGAGAGAGAGGGAGAGAACTGCGGCGGAGTGGGGTCTTGGCGGGGCAGAAGCAGTCGCTGCGGCTGCGGCGACCGGGCCGCCAACGACCACCCCACCACCCCACCACCCCTCCATCTCCTATAGGCATCGGAGCGTGGGCGTGGGGCGACCGCACCGGCTACTGGGGCTTTGGCGGCGACTACGGCAAGGACGACTGCGGCGCCGCGTTCGCCGCCGCGCTCGCCGCGGGCGTGCCCCTGGTCGACACCGCGGAAGCGGTGCGAGAGAGGGGAGGGTGGGGCGGGCGGGAGGAGGAAGGTGTCGCGTGCCGGGCTCGGCCGCGACCCCACACCCTCGACCCCCTTTTTTTCCTTCCCTCGTCAGTACGGTTTCGGCCAGTCCGAGCTCTTCATCCGCGACTTTGCGGCTGCCGCCTCGGCGCGGCCGGTCATCGCCACCAAGTTCGCGCCGCTGCCGTGGCGCGGGCGCGCGGCGAGCGTCGAGGCCGCGCTCGAAGCGTCGCTCGCGCGGCTCGGCGTCGCGCGCGTCGGCCTCTACCAACTGCACTGGCCCGGTGTGCTCGGCCAGACCGAGGCTCACGTGCAGGGGTTGGCCACGTGCTTGGACCGGGGGCTGACGGTTGCCGGCGGCGTCTCGAATTTCAAGCCGGCCCGCGTCACCGCGGCGTCGCGCGCGCTGGCCGCGCGCGGCCACGCCCTCGCCTCCAACCAAATTCAGTTTTCGCTCCTGTACAACACGCCTGCCGTGCGGGATGCGGTGGCGGCGACCAAGGACGCGGGGGGGGCGGTGATCGCCTACAGCCCGTTGGCGCAGGGTTTGCTCACCGGAAAATTTTCTGCCACCAACCTCCCCACCACCGGCCCGCGCGTCGCCACCATCACGGCGGGCCGGGTGGCGGAAGTGGCGCCGTTGTTGGATGTCATGCGGCGGGTGGGCGCGGGCAAGGGCAAGACGCCGGGTGAGGAGAGAGAGGCGTGGGTCGAGGCGGACGCGCGCGCGCACCCTCTCTCCTCCTCCCGCCCCTCCCACCACCCCACCTCTATCTCACAGCCCAAGTCGCGCTCAACTGGTGCCTGTGCAAGGGGACGCTGCCCATTCCGGGCGCCAAGAACGCGCGGCAGGCCGCTGAAGCCGCGGGCGCGCTCGGGTGGCGCCTGGACCCCGGGGAGGTGGCGGAGCTGGATGGGCTCAGTGCCAAGATTTCGCCGGGGTTGGGGTTTCCGACCGAGACGTGGTGAGAGAGAGGGAGAGAGAGAGACGAAGGGTGGCTGGGGTTGTGGGGGCGGCCTAGGGTCGCCGGGCGCGCGGCGGCCGGCCGCCGCCTTGTGACCGACGCGCGACCTTCTCGACGCGGCGGCGGGCGGCCGCCCGCCGCCGCGGCGGCGGGAGCGAGCGAACGGCGCCCGCACCGCCGCGCGCGCGTGCTCCCTCCCCACACCGTGCCCAGCCCCTCGGCACGATGCCGGGATCCATCCCCCCCCCCCCTCCGGCCTCGTCTCCCTCGCCCTCGTGCGGCAGCGACGCGTCGGGCGATTCCGCGTCCTACCGGCTCGCGCGCACCGACGGCTGCGGCCGCGCCGTGCGCCCCGCGACGCCCGCCGAGGCCGAGCACCTGGCCGCCCAGCTGGCGGCCGCGGGCGGGCCGCTGCCGGCGGTCGGCCCGGTGCGGCGTGCGGGCGGGCGCGCTCGCGCGCCCGCCGCGCCGGCCAAGCCGGGCGGGCCCTGCATGCACTGCGCCACGACGGGTAAGGAGTGTTGGGAGGGTTTGAGGGGGGGCGGGGGTCGATGGCGCCCCCCTCGCCCGGCGGCGGGCGTGGCGGCGACCTGGCCGAGGAGGGAGGGGGGCCGTTCGCGGCCTCGCGCGTCGCGGACGCCCGCATCCCGCGGCCGCTGGCATAGCTGCATTGCTGCAGCCGCCTTGGTGGTGTTGGATCGGGGCGAAAAGCTCTGGAGGCGTCGGCGTCGCCCCCCGCGCCTTCGCGCGCGGGGAGCGGGCGGGTGAGCGCTGCCGCCCAATGCGCCCCGCGCTGAGCCGCCCGTGTCGCCGCGTTTGCGGCGCGCCGCACTGGGCTGGCCGGCGAGGGCTGTCGCGGCCCGACGAGGGCGCGGGTCCCGCGCGGCCCGACCCGGCGCGCGCTCCCCACCTCTCTCTCCTCTAGAATCGCCCCAGTGGCGGCGCGGCCCCGCGTCCAAGCCCGTCCTGTGCAACGCGTGCGGGACCCGGTACCGGAGGACGAACCAGCTGGGGCTGCCGGCGGCGGTGGCGGTCGTTGTCGCGACGCCCGCCGACCCCGCATCGCGCAAGCGGTGCACCGCAGCCGACGCCGGCGGCCGCTCCGTCAAGGCCGCGGTCGCGGTCGAGGCGTGAGGGGGGGGCGCGGGGCGGCCGTTCCCAACGCGGGCGCCGCCCCGGCCCCCTTTCCGCCACTGCCCTGTCCTCACGCACACACCGCACGCGCGCATGAGCGCAACCGTCCCGCCGCGAGCGCGAGCGTCCCAGTCACACACACCGAGAGCGCTGTCGCTCTGTAACGCGGCAACGCCGGCGCAGTCGGAAGAGGGACCGAGCGCGGCGCGCGTTCTCTCTCTCTCTCTCTCCCCCCCCCCGCACTGCCCCCTCGCCCGACGACCACGATGCAGCTCTCCCTGCGCTCCACCCCGCGCCCGTGCCGCCCGCGGCGGCGGGTGGCGGCCGCAGGTGGGTCGAGGGGGCGCTGGGCGCTGGCTGCAGCTGGGGCGGGCCGGGGAGGGGTCGTGGAGGCTCCCTCGTGCGCTGGAGCGTGTCTCCTATGACGCACGCATCGTCTACCCCCGCGGGAGCGGGCGCAGGCGCCCTCCCGCGGGCCCATTGCCGCGCGCCGGCTGTCCGCACCCGCCCGCGCCGGGTCCTGGAGCGCCCTCCTTCCCCATGTCACCCCCACACGAGTGCACACGCCCACCCCACTCCACACTACTCAGGCCTCTTTGGCAGGCGCGCGCCCGCGGCGCCCCCCGCGCCGCCGCCGGCCGTCGCGCCGCAGCTGCCGGCCGCCGAGGCCGCCGCTCCTCCTGCCGCCGTCGGCTACGAAGCGGCGCCCCCCGCCATGTACGAGGGCGCACCGTCGCCGGGCTACGGGTCGCCCGGCGTCGCGCCGCCGCTTCCCCCGCTGCCACCGCCGCCCGCGCCCGCGTCCGGCTTCCCCTCGTGGCTCTGGGTCGCGCTGGGGATTGGGATTGCGATTGCGTACCAGAAGGTGACGTCCTTCTTCAAGGGAGGCGGCGCGCAGCAGGCGGCGGCCAACCTGATGATGCAGCAGATGATGAAACAGGCTGCGAAAGGGGGCGCCGCCCCCCCCGGCGGCATGCCGGGTGGGTTCCCGGGCTTCCCCGGGGCGGCGGGGGGCGGCGGGCCGCCGTTTGGTTTCCCGCCGCCGCCGCGCGGCGCGGTGCCCGGCGCGGCCTCCTCGGCCACCGTGGACACGACCGCGACGCCCGCGGGCTCCGGGTTTGACGCGCTCAAGGCGCGGGAAGCGGCGCGGGCGGCGGCTGCGGCGGCGCCGGCGGCGGCGGCGGCCGCGGCGCCGCCGCCGGCCAAGAAGGCTGCCTCCGCCTTCCGCGACGTCGACGATTCTCCGACGCCCGCGCCCATGCCTTCCGCTTCGCCTCTGTCTGGCGGCGACGGCGCGGCGATGGCGGCCGCGATGGCGGCCGCCGCCGGAGCGGCGGCCGGCGGCGGCGGCGGCGCGGCCGGCGCGCCCCCTCCGTCGTCGTTCTCCTCCACCATGGTCGACTCTTTCTTCCGCGACCCCGCGGTGCAGACCATGCTGTACGAACACTTGCCGGAGCCGATGCGCAACCCGGAGACGTTTGAATGGGTAGGGGGTGGGGAGGGAGGAGGGGGGAGAAAAAAAAAGGAGGGGTGGAGGCGCACCCCCTGGACAATCCCCGACCCCGACCCCGACCCCGACCCACCAGGTCCTCAACAACCCGGAGAACCGGGCCCAGCTCGAAGCCATGATCGACGCCCAGGGCGCGACCCTCGACCCGTCGGTCAAAGCGATGCTCGGCGGCGTCAACGGGGAGGACGTCAACGCGCGGTTGGCGGAGCTGGGGGTGACGCCCGCGGACATGCTCCAACGCATCATGGGGGAGCCCGAACTCGCGGCCGCGATCCAGAAGCCGAAAGTGATGCAGGCGATCATGGAGATGCAGACCAACCCGATGGCGTTCATGGACTACCAGGTGGGGAGGGGGAGGGGGGGGGGGAGGGTGGAGGCGAGGGAGGGAGGCGTCGCTGGCGA